>Ga0129306_1001216_pt1 | contig 31208 bp, 29 predicted proteins | sample P827metagenome_FD_94438 | JGI IMG/M metagenome (GOLD analysis project Ga0129306, IMG submission 94438) | Capybara group fecal microbial communities from Wisconsin, USA - P827 metagenome | ecosystem: Host-associated > Mammals > Digestive system > Large intestine > Fecal | place: USA: Wisconsin...
CCCCTACGCACGGTTTACAATATGGCTTCGCAGGGGGCGGCCTCTGGACGCCCCGCCCGTAGGGCGGCCCCTTGGGGCCGCCGCCAAAATGGCAGCCGTCGGACGGCGGGGGACGATTCCCCCCCCCCCGTCGGGGGGAAATGGCCGAAGGCCAAAAGGGGGAGGGATAAGCCCCCGTCCTACCAAGCCCTCACCCTACATGAAACGATAAACTAAAATATATATTTCTTTGGCAGAGAAAAATGACCAGCGTAATTAGGTATCGGCCGTACACCGCCCACGTAACAGCGTGGGCGGTATAGTCTATCCCGATAATTATTGACAAACGATAACCGACGTGTTAACCTGAATATAAGATTATCGTAAAACAATAATAATTGAGGTGAGACTATGAAGACTAAATATTGGATCGCCTTTGCGGCCGCTCTTTCCGGCCTTGCGGCGGCGAACGTTGAACGCAAGATTTCTGTGGACTGGTGGGTGGTACTGGACCAGCCGTTCCGGCTTTTGGGCAGGGGGCTGCGGACGCTGTCCATGTCGGGCTTGTGGGGGAATGCGGCGTCGTGGCTGATGACCGCGCTGCTGTGCGCGCTTCCCGTGCTCCTGCTGTGCAAGGGAGAGCGGGGGCGGGAGGACTGGCTGGTGGCGGGGATGGTCCCGGTGCTGTTCGCTATGGTCTATTACTCCGTCAATCCGACCCGGCTCAATGAGCTGGCCCGGATCATCTTTCCCCTGGCGGCCCTGTGTACCGCTCTGGCCATGCTGCTTTGCTGGTACATCCTGCGCGCGCTGAGGCGGCTGGAGGCCTTGCCCGCCCAACAGCTGGCGAAAGCCGTTTCCCTTCTGCTGGCGGCCTGCGCGGTGCTGATGGCGTTCGCCGCCGCCTACGGCCCTATGCGGGAGCTGTTGGCCTGGGGCAGTGACATTGTGGCGGGGAACGGTCCCATCAGCCGGTCCCGGCATTTGACTGGCGTGATGCTGATCGTAGTAACTGGATTGAAGGTAGGACGGGATGTTCTGACGGCCTGGACGCTGCTGCTGGGAGCGAGGCTGGCGGAAAAGCTGGGTGACCTGCGGTTTGATGAGGAGACAGTGGCGCTCTGTGGGGAGACGGCCAAGAAGTGTGTTTGGGTGGTCAAACGGAGCATGTTTATCTGCGTAGGACTCAATTTGGCACAGCTTGTTTTGCTGGACCAGCTCCAGCAGAGCAGCTTCAACCTGGAACTCCCCCTGTTCACCCTTGCCCTGTCCGCCGCCCTGTTCCTGCTGTGCCGCTGTCTCCAGCGGGGCAGGGAGCTTCAGGACGACAGCGAGTCCATTATTTGAGGTGGACCATGGCAATCAAAGTATATCTCAGCGACGTGCTGAAGGAACGGGGCATGACCGCCAAAGAGCTGTGCGCCAAGGTGGGCATCACTGAGGCCAACCTGTCCATCCTGCGGTCGGGGAAGGCCAGCGGCGTGCGGTTCCACACCATCAACAGAATTTGCTACTATCTGGACTGCGACGTGGGGGACATCCTGCGGTTTGACGGACGATTGGAGGACGGCGATGAAAAAGAATAAGACCGGAAAAGGAATTCTCACCGTGCTGGCCGCTGTTTTGGCAGTGGCGGCGGTGTTGGGCACTACCGGCGGCGTGCTGGCCCAGCCGGAGCGTCAGGACCCAGCCCAGGACAAATTCATCGGATTTCAGCTGGTCTATGAAGAGATGCCTCCGGCGATTGACATGGACGACCCGGATTGGGAGGAGAAACTGAAGGAATATCCGCCCGAGGACCGGAGCCATTGGGTGGAGTACGGCACGTTTGACGCCCAGGTGGATGGGCTTGGAACCCTGGCCTTTCCCCGTGAGATCCTCATTGGCCGCTATGACGAAGATTCCGGCCGGTATCTCTTCCCGGGCAAGGAGGGCTTCAACTGCTTCCTGGTGACCCGGTCGGAGGAAGACGGCGGGGAATATGTCTCCGCCGGCTCTGATATGGCAGACGTCCAGATCGGATTTGCCGATGAAGAGGACTATGTCAGGGGGACCGTCTACTTTGGTCCGCCGCTGGATGACAAAAACTGGAATACGGAGGGTTTCGATTACTGCTGGACGGCCTACCGGGTGTACCAAATGGGGGACGGAACCGTCTATCTGGACGGCACCGGCAACAGCTACGGCGGCGTGGGGGGCTTCACCGTCTCGGAGCGGGAGGCGTATACCACTACCGTCAACAGTAAGACGGAGACCAAGGCGTTCGAGGCCGAATTTACCATTGAAAGTGTGGAGCGGCTGACCGATGTTGCGGTCAAGTGGTTCGATGGTGAGGACCGTCTGCTGAAAACGGACGTTGTGCTCCCGGAAGATATTGGGGAAGGGCTGACCTTGGAGGCGCCCGGCGGGGCTGTCTGGGCCCTGGTGGAGGAGACGAACCGCCTCAGTGCGGGAAAGCGGACCGCCTATACGCTGGGCAGGGAAGAAGCAGCCGCCCATCGGCTGGTCCTGCTGGACGACCGGGGCCTGGGCCGCGTTGTATATTTAACGATGGAAATGGAAGAATAAAGAAAATTGAGGGCCTCCGGAGGACTGTCCGGAGGCCCTTTTCCGCCTGAAATTTCCAGTGGGGATAGACACGGGGGAAAGACTTTAAAATTCAGCGAAAATTTTGGGGAAAATGATTGACAATTAGGGGGTAAACAGATATAGTGTATCTCGCTATCCGTGAAAGTCCGGCCCCCCGGAGGTCCCCGAAAGCGGGACGCCGAACCGGACGAATAAATCGAGGGAGCTGACAAGGTAAAACACACAGAAATGGGGGAGGATACATGTCCAAAGAGTTGATCCGCCTGGCCAACTGCACCATGGCGTTCGACGACGAGGTCGTGCTCGACAACATCAATCTGTATATCAATGATAAGGAATTCCTCACACTGCTAGGTCCCAGTGGGTGCGGCAAGACCACCACGCTCAGAATCATCGGTGGTTTTCAGACGCCAACCTCCGGGGACGTCTTTTTTGACGGTGTGAGGATTAATGCTGTTCCGCCCCATAAACGGGCGATCAACACGGTGTTTCAGAAGTATGCTCTGTTTCCCCATTTGAATGTATATGAGAATATCGCCTTTGGCCTTCGCATCCCCAAGACGGATGAGAAGGGCAAAAAGGTGAAGCTGCCCGAGGAGGAGATCCACCAGCGGGTCATGGAGATGCTGGAAGTGGTCAACCTGAAGGGCTTTGACAAGCGGCACATCACCCAGCTCTCCGGCGGCCAGCAGCAGCGTGTGGCCATCGCCCGGGCTCTGGTGAACAAGCCCAAGGTGCTGCTGTTGGACGAGCCGCTGGGCGCCCTGGACCTGAAGCTGCGAAAGGACATGCAGAACGAGCTCAAGCGCATCCAGAAGGCCATGGAGATCACCTTCATCTATGTCACCCATGACCAGGAGGAAGCCCTGGCCATGTCCGACACGGTGGTGGTCATGGACGCCGGCAAGATCCAGCAGATCGGCACCCCCGAGGACATCTATAACGAACCCAAGAACGCCTTTGTGGCCGACTTCATCGGCGAGTCCAACATCATCGACGGCATTATGCGCGCCGACGGGGTGGTGGAGATATTCAACCGGAAGTTCCGCTGCCTGGACGGCGGCTTTGAAAGGGACGAGCCCGTGGACGTGGTCATCCGGCCGGAGGACGTGGACATCGTTCCCGAGGACCAGGGCCAGCTGAAGGGCACCGTCACCAACGTCACCTTCAAGGGGATGCAGTACGACATCATCGTGGACTTCTATGGCTTCAAGTGGCTGATCCAGACCACCGACCTGTCTCCGGTGGGGTCCCGCATCGGCATCAAGATCGACCCCGACGGCATCCACGTCATGAAGAAGAGCCACTATTCCGGCATGTTCGGCGACTACTCCTCCTACTCTGAGGAATATGAGGAGATCAGCGACGCCAGCTTCGATCCCGATGAGGATCAGGAGGGCGGAGATGAAGAATAAGCTGTCCCTCTTCGCCGTTCCCTATGTGGTGTGGATGGCCCTGTTCGTGGTGGCGCCCATCGTCATGGTGGTGGTTTACGCCTTCTCCACGGCGGACGGCGGCTTTTCCCTGTCCAACTTCGCCCGCATGGGGACCTACGCGGTCATCTTCACCCGGTCCTTCAAGCTGGCCCTCATCGCCACCGCCATCTGTCTGCTGGTGGGCTACCCCGTGGCCTATATGATGGCCAAGGAAGGCCCCGGCTTCCAGCGGATCGCCTCGGTCCTGATTATGCTGCCCATGTGGGTCAACTTTCTGCTGCGCACCTACTCCTGGATGTCCATTCTGGAGAAAAACGGCCTGCTGAACCAGCTGTTTTCCGCCATCGGCCTGTTTGACCTGATCAACAGCGTATTCGGGACCAATATTCAGTATTTCAAAATGATCGGCACCTCCGGAGCGGTGGTGCTGGGCATGGTCTACAACTACCTGCCCTTTATGATCCTGCCCATCTACTCCGTCATTATCAAGCTGGACAACAGCCTGCTGGAGGCCGCCCGGGACCTGGGCGCCAACTCCGCGGGGGTGTTCCGGAAGGTGATCCTGCCCCTGTCCCTGCCCGGGGTGCTGTCCGGCATCACCATGGTGTTCGTGCCCTCGGTGTCCACCTTCGCCATCTCCCGCCTGCTGGGCGGCGGCACCCAGATGATGCTGGGCGACCTCATCGAGCAGCAGTTCCTGGGCGGGGCCTACAATCCCCACCTGGGCAGCGCCATCGCCCTGGTGATGATGGTCATCGTGGTGGTCTGCATGTGGGTCATGAACCACTTCGGTGAAGGTGAAGAACAGGCGGTGATGCTATGAAAAAGAATCATCGTATCGGCAGCCGCCTGTTTATGGGGCTGGTGTTTCTGTTTCTCTACGCCCCCATCTTGCTGCTCATCATCTTTTCCTTCAATGCCGGCAACAGCAGCGTGGTGTGGAAGGGCTTCTCCTTCCGCTGGTACGCGGAGCTGTTCCAGAACCGCATTATTATGAGCAGCGTGTACACCACTTTGCTGGTCTCCCTGCTGGCCACCATCATCGCCACCGTGGCCGGGACCTTCGCCGCCATCGGGTTCTTTACCATGGACCGCCGGCTCCGCCGGCCCCTGATGGTGGTCAACGACATCCCCATGATGAACGCCGACATCGTCACCGGCGTGTCCCTGTGCCTGTTCTTTGTGGCCGCCTTTGCCGGCTGGAACGGCTTTGTCACCTGGATGGAAAACAGCTACCGGCTGACGGCGCCCCGGCTGTACCTGGGCTTCGGCACGCTGCTGCTGGCCCATATCTCCTTTAACATCCCCTATGTCATCCTGAACGTGACGCCCAAGCTGCGGCAGATGGACAAGAACCTCATCGACGCGGCCCAGGACCTGGGCTGCACCTGGATGCAGGCCTTCTGGAAGGTGGTGGTCCCGGAGATCAAGCCCGGCATCATCTCCGGCGCCCTCATCGCCTTTACCATGTCCATCGACGACTTCGTCATCTCCTATTTCACCGCCGGCTCCGCCACTTCCACGCTGGCCATGACCATCTACGGCATGACCAAAAAGCGGGTCAGCCCGGAGATCAACGCCATCTCGACCCTGCTGTTCGCCGCGGTGCTGGCGCTGCTGATCATCGTCAACGTGCGGGAGGCGCGCCAGGAGAAGGCGCTGGCAAAAAAGAAATGAATGTTTTGTTCTCGCGGCTCTATGCCGGGAGATAGACTGACTTTATAATCAGGAGGAATGATCAATTGAAAAAAATCGTAGCCTTGGCCCTTGCCATGAGTCTGGCGGCGGGCCTGTTCCTGACCGGGTGCGCCATGGATGAGGAAGCCAACGGTTCTGCTGCAAACGCGGGAAGCAGCGCCACGGGCAACAGCAACAACGCCGGTAAGCGCGTGGTCAATGTGTGCAGCTGGGGCGAGTATATCGACACCGACCTGATCGCTCAATTTGAGGAGGAGACCGGCATCAAGGTCAACTACCAGACTGCCGAAAGCAACGAGGCCCTGTACTCCCTGCTGAAGAACGGCGGCGCCAACTATGACGTCATCGTCCCCTCTGACTATATGATCTCCCAGCTCATCGAGGAAGATATGCTGGCCGAGCTCAACTACGACAACATCCCCAATTTCTCCCTCATCGACGACCGGTTCAAGAACCTGTCCTACGACCCGGAAAACAAGTACACCGTCCCCTACACCTGGGGCACCCTGGGCATCATCTACAATTCCGCCATGGTGGACGAGGAGATCACCAGCTGGAGCGCCGTGTTTGACGAGAAGTACGCCGGCGATGTGCTGCTCATCGGCAACTCCCGGGACGCATTGGCCATGGGCCTGTACTACCTGGGCTACTCCGTCAACACCACCGACGAAAACGAGATCCGTGAGGCCTACCAGCTCATTTCCGACGCCGCCGCCAAGGGCGTCTACCAGGGCAAGGTGATGGACGAGATTTTCCAGAAGATGGAGGGCGGCAACGCCGCCATCGGCGTCTATTATGCCGGCGACTATCTGACCATGCTGGAGAACAACGAGGACCTGCGCTATGTGGTCCCCGAGGAGGGCTCCAACTGGTTTGTGGACGCCATGTGCGTGCTGAAGGACGCCCAGAACAAGGACGAGGCCGAGGCGTGGATCAACTTTATTGCCTCCACCGAAGCCAATCTGGCCAACATGGACTATATCTGGTACGCCTCCCCCAACAAGGAGGCCCTGGAGCAGTATCCCGCCTACTATGAGGAGACCTACGGCGAGGAGCTGGACCCGGAGATCTATGAAATCATGGCCGCTCCCCAGGAGGTGCTGGACCGCTGCGAGGCCTATCTGGTCCTGCCCGCCGATATCCGCACCCTGTATAACGACCTGTGGATCCAGCTTGGCGTGGGCTGAGCCGTACAGATAACGTAAAAACTCCCGGGAGGCAGTTGTCTCCCGGGAGTTTTGTCTGTCTGTGGCCTTGCGTGGGGCGCGCTTTTCCGGCGGCGTGCCGTGGGGAGGGACGAGCCGCCCGTGCAGGGGTGCCTCAGGAGGCACCCGCCGGAAGGGGAGGAGAGATTTACAAATTGTTCACGGAACGTTCTCCGATTCGTGAAGAAAGGCGTGAAGGCGTGCGGTATACTATGATCGACCTGGGAACAAAGAAATAAAACGAAAAGGCCGGGAAGACCGGTGCTGACCGTCCACCGCGTCTCTGGGTGCCGCGGCTCAGCAAAAGATATCAGAGACCTCCACTGCCCCCCTGCCGGTATCGCCCCGGGGCGGCAGACCAAAGATTCCCGCTCAGGCGGTCAATATATACGGAATACCCTCCCTCGACCATCCCGAATAAAGCGCCCGCCGGCAGAGCCGGCGGGCGCTTTCCTTGTATTGTATGCCACATGTGTGCCAATGGGGCTGACCGGCTGTCTGCCGGTCGGATCCCGCTGGTCCGGTTGGGATTCAGGAGGAAGGCGGGAAGGCCTCCTCTTTGGGTGGGCCATTCAGAGCCAGACGGTAGTAGTCGTTGTCCAGAATGACCGCGGAGTAGGCGACCCGGTTTTGAACGTCGGCCACCATGGCGGTTACCCGGTCCAGATCGGGGGACTGGCCGTCCCAGCGGGTGAATTGATCCGTGATGGAGTTGTAGGCCCCCTCCTGATTGAGGAAGCTGTAGTTGGAGAAGATGACCAAACCGTGGGAGTCGGACAGAATGTCCGTGCCGATGACCAGCCGGGAGTCGAACTCCAGGCCAAAGAGGTTGGACAGGGTGGGCATCACGTCCAGGCTGGAACAGGGTTTCTCCACATAGACCGGCTCCTCCATGTCGGCGCTCCACAGGATCAGGGTGTTTTCGTAAATTTCAAAGACCGGGTCCACGGGGTGGCCCAGCAGCTCGCTGTACTCCTCGTCCGTAAGGCCGTAAGGGTAGTGGTCGGCGGAGAGAACGATGACCGTGTCCTTCAGCCGCCCCGCCGCCTCCAGCTGGGACACCAGACTCTCCATAGCCAGCTCCAGCTCCATCTGGCTGGCCAGATAGCACTTGACCGGATCGCTGTAGGGCAGGTCCTTTACCTCGTCCCAGTGGAGAACAGACATGGCGTTCTCCTCCAGATTGTAGCGCAGATGACCGCTGACGGTGAGACAGTAGACCATAAACCGGTCCTCATTGACGAACATGGGAACGATCTTTTCCATCATCATCCGGGCAGAAGGGGGGAAGGCGTTTTCCGCCGCCAGGAACTGAGCGGGGATGATGTCCTCTTCCGTCAGTCCCTGGCCCATGGCGACGTATTCATAGCCCATGTTGGGGTGGGACAGGTTACGGTCATAGTAGTCATAGAGATAGTCGTGGAAGGCCATGGTACGGAAGCCCTGCTTGCGGAACTGGGTGCCCAGGGCGAAGGGCATGTAGTTCTGGGAGGACTGGGAGTAGCTCCACACCCCGGATTTAGGAATCAGGCCGGTGGTGGTGACGTACTCGCCGTCCGAGGTGGATACCCCCCAGAGGGGAGTGTAAAAGTTCTGGAAGATGAAGCCCTGGTGGGACAGCTGCCACAGGGTTGGCGTGCGGACCGGGTCCAAGGCCAGGGTAGAGAAGCCCTCCGCCACGATCCATATCAGGTTTTTGCCGGCAAAGCGTCCGGTCCACTCGTTTTTGGTGCTGGGCGTCCGTTGGGAGAACCAGCGGTGGGCGGCCAGAAGATCCTCGTCCTCCTCGTTTCGGATCATGGCGTCGAAGTCGATGTCCATGACGTGATACACGTCGGGGGAGTAGTCGGGGGTGGATGGGAGCTGTGTGTACGGACGTTCAGAAATGGGACGGGTCCATTTGGTCAGATGGTGCTGGGCAGGATCGTCGGGCTTGATGCCGAAGAGAACCCGCCGGATCTCCAGCTGGGTCTGGGTGAGCATTCCGAAATACTGGGCCTCCAGTTCGGGCGTGGCGGCCTGGTAATAGATGTACCGCAGGGACATCACCCCGCCGCCGCAGCACAGGACAGCGCCCATAAAAAGCAGTTGGAGGGCGGCTGCCATGGCCGCCCAGCGCAGCCGCTGACGCTTCACCAGCGGTTCGTCAGGGATCAGCTTTTTGCGCAGCAGGACGGACAGGACCACCGGCAGGGCCATCATCAGCACGGGGAACCAGTTGACCAGGACCTCTGAAACGGCCATATTGCCAAAGGCCCCGGCCACCATAGCCATTTTAGTCAGGGAAAAAATGGTGAGAAAGGTCTTGAACAGGCGGTAATAGATGGCCTGGGCGCCAAGCCACAGAGAGACCAGCCCAGTACAAAGGGGGAGAAGAACGCGTCCCCGGCGGAGGGATACGCCGCCGCACAGCAGGCCCAGCAGAAGGGCCACGGGAATGGTGAAGAGAAGAGTGAACAGTGCGCCGGTGGGCGGGATGGCGCGGAAGCAATAGAGCTTGAGAAACAGCTCTTCATAATAGATGGTAAGCGCGAAGAACAGGGAGGGACGGGCCAGCCGCAGCCACCGTGCCTGAGAAAGATCGACGCGGGTCAGAAAAGAGGACCGGAATTTTGGGTGTATCATGGGCAGGGACCTCCGAAACAGGGCGTCAGAAGTGGCAGAAATGGACACTGCCATTGTATCTGATTCCCGGGGAAGTGTCAATGTGGGCATAGGGTGTGCGGGGAGGAGGGGAAAAAGAGGAAAGGTGGGTGGGAGCAAAGAAAACAGCAGCAGAATACAACAAAATTAACAAAAGAAAGTGGGCAAATATAGCGTATTTTGTCATATAACAATAAGAAATTCCTTGCAAATCAATCTGCAATCTGCTATGATAATACTGCTCTTCATAGTTTGTTCATATTCCCGTTTGCTTGGTGCTGGAATCGTTTTCAGCGCTTTAATAAAGCAAGAAACAGCCGTCCTTGGCCGGCGGCTTCCGTTTTGTCCCTCCGCGTAGACGGAGGAGAAAGTGAGGACCAAAGCCTTGTCTCAGCTGCGTCAAGCTGTGGTGGAACGTCTCAAAGACGCGTACGCCGCTTACTACGATATCACGCCCGTGGATGACGGCACGGGACTGAAGGCCCTGTGCGCCTACCACCTGCGGGACAGCCAGTATGTGCTGGTGAAGAAAGCGGAGCTGTGGGCGGCAGAGAGCCACGAGTATCTCTACCTGTGGTCCCTGGACCGGCTGGAGCAGCCGGACGTGGAGGGGATCTTTCAACGGGTGCTGGAGGACGGCGAGCCCCGGATCAAGCCCCACCCCCAGCACATGTATACCTACCTGACGGCGGTGGTGCTCTATGACAGCGCCGACCCCCAGGCCCTGGCCCAGCTGAAAAAGCTGAAGAAGCGCCGGGAATATAAGCTATCGCTCCATGGATGGATGGAGTTTAGAATAGCCGCCGTGGATATGTCCACCGGCGAGATCACCGCCAACCGCAGCGGTAAGATCCTTCAGAAGGATCTGAAGCGGCTGACGGCGCGTATGATCCAAAAACATTTAGGAGAGGAGAAAAATCAATGAATGCAGTATTGGTTCTTCTGGTCGGATGCGCCATTCTGATTGCGGGCTACGTTTTTTACGGCAGCTGGCTGAGCAAGCAGTGGGGCGTTGACGACTCCCGCGTTACCCCCGCCCATGAAATGGAAGACGGTATGGACTATGTTCCTGCCAAGGCTCCCGTTCTGATGGGCCATCACTTTTCTTCCATCGCCGGCGCCGGCCCCATCAACGGTCCCATCCAGGCCGCCGTATTCGGCTGGGTCCCCGTTGTCCTGTGGGTCCTGATCGGCGGTATCTTCTTCGGCGCCGTCCATGACTATGGCGCCCTGTTCGCCTCCATCCGCCACAAGGGTCAGTCCATCGGCGAGGTCGTTGCCGCCAACATCGGCGAGCGCGCCAAGAAGCTGTTTATCATCTTCTCTTACCTGACCCTGATCCTGGTGGTGGCCGCTTTCGCCTCCATCGTGGCCGGCACCTTCAACGGCTTTACCGCTGACGGCGCTTACAACGAGGCCAACGCCTCCGTGGCTATGATCTCCATCCTGTTCATCGTCATGGCCGTCCTGTTTGGTTTCTTTGTGTACCGCAATGGCGCCCCTCTGTCCGTGGCTACTGTGGTGGGCGTCATCGCTCTGGTGGCCTGCCTGGTCATCGGCCTGAAGTTCCACCCCATTTATCTGAGTGCCAAAACCTGGATGTGGATCATCGGCGTGTACATCCTGATCGCCTCCGTGGCCCCCGTGTGGATCCTGCTCCAGCCCCGTGACTACCTGTCCTCCTTCCTGCTGTACGGCATGATGATCATCGCCGTGGTGGGCGTCATTGGCGCCGGCGTCATGGGTCAGAACCTGAGCATGGAGATCCCCGCCTTCACCGGCTGGAAGGACCAGATGACCTCCCTGGGCTACATCTTCCCCGCCCTGTTCGTCACCATTGCCTGCGGCGCTATCTCCGGCTTCCACTCTCTGGTGGGCTCCGGTACCACCGCCAAGCAGCTGGACCACGAGCGTGACGCCAAGCCCATCGCTTACGGCGGTATGCTCATCGAGTGCGCTCTGGCTCTGATCTCCCTGTGTGCCGTTGGCTTCATTTGGAGCGAGTACGCTGCCGGCGACATCCGCGTTCCCACTCAGGTGTTCGCCACCGGCCTGTCCCGGATGGTGGCCTGCATCCCCGGCCTGGAGGCTACTCAGTCTACCATCAGCGCCCTGCTGGTGCTGGCCGTGTCCGCCTTCTGCCTGACCTCTCTGGACACCGCCACCCGTCTGGCCCGCTACATGTTCCAGGAGTTCTGGCTGAAGCCCGGCGAGACCTATAAGGATGTCACCGGCTTCAAGGCCGTGCTGTGCAACCCCTATGTGGCTACCGGCATCACCGTGGTCCTGGGTATCGGCCTGGGCATGAGCGGCTACGGCATCATCTGGCCTCTGTTCGGCGCTGCCAACCAGCTGCTGGCCGCCCTGGCCCTGCTGGCTGTGGCTGCTTGGCTGGGCAACATCGGCCGGAACAATAAGATGTTCCTGTTCCCCATGGCTTTCATGCTGGTGGTCACCCTGACCTCCCTGGTCTTTACCGTTCAGGCTCAGCTGGCCGACCTGTCCAAGGCCGGCGCTCCCATCCGTCTGGTCATCGCCGTGATCCTGTTTGTGCTGGCTCTGGTGCTGGCCTGGGAGGGCATCCAGACCCTGTTCGGCAAGAAGAAGGCCGCCAAGTAATCGTTCCATCCAAATACCCAAAAGAGGACCTGGAATTTCCGGGTCCTCTTTTTTGACTTTCCCTGTCATTTTTGGGAAAACTATGGTATGATGTTGTCTGCCAGTCACCGCGTTCCGGCTGATGCCCGGGGCGCCTGTCATACCGGAGGGGTGGGACTGTGAGAAAAAACTGCGGGAGCCGCCTGTTGACCGGGTGCTTTCTCGGGGCGGAGGGCCTTCTTTACGGGCTGTTTCTGTATGGGGACCTGACCGGGGGAGACACCGTCTTGCTGAAATACGGCTCCATATTGCTGTGTCTGCTGGTTTCCGCCTTTTGGAGTGTCCGGGGCGGGGATCAACTGGTGACTGCCGCCCTGGCCTTTACCTTGGGGGCAGATACCTTCCTGCTCCTGCTGGACGTTTGGTATCTGGCCGGCGTGCTGCTGTTCTGCGCGGTCCAGGGGCTGTATTTGGTCCGTATCTGCCGGGCGAACGGGGGACGGACCCTGTGGCCCCTGCGGATGGGACTGCTGGTCTTGGCGCTGTGGGTGCTGGTCCGGCTGGATATGCTGTCCTTTCTGAACGGGGTGGCGGCCCTTTATTTTACCACCTTTTTGTGTAATGTGGTCCAGAGCCTGTCTTTGCGAGGGACACAGCTTCGCCTGTTTTCTTTGGGCCTGATCCTCTTTTTGTGCTGTGATGTGTGCGTGGGGGCCTTCAACCAGCCCGCACTGGTCCCTGCCGGAGTCTATTCCTTTGCCCGGGTGGGGATGTGGCTCTTTTATCTGCCCGCCCAGGTGCTGATCGCCCTGTCCGGGCTGCCTGATTCTGTTCTGCGAGGTCATGACCATGAAAACCAGTAAACCCCTGTCCCTGCTTTTGTCCCTGCTCACCGCGCTGCTGGTACTGTCCGCCTCCGTGGCCGTCCCACTGCTGTGCCGGCCTTTCTACTACGCCCATATCGGCCCTATGGGTCTGGCGGAGTACACCGGCTTGACCGTGGAGCAGATACGGCAGGCTTTCGACCAGGTGATGGACTTCTGTCTGGGCCTGCGGCCTGACTTTGCCGCCGGGGTCCTGTGGTTCTCTCAGTCTGGGGCGGACCACTTTGCCGACGTGCGGAAGCTGTTCCTGCTGGACCTGTTGGTGCTTGGCCTGTCCCTGGTGCTGCTGGTGTGCGCCTTTGTCTATTGCCGCGGAAAGCATGTAAGGCCCTATTGCTTCCGGGGCCGCGGCCCCGGCTTTTGGGCGGCCGCCGGGCTGGGAGTCGCTTTCTTGGCGGTGGGCGGTTTGGCCGCCCTGGACTTTGGCCGGGCCTTTGTGATCTTCCACGCCCTGTTTTTCCCGGGAAAGGACAATTGGATCTTCGACTGGCGGACCGACCCGGTGATCCTGATCCTGCCCGAGGAATTTTTCCGAAACTGTGCTATTCTGATCCTGGCTCTGATGCTGGTGTGGTGCGTCATCCTCATCGCCGCCGATCTGTGGGCGGGCAAACGGCGAAAAAAGCAAGCCCAGATCGCCGCTGTGGCGGCGGCCTGCGGCGGAGACTGCTCGCAATGCTCCGGATGCGGAGGAACATAAAAACACGGTGTGCCGACTCGGCACACCGTTTTTTATGAGCGGTATCACGATGCCTTGAAGGCGAAGAACCGCTGCCCGAAGTAGTTGAGGACCACGAACAGGCCGGAGCCCGCCAGCATAGTCAGGTTGCCCTGGAGCTGCTGACTCAGCCCCACGCCTCCCAGCAGCCAGGCCACCGCCGGCTTGGCTAGACCGTAGGCCAGCAGGTAGCACACCGAGATGTTGACCACGAACCGGAGGACCACGCCGGCGCCTTTCTCCCGGTTGCGGAAGGTGAAGTGCTTGTTGAGGAAAAAACTGACGATGCTGCCCACCACATAGTTGGCGGCGGAGGAGATCCAATAGCCCGTGTCCCCCAGTCGGTGGAGGCCCGCCAGGTTGTACAGCCCGAACATGACCCCATAGCCCACCAGGGTGTTGATGACGCCTACAAGGATAAAGCGGAAGAAGGTGGGATCAAAGATTTTTTTCAGCTTGTCCATCATGGTTTCTTCCTTCGCAGCGGTCGGCCACGATGTACCGGGGCCGGTCCTTGATTTCTTCGTAGATTTTGGCGATATAGTAGCCGATGATGCCCAGACAGACCATCAGGATACTGCCGATAAACAGCTGGAGCAGGATAACGGTGGTAAAGCCCTCCAGGGCGTGTCCGGTAAATTTTTGCCAAAGGGAGTGGACGCCCAGCACCACCGAGCATAGAAAGACCACCACGCCCAGCAGCGTGACCAGTTGGAGGGGGGCTGTGGAGAAAGCGGCGATGTTGGTCATGGCATAGCGCACCAGGCTGCGGAGGGACCACTTGGACTCTCCCTCAAGCCGGGGCTGGACCTCGAATTCCACCTGGGCCGTGGAGAAGCCGATCCAGGAGGAGAGGGCCCGGAAGAAGGCGTTCTTCTCCCGCATGGCCAGCAGGGTGTCCACCGCCCGGCGGTCCAGCAGCTTAAAGTCGGAGGCGCGGGACATGTCGATGCCGGTGGCACGGCTGATAATGGAGTAAAAGCTTTTTGCCGCAGCGGTATGCAAGGGATTTTCCTTGCCACGATTGGTCTTGACGCCCTCCACCACCTGGGCGCCCTTCTGCCACAGCCGGTACATCTCCACCACCTTTTCCGGGGGGTGCTGGAGGTCGCAGTCCATGACCGCGGTGCAGTCCCCCGTGGATTGGGCCAGCCCGGCGAAAATGGCGGCCTCCTTGCCGAAGTTCCGGGAGAACCGGACCCCCCGGACCTGGGGGAAGCGGGCGGCCTGGGCCAGGATCTGGGACCAGGTGCCGTCCCGGGAGCCGTCGTCCACGAAGATCAGCTCGTGGTCGATGCCCGCCTGCGTCAGAATGGCGGTGATGGTGTCCGCCGCGCGGGGAATGGAGGCCTCCTCGTTGTAGGAGGGGAGGACCACCGACAGCAGACCGTGTTTCAAGGCTTCTTCCATAGGTTATCTCCTGTTCTCGTAAGCGATCTCAAAGTCTGATTTGGGGGTGTACTCCTCCTGAAGCTTGACGACTACCCGGCCATCCAGAACTTGGACGCTGCCTTGGGCGGGGTAGAGGGCCATGGCCCGGAACTCCGGGGAGTCGGAAATGGCCAGCATGGTCTCCTCGTCGGGCTCCTCCACAGGGAAATTGAGCCAGTCGTTCAGATAGTAGTACAGGTGCTTGTTCAGGGGAAGCACCGAGTTCAGGGGGACGCTGTAGTGGTCCACCTGGGCGTAGCTGGGGATCTGGCTTTTGATCTGGTCCACGGGGACGGCGCCCACCAGGGCGATCTCCATGCCCGGTTCATAGCCCGGGCAGTCCTCAATCCGGGCCAGCAGCCGGGTGGCGTAGCTCTCGGTGGCCCGGTGGGCCTGGGCCGAGGCGGTGTACAGCAAGTTGTTGGTGTTGACAAAGACCAGCAGCAGTACGGCAGCGCACACAGCTGCGGCGGCCCGTCCCTTCTCCGGATGGGGGAGACGGTCGGCCAGATCGGCCAGCAGTACGACAGCCAGATAGACCGTCACAAAGGCGTATTTCATCAGGGGAGTGGGGACAGAGTAGGGACTGAGGATCCGGCTGAAATTGATGCCCAGGGGGAGGAGGGCCAGCATGGCCAGAGCCCCCACAGGACGCCAGACCTCCTTCCGGAGCCCCTTGCGGCCCAACAGGCGCAGGAAGAACACAGCCGCCAGCACGAAGGCCAGCAGATCCGCCGCCGCCATCCAGCGGTTGGTAAAGCCATTAGCATATCCGGGGACAAAGAAGAAGGCGATGACCTGTTTGTAAGTGTCAAAGAGCAGCCGGGGCAGCTGGCCGAAGGGGTAGCCCGAGCTGGCCGCGTCCATGCCCAGGTAAGACAACAGCTCCAGGTCCTTCACCTTCAGAAAGACCATCAGGACCGCGTAATAGAGGACGGCACCGGCGGCCAGATAGGCCGCCAGCCTCAGGCCCAGGTGAAGGGTACCCTTGAAGTCGGCCTCCGGGTCCAGACACTCCCGCAGCACCGCCAGCAGGGACAGGGCGATGGCCACCGTTACATAGGCCTGATAGGTGCCCATGGACAGTGCCAGGGCAACCACGCCCAGAAGCCAGCCGGTCTTGCCCCGTTTGGCCAGCCACGCCGACAGCACCGCCAGAAAGATGGCCAGACAGTAGGCCGAGGCGGTGAACATGTACAGGAAGGTGTAGCCCAGGCAGGGGAAGGCGGCCATCACCACCCCGGAAATGCCGGCCAGCACCACGCTGCGCAGCCGCAGCAGGTCCGCCGCAAGGGCGGCGGCCAACCCCAGGAATATCAGGGACAGCAGGCCGATGACCGCCGGCATCTGGGTGAAGCCGTTGAGCGCGGAGGCGTAGTGGAGGAACCAACGGCCGGAGACCGTCATCTGCTGGAGGTCAAAGACCCGGCTCAGACCGTCGGAGTTGGGGATCAGATTGGTAAAGGCGTAGAGGTGGACCAGATAGCCCGCAATGAGGCAGGAGAAGAACGCGGCCTTCTGGGTGGGGGCGACCCGGCGCCACAGCTTGCGGCCCTGTTGGTCGATAGTCATAACATTCCTCCTATTGGCAGCCGGTGAGGTGCTCATAAAAATCCAGTTAACATTATAGGCTTTTTCTTCCCACATTGCAAGTAAAGGAAATCGGTCCCCGTTTGTCTGGAGGAACCGTTTTAAGCGCCCTCAAAATTTCTCGCAGGCGGCCGGTCAAGGCGGCGGAGACATGCTGCATCCGCCCTTGCCTTTCCGCCGCGCACCTGTTATAGTAAAGAATCATAAAACAATGTTTCTTCACGTTTTATTAAGGAGCATATCATGGATCTATGTGACATCAATCAGATCAAAGCCCTGCTGGCCCGCCACGGCTTCCGCTTCTCCAAATCCATGGGGCAAAACTTCCTCATTGAGAACTGGGTCCCCCGGGACATTGCCCGTGCCTCCGGCGCGGCCCCCGGAAAAGGCGTGCTGGAGATCGGGCCGGGCATCGGCCCTCTGACCACGGAGCTGTCCCTTTTAGCGGACAAGGTGGTGTCGGTGGAGCTGGACCGCTCCCTGCTGCCCATTCTGGCCGAGACCCTGGCCGGACGGGACAACGCGGAGATCGTCTCCGGAGATATTTTGAAAACTGATATTCCCGCTCTGGTCCGGGAAAAGTTCTCCGGTCTGGACCCCATCGCCTGCGCCAACCTGCCCTACAACATTACCACCCCCGCCATCACCGCCCTGGTGGAAGCGGGATGCTTCTCATCCATTACGGTGATGATCCAGCGGGAGGTGGCCCGGCGGATCTGCGCCGCCCCGGGCACGCCGGATTACGGAGCGTTCTCGGTCTACTGCCAGTACCACACCCACGCGGAGCTGCTCTTTGACGTGCCGCCGGAGTGCTTTGTCCCGGCGCCCAAGGTGACTTCCTCCGTGGTCCGGCTGACGCCCCGTCCCGCCCCGGCGGAAGTGGACGACCCGGACCGCTTCTTCCAGGTGGTCAAGGCCGCCTTTTCCCAGCGGCGTAAGACTCTGCTGAACGCATTAAGCTCTGCCTTCGGGGACAAAATCCCAAAAGAGGAGCTGCTAAGGATCATCTTAAGCTGCGGCTTTTCCACCGATGTCCGGGGAGAACGGCTTGGTATCCCTGAATTTGCCAGATTATCAAAAGTCCTGCCGCTAAAGTAGTCTGAAATCGTAATGTTTGCGACATTGACTTTATCCCGTGCGCCGTGTATTATTTATAGAGACATAGGATATCCTCTCCTGCCATGGGGATGGAACTCTACCGGCGGGAAGATCATTTAAGAAAAGAGGTCATACAAAAAATGGCAGAGATCAATCTGAACAAGTATGGTATCTCCGGCACCACCGAGATCGTCTACAATCCCTCTTACGAGATGCTGTTTGAGGAAGAGACCAAGCCCGAACTGGAAGGCTTTGATAAGGGTCAGGTCAGCGAGCTCGGCGCAGTGAATGTTATGACCGGTATCTACACCGGCCGGTCTCCCAAGGACAAGTTCATCGTCATGGACGAGAACTCCAAGGACACCGTGTGGTGGACCTCCGACGACTACAAGAACGACAACCACCCCATGAGCGAGGAAACCTGGGCCGCCGTCAAGAATCTGGCGATTCAGGAGCTGTCCAACAAGCGTCTGTTCGTGGTGGACGCCTTCTGCGGCGCCAACAAGGACACCCGTATGGCCATCCGCTTCATCATGGAGGTGGCCTGGCAGGCTCACTTCGTCAAGAACATGTTCATCGTCCCCACCGAGGAAGAACTGGCCAACTTTGAGCCCAATTTCGTGGTCTACACCGCTTCCAAGGCCAAGGTGGAGAACTACAAGGAGCTGGGCCTCAATTCCGAGACCTGCGTCGCCTTCAACATCACCTCCCGTGAGCAGGTCATTCTGAACACCTGGTACGGCGGCGAGATGAAGAAGGGCATGTTCTCCATGATGAACTACTACCTGCCCCTGCAGGGCATCGCCTCCATGCACTGCTCCGCCAACACCGATATGAACGGCGAGAATACCGCCATCTTCTTCGGCCTGTCCGGCACCGGCAAGACCACCCTGTCCACCGATCCCAAGCGCCTGCTGATCGGCGACGACGAACACGGCTGGGACGACGAGGGCGTGTTCAACTTCGAGGGCGGCTGCTACGCCAAGGTCATCAACCTGGACAAGGAGTCCGAGCCCGACATCTATAACGCAATCAAGCGCAACGCCCTGCTGGAGAATGTGACCCTGGACGACGAGGGCAAGATCGACTTCGCCGACAAGAGCGTCACCGAGAACACCCGCGTCTCCTACCCCATCGACCACATCCAGAACATCGTGCGGCCCATCTCCGCCGCTCCCGCTGCCAAGAATGTGATCTTCCTGTCCGCCGACGCCTTCGGTGTGCTGCCCCCCGTCTCCATCCTGACGCCCGAGCAGACCCAGTATTACTTCCTGTCCGGCTTTACCGCCAAGCTGGCCGGCACCGAGCGGGGCATCACCGAGCCCACTCCCACCTTCTCCGCCTGCTTTGGCCAGGCCTTCCTGGAGCTGCACCCCACCAAGTACGCTGAGGAGCTGGTCAAGAAGATGGAGGTTTCCGGCGCCAAGGCCTACCTGGTCAACACCGGCTGGAACGGCACCGGCAAGCGCATCACCATCAAGGACACCCGCGGCATCATCGACGCCATTCTGAACGGCGACATCGGCAAGGCCCCCACCAAGACCATCCCCTACTTCAATCTGGAGGTCCCCACCGCTCTGCCCGGCGTGGATTCCGGCATTCTGGACCCCCGCGACACCTATGCGGATGCCGCTGAGTGGGAGACCAAGGCCAAAGATCTGGCTTCCCGCTTCGTCAAGAACTTCGCCAAGTACACCACCAACGAGGCCGGCAAGGCTCTGGTCAAGGCCGGCCCCAAGGCGGAATAAAAACCAGTATAATATGATCAGATCAGGACGCCGCTTTTGCGGCGTCCTGATTTTTGTCTGTGGCAGGGGCTGTGCCCGACAGGCATGGTTTGCCTCCACAGGCGCTTTTCGATCCCACGGGCCGGGGTGGGGGAGAGGGTGAAAAATAATGTTCCCACGTTTAAAAAACCTATTGACAAAGTGGGTAAGAAGTAGTAATATCCAATCAACCTACAAAAAAGATATGTAATTTGGGAGGCGGCCATGAAACAGTTATTTCAGCGGTTGCTCCGGCAGAATTTCCGGTACGGACGAATGTGTGAAGGTCGATGTATCAAGTAGGACCTGACACATTACAATGAAAGAAGGAAATTTTGCTATGTCCAACCAATATAGATTTGAGACCCTTCAGCTCCACGTCGGCCAGGAGACCCCTGACCCCGCCACGGACTCCCGGGCGGTGCCCATTTACCAGACCACGTCCTATGTGTTCCATAATTCCGCCCATGCGGCCGCCCGGTTTGGGCTGGCCGACGCCGGCAATATCTATGGCCGTCTGACCAACTCCACCCAGGACGTCCTGGAAAAGCGCGTGGCGGCTTTGGAGGGCGGCGTGGCCGCTCTGGCCCTGGCCTCCGGCGCGGCGGCCATCACCTATACCATCCAGGCCCTGGCCCAGGCCGGGGACCACATTGTGGCCCAAAAGACCATTTACGGCGGAAGCTATAACCTGCTGTCCCACACGCTGCCCCAGTACGGCATTTCCACCAGCTTTGTAAACGTCCACGACCTGGCGGCGGTGGAGGCGGCCATCCAGCCCAATACCAAGGCCGTCTATCTGGAGACGCTGGGCAACCCCAACAGTGACATTCCCGACATCGACGCTGTGGCGGCCATCGCCCACAAGCACGGCCTGCCTCTGGTCATCGACAACACCTTCGGCACGCCCTATTGGATCCGGCCCATTGAGCACGGAGCGGACATCGTGGTCCACTCGGCCACCAAGTTCATCGGCGGCCACGGCACCACCTTGGGCGGCATCATCGTGGACAGCGGAAAATTTGACTGGGCTGCCAGCGGCAAGTACGCCCCCATCTCCGCGCCCAACCCCAGCTACCACGGCGTCTCCTTCACGGCGGCAGCCGGGCCCGCCGCCTTTGTCACTTACATCCGGGCGATCCTGCTCCGGGATACCGGCGCCACTATCTCGCCCTTCAACGCCTTCCTGCTGCTCCAGGGCGTGGAGACCCTGTCCTTGCGTCTGGACCGCCATGCCGAGAACACGGGGAACGTCGTGGAGTTCCTGGCCAACCACCCCAAGGTGGAGCGGGTGAACCATCCCTCCCTGCCGGACCACCCCGACCACGCCCTGTATGAGAAATACTTCCCCAACGGCGGCGCGTCTATCTTCACCTTTGATATCAAGGGCGGACAGGAGGAGGCCCACAAGTTTATCGACAGTCTGGAGATCTTCTCTCTGCTGGCCAATGTGGCCGACGTCAAGTCCCTGGTCATCCACCCGGCCACTACCACCCACTCTCAGCTCAGCCCCGAGGAGCTGGCGGACCAGGGCATCCGTCCCAATACCATCCGCCTGTCCATCGGCACCGAGCATATCGACGACATCCTGGCAGACCTGAGTCAGGCCTTTGATCAGGTATAAAAGGAGGAAATGACGATGAAGATCTATCAGAACGCGGCTCAGTTGGTGGGCGGTACCCCGCTGCTGGAACTGACCCATCTGGAACAGGAATATGGACTGAAGGCCACGGTGCTGGCCAAGTTGGAATATTTTAATCCCGCCGGCAGCGTCAAGGACCGCATCGCGCTGGCCATGATCGAGCAGGCGGAGGAACTGGGGCAGCTGAAGCCCGGTTCCGTCATCATCGAGCCCACCAGCGGCAACACCGGCATCGGTTTGGCCTCGGTGGCCGCCGCCAAGGGCTACCGCATTATCATCACCATGCCCGACACCATGAGCGTGGAGCGCCGTAACCTGATGAAGGCCTACGGGGCCGAACTGGTGCTCACCGAGGGCGCCAAGGGCATGAAGGGGGCCATCGCCAAGGCGGAGGAGCTGGCCCGGGAGATCCCCAACAGCTTCCTGCCCGGCCAGTTTGTCAACCAGGCCAATCCCGAGGCCCACTACCGGACCACGGGCCCGGAGATCTGGGCGGATACCGAGGGCAAGGTGGACCTCTTTGTGGCCGGCGTCGGTACCGGCGGCACCATCACCGGAACCGGGAAATACCTGAAGGAGCAGAACCCGGCGGTCAAGGTGGTGGCGGTGGAGCCCGCCGGCTCCCCGGTGCTGTCCAAGGGCACCCCCGGCGCCCATAAGATCCAGGGCATCGGGGCGGGCTTTGTGCCCGAGGTGCTGGATACCAAGATCTATGACGAGATCATCGCCGTGGAAAACGAGGACGCTTTTGAGACCGGACGGGCCATCGCCCGGAAGGAGGGAGTCCTGGTGGGCATCTCCTCGGGCGCGGCGGTCTGGGCCGCCATCCAGCTGGCCCAGCGTCCGGAGAACGAGGGCAAGACCATTGTGGCCCTGCTGCCCGATACCGGGGACCGCTATCTGTCCACCCCCATGTTCTCCGACCCTACCTAAGGACTTAGAAAGGAACTTTCCCATGATCTATCTGGATAACGCGGCCACTACCAAGACCAGTCTGGCCGCCCGACAAGCCATGCTGGACTGCATGGAGCAGTTTTGGGGCAACCCCTCCAGCCTTCATACCCCCGGTCAGCGGGCGGCAGAGGCTCTGGCCGTGGCCCGAGAGAAGGTGGCCGCCTGTATCGGCGCCTCTCCCCGGGAGATCTACTTCACCTCTGGCGGCAGCGAGGCGGATAACCAGGCCATCCTCAGCGCCGCCCTGCTGGGTAAGAAGAAGGGCAAGACCCACCTGATCTCCACCGCCATCGAGCACCACGCGGTGCTCCACACCCTGGCCCGGCTGGAGCGGGAGGGCTTCTCCGTCACGCTGCTGCCCGTGGATGAGAGCGGCATCGTGAAGGTGTCCGACGTGGCCGCCGCCATCCGGGAGGATACCGCTCTGGTGTCCGTGATGTTTGCAAACAACGAGATCGGCACCATTCAGCCGGTAGCGGAGATCGGCGCGCTGTGCCGGGAGCGGAAGATCCCGTTCCACACCGACGCGGTCCAGGCGGCGGGCCACCTGCCCATCGACGTGGTAAGTCAGAACATCGACATGCTGTCCCTGTCCGGCCACAAGTTCCATGGCCCCCGGGGGGTGGGAGTGCTCTATGTCCGGAAGGGCCTGCCCCTGCTGAACCTCATCGAAGGGGGCGCCCAGGAGCGGGGCAAGCGGGCGGGCACCGAAAATCTACCCGCCATCGCCGGTATGGCCGCCGCGCTGCAGGAGGCCTGCGCCCATCTGGAGGAGAACGCCCAGAAGGAGCGGGTCCTGCGGGACCGCCTGATTGAAGGACTGAGCAGAATTCCGCACAGCGCCCTCAACGGCGACCGGAACTGCCGGCTGCCCGGCAACGTGAACTTCTGCTTTGAGGGGATCGAGGGAGAGTCCCTGCTCCTGCTGCTGGATGACAAGGGGATCGCCGCTTCCTCCGGCTCTGCCTGTACCTCGGGGTCTCTGGACCCCAGCCATGTGCTGCTGGCCATCGGCCGGCCCCATGAGGTGGCCCACGGCTCCCTGCGGCTCACCCTCAGCGAAGAGACCACCCGGGAGGAGATCGACCAGGCCGTCCGGGCGGTGACCGAAGTGGTGGAGCGGCTGCGCGGCATGTCCCCGGTGTGGGATGAGCTGCAGAAAGGAGTAAGACCCTATGTTATACAGTGAAAAGGTCATGGACCACTTCCGGAATCCCCGGAACGTGGGTGAGATCGAGAACGCCGACGGCGTGGGCCAGGTGGGCAACGCCAAGTGCGGCGATATCATGCGGATCACCCTGAAAATCGACAACGGCGTGGTTTCAGATGCCAAATTTACCACCTTTGGCTGCGGCTCCGCCATCGCCACCAGCTCTATGGCCACCGAAATGATCAAGGGCAAGCCGGTGGAAGAGGCGTTGGAACTGTCCAACCAGGCGGTGGTGGAGGCGCTGGACGGACTGCCCGCCCATAAGATCCACTGTTCCGTCCTGGCCGAGGAGGCGGTGAAGGCCGCCGTCAAGGACTACTACGACAAGAACCATATCGCCTACGACCCCAAGCTGTTCTGCGGCCTGGACTGCGAAAGCTGCCACGCCCACGACTGAGGAAAATCAAGCAAACGCGCCCGCGGCTCTAAGGCCGCGGGCGCGTTTTTGTCTCTGAGGGCAGACCCTGCCGGGCGTTCCCGTCGTCGTTCTGAAATTCTGTCATGGTCCCCCAGTACCGCTTGGGCATGTGGGTCATGCGGCATTTGGGGTTGTACCGCCCCTCAATGGCGATGGTGTCGTAGAAGGACCGCCACAGCCGCCGGTAGGCCAGCTCCGTCTCGCCCGCCGGGCCCATCTGAAAGTCCTGGGCCGGCAGGATGGCCCACCGGCCCGGCTGGTGGACCAGAGCCTCCTGGTGGGTGCGGTCGTGGAGGACGAACCGCTCCTGGGAATACCGGCCGCAGAAGTGGGGACGGAGCAGGGGGAGCACCCGGTTTTTGGGCTCGATCTCTCCCACCAGCACTCCCTCCAGGTCGGAGAACCGGACAAAGCCGGTGTACAGGTGTGCCTCATGCTCCAGATGGTACACCGCCTTGTTTACCTTGTCCACCACGGGGTCGGTGAGGTCCCGGGTGACGGCGGCCCCCTGGCGGTAGCCCTTTTGGATCAGCCGCCACAGCCAAAGCTCCCGGTCGGGCAGGCAGGTGAGGAAGCCCCGGGCCACCAGCTTCTGACCCGCTCCGCCGAATTTGGCGGACAGGGAGCGGTACACTCTTCGGGCGTGGTCCCGGTCCGAAGCGACCGCGCGCAGGGGGTAGAGGGAGCAGCAGGGATCGTCGGGGAGGCGGAACTCCACCGGCTCCTCGTGGTTCACATAACTTTCAAAGACGCAGGTGAGGAACCCGGCAAAGGAGCCGTCATATTGATAGGAAACCTGGGTCCAGGGCATGGGGAACTCCTTTCATACCGCGTGGTCAAAGAGGGACAGCTGTTCGGGCATGGGGGCGGCCAGAGCGGGGGACTCCAGAGAGACCAGGTGGCGGAGCAGGCCGTCCTCGCGGACCCGGAGGCCTTCCATCATCCGGCCGGAGCAGGTGAGGAAATATTGTGCCCGCTTCAGCACCACCCCCAGCCGCTTCAGGCCCTCGAAGGTGAGGGGACCCACCCGGCGGGCGGTCAGGATCCGGTGGGCGGACCGGACCCCCAGACCGGGGACCCGGAGGAGGGCCTCATAGTCCGCCCGGTTGACCTCCACGGGAAAAAATTCCAGATGGCGCAGGGCCCAGCAGCACTTGGGGTCCAGCCGGGGGTCCAGATCGGGCTGGCTCTCGTCCAGGATCTCTTCCGCCCGGAAGTGGTAGTACCGCAGCAGCCAGTCGGCCTGATACAGCCGGTGCTCCCGGAGCAGGGGCGGCTGGAAGTCCTGGGGGGCGGGGAGCAGGGGGCTGGAGGACACGGGCATATAGGCGGAGTAGAACACCCGCTTCAAGTGGAATTTATCATATAGGTTTTGGGTCATAGTCAGGATCTGGCGGTCGCTCTCCGGGGTGGCTCCCACGATCATCTGGGTGGACTGGCCCGCCGGGGCGAACCGGGGGGCGTGGCGGTACACCTTCAGTTCCTCTTGGGAGACGGCGATGCCGTCCCGGATCTGTTTCATGGGGGCCAGAATGGCCTCCTTTTTCTTGTCCGGGGCCAGGAGGGCCAGACTGGGGGAGCTGGGCAGCTCAATATTCACTGACAGCCGGTCAGCCAGCAGCCCCAGCCGCCGGGTCAGCAGAGGGTCCGCCCCTGGGATGGCCTTGGCGTGGATGTAGCCCCCGAAGCGGTACTCCTCCCGGAGCAGACGCAGGGTCTGGATCATCAGCTCTGTGGTGTGATCGGGATTTTGGATGACCGCCGAGGAGAGAAACAGACCCTCGATATAGTTGCGGCGGTAAAAGCCCATGGTCAGCTCGCACAGCTCCCTGGGGGAAAAGGCGGCCCGGGGCACGTCGTTGGAGCGGCGGTTGACGCAATACTGGCAGTCATAGACACAAAAGTTGGTCATCAGCACCTTCAGCAGGGAGACGCACCGCCCGTCGGCGGAGAAGGAGTGGCAGCAGCCGGCCATGGTGGTGCTGCCGATGGCCCCGGGCCTGCCTGCGCGGTCCAGGCCGCTGGAGGTGCAGGCGGCGTCATACTTGGCGGCGTCAGCCAGAATGTTCAGCTTGTCCAGCAGTTCCATAGGATGACCTCCACGTCTGAAACAAACATTTGTGCTACTATTATAGAACTAACGTTTGATATGTCAAGTGGAAAATGAAGTAAAAATGGGCGAAGGCAGCAGTCTGCTTTGTGGAGAATAGGAAAAGCAGCCAAACCCCCAAAAATTCAGCTTGACATTTGACAGAAAGTTCCTATAATAATTCTCGAGCATTTTACCTAAAATATTTTAACTAAAATGCTTGAATAAATTTGAGAGGAAGTTTGACCTATGGAGATCAATTTTGAAACTGTACGCGACATCATTGTGAACACCCTGAGCTGCGATGCGGAGCAGGTGACTGCCGAGACCAACCTGTTCGAGGATCTGGACGCCGACTCCCTGGAGGCGGTGGAGCTGTCCCTGGCGCTGGAGGAGGCTTTCGGCGTGGGCATTGCCGACGAGGACATGACCAAGATCCAGACTGTCAGCGACATCGTGGCCTATCTGGCGAGCAAGAAGCAGTAATGCGGAAACGCGGGGGCGGCGTGGCGTTGCCCTCCCGTTCGGCTCTTTGCGGGTCGAAGATATTTGCGTTTTTAGGATAAGGAGTTGTCCATGGAATTACAGGAACTTTACGGTCTGATGGAGCGCTTTGCCTCCTCCGGCCTGACGGAGCTGGAGTGGCAGCGGGAGGACGGGAAGGTCCGTCTGTGCCGGGCTCCGGCCTCCGGAGTCCGGGGGGATAGCGCCCCTGCCGCGGCGCCCGTCCCCGCCCCTGTCCCGGCGGAACGGGGAGAGGAAAACGATTTGGTGAAGGCTCCGCTGGTGGGCGTCTTTTATGCCGCCCCCGCCCCGGGAGAGGCTCCCTTTGCCGCTCCCGGCGCCCAGGTGAAAAAGGGGGAGACCCTCTGCCTCATTGAGGCCATGAAGATGATGAGCGAGATCCCCGCCCCCGCCGACTGCGTGGTGGAGGAGGTCCTGGCCCGGGACGGGGAGCCGGTGGGCTACGGCGACCCGCTCTTCCGGATTCGGAAGGTGTAAGGCCATGCTGAAGCGCGTTTTGATCGCCAACCGGGGCGAGATCGCTCTGCGGATCATCCGGGCCTGCCGGGAGCTGGACGTGGAGACGGTGGCCGTCTATTCCCAGGCCGACGAGAGCTCCCTGGCCGCCCAGGTGGCGACCCGGTCCCTGTGTATCGGACCCGCCCGGGCGTCGGACAGCTACTTGAACCAGGAGGCCCTGCTGACGGCGGCAAAAGCCACCGGCTGCGACGCCATCCACCCGGGCTATGGCTTTTTGTCGGAGAACCCGGACTTTGCCAACCGGTGTGTGGAGGCCGGGCTGCGGTATATCGGCCCCTCTGGCGATGTGATCCGGAAAATGGGCAGCAAGGCCGCCGCCCGCACCCTGGCCCAGAACGCCGGGGTGCCGGTGGTCCCCGGCTCCGACGGCCCTCTTTCCGGGGTGGTCCAGGCCAGGGAACTGGCTGACCGGGTGGGCTATCCCGTCCTGCTGAAGGCCTCGGCCGGAGGCGGAGGCAGGGGAATGCGCCAGGTGGACGGCCCCGAGGATCTGGAACGGGCCTACCAGGCCGCTCAGGCCGAGGCGGTGGCCTGCTTCGGAAACGGGGAGATGTATCTGGAGAAGCTGATCCTCCACCCCCGGCACATCGAGTTCCAGATCATGGCGGACGGCCAGGGCCATGTGGTCCACCTGGGGGAGCGGGACTGCTCCATCCAGCGCCGCCGCCAGAAGCTGGTGGAGGAGTCTCCCTCCCGGGCCCTGACCCCGGAGCTGCGGGAGCGGATGGGGGCGGCCGCCGTGGCCGCCGCCCGGGCCGCCGGCTATGTGGGGGCGGGCACAGTGGAATTTGTCCTGTCCCCGGAGGGTGACTTTTATTTTATCGAGATGAATACCCGTATTCAGGTGGAGCACCCGGTCACCGAGCTGGTCACCGGCGTGGATTTGGTGCGGGAGCAGCTGCGGGTGGCCGCGGGTCTGCCCCTGTCCTTCACCCAGGAGGACGTGCGGGTGTCCGGCCACGCCATCGAGTGCCGTATCAACGCCGAGGACCCGGAGCACGACTTCCGTCCCTGTCCGGGGAAGACGGAGTTTCTCCATCTTCCCGGCGGACCGGGGGTCCGGGTGGACACCGCCCTGTACACCGGCTATGAGGTGCCGCCTTATTACGACTCCCTGGTGGCCAAGGTGCTGGTCCACGCCCCAACCCGGCTGGAGGCCATCCGGCGGATGCGCCGGGCGCTGGAGGAGCTGGTCATCGAGGGCTACCCCACCAACGCCGCCCTGGCCCATCTCATCATGCACGACCCGGAGTTTGTCCGGGGCCAGTACGACACCAGCTTTCTGGACCGAAATCTGGAAAAGCTGCTGGAGCTGGCCCGAACCTGTGACCATCTGATGGATGGGTAAGACGGAACTGCACGGACTTCGCGACGACGAAAGGAGTAAGCGGTGAATCGACTATTCAGCCAGCGCCGGGACCGGCTGCTGACTTATCAGGCCATGCGGGAGGGAAAGACTGCCTCCTCCCGGCGGGTGTCCTGTCCCGGCTGCGGAGAGGAGAGCGGCGCCTTGGACTGGAGCCGCAACGGACAGGTCTGCCCCCGGTGCGGCTATCACGGGCCCATCGGAGCCTACTACCGCCTGTCCATGATCCTGGACCCCGGCTCCTTCCGGGAGCTGGAGGAAAAGCTTGCTCCCGCCAATCCTCTGAATTTCCCCGGCTATCCGGAGAAGCTGGCGGCGCTGAGAGAGGACACCGGCCTGCGGGACGCCGCCGTGGCGGCTTTGGGCAGAATCGAGGACCACAAGGCGGTCTTTGTGGTTCTGGACAGCCGGTTTCTCATGGGCAGCATGGGAACGGCGGTGGGGGAGAAGGTGACCCGGGCAGCGGAGTACGCGGAAAAGCGGAAGCTGCCCCTGGTCATTTTTTCCGCCAGCGGCGGGGCCCGGATGCAGGAGGGGATCTTCTCCCTGATGCAGATGGCCAAGACCGCCGCCGCCATCCAGCGGTTCCAGAGCGGGGGCGGGCTGTACATCTCCTGCCTCACCCACCCAACCACCGGCGGGGTGACCGCCAGCTTCGCCTCTCTGGGAGACATCATGCTGGCGGAGCCCGGGGCCCTCGTCGGCTTTGCCGGTCCCCGGGTCATCGAGCAGACCATCGGGGAGAAGCTGCCGGAGGGCTTCCAGCGGGCCGAGTACTTGCTGGACCACGGCTTTCTGGACCAGATCGTCCCCCGGAGCCAGTGGCGGCCTGTGTTGGGCCGGCTGCTGGCCCTCCATGAGAAGGGGGGACGCGGCTGATGAGCAAGTACACGCCGGAGGAGAAGGTAAAGATCGCCCGGAACCCGGGACGGCCGGGAACGGCGGATTTTATCGACGCGCTGTTTACCGATTTCTTTGAGCAGCGGGGGGACCGGCTCAGCCGGGAGGACGGCAGCATCCTGGGCGGCATCGCCCGGTTCCATGGCCGTCCTGTCACGGTGCTGGGCCACCGGAAGGGAAAGAACCTGGATGAGAACCTCCGCTGCAACTTTGGAATGCCAGGGCCTGAGGGCTACCGGAAGGCTCAGCGTCTGATGGCCCAGGCGGAAAAGTTTGGCCGGCCCATCATCACCTTTGTGGATACTCCCGGGGCCTACCCGGGGAAAGAAGCTGAGGAGCGGGGCCAGGGCGAGGCCATCGCCCGGTGTCTGGCTCTGATGAGCTCCCTCACCGTCCCGGTCATCGCCGTTGTTACCGGTGAGGGAGGGAGCGGCGGAGCTCTGGCTCTGGCCGTGGCCAACCGGGTGCTCATGCTGGAGCACGCCGTCTATTCGGTCCTGTCCCCCGAGGGCTTCGCCTCCATCCTGTGGAAGGACGCCTCCCGCAGCGGGGAGGCCTGCGCCGTCATGAAGCTTACCGCCCAGGACCTGCGCCGGGGCGGCATCGTCCAGGGGGTCCTGCGGGAGCCGGAGGGAGGCGCCCATACCGACTGGCAGGCCACCTTCCGCACGGTGGACGCGGCCCTGAAAAAGGAGCTGGCCGCCCTGGACAAGCTGAAGGGCCCCGCTCTGGCCCAGCAGCGCTATCAAATGTTCCGCGCCATGGGGCAGGGCCTGCCCCCGGCCGGAAAGGAGGAACCATGAGCGCACCCAAGATCCTCGCCACCGGCCGGTGTCTGCCCAGCCGGGTGGTGACCAACGAAGAACTGAGCCGGCAGGTGGACACCAGCGACCAGTGGGTGTTCAGCCGCACCGGCATCCACAGCCGCCGCTTCTGTACCGGAGAGTCGGGCCTGGACCTGGCGGCGGGGGCGGCCCGTCAGGCGCTGGACCGGGCGGGGCTGAAGCCGGAGGAGGTGGGGGTGTGCCTGGTGGCCACCTTTACCCCCGACTATGCCAGCCCCTCCATGGCCTGCCTGCTGCAAGAGCGGCTGGGACTGAAGGAGGATACCCTCTGCTTTGATCTGAATGCCGCCTGCGCCGGTTTTCTGTACGGCCTGAAAACGGCCCACGCCCTGCTGGCCGAGGCCGCCCGGCCCTATGCCCTGGTGGTGGGCTGCGAGGTCATCAGCCGGGTGCTGGACATGACCGACCGGAACACCTGCGTCCTCTTTGGGGACGGCTGCGGCGCGGCGGTCATGGAGCGGGACGAGTCCGCCGTCTGGCACACTGTATTCGGCTCCCGGGGAGACCCGGCCAGCATCATGGTGGAGGGCCCCGGTCCCGTCCCTTCCGCCGTTCATATGGACGGCAAGGCGGTATTCCGCTTCGCGGTGGAGGTGGTGGAGGCTTCCATCCGGCAGCTGTTGGAGGCGGAGGGCTGCTCCATCGACGATCTGGACCTGGTGGTCTGCCACCAGGCCAACGCCCGGATCATCGACCATGTGGCCAGAAAGCTGAAGGCCCGGGAGGGGCTCTTTTATAAAAATATGGACCGCTACGGCAACACGTCGGCGGCCAGCATTCCCATAGCTCTGGACGAACTGGTCCAGGCTGGGCGATTGAGGCCCGGAATGCGGGTGCTCACTGTGGGCTTTGGCGGCGGCCTCACCTGGGCCGGCGCCCTGCTGAGATGGTAAATTTTAGTTTATCGTTTCATGTAGGGTGAGGGCTTGGTAGGGCGGGGGCAAGCCCCCGCCGTATTTTGGCGGCGGCAAGCCCCCGCCGTATTTTGGCGGCGGCCCCAAGGGGCCGCCCTACGGGCGGGGCGTCCAGAGGCCGCCCCCTACGAAGCCATATTGTGAACCGTGCGTAGGGGGCGGCGTCCCCGACGCCCCATAATACATCCATA
>Ga0129306_1001219_pt1 | contig 31125 bp, 28 predicted proteins | sample P827metagenome_FD_94438 | JGI IMG/M metagenome (GOLD analysis project Ga0129306, IMG submission 94438) | Capybara group fecal microbial communities from Wisconsin, USA - P827 metagenome | ecosystem: Host-associated > Mammals > Digestive system > Large intestine > Fecal | place: USA: Wisconsin...
CTCCAGGTCCACCATGCTGACCACGGCCCGCTCCATCATGTCGTGCTGTCCGCTCCTTTTTCCGCAGCCTTCCGACAGGATGGCAGTCATTCTGCCCGCAGCTTCTCTCAGGGAAATCATCTGTTCCGTCTTGCTTCGGATGTCTATCTCCAGCCATCGGCTTTCTTCAATGGCCTGCCGGAGACCCGCCGTCTCCTGTTCTGATGTACATTCCGTCCGGGCTGCCGCACTGGTTTTCACGTCCGTGTTCTGATTCCGAATACGCTCCGTCATTTTCTCCCCGCCTTTCCCTGTACCTGCTCCATCCTGTACATGTGCTTTTACCATCCGTCTTCCATCTTTTCCCACTTTGTTTCAATCTATCACCGAATTTTCTCATGTTTTTTCCATTCTTCTGCTTCCTTTCTTCGAATCTCTGTTCTTTCTATCCACCTATGCTCCACTTATGCGCATCCCGATTCCACTTTTTCTTTCATGAAATCAGACCGGCATGCTCTTTCCGATCATCAGCCACGCCCGGCCCGTTCCCCTTCACCTCCCTCCGCTGTCTGAAAAGCATGCCCTGCCAGCGGCTTCCTCCACCTGGCTTTCCGCATCATGCCAAGGTAAAAACTTCTCACCTTTTTGCCTGCAGCCCGGGCCTGATGGATGACTTCCCGTGCGTTTTGCGTATTTTTGCCTCCGCTGCTCCCGAAAACCCACACTTCTCTGCACGCCTCCAGCAGGCATATGCTCCTGGCGCGATAGAGCATTTCGTCGATTTCCGGATCCTGGGAAAAACGCTGCTTCTCATTCCAGCAGGGAATTCTTCCCCTGTGCACAATGTAGTCCACGATCGGCCTTCTTTTCTCCCTGGCCTCCTCCCCGTCCGCCTCGTCCAGAGCCGGGATCAGCACATAGACCAAGCCGGACTCCCGCATCTTTTTCACCTTTTCCCTCCGCGCTCTCTGCAGATCCCTGTCTGCGCGCTCCACCGCCTTCTCTGCGGTCACATCCCGATACATTTCCCAGTTCATGAAACCAACTCCCTTCTGTACAGGTTCTTGATCTTCTGCCTTTTCAGGCGTTTCCCCGTTTTGTGCAGATATACAGCGACCGGATCTGCTTCTCTGGGCAGTTCCGGCCGTTACCATCTCTTTTTTGATTCCGTTTTCAGGATGCAGCGTCCCGTGCATTACGCAGCTGTGCCTGCACATATTCCTGCTCATCCGCCTCCCGGCTCAGAAATCCCCGGACGCGCTGCCTGCGGCTTCTCTTCCGCCTGCTGCCGCGTCGACAGATGTTCAGCGCCTGGACCGCGCACATACAGCTGCCCCATACGCCCTGCCTTCTCGGCCAGCCTGCACAGGGGCGGACACAGAGCGCAGAACCGCTTCGAACGGCTCCGGATCCGGCTGCTGTGCCTCTGTCCTGATCTGTTCTTTTTTCGTTGGTTATGATTGTATATTGATGATTACGAAATGTCAATAGATTTTTTTATTTCCTGAATGTAAATTTTCTTGACACAGATCCTCGGTCTGGTTTACAATACCGTTAGTGGCATGTTTGTCTACTTTCACAGACATTTTTGCACGGTTCTTATTCAGACAGGCCTGCCCTGTCATCCGGAACCGTTTCCGTTCCCAGACGCATCTTCTGCGGTTCCCGCTTCCATTCCAGATGAAAGGAGCTCAGGCAGACCGGCCGATCCCGGTCCGGTCTGCCGCACAGCATGATCAAGCAGCTGCCTGTCACCCCCGAAATCACTGGCACGCCCGACACCCTGCCCGGTCTGGGCGCCTCCATTGCTGCCCTGCGCAGAGCGCAGCAGCTCCCCCAGCAGACATGCTGTGAAGCGCTCGGGCACTGCGGCATCCCGATGTCTTCCGCCGCGCTCTCCCGCTGGGAAAACAATTCCAACCAGCCCGGCTGTTATGAGCTGCTGGCACTGAGCCATGCGCTCGGGCAGGAAGGGCGGCTTGAACGCTTTGGGCATGCCGCCGCAGCAACTGATCCGTCCGACCTCCCCGGGACCACCGGCAGCGCCCTTTCCGATTATTTCCTCCGCGAGGAACTCCGGGAATCTCTGCGCCGCCGTCCGCGCATGATTTCGTTCCCGGTTGCGGAGAACTACGCATCCGCCGGCACCGGCCAGCCGCTCGACGACGATCTCTTCTCCATGATTTCCCTGCCTGCGTCGGAGATTCCGCGCCGGGCCGCGTTTGCCGTCCGCATTGCCGGCGACAGCATGGAGCCCCGCTATCATGACGGGCAGATGGTCTTTGTCGAAAAAGTATCCCGGCTCACCGACGGCGAGATCGGCGTCTTTTCGCTGGACGGGGAAGGCTATATCAAGCAGTACAGAGAGATGCCGCTCCCGGGCAGCGTATCCATGGACGACTTTTTTGACGAGGACAACGTGTACACCGGCATTTCCCTGGTCTCCGTCAATCCTGACTACACACCCATCCGGGTGTTCTCCGGCTCTGCGTTCATGATCTTCGGCCGCGTTCTGTAAGCTGTTCTTTCCACCCCATCCGCGCCCTGCCCGGTCTCCGGGCAGGGCTGCATCATCCCCGCACAGCGCGCCCCGAAGCGCACACGGCCAGGAGGGCGTCCTGTTTTCAGCTTTCATGTTTCCCTGACAGGATCGGGAAGGAGGTGTCTGCATGCCGGACATGTATATCTGCATTGATCTGAAATCCTATTACGCCTCAGTGGAATGCGTGGCGCGCGGCCTGGACCCGCTCAGGGCCCATCTGCTCGTCGCCGACGAAAGCCGCACCGACCAGACCATCTGTCTGGCCGTATCCCCGGCCCTCAAAGCCGTCGGCGTGCCGTCCCGGCCGCGTCTGTTCGAGGCCCGCCGCGCCATCCGGGAGGCCGAGGCGCGCGGGCGCACGCGGATCGAGTACATCGTTGCCCCGCCGCGCATGCAGCTCTATCTGGACACATCCGCCGAGATCTACGGCATTTATCTGCGCTATATCGCCCAGGAAGACATTCATGTCTATTCCATCGATGAATGCTTTATCCACGCCGCGCCCTACCTGCATCTCTATCACGGGTCCGCGCACGACCTGGCCATGACGCTCATCCGGGATGTCCTGAAATCGACCGGCATTACAGCCACCGTCGGCATCGGGACCAATCTTTACCTGGCCAAGGTCGCCATGGACATTGTCGCAAAAAAAGCCCCGCCCGACCGGGACGGGGTGCGCATTGCCGAGCTGGATGAAAAGAGCTACTGCCGCCTGCTCTGGCCGCATGTCCCGATCACTGACTTCTGGATGGTTGCCGCCGGCACTTCCCGCCGCCTTTACGCGCACGACATGTTTACCATGGGGGACGTCGCCCGCATGTCCCTGCGCAATGAGGAAATGCTTTATTCCCTCTTCGGGGTCAACGCTGAGCTGCTCATCGACCACGCCTGGGGTCAGGAAACCTGTACCATGGAGGACATCCGGACCTACCGCCCCGTCTCCCGTTCCCGCAGTGTCGGCCAGGTGCTCTCCCGGCCCTACCGCTTCCGCGAAGCGCTGGCCGTCTTTCAGGAAATGGCGGAAAAAGTCGCCTATGACCTCACCGCCCGCGCTCTGGTCGCAAAAACGTTTGTTTTTTATGTCTGCTATGACCACGAATCCGTCGACCAGGGCCTCTATCACGGACCGCTGTACATGGATTTTTACGGCCGGCTCATCCCGCCCCACACCGTGGCCACAGTCCACCTGCTCTCGCCCTCCGCCTCCAGCCGCGAGATCCGCGAGCTGCTTTCCAGCCGCTTTGAATCGGATGTTCCGCCCCAGCTGCTCATCCGCCGCCTGGGGATTGCCGCCGAGGACGTCCAGCCGTCGGACATGCTGCGCCAGCTCGATTTCTTTACCGACTATGAGACGCAGGAAAAAGAGCGCCATCTGCAGGAAACCGTGCTGGATCTGCGCGGAAAACACGGCCTGAGCGTTATTCTCAAGGGCACGGACTTTGTCCCCGGCGCGACCACGCGCGAGAGGAACCAGCAGATCGGCGGCCATCAGGCGTAAAAACAGCATCCGGAAAGGAGGATCACGCATGCAGCTTGCCTGGAAGATTGCGACCAGCCCGTCGCTTCCCAGAGACTATGCGGACCTGGCCGATGCCAGCCGCCCCGTGCACGCTCACGACGCGTTCTCCCTGCGGCACCCCGCCATGCCCGCCGAAAAACGCGCCAAGCTCTTTCAGCCCTATGACGCGCTCGACGGCTACAGCGATGCCATCCGCAGAAAACACCGGCAGTATGAAAAACGCCGGGTGCATACACCCGAGAGTGAGGAAAAACTGGGCAGACAGCTCGCCAAGCTCTCCCGCCTCTGTCCGAACAGCCGCGCCGCCCTGCGTCTGCAGGCCGTGCTCACGGTCTGCCGCTTTGTGCCCAACGATCTGCCGGACACGGATGACCGCTGGGGCATGGGGGATTACGTCACCGTGACCGGCCTTCTGCGCGCGGTTTCCCCCGTCGATGAAACGCTCCTGATCGGGGACACCCTGATTCCCTTCCGGGACATCTGGTCGCTCCGCTGTCTCTCCCTGAACGCCCCGCTGAACACCGCAGCGTCCGGGTCAGCCTGCAGCACGCACGCCTGATTCAGTGCAAACGTTTTTGGCTTAACAAAAATGCAAAACGGACTATAATGAATGTGGTTCCAATTTCATTCAAACGGAGGCAGCGTATGCAGCTTTTTGTTATGGTCCTGAACCGGACAGAATATCTCGATGAGATCTTTTCCCGCATGCTGGAAAAGAAAATCGGCGGAGCCACTGTGCTCGACTCCACCGGCATGATGCGCGTGCTGGATGACGATGACGTGGACTTCCCCATGACCGGCATTCTCCGCCAGCTGTTTAACCCTGAGCGCAAGCATTCCAAGACCTTTTTCTGTGTACTGAAGGATGAACAGATCCCCGACATGATGGAGATCATCAACTCTGTCACCGGCGGTCTTCACACCCCTGACTCCGGCGTCGCTTTCGCCCTGCCCCTGTCCTTTGTGGAAGGAGTGGAAAAGAAGCGATGAGTCAGTATCCTCTGCTCTGCCTGGCCATCGCCATGGCCGCAGGCCTTGCCATGAGCCGCGTTATCCGCTATGTCCATCTCCCCAACGTCACCGCCTATCTCATCGCCGGTGTCCTCCTCGGACCCGTCTTCGGCGTGCTCGATGTCAGCGCCACCTCGTCGCTGAGCATCATCTCCGATGTCGCCCTGGGCTTTATCGCCTACTCCATCGGCGCGGAATTCAAGCTGAGCTACCTGAAAAACATCGGCATCAAGCCGATTGTCATCACCTGCTTTGAGAGCGCGTTCGCCTCGCTCGTTGTCTTCCTTGCCCTGAACGCCATCTCGCAGCCGCTCCCCGTCTCCCTGACCCTCGCTGCGATTGCCGCCGCCACAGCCCCGGCCGCCACGCTTATGGTCATCCGGCAGTACAAGGCCAAAGGCCCGGTCTGCTCCATGCTCCTGCCCGTGGTCGCCATGGACGATGCCACCGGCCTCATTCTCTATGCAGTGCTCTCCAATCTGGCCATCTCGCTGGACCGCGAGGGAACACAGCTGAGCGCCGTTTCGCTGCTGCTCATGCCGCTTCTGCAGATCATTTTCTCCCTGCTGCTGGGCGTCGCGATCGGCTTTGTGCTGAGCCTGGTCCTGCGTTTCTTCCACAGCCGCGGCAACAAGCTTGCCCTGACCCTGTGCGCCGTATTCCTTGGCGTGGGCCTTTCCGCGACCAATGTGCTGAACCTCTCCAGCCTCCTGGTGTGCATGATGATCGGCGCAACCATGGTCAATCTGTGCCATGACAGCACCGCCATGCTCGAGCAGTGCGACCGCTTCACGCCGCCGCTGTTCATGCTCTTCTTTGTGCTCAGCGGAGCCGGCCTGAACTTCTCCGTGCTCACCACGGTGGGCCTGGTCGGCGTCATCTATGTGATCGCCCGCGTGGCCGGCAAGGTACTGGGCGCAACGCTCGGCGCCGTGGTGGAAAAGTGTGACCGCAATATCGTCCGTTATCTCGGCCTGACCCTCATCCCGCAGGCCGGTGTAGCCATCGGCATGGCCCGTCTGTCCATGCAGGACCTCCCCGAGTACGGTGCAATCATCAACGCCGTGGTTCTCGCAGGCACCCTGGTATATGAGCTCACAGGCCCGGTCATCACCAAGACCGCACTGCTGAAGGCCGGGGAAATCACACCGGAAAACGCGGGTGACAAAAAGAAAACCGCCTGATCTGCCCATCCATCTGAAAACGCTTCCGCAGTCTGCGAAAGCGTTTTTTGTCTGTCCGGGAACCCCTTCTGTTTCTATTGTTCATCCTCTTCCGCTGCCTGAAATCTGCCGCCCCGGGTGCGGTACTTTCCCGGGCTCATGCCGTACGCCTTCTGAAACGCTTTTCCGAAATAGCTCTGGTCTGAAAATCCGCATGAGAGCGCAATGGATGCAATCGCTTCCGTTCCGTCCAGCAGCATTTCCGAAGCAGCCTGCAGGCGGTAGATATTCAGAAATTCCACCGGCGCATGGTCCATATATTTCCGGAACAGCCGTGCACAACGGCTGCGGCTGGCGGCAATCTCCCCCGCAATGTCATCCAGCCCGATCTTCTCCTGGTAATGCGCATAGATATAGGACAGCATGCGCCGCACATCCCTCAGCTCCGCGCTGTCCCGGGTATCCGGATCCGGAAGGATTTCGCACCTGCACGCCCGCGTCAGGAGCGAGAGCAGCATATAGGCCGCGCCGGTCAGCCCGGCCGCGCGCTCAGCGTCTGCCTCAAGGGTAAAACGAAAGCACAGATCAAAGAGGGTGTGCCATGTTTCAGCGTCCGGATCGCCTGAGGCAATGTGCACATAGCTGCACCTCCGGCTGTTCATGAGCGGAAGCACGGTTCTGCGCGTCAGGACCAGATCGCCGTAGAGCGCCGAGGGATGAAACTGCATGATCTGGAAAACACATGCGGCCGTCTGTCCCCCGCGCATCATGCGCTTGCTGCGATGCATCCTGCGCACGTTGACAAAGAGAAGATCGCCTGCTCTGAGTTCCACCGTAACGCCTTCGACCTCATGGAGCATGCCGCCTGAGAGGATCCTCAGAAACTCAAACTCCTCATGCCAGTGCGTGAGGGTCCGGAAATGCATCATCTCCGACAATTCTTCCTGCCCCAGATAGGCCGGATAACTTCCCTGGTTGTAATGCACCGCCAGGGCATCCTCATGGCGGTTCCCGCTGTTTTTCATCATCTGTGCTCCGATCTTACCAGAATTTGAGGAAAAAATCCTATATTTTCCCTGTCAGCTGATGATATTATACAATTATACCGTTATCCGGGCAAGGATCCGGATGCAGCGGAACAATTCAATTGAAAATCACGGAGGTTACTGAGATGAGCGAAGTCAAGAGCACAAACCGCTATGCCGGCACCAAAACCGAAAAGAACCTGATGGAAGCCTTTGCCGGCGAATCCATGGCAAGAAACAAGTATACCTATTTCGCTTCCGTCGCCAAAAAGGCCGGATATGAGCAGATTGCTGCCCTCTTCCTGCACACTGCTGACAACGAGAAGGAGCACGCCAAGCTCTGGTTCAAAGCGCTGGGCGGTGTCGGCACGACGGAAGAAAACCTTCTGCATGCCGCAGAGGGCGAGAACGCCGAGTGGACCGACATGTATGAGCGCATGGCCCGTGAAGCCGACGAGGAAGGCTTCCATGACCTCGCTGAGCAGTTCCGCGGCGTGGGTGCCATTGAAAAGATGCACGAAGAGCGCTACCGCAAGCTCCTGGCCAATGTCCAGGCCATGGAAGTCTTCAAGAAGTCCGGCGTGACCATCTGGGAATGCCGCAACTGCGGTCACATCGTGGTCGGCACCTCCGCCCCCGATGTATGCCCTGTCTGCAACCATCCGCAGAGCTATTTTGAAGTCCGTGCAGAAAACTACTGATCTCTCACAGGCACTGAAAGGGTAAAAGAAAGAGCAGCGAAGCTCAGGATGTCCATCCTCTGCTTCGCTGCTCTTTGAATTTCCGGAATTCAGCCGGCTGCTGCCATGCCGTCTTCCACCGGCATGCCCAGCTTCGTGAGCACTTCCTCAACCGATCCAACCGGAATGATCTTCAGATCCCTTTGAATTTCTTCCGGCACATCCTGCAGATCATCGACGTTCTCCTTCGGGATAAAGACCGTTTTGACGCCGCTTCTCTGGGCTGCCATCAGCTTTTCCGGCAGTCCGCCGATCGGATTGACATCCCCCTGCAGACTGACTTCCCCGGTCATCGCCGTATCGGGACGCACCGGTATGCCGGTTACAAGCGAGGCCAGTGCACAGGTCAGCGTGATGCCGGCACTCGGACCATCCTTGGGCGTCGCGCCGTCAGGCACATGGATATGCAGGTCATGATCCTGAAAGATTTCCGCCTTGTCCGGAAACAGCGATTTGACCAGGGAAACCGCAATCTGAGCCGACTCCTTCATGACGTCCCCAAGCTGTCCGGTGATCGTCATCTTTCCACTGCCACGGGTCAGCAGGGACTGGATGTACAGAATTTCTCCGCCCACACTGGTCCATGCAAGGCCGGTCACAATGCCCGGCCGGCTCTCCTCTGGCACCTGCTGGCGGTGCATGGGATGACGATCCATGAAAGTCTGGAGATTGTCCTCTGTGACTTCAATCCTCTCGCCGGGATGCTCCACCATCTCCACCGCCGCGCTGCGACAGATCTGGTCCATCCGCTTTTTCAGCCCTCTGACGCCGGCCTCCCGGGTATATCCTGAGATCACCTTTTCCAGAGCGCCGTCTGTCACCTCAAGCACATCCTGCCCGATGCCCACCGCCTCCATGGCCTTTGGCAGCAGGTGCTCCCGGGCGATCCGCATCTTCTCCAGCGGCGTATAGCCCTCGAAGGGGATCACTTCCATGCGGTTGAGCAGGGGTTCCGGTATGGTATCGAGCGTATTGGCCGTGCAGATAAAGAGCACATCGGACAGATCAAAGGGCACATTGAGATAGTGATCGGTAAACGCTGCATTCTGCTCCGGATCCAGCACTTCGAGAAGCGCGCTGGCCGGATCGCCGGCATAGCCTGCGCTGAGCTTGTCGATTTCATCGAGCACCATCACAGGGTTGGATACGCCGCACTTGTGGATTCCGTCAATGATCCGTCCGGGCATGGACCCGATATAGGTTCTCCGGTGTCCGCGGATATCCGCCTCATCCCGGATGCCGCCGAGACTGACACGGACATATCTGCGTCCGAGCGCGTTCGCTATGCTCTGCCCAATGCTGGTTTTCCCGGTGCCCGGCGCGCCGACAAAGCACAGAATGGAACCCGACTGCTGCCCGCGCAGCGTCATCACGGCGAGCTGCTGGATGATCCGCTTTTTCACCTTCTCCAGACCGGAATGGTCATGGTCCAGGACTTCCCTGGCCGTCCCGAGGGAAATCGGCTGGGCCGGCTCCTTCTTCCAGGGCAGCGAGGTCAGCAATTCGAGGTAGTCGGTCAGCATGCCGGCTTCCGGGCCCTGGCCGCCCTCATTCTTCAGGCGGGAGAGCACGCGCCTGCCTTCTCTCTGGGCCGTCTCATTCATGCCGGATGACTCCAGCAGCAGTTCAAGCCGGCGCACATCCGATACTTCCTCTGGATGCATGCCGTCCAGTTCCTTCTGCAGATATTCCATCTGCTTTTTGATCGCCGATTCCCGGTATAGCTTCTGGTAGTCTTCCTCCTGAGCGCTCTCGGCCTCAGTATGGATGCGCATCAGTTCCAGATTTTCAAGCACCAGCTTCTCTGTCATGTCAAAGCGGGTCTGGAGGCTGTCCTCTTCAAGAAGCGCATACCGCTCCGCAGCACTCGCCGCCATCCACGGAGACAGGGCGCAGGCCACGTCCCACAGGTTTTCCCATCTCTGGGCCTGTACGCGGACCATCTGACCCCACTGGTAGGGTTCTGCAAAATCAATAATGTGCTTCTTGACCTGCTCCAGCCGTGCCGCGGCCTCTTCCCCGCGCAGATCTTCCCGCTCGGGACGCCTGGACATGCTCAGAGATACGGTACGGTTCGGCAGGACCGTCACTTCATCAATATGGACGCGGTTTTCAATCAGTATACTCAGGTATCCCGCTGGATTGACCTCTGTCACCGTGCCGGATGCACCGATGGGATAAAAACTGTCAGAGGTCATATTTTCACGGGGTGTTTCTTCTTTCAGCAGGACAAACGTCATGCGCTCGCCCGCTGCGGGTTTTCTGTCGGTCATGGATTCAACATCAGACGTGCGCAGGTACACATGGGCACCCGGCAGGATCACATGACGATATACCGGCATTACGGACATGGTATTCCCTCCCTGGATTCCGCGCCGCACAGACGGCTTCTGTCCGGCGCATCGGATCTGGTACCTTGACAATTGTCAAGGTTGTGTCAGGGAGCATACACCCAACCTTGACAATTGTCAAGCTTTGGAGTAGACTCAGGCAGAAAAAAATCCGGAACCCGCTCCAGCGTCCGGTTTTCAGTCTTTTCAGGGAGGCAGACCATGTATTGTGGCAACAACAAGGTAGCCCTGTCCTCACAGCGCCAGATCGCACAGGCGCTCATGCAGCTCATTGACGAGAAGCCCTATCAGGACATTACCATCAGCGAACTGTGCAAAACTGCCGGCATTTCACGGCAGACGTTTTATACGCTCTTTACCTCCCGTGAAAACGTCGTCACCTTTACCCTGCAGGAACAGTACGGCTATGCGCCGGAAGAAGAGGCGGATCCCTGCGACGCAAGTCTCTCCCACCTGTGCAGCGGATACGGTGCCTATATTACATCCAACCGGGATTTTCTCCGGATGCTCGTGGAAAACCACATCGAATATCTGCTCTACGACAGCATTCACGATGCTCTGTCCGACTGTCCCTGTTTCCTGCATTCTGTCCCCAATGACAGGCGGCAGTATGCAGCCGATTTCTACGCCGGCGGCATCACCGGGGTGGTCAAACGCTATGCCCTGTCCGGCTGCCGCACCTCTTCCGCGGAGCTTGCCGAAATTCTCTATGATCTCTTTGGCGGAAGCTGCTTTTCATGAGAAAGAAACTGCCGAAGTTCTCTGCAGCTTCCATATGAAGACATCAAGGAGACGCTGAGCTATGTGCCGGTACACGGAACCAACTGGCTGCTGACCTACCTGATTCGGGAAAGCATTATCAGCGATCATGTCAGCACCATATCAAACGGAATCATTACGCGAAGCGTGATTCAGTCCCTGCTGACCGTTTTTGTTCTTCTGTCTCTGTTTGCGTTTATTATCCGGCAGACCCGGAAAAACGCACAGCTGATGCTGGAGAAGGAAACGTCCGATACCGAAAACCGCATCAAGCGTGAAGAGATGGAGCAGAGGCTGCAGCTGCAGGAGGAGCTTCTTGCACAGAAAAAACAGCAGGAAGAACAGAACCGCATGATTACCGCGCTGGCCTCGGACTACTGGAGTGTTTATTATCTCGATCTGGATCAGGACGAGGGCGTGTGCTATCAGGCGCATGAGAACCTGGAAAACGGATATAAGGCAGGTGAGCGTTTTCCATATGTGGACACGTTTGCTGCCTACGCCGACAGGAACATCAGGGAGGAGTACCGGGAGGATTTCCTCCGCTTTATTCAGCCGGAAAATGTGAAGGCCCAGCTGCAGACGCAGCGGGTCATTGCGCACCGGTATATGGTTCACAGGCATGGCGTGGACGCATGGGAAGAAGTGCGCTTTGCCGGTGTGCGCCATATTGAAGACCGGGACGATCATACGGTGCATGCGGTTGGTGCCTGCTTCGTGGATGTCGATCTGGAAACCAGAAAGAGCATGGAGCAGAACCAGGCTCTGCAGGAAGCCCTGACTGCCGCCACGTCTGCCAATAAGGCAAAGACGGCCTTCCTTTCCAATATGAGCCATGAAATACGCACACCCATGAATGCCATCATCGGTCTGGACAACATTGCATTAAGTGACCCGAATATTTCCGCGCAGACAAGGGAACACCTGGAAAAAATCGGCACTTCGGCACATCATCTGCTGGGAATTATCAATGACATTCTGAACATGAGCCGCATTGAGTCCGGCCGCATGACCATCAAAAATGAGGAATTCTCCTTCCAGAAGGCACTGGCCCAGGTGAATACCATCATCAGCGGTCAGTGCAGGGAAAAGGGACTGGAGTATGAGTGCAGGACGTTCGGGCGGATCGACGAGTACTATATCGGCGACGATATGAAACTGCGTCAGGTGCTGCTCATTATTCTCGGCAACGCGGTCAAGTTCACACCGGAGGGCGGCAAGGTCACCTTCCACATTGAAGATGTGACAAGGATGGACAACAAAGCAACCCTGCGCTTTACGATCCGTGATACCGGCATCGGGATGAGTAAGGAATACCTGCCCAAACTATTTGAAGCTTTTTCACAGGAAGACAGTTCGGCTACAAACCGGTATGGTTCCACGGGCCTGGGAATGCCCATTACCAAGAGTATCATCGAACTGATGAACGGGCATGTCGAGGTGGAAAGCGAGAAGGGAAAGGGAACCACGTTCACCGTGACCATTACGCTGGGTCAGTCCAACCTGCATGCTGCCTTAGATGATGATCCCGGCCTTCCTGCGCATGAGATGAACGTCCTGGTGATTGATGATGACCCTATTGCCTGCGAACATGCTTCGCTGGTTCTCGAACAGATCGGCGTCAGCTGCGATACGGTTTTAAACGGCAGGGAAGCCATCGAAATGGTCAAAATGCGCCATGCACGCCGTGAGGATTATGATCTGATCCTTGTGGACTGGAAAATGCCGGAAATGGACGGGCTGGAAACCACAAGACAGATCCGGGCGATCGTGGGAAAGAGCACGCCGATCATTATTCTGACCTCCTACAACTGGGAAGACATTATCGATGAGGCAAAGGAAGCCGGCGTGGATACCTTTTCAGCGAAACCGCTGTTTGCATCCACGGTGATGGATGAGTTCCGCACCGCCTTCCGGCAGAAAAACGTCAAGCTGGAGCGGAAAACGGCGAATCTGAAGGGCAGAAGAGTTCTGCTGGCAGAGGATGTCGATGTGAACGCGGAAATCATGATGATGGTCCTGTCCATGCGCGAGATGGAAGTCGAGCATGCGGAAAACGGGCGCGTGGCAGTGGAAATGTATGAAAAGCACGAACCCGGATATTACGATGCGGTCCTCATGGACATGCGGATACCGGAAATGGACGGGCTCGAAGCCACCAAAGCCATCCGCGCCTCCGGGAGGGAGGATGCAAAGGTGATTCCGATTATTGCGCTGACAGCGAACGCGTTTGACGAGGATATGCAGCGCAGCATGCAGGCAGGGCTCAACGCCCACCTGTCCAAGCCGGTTGAACCGAACACCCTGTTTGAAACACTGGAAAGCCTGATCCGGACCTGATGCCGAAGGGCAAAAGAATCCACGTAAAAGAAGGCCTGCCCCGGGCAGGTCTTCTCTTGCGTATCCGGCCCCTTTCAGCGGATCGCAGGCGGCCTTCTGTTGTGATTGTTTCCCGGCGCATGGGCCCATTCGCCTTTCGATGGCATCGGCGCATGTCTCCGTGTATGCGGTTTCACGTCTTCGTATCCCGTTTTGAACGGTATCTGCCTGTGCCCCATTTACATGCCCTTCTTCTCATAGAGCTCCCGGTAAAAGGCCGAGTCATTCCCGGTCATGCATTCGGCGAGCCTTCCCTGGAGATCCGGGTCGCTCAGGAAGGAAACGACAATGGGAGAAAACCGCATTCCTTCCTGCTCCGCCACCGCCTGGAAAGCAGCCGCGGGACCGTTTTGGGCGTGGGCGATGAGATAGGCGACAACGGCCACGACGTCCGTCATCTGACGGTAAGGCGAGAGGTTGCGCACATACATCTCCGGATACCCGCCTCCCTGATACCAGCTGTGATGGCCCAGGGCGATATCCGCATAGATTTTGGTGGACTCGCGCCGGTTCAGTTCCTCATATCCGGCAATCGCGTGCAGGCGCTCCATCTGGAATTCCACCTCAAACAGGTTGCGGACAAGGGGAATGCGCTGCATGTTCATCTTGGCCCTGCCGAGATCATGGAACAGGCCGCAGCACCAGGCATAATCCATCAGCGCGGTCCTTTTTTCCTCCGTGCTCTGAATTGCTGCGAGGAAGGGAATGTCATCGAAAAAGTCGGGGAGCTCCCTGAGAATCACATCACAGAAAAGCGCGAGCATTTCCCCGGCCCTGCGCCCCTCTATGTAAAGGCGGGCAAAGAAATACTCCAGGAGCTGTTCAAGAATGCTGCGGTAGCTTTCCACTCCGTCCATTTCAAAGTAATCGCAGAGCACCAGCCGGACGTTATACTGAAACAGATCGTTGGACCGCTCGCCGGGATAAGTCGTCAGCGTGCGCATCATTTTCCGGTACGCCCGGGCGAGAAACGCGACGCGCTCCGGATCCTCCCGCAGGGCAGGATGATTGCGCAGGAGCTTGCCATAATTGATGGCCAGCTGTATGTTGGCATAAAGCCCGGATACATCATACTGGTCGTAGGAAGCGCCGGAAATCAGCTTTTCCAGGCGTTCCGCCGTTGTCCTGACATCGGCGAACCCGCAGGTGTACTCCATCTCATAGTATGGCCAGAGCCAGCGTACATTGGGCGTCGTGCTCTCCGATTCCGGCTTGAAAACCTCGTAACAGCTCTCCAGCACCTGCATGAGCTCCTGCGCGGAAAGGTCGCCATTCCCCATCACACGGCGGTTGGAACTCATCTGCTGGTGCGTCTTTTTGAGAAAAGAATCCCACGGAAGAGAAGGTGCCATGGCCCGGTACTCCGGGTCCTGCACGATATCGAGTATTTTTGCGCTGACGCGGATGCGGCGCTTGTTTTCCGGGGTGCACAGCGCAATGTTGGCCAGGCACCGGATGATGTAGCCCTTCGTCGCTTCATCCGGGACCTGTGCAAAGAATTTCAGGTAGGACCCGCCCTCGGTAAACACCATTTCGTTCTGGAAAAGGTAATGCGTGATATAGGCCGGATCAATCCCCTGCAGGGCCCGGTCCTGATAGTACAGGCCCATGCCGAGATGGTACAGCTCCCTGATGATCCCGGCCCGGTCCTTTCGAATGCGGTACAGGCTCAGCAGTGCATCATGAATCAGGACATAAACGCCGCAGTCCAGGTTGGACGACCAGTCCATCAGGGCGGCGGCGAATGCCTCAAGGTCGGAAATTTTGTCCCCGGAAGCGTTGTGCAGGTCATCCAGACGCGGAAACAGGAAGTCATTGAGCAGGCGGACATTGTCCTGACGCAGGGCCTCGATGCGTTCATCCGTCTGCTTCAGGAACGCCAGCCATTCGTCGAAACTCCCCTGCAGGGTTTCCCTTGCGTCATCCAGACGGCCGATTTCCTGTGTGTTCTGAACATACTGTTCCTGATAGGGAAGCATGGAGACAACCTCCTTCCTGCGCGTCAGATTTGCCGGAGCATACGCATGAAAAGCTGAATATCAATCGGTTTGGCGAGATGGCCGTTCATCCCGGCGTCCGTCGCCCTTGCGATATCCTCGGCAAACGCATTGGCGGTCATGGCGACAATTTTGACGCTTTCCGAGTCTGGCCGTCCGCTCCGGCGGATTTCGCGCGTGGCGGCATACCCATCCTTGACGGGCATCTGGATGTCCATCAGGATCAGGTCATAATAGCCCGGATCGGAGGCGAGATACTTTTCGACCGCGATCTGTCCGTTTTCGGCCTGATCGATCGATGCCATGGTCGACTGGAGCAGTTCCATGGCAATCATCCGGTTGATTTCATTGTCCTCCACCAGCAGGATATGCCTGCTGCGCAGATCGGGAGCGCCGAAATCGTCGGCCTTTTCCTGATCGCCCTGAAGGGCCAGATTCAGCCCGCTGATCAGGGACTTGCGGAAAAAGGGCACCGGGATAAAGGCGGTGATGCCGCTGCGGTTGGCGCGGTATTCAATCTCATTCCACGAATCCTCGCTGGCGAGGATCAGCGTGAGGTTCGGATAGGCCTTTTTGAGGTAGGCAGCCAGATCAAAGATATTATCGGTCTCCTGAACCTTCTTCCCGATCAGAACGGCGTCGATCGGCTTTCCGGCATAGTCCGCCTCGGTGAGCGCGGCGATGGCCTCGGAGTGCGACGGTACGATCTGGAACGATGTTTCCGTCTCCCCGAGGTAGAGCCGGTAGAGGGCGGCCAGGTCCGTGTCCGCTTCAAGAATCAGCAGCTTCCTGCCTTTGAGCGGGGCGGAATTGGCCTGAATGTTCTCATAGTACAGGGGAATGCGTACCGTCACGGCCGTGCCCTCCCCCGGACGGCTGCGAATCGCAATCGTGCCGTCCATGGAATCGACCAGTTTTTTGACAATGCTCATGCCCAGACCTGTCCCCTCAATCCTGGAGGTGGTGGAAGACTGGACGCGCTCAAAGGGCTGATAAATGCGCTGCAGAAACTCCTCGCTCATGCCGATGCCGTTGTCTTCGCAGTGGAATTCAAGCACGCAGCGGTCGCCCTCGTATTCCTCCCTGACAAACAGGCTGATCTTCCCTCCGCCCGGCGTGTATTTCACGGCGTTGGAGGCAATGTTCAGATAAATCTGCCTCAGCCGCAGAGGGTCGCCGTAAAGGGTCTCCCGGAGAATCTCGCCTGCGCGGAACACAAGCGCATGGCCCTTCTGCGCGGCCTGCAGACGGACAATGGTCAGCAGGTCATGGAGCAGGTCGCTCAGCGCAAACTGTTCGGTGGAAATCTGGATTTTCCCGGAATTGATGCGGGACATGTCCAGTACATCGTTGATCAGGCTCAGCAGGTGCGCGCTGGCCGTTTCAATCCGGTCGAGCGCATCGGCAACCCTTGCCTTCTCATCGATATGCTTCTTCGCAAGCGCCGTCATCCCGATAATCGCGTTCATGGGCGTGCGGATATCGTGACTCATGCTGCTTAAAAAGGCTTCCTTTGCGACATTTTCGGCTTCCGCTTCGCGCAGCCGCTGGCGCAGTTCATCGTTCTCCTGCTGTGTCTGATCGCTGCCTGAAATCCAGATTTCCCGCAGATTGCCAAGGTCGATCTTCTGGGTTACAGAAAGCGCATCAAAACTGGACTCGGAGTACAGAATGTCCTCGTGCCCTTTACTGCGGTCAATAATTGCATATGCTTTCGCCATTGTCTTTCTGCCTCCCAAAGCGTATCCAGGATACGCAGATAATCCCGCGGACCCATGTGTCAGGGCTCCCTGGGAGCGCACCGGCTCCTCCGCGGTCCCAATCCCGCTGCGCGCAGGAAGAATTCAGAATACGGCGCACCCGCAGTGGCGCATCTGCTTCATGCGCCGCAGGGCTGTCTGCGCGTCCTGAAATATGTTGCCCTCCGGTCTGGGACGGTCCGAAAAGGCCACGCCGACGCTGAGGGTGACCGGCATCCGATCCTCCCGGGGCACAGCAAGAAGATCATTGACGCGCTCCAGCTTGTCAAACACAAGCGCCTGCATGGAACTGTTCATGCGCGTCATAATGATCACGAACTCATTCTCTTTGGTGCGGCAGATCGGATCGGTCGAACGGAAGATATCCTTCAGAATGCCGACGACATCGGTAACCAGCCTGTCCGCATAGTCTTTCCCCATGCCGGCCCGGATCTCCTCATACCCGTCCACCTGCGCGATCAGCACGGCCAGGTGGTCCTGGTCCGCATCCTGGAAAAGGACGTCAAAGGCTGCCTGGTTATAGAGGCCGGTGAGCGGATCGTGCAGGGCCTCATAGGTGAACCAGGTGTGCTCCACGTGACGGTCACTGCGCACGGAGAGCGGCGCGGACTCGGTCTGTCCCTTTTCAACCACGAAGCGCTCGAACTCATCAGCCGGAAGCGGCCTTGAGAAATAATAGCCCTGAACAATATCGCAGTTCATTTTCTTCAGTGCCAGCAGCTGCTCGGCCGTTTCCACGCCCTCGGCAATAGTCGGCAGCTCCAGCGCTTTCGCTAGCTGAATCACAGCCTCCAGCAGGCGCGTGTCCTTGTGTTCCTTGAACGCCGAGCGGATAAACTGCATGTCCAGCTTCAGCGCGTCAATGGGGAGCTCGGAGATCATGTTCAGGGAGGAATAGCCGGAGCCGAAGTCATCCATCTCAATGCGGAATCCCTTTTCGCGAAGCCGGGTGACCTTCTCCACAATCTCCTCGGCGTCCCCCGTATAGGCGGACTCCGTCACTTCCAGAAGCAGCTCATGGTAGGAAAGCCCGTTCTTTTCGACGAGCTCGGTGAGCTTATCGATCAGAAGCGGATCATACATGTCCACGCGGGAGATATTGATGGAAACCGGTACCGAGACGTTCAGTCTTTCCTTCCAGTCCCGGATCTGCGCCGCGGTCACCTGCCACACATAGTTGTCCAGATCCCGGATCAGGCCGTTCTGTTCGAACAGGGGAATGAATACGCCGGGACTGACCATGCCGAGGGTCGGGTGCTTCCAGCGCACAAGCGCCTCGGCACTGCACATGACGGGCTGGTTGCCCTGAATATTGAACTTGGGCTGATAATAGACCAGGAACTGATGGTTCGCCATGGCGCCGGGAAATTCCTCAATGAGCTGCTCGGAGAAGATTTCCGATTCACGCAGCGAGTCGTCATAGACGGCGATGGATTGGGTATAGTTGTTGCGGACGGTGTCCGCAGCAAGCTTTGCGCGGTCAAAGCGGCGCTCAATGTCAATGGAACGGTCGACATTGGGATAGACGCCCATGCGCAGGTGTACGCGCGTCTCTTTTTTGCCCTTTCTGTCAAGAATGACGGAGGCGGACTCGAGAATATCGGCGTATTCGCTGCGGTGCGGGGTGTAGACCAGGAAGGTATCGGCTTCCCGGCGGCATACAATGCCGCCCGCCTCCTGAACCGTACCCCGGATGCGTTCGCCGACGCGCTTGAGCAGTTCGTCCCCGAAGGCCTTGCCGTAGCGGTCATTGATCATGTGAAAATGATTGATGTCAATGACAATCGCGTCCGTCGGCAGATCCTTGTGGTAGACGTCAAACTGGCCTGCGTAGCGGTAGAAATACTCGCGGTTGTAGAGTCCCGTCAGATGATCCCGCTCTGTCCAGCGGATGATGTCGCGGTCCTCGGACAGCTCAATGGTACGCAGAACGCGCGCAAGAATCACCTTGGGCTGCGGATAGGGCTTGGGAATGAAATCGATCGCACCGAGCGACAGACTTTCCACCTCGGAATCCCGGTCCGCGGTCATGACAATGACGGGCAGTCTGGCATAGCGTCCGTCCGCCTTCAGCTCTCTGAGCACATCCAGTCCGTGCATGTCCGGCAGGTTCAGATCCAGCAGGATCAGACTGAGAATGTCATAGTGCTCGCGGACTTCGGTCAGGGCTTCCTTTCCGGTGCCGGCAAGGATGACCTCATAGGTTTCATCCAGGATGAGCCGGAGCATTTCCTGATTGATGATTTCATCTTCGATCACCAGAATACGGCGTTTGGCATTGGTGGAATGAAATGCGAGATTTCGTTCCGACATACCCGTTACCTCCCTTATGCTTGATCCGCATACTGCCTCAGGGTGCGAGAGGCGGCAGCGGCGTTATGATATGGTTTCCTGGATCAGATTTTCCAGCGCGGAGAACAGTGCCTCCGGCTCGACCGGCTTGCTCAGGTGCACATTCAGCCCGGCCTGCATGCTGCGCTGCACGTCCTCGTCAAAGGCGTTGGCGGTCAGGGCAATGATCGGGATGCTCTTTGCATCCGGGCGGTCCATGTCACGGATGCGGCGCGTCGCTTCCAGGCCGTCCATTTCCGGCATCCGCATGTCCATGAGGATGGCGTGGTAATAGCCCGGCTCATGCGCGGCGAACATCTCCACGGCAATCCGGCCGTTCTCGGCGTGCTCCACGCTCATCTCGCGCATGGAGAGGATCATCATCATGATTTCCGCATTGACCGGCATATCCTCCGCGAGCAGCACGCGCTTGCCGGCAAGATCGGCTGTTTTCCTGACAAGGCTCGCGTTCTTCCTTCTGAAGGCTTCCCGGAATTCATCGAGCACAGTGCCGGCAAAGAGCGGTTTGGCCACAAAGGTATCGACGCCCGCCGCCCTGGCCTCATCCATGATGTCTTCCCAGCTGTAGGAAGTCAGGATAATAACCGGCGTTTCGCTTCCGACGGCTGCGCGGAGGCGGCGCGTGGTTTCGATGCCGTCCATATCCGGCATTTTCCAGTCCACCAGAATCAGATTGTACGGCGCACGCCGGGCATGCCGAAGCCTGGCCATTTCCAGGCCGTCCCGGCCGCACTGCGCGGTCTCACAGGAAATCCCGACCTGACCGAGGATGATCTGGGCATGCTCGCAGGCGATGGGATCGTCATCGATCACCAGAACGCACATTTCATGGGGCTGCGGCATTCCGCCCTCGTTTTCATTTTCCCGGAGGGTCTGCCTCTCGGAATCCAGCAGGGTCACCGTGACGGTAAAGGTCGTTCCCCTGCCCTTTTCGCTTTCGACCGCAATGGTCCCGTTCATGAGCTCGACAATGCTTTTGGTGATCGGCATGCCCAGGCCTGTGCTCCCATACTTGCTCGTGGAGGAGGAATCCTCCTGGGAGAAGGCGTCGAAGAGCCTTGGCAGATATTCGCTGCTCATGCCGATGCCGGTATCGGAAATGGTAAAGCGGAGTGTGGATTTGCCGCTGAAATGGGTGACCTCCTCCACCGTGAAGGAGACGCTGCCGCCCGCGGGCGTAAACTTGACCGCGTTGCCGAGGATATTGACCATGACCTGCCGCAGCTTCATGTCATCGCCGATATAGTAGTCGCTGACATGTCCATGGATGCGGCATTCATAGGTCAGTCCCTTGTCCCGGCACTGTCCGCTGATCATGGTATTGACCTGCTCGAGCGCCTTGGCAAAGGAGAATTCCTCGCTCTTGATCACCATCCGTCCGCTCTCAATCCGGCTCATATCCAGAATATCGTTGATGATTCCGAGCAGATGATGGGCGGAGATGTTGATCTTCTCCAGATACTCCCGGACCTTGCCGCTCGCGGTGGGCTCATTCATGGCAATGTTGTTCAGACCGATGATGGCGTTCATCGGGGTGCGGATCTCATGGCTCATGCTGGACAGGAAGGCCGTTTTTGCCTTGTTTGCATCCTCGGCTGCCGCAAGCGCATCCTGCAGCGCATGATTGCGGGCGAGCTGCTCGCGCATCTCCACGTCGATCACCGTAAACCCGATGCCGACGGCGTGCACTTTGCAGTCGTCCCGGTCGCCGGGATGGCGCACGCCTGCCATGCGGAGCATTTCATAGTAGTCCTGCCCGTTGCGATGCGCAAGATACCTGTAGGCCATGATGTTCTCTTTTCCGAGAACGGAGCGGATGTTGTCCAGGTCAATAAAGCGCATGAATCCGGCCTGGAATTCCGGGTCCACATAGAGCTGGCAGTACTCAGTAAACCGTTTCAGGAAGGGGAAATGCACGCCTTCCGGCGTCTGGTTCGGGTCATTCCCGTCCGCTCGGTAGCACACGGCGTCATCCGCATCGATATCCACATGATATACACTGCGGTAATCGGAGGCCATGGCGGTAATCATGCTGTCCAGTTCCTTCTGGTGCTTTTCCTGCTCAAGGATCTGCTCCTGCAGCGCAAGCTTTTCCTCCAGTTCCTGCGCCCTGGCCTGGGCTTTTGCTTCCGCGGTTTTAATGCGCGTCATCTCCGTCACATCCACGCACATGCCCAGAAGACAGAGCTTTCCTGAAGGATCCGTAAACTTGAGCTTGGTGGTCTGGAGGTTGTGGAAGACCGTGCCGGTCGCATCCGGCACATCCTCAAAGTAGACATACGCGCCGTCCATCTCAATGGCTTTGGTGTCATCCTCAACGAAATGGTCCGCGGTTTCCGGGTCGAAGATCTCATGATCGGTCAGGCCGACCACTTCTTCAGGGGATTTCTTTCCGGCATACTCGGCGAACGCCTGATTGCAGGCGAGATAGACGCGGGTCTCCATGTCCTTGGAAAAGCTCATCGCCGGCATATTGGAAAGGAGGGAGGATACGGAACCCATCAGCTCGGCCAGTTTGGCGGCGGACTGGATTTCGCTGACCAGCCGCCTGTTTTCCTCCTCAGCCTTCCTGCCCTCCTCGAGCGCCTTTTTCATGGCACGCTCCTGACGGACTTCCTCTTCGACATCCTTGAATCCCATCATGACGCCGGTCCGTCCGCCGGGCATATGGACTTTGCCGAAATCAATGCGGTAATGCCGGGGACCGCTCTCCAGGGCACGGATAAAGTTGACAGAAAACTGGTCTTTCTTTTCGAACTGCCTGAGGATATACGGCAGCCCGATCTGCTCCTGCATCCGCTCCTGATCCTCCGGCACAACCATGGTCGCCACATATTCCGTTTTCGTATCGCTGTAGCGGGCATGACTGAGCGCGTTGCGGATGGCCTTTTCATGCGATGCGTCCAGGTCGGAGTGATAGAGCGTGCTTTCCTCGGTGACCACGTCCTGGATCAGCCAGACGGTGTTGTAGGCATTGATGAGCGCAGCAATCACGGCTTCGCGGGTGGCGACATCCTCTTCCCGCTGCTCGTGCTTCTCGGTGATATCCGAGATAAAGACAACGTAAACGCCGCCGTAATTCTTCGTTTCCGCATAATGGCCATAGTCATCGACCCAGCGTACGCTTCCGTCCTTGCGGATAATGCGGTATTCCGCATAATCCATCTGCTCCCTGCTTTCCGTGATCTGATGCGTAATGGACGAAGTGATGCTCCGGTAATCCTCGGGATGCACCATGCCCTGAAAGCTCCATCCAGTCAGCTCGCGGAATTCCTCCCGGTCTGCGCAGCCGTAAATCTGAAAAACGGCTTTGTTGGCATAGATGAGCTTCATCGGCTCTTTTGCCTCGTAAAGAAAGAACCCTCCGGGCATATGCCCGCCGATTTCCTCAATCACAGAGAGCGTTTCTTCATTCAGTTCAAATTTTCTGGCCGCCATCGTATGCGTCCCCTCTCGACTGTCATCGTTGTCTGCGTGTCCGTGCAGGAATGCGGTGCTGGCTTTTCGTTTCTGGGGCGTATGCAGCGCGCCGGTGTGCTGACTCCGTGGTGCCTGCGCTGCGGGGCTTGCCTGGCCGTTCATTCAAGGCGTCCATGATCCCGGGAATATCGTAAGGCTTTGCAGGATGTCCGTTCATGCCGCAGGCGGGCGCGGCCTTGTGCTCCTCCCCGACCGCGTTTGCGGCTACTGCCGCAATGGGAATCCGGGCTTTCCCTGCGAAGGGCTTTGCCATGATGCTTCTCAGTTCAGACATGAACAGGGGCCTGAAGCTGATGGAAAGACAGGTTTCCGTATCGTCATCGGCGACGAGTGCGCCAGGCCCCTTCACATCAGCAACAGGCTCCGTCCTCATCTTTTCGCAGAAGGATTCCGGCTCACGTGACCTTCTTTTCTCCGGCAGGGGGATGCTTTCTGGAAGACGGGGACGGAAACGCTGTATGAAAGGGCAGGCAAACGCAGACAGACTGAAACACAAAGGCGGCTGAACAGCTTCAGATGGGAATGCCTCCATTGGGAAATCACGATCAGAAACCTCTCCTGCATGAAGAAACGGAACAGACGGCACCGTTTTTCGAACATGGATGCAGGGACTCTTTCATCCGTCTCCCGGACGGGAAAGACCTTCGTGTCCGGCTTTGGCGTGCCGGTCATGAGAACAATCTTCTATGTATTGTACCATAATGGATATGCCCTGACAAACTGAAGTTTCAAACAGGGTGTGAATACAAATTGTTGGTAAAAGAAGGAGACCGTGGCGTATCATACGTCCTGACGTCTCCACTGCTTCTCTGGTTCAATCGCATTTTCCGATTCTGTCTTTTCCGGGAGCTCCTGTTCTTTTTCCCTCTTGGCAGTTTGCCTGGAATACTTTCCCGGAGCAGTTTGTTTACGAAGGGAATAACATATGATTCCCACATTCTGCTTTGTTCTTTTGCATCAGGCGAAAGGATATATCTGGCAGTAACAACATGCCACCGCATTCCGGAACGCTTAAGCCTGTTCTGGAGATCAGCATGTCAAGTGCACAGACTGGGATTCCCTCTTTTGGTCTTTGTCTTTTTCCACGGGAAGCATACAGAACGATCGTGATTTTCTTTCTGTTTTTCCTGCGATTTCAGAGCGTTCGTATCGGATATATTGTATATGCTTTTGCGAAAGTATTGACAAGCATTCATAGGAAGGTATAATTTTAAAGTATCAATATAACTGCATAACAGTCGATATAGGATGAGAGGAGTAGGGGCTGATGATTGAACAGCAACTGCAGATTCGCATGTTGGGCGGATTTGTGATTGAAGCGCATGGATGTCTGTATGACAGTCTTCCGGTGAAAAGCCATAAAGGCGTCAGCCTGCTGCAGTACCTGATCCTGGAAAAGGGAAAGCCGATTTCAACCCAGCGACTGATCCGTGAACTGTGGAACAGCAGGAGGTCTGAGAATCCCGACAACGCGCTGAAGACCATGATCAGCAGAACCCGTGCTCTGCTTGAGCAGATCGATCCGCTTCTGAGCTCAGGCATCCAGTCGGCACCGGGGGGTTATCTGTGGAAATGCGACGGCATTTGGGTGGATGCGCTGGAGATGATGGAAATCATCGACCAGCTGAAGAAGGGATGCACACCCGCAGAACGGGCAGAGCTCACCAGCCGCATGCTGTCCATCTATCACGGTGATCTCTTCCAGACCGGGGACATGAACAACGGAGCCACACTGGTCAAATGGCTTCACCGAGAATATCTGGATGCGATACTCAAGTATATTGAGCAGCTGAAAAAAGGGGAAGAATACAACGAGATCTGCGATGTCTGCCGGCAGGCACTGACGGTGGACGATCTGGATGAGCAGCTGCATATTGAGCTTATGCAGGCGATGATGAACCTCAACCGGGCTTCGGAGGCCATGGCGGAATACCGCAAGGTGGTCAAGACAAACCGGAGAGTGCTGGACATGGAGCCCAGCGATGAGATGCAGGCCTGCTATAAGGAACTGGCGGAAGCGGGGCAGACCCTGAAGTTCAATCTGGATGTCATCCGCAACGAGCTGGCGGAGCAGGATAGCGACCGGAGAGGTCCTTTCTTCTGTGATTACCGTGCCTTCAAGGAGATCTACAACATACAGATGCGCAACCTGGAGCGCCTGGGCTCCACGATGTTCCTGGGAGTGATCCTCCTGGGGGAGCCCGGAAACGACATGAGCTCCGTGAGCCGGGAGAGCGGTATGGCCGGGCTGCAGGAGATTCTTAAGAATAATCTGCGCAAAGGCGATATTATCACTCGTTTTTCCGACAACATCTATGCCATGCTGCTTCCTACCGTGAATTATGAAACAGGCAGCATCGTGATTGAGCGTATTGAAAGCCTTTTCTATAAGGAATTTCCCGGTAATATCGCATTCCATGCAAGAATCAGTCCGCTTGGGGGCGTCCGAAAATAGCAATTGCAAAAACCTTCAGAGAGATCGAAAGCCTCTGCTGAGATCATAGAATACTGCCGCAAACAAGGCGAAAATATACCTTTCAGGGGGTATTTTGCGCCTTTTTGCTTGTTCACTTATCTGGCTCTCTCACTCATCAGGTGGTTGTTTTTTTATTCAAATCATCTTCCTGCAATGTATGTTTTACTGATCGCCACTGCAATTTTCGAACAAAACCAGCAACGTGAAAAAAACAGACATAGTCGCCTGATCTTTTTACGTTGCTGCTTTTGTTCTATGGTATGAAAAATACGGTTCCGATTATCCGGTTCCACTTTTCTTGTGTTGGCACTTCCTTGAAACCGCCGGTAACACCGTGTCGTAATGCTGTTGGCAACGCTTTGCTTGCGCTGATTGCGGCGCACACTGCTGACGTCAGTACAGAAAACTATGTGACGTTTATGCTTCCGGCAAAGTGTCGCCGGACACTTGATGCAAAAAAGTACTCGACGTTCAATAACTTATAAGTTATTATATGCATGTAAGGAGGGATTTCATATTGCATGACATTCAATCTACAAGGATTCCTCCGGAGTCCAACCGGCAAAGGAATACATCAGGAAATTACAAAGTCAGAAGGGAAAAAACGCGAGGATCCAGGCCAAGCAAACAGCAACCTACATTCAGCTCTTGGCAGAGAAAGGTTTTTCCCTCACTAAGAACTACATTGATAAGATCAATGAGGAATACAATATTTGGGAACTCCGTCCAGGCAGTAATCGGGTATTCTTCGTAGCATGGATCGATGGCATGTTTGTCCTTTTACACGCTTTTCCAAAGAAAACACAGAAAACTCCACAGCGAGAGATTGACCAGGCAATTCGCGAAGTGAAAGATCTTCGCGAGCGAGGATTAAGGGAGGAATAATAATCATGAAAAAGATTAATAACAGTGCTATTGGTGACAGCTGGGAAGATGTAAAGAAAGAACTCTTTACCCCCGAGGAAATTGATGAAATCGAAGCTGGCGCTGCATTGATGGGACAACTTATCGAAGCAAGACACACGAAAGGTATTTCGCAAAAGCGGCTCGGGGAACTAAGCGGTGTTTCTCAGCCTGTCATTGCTCGTATGGAAAGAGGATCAACCAGTCCGCAAGTTAGCACACTTTTAAAAGTCCTTCGTCCTTTAGGACTCACTGTAAGAATCGTCCCTGTATCAGAGACATAATAAGCTATGGATTCACGCCCGGCCAGACTTCATCTATGAAGCGCTGTCTGGGCTTTTTCTTTTCCTGCTCCCGTGCCGCATCCCATGCCCGCAGCCTCAGGAAGCTCAGCATGTCCATTTCGTCAATTTCCTTCATCCGCCAACCGTTTTTCATCAGTTCGTGGCAGGTGGCGTACACGTGTTCCGGCAGTGTCAGGGTTTCTGACCGATCGCCTTCAGGATCTGATCCGCTTCCTGCGTCACCGGAATCGTAGGGAAAGTGTCCAGCACCTCTTTGGTCCTTGTCTGCACTGCCATCATTGCCAGCACAATGTCATGCATCAGCCGGTCGGCAGGATAGTTATCGTACATCTCATCAGACGTGAACTGGTTCTTGAACAGGACGCAGAACCAGTTCGCCATGACATTCAAAGCGTCTGGAACGGTCGCTGCTCCTGAGAGACTTTAAATACATAGTGTCACAGAAGTTGTTCATGGTATCTTTCATTGTGCTCAAGTCGTAATCCCTGCAGTTCATTACACGGCTGACATTATAACCAGCCCGCCTACGATACGGTAACCCGGCAGTACACGGTTCAGTGGACATGGTGCTGGAGGAAGGATGTGGACTATGGCAATTGAACTGCGCGGCTTTGATGACCTGAAGGTCGATCTGGTGAACATAGCTTATGCGCTGGATCAGGGTCCCGGTGTCAATCGTGCAACGAAAACGGGAGGGGCTGTTCCCATTGAACAGCAGATGCTGCATAACGGCAATACAGATCCGAAGATCTTCACAGATACCCTTCACTCTTCCATCCACACTGGCAAGGTCAAAAGCGGCGCGGCAACTCTGCTCCCGCTCCCCCATATCCTCAAGTAGTGGATGTCTTGCTGCTTATGAATGACATTACTTTTTCTGAACATTAGGTAATTTACCGCTTACAACAGAATAGACTTCTTCCACGTTTCTTTTCCGCTCTTTCCATGCTTACTTTTCAGAATCATTTCCCGGCCTTCCGGGAGCGCAGGCCATATCCCTCGCAGCAATGCTTTCACCGAAAGCAGACAAAACAAAGCCCCCGAAGATCCCTTTGTCGGGATCTTCGGGGCTGGAACATCCATATGCAGTTCGCTGATTGTCTTTCTGCCCGCAGACAGGAAATAGACGCCCTTGCATCCACCTCCCACCGTCCGCGGTCCTTCTGTTCCTCCACCAAAGCAAAACTGTAGAAGCAGCACCCCGTATGGAGGCGGGTAACTGGCTCAGATCCTCTTGGCCAGGGTTTCCGGGTTTGCAGCGTAAATCAATGCTGTTTCCCGGGTGATTCTTCTCTCCCGTACCATGCGCGCAAGCTCGCTGTCCATGGACATCATGTTTTTATCCGTTCCACCATAGATCACGTTGTCGATCTGATGTGTCCGGCCGTCCCTTATCATATTCTGGATCGCCGGATTCACCGTCATGACTTCAAACACGGCCTCTCGTCCGCCGTCAACGGTGGGGATCAGACGCTGGGAGACCACCGCCTTGAGCACCATGGAAAGCTGGACGCGGATCTGTGCCTGCTGCTCGGCCGGGAAGGTGTCAATTACACGATCGACTGTCTTGGCCGCCCCGATCGTATGCAGTGAGGAGAGAACCAGGTGTCCCGTTTCCGCCGCCGTAATGGCCGTGCGGATCGTATCCAGATCACGCATTTCACCGAGCATGATGACATCCGGTGCCTGCCGCAGGGCTGCACGCAGGGCACGTGAGAAGGTTGCTGCATCGTTTGGCACCTCGCGCTGGCTGACCAGCGACTTCTTATGACGGTGCAGATATTCGATGGGATCCTCAATGGTGACGATATGCGCGCTGCGTGTGCTGTTGATCCGGTCCACCATACAGGCCAGGGTTGTACTCTTGCCGCTCCCCGCAGGCCCTGTGACCAGGACCATGCCGCTGCGCTGTCCGGACAGCTCCATGACCATGGGCGGGATATGCATCCGCTGCGGATCCGGAAGCTCAAAATTCACAATGCGGCAGATTGCGGCGACCGTGCCGCGCTGTTTATACGCATTGCAGCGGAAGCGGCTGACATCCTGGATCGCAAAGGAGAAATCGTCATCCCCTTCCCGGTTCAGAAGGGCGTAATCCCTGTGCGCCAGCTCATACATCTTCCGGATCAGTTCCTCGGACATGGGCGGGGTCAGGCGCCCGTCGGCCAGGCTCTCCATGTTGCTGTTGATTTTCACCGTGACGCCGGCACCGGGGACAATAAAGATATCCGAGCCGCCTCGCGCCACCGCCTGTTTCAGCATTTCCACCAGTTCCATCTGCTTATTCGACCTCTTCCGTTTCTTCCTGAGTGTATTCCGTTTCCCCCGCGTCCTCGAAGTCTTCCTCAAAGCCCTCGATCGCATCCCCAATGCTGCTGGTCAGGATGTGCCGCAGCCATTTTCTTTCAGGAAGAACTGTCATGGCACAGTCCAGCGTCCGCGTGCCGTCCGTTTCCTTCCAGACCACCGCTTCGCCGTCCAGTTCTGCCCAGTCGGGCAGCTGGAAATCCAGCGTCTGCCAGAACGCGTCTGCGGATTCTCCCTTTGCAAGAAGTTCCAGGGTGAGTTCACTCACCTCGGCAAAGTGTTCCTCCGCCTGTTCACTGAGAAGATAGACATCCTGCACCACTTCCGCGCTCCGTCGGCTGAGCCGGTCATCATTGCGCGCGGTCATCAGGGCGAGCATGCCCAGAACGGCCAGGCTGAGCACCACAAAAATCAGAATCAGCGAGGAAGCACCGGGACCCAGGCTGACATTGCTCTTCTTTTTCACGGGCTCACCTCCAGATAGCGCGAGCAGGGCAGGCACAGCCACTCCCTGTCTTCCGGGCCGTACACGCGCACGCTCTGGCGGCGCATGACCCCATATGCGGAAGGTTCTTCCGTGACCGTCACCGCAAAGCGGTGCGTCACCCTGTCACACACCCAGAGTGCCTCAGACCGGGAAAACCCCAGAGACTGAAGCAGAGCTTCCGCGTCCTGCGCCGCATACAGCTGGTCCGCCACGTTCTGCGCCTCGGCCGCTGCCCCGGCAATCTGTTCCGCCTCGACGCTCTGGTTTCTGGCCGCAGCAAAAACCTGCAGCAGCACAGTGGCCGCCAGCATGAAAAACAGTACCACGATCAGCAGCTCCACCAGAAGTGCATTGCTGCGATTGTTCGATCTCATTAATTCATCCCCTTACGGATTTGCCGCACGGACAGCACACTGCACCGTGCTCCAGACGCCGTCCGTCCTGACATCCACGGTAAGCAGTCCCTGTCCGGCGGAGGCCTTCATCTCCTCCGCCACGCACACTGCCTCCCCCATCTCCGGGTCAAATGCTTCCTCTGTATCGGTAAACAGCTCGCAGAGCATGCCGTCCCAGACATACAGGCGCGTGACGTAGTTTTCACCGTCATAGTCCTGATAAAGGGCAATGCAGTCCACTCCGTCCAGGCTTTCCAGACGGATCGCGTCCGCCTCGTCATCCGAGCGGAGCATGGAGCGCAGGTATGCCGAAGTGATACGGGCATTGTTGTGTACGCCGGCCCGCTCGGCTGTCGCCCGGTAGGCTTTCACGCCAAAGAGCACGACGACCGTGGCAAACACGGCAAAAATGCCCATCAGAAGAAAGACAAACACACCGGAAATGGAGTGCTGTATCAGCTTTTTTCTCATGGCGCGCCTGCCCCCCTTTCGGTGACCCAGATATCCGGCAGACGGTTGGAGGCAAACGCCTCATAGGTGATAAAATACCGTTCCTCGTCGTAGGCAAGCTGATAGTGCTGCCGCAGATATTCCACGCTGTCCGGGTACGCGCCTTCCACTGCATAGCAGGTCAGGGCGGCATCCTTGACGGCGGCACGGACAATCTCGGTTTCCTCCGTATCCTGCGCCACATCAATGCGGGCGATCAGAATCACCGAGAGCACCAGCACAGCGGCAGTCAGCGCCAGCTTGATCCAATCGCGTTTGTTCATCGCTGTCCCTCCGTGCTTACAGACTGGACAGAATGCCTGCCATGGGCAGCATGACTGCCAGAAGCACCGCGCCGATGACGATCGAAAGGAGGGCCACGAGCGTGGGCTCAATGATGGAGACCAGACGGGTGATCTCCTCCTCCACCTGCTCTTCATAGAGTTCAGCCAGCTTGCCCAGCACCTTATCCTCGCGTCCGGTCGCGCTGCCCATTTTAATCATCCGGTCATGAAGTTCGTCAAAGAGTTTCGTTTCCGATACCGCGTCTGCAAACGAACTTCCGGCGTTCAGGCGCTCACGGATCAGCAGCTTTAAGAAAGAGAAATATCATGTCGTCCGGCTGGACGTTGGCGGCGTTGCCGCCCTTTCCGAAAGGCAGGACGACGAAGCGGCGGCGCGGCAGATGAAAGCGGCTTGCGAGAAA
>Ga0129306_1001221_pt1 | contig 31119 bp, 25 predicted proteins | sample P827metagenome_FD_94438 | JGI IMG/M metagenome (GOLD analysis project Ga0129306, IMG submission 94438) | Capybara group fecal microbial communities from Wisconsin, USA - P827 metagenome | ecosystem: Host-associated > Mammals > Digestive system > Large intestine > Fecal | place: USA: Wisconsin...
CATCATCAGGAGCAGCGAATCCAATGACAGCTCACATATCTCTTTCTCTTCTCCTGACATATAGCCTCCTATCTCTTTGTCTTTCCTGCCTCATAAATCATCTTCGGTTCTGCCACAGAAGTAGTCTGACCATCGAGTCTCTTATGTGGAGTATCGGTAGCAAGTGACAACTTACGCTCACTTCGGTCATATTTATAAACCTGATTTGAAAGTCTGTCGGCAATATCCACCTGAGACATATTTATCTGATATACCATGTCAGCCATCTCCTCCAGATTATTTCCCGGATGATCAGGTACAGCTATAACTTCATGAAGAGAACTTGGAAGAATCAGCAGGTCTGTTCCAAGCTTATCAGCCAGTTCACCAACTTCCTTTTCATAAAGCATTGCTCCAGCGCCATTGAGGTTATATTCATTTGTTATGACATACAACTTCATTTCTTCTGGAACATCTGGAACCATCATGTCTATCACTTCATCAGGCATATCCTCGCTCTTGAAAAGCTCTCGCATTATTTCATCCATAGATCTGATCTTTATTGGAAGTAGATTCTTGGTATTATCAGCTGCAAGCTTGAAGAGTTCATCTTCTGAAAGCCCAAGAGCTTTTGCAAATGGATTTGTGATGATAGAGCTTGATATTCCTTCGCCAGGCTCAATCTGTACTACTATTCTATAAATGATAGCCAGGTCTTCGAAGTTCTTATGTGGAACATTCTTCAGAAGTGTTTCATTCTGTGCTGCATTTATCAGCTGGAATACGATATTACCCTTTATAGCATCCTTATCTTCGACAATAGGTAACAGCTTCTTTCCATGCTCGTAATTCTTCATTACTTTTTCAGCAGCATCCTTCATTATCATATTTATATTTTCATAATTCTTATAAGCTTCATACATATCATTGATATAGATGGCCGGGCTGACAATCTTTCCGGCATCACTGCCTGTCTTCGGAATAAGTGTGATAGAATCACATTCACGATTTACCTTGTTGGTCTTGGAAAACACAACCTCCATCTCTTTGAACTCTCCAGTAAGAAAGTTCTTAAACTCTGTCTCTACAATTCCTTTAAACATCTCATAATTCATCATATTATTTTCGTCCTTTCGTTTTAATAAATAAGGTAATTCCTTCGAAAAATGCTTTCGCCTTTTTCTTCGGTATATCATTGCCACTTCGTGGCTTAAAAATCACTTTGTGATTTTTGAAATTGCTGAAGCAATTTCTCATGATATAAAAAGAGAGATACAAGTCACACGACTCATATCTCTCTTAAACATTTTTACATTATGTTTTATACCGGAATCTCACCGGACAATATAATTATTACAGTTTAAAATATTACAATTTGATATCTCGATTACTCCTTGATATCTTCATCTGTCTCACTCTGCTCGTCTTTCTTCCACCCTGACAGTATCCAGGCACCACCGATAAAGAAGAGGAATACTGAAAATAGCATCAGAACTCTCGCATCAAATCTCTCACCAGTCTGTGGAAGTTTTGGCTCGGTAGACTTATTGGTAAGATCAAGTGTGTACTCAACTACTGCTGGTGCCTTTGCATCAGTCTCAAGATTACCATCCTTATCTCTGCCATAGGTAAATACTACCTCATGTGGTGTACTATCAAGGATATATCCGTCCTTCGCCTTTGTTTCGACTACTGTGTAAGTTATATCCTTATCAAAGCTACCGTTCTTATCATAAGTACAGATAGGAAGCAGATCACTCTCAGCACATCCATCCTTTCCTGTTGTAAGTGTCTGAATAACTTTGCCATCCTTATCTCTGATCTCGAACTCAACACCTTCAATCATGGTATTAAGCTCTGAATCCCTTTTCTTAAGGAGCAGCTTTCCAAACACATAGTCATCATTCATCTCACACTTCTGAATATCACCGGTATCCTTAACCTCAAACTCAATGTCATTTGCTATGGTATATCCATAAGGTGAAGTAACCTCTCGAAGTGTATATTTACCTGCAGGAATCTTTTCAACTATATGAGGTTCCTTAGTACTGGTCCAGCTCTCAACTGTCTTTCCCTCGGAATCTATAATTGATAACTTAGCACCCTCAAGCTCCTTATCACCGGTCACATCAGTCTTACTGAACTCAACCTTTATAGGAACATCGGTAAACTCTGTTTCGAACTTAAGTACCTTGCCACCATCCGGCTTAAATGATGCATCAATATCGAATTTATCTTTATTTGATGCATAACCCTTTGGTGGTTCAATCTCCTGGATATAATATTTTCCAAGAGGAAGGTCTGATACAAAATGTATCTTTCCCTCTGAATCGGATACTGCTTTCTCCACAAGAGTTCCGGCTTTAAGTTCTGCCTTCTTTGAATCCTCATGTGAATCATCAGATACAATATCCTCAGCCACATATACTCCGAATATAGCACCCTTAAGACCTTTTCCTGTCTCGGAATCCTTCTTAACAACGGATATTTCTATCTTCTGTCTCTCATTGAAGATATGATCTCCGGCATATACTATCGGCGTATCCTGATCTATATATGAAAGGTCAGCATCCTTCGGTGTGCTATCAAGTACGAAACCATCAAGAGTTGATGTTTCAACAAGATAATACTTACCAAGTGGCAGCTTATCTACGAAAGCCACCCCCTTATCATCTGTAACAAGAGTAGCCACAAGAGCGTCCTTTTCATAATAAATCTTGTCCAGTCCATCAGGGCTTACAATATCCTCCTTGGCATAAACTTCGAAAGTAACACCTGCCATAGATTTCTTCTTCCAGCTGAATAAGAAGTCATACCACTTATCCTTAGTAGCTTCTATATCCTGTAAGAACTCACCGTCCTTATTTATGATTATAGTACCGGTTGGTACAGCATCCTTCATAACGACTGACTGAATCCTATCAGTATCTTCAACCGTGAACTGAACATCAGTTGCTCTAAGGTATCCATAAGGAGCGAACTCTTCCCGAAGTGTATAAGTTTCACCTACTACAAGTCTCTTAAGTATATGCTTCTCTCCTGCCTTTGAGGTCCAGGTCTCAACTATGTTACCATCCTTATCTATTACAGATAAAGTAGCTCCGCTAAGCTCTGCTCCACTGGTTATATCAACCTTCGAAAACTCAAAAGAAGTTGGATAATTCAGAAATTCTGAAACATACTCTGCAACAGGAGTATTCTGATCTATGTAGCGTGCATCAAACTCGATTTCATAATCCTTAGCAGCATCAATTACCACATCATCAGTTACTGCATCACCCTCTGTCGCATCACCAGCAGTGGCATTATCAATAGCATCTTCAGTCACCTTCTCTGCACCCTCACCTGTTACATTCCAGGCTGAAACATATCCATCCGGTGCTTTTATCTCCTTGGCAACATACTTAGCAAATGGATAATCCTTAGTGAACTTAACAAGTCCGTCTGCATCTGAAGTTGCTTCTTCAAGAAGTGTACCTGCCTCTACTATGACTTTACCATCTCTGGTCTTTATATCCTCACCTGCATAGAGTCCGAATACTGCACCTTCGATTGCTCTATCATCCTCTGCGTCACGCTTTTCAACTACAAGACTAAGCTTCTCCCGTTCATCCTTAAAGGTCTTAGTGTCATATATAACAGGAGTTTCATCATCAGCATAAACAAGCGTACTTGTCTGTTCCTGTGGATCAAGCAAATACCCGAATGGAGCCTTTGTTTCTACTACACGATACTGTCCAAGTGGAAGATTCTTAACTGTCGCCTTACCATCCTTGTTAGTTGTGAGTGTATATACAAGCTCATCCTTACTGTAATACTTAATCCTATTTCCAGCCTCATCTACCTGATTATCTGCTGTATAGATATCCTCTGCTGCATATACTTCAAATTCAGCCCCTTCAAGACCCCCTTCTACATATACAAATTCCTTTTCATCACTGTCAGCGAACCAGCCGCCTTCGTAACCATCCAGAACTTCGCCACGCTTTTCTACTGTGATTTCACCCTTCGTAGGACTGTCATTATACTCAACAGTTATTATCGCCTCATATGTGTCAGGATCTGTTTCGTAGAAGGTATCGGTATCAACCTTAACCTCTACATAGTTCTTATTCTTCACATAGCCGAATGGCGCTGCTGTCTCTTCTATACGATAATTTCCAAGATGCAGAGCCTTTGGAAGAAGCAGATCACCATCCTCATCAGTCTTAAATGTTTTGTGAGTAACCTTTGACGGATAAGTAGTAATCATCTCAACATATTCCTCAGTATCCAGGTTGAAGATTCTGAACTCTGCATTTTGAACAAGAACTGTCTTCTTTGTTTCTTCATCCTTCTTTATGATACGAAGCTTAGCGCTAAACTCTCTATCTATAAATACTCTCCAGACGAGAGGTGTATCCGGCTTATGCTCTGTAATCTTAACTTCAAATGGCTTTACTGTTTCCATGTTGTGGGGTGTAACTGACTCAACAACTATGTAATCACCATAAGGAATCGGAATAGAAACTGCATGACCTTTCTTGTCAGTATAAATAGTAGTTTCTCCCTTACCAAGAGCAGCTTCTTTTGAAGTAACATTACCACCTATAATTATAGGAGTACTATTCTCAAAATCATAGCTTCCATCATCTTTAGTTTTGAGATTCTTCTTAAGATAAGCTGTGAACCCAGCACCTTCAAGAAGCTTACCTTCTGTCTCTTCACCATCATCAGATATCTTAATCAACTGGAACGGCTGCTTCTTAACCTCTTCATCAGAAGTAACTGTTCTTGCAACCTCGGCAACTGTGTCGCCTTCATAATCACAAGTAATATCATGAGCCACAGTATCAGGATTATATCCAACCGGAGGCTCTATCTCTTTTATATAATATTCACCAAGATACAGATTCTTCACCTCAGCTTCTGCCTTGGCATCAGTCTTAAGCTCAACAACCTTTGTACCTGCTTTGTAAAGAACTCCTGTCTTTCCATCCGGGTGTACTATATCTTTCTTAGCATAGAGTCCATATACCGCACCTTCAAGTGAACCATCGCCCTGTGGAACCGGTTTTCCGGTATCCTTATCCACCTTATAGAGATGAATCTTTGCAGTAACTCTGTCATTACTGAAGGTATGCTTAAAGGTTGCTGTATCAGTCTTCTCATCCATCTTTTCAAAACTGAAGTTATAAACATCCGATGAATTACGAAGATATGCATATGGAGCCTTAGTCTCCTTTATATAATATGCATTCCCTATAGGCAGATCCACACTGTAAGATGCTGAACCATTACTGCCTGTGGCTACCATCTGTATGGCCGTATCCTTCTTCATAATGACTTTACCATCATAATTCTTGATATCATTTCCGGCATACATTGTGTACTCGGCACCCTTAAGTGGATTCTTTGTATCCTTATCAATCTTGGATACAGTTACAGCAGCCTTCTGTCTTTTATTCAGAATAGTTGTACTTTCATACTGTACCTCAACATTTTGATCCTTATATTCAATCTTTACAGTCTTGGTCTCGCCGTTAACTGTAAATCCATCTATACTCTTAGTTTCCTTAACTAAATAAGTACCAAGATGAAGATTATTCAGTGTCACCTGACCATCCTTACCAGTTACAAGTCCATCAGCTACTACAGCACCTTTATTATAGACTTTCTGTCCATCAGCCCTATAAATATCAGCTCCGGCTGTTACCTGGAAAGTTGCTCCGGCAAGCTTTCTCTTCTCATATACAAAATTAGTGCCATTCCATCCGGTAAGGACCTCACCTTCCTTATAAATGGTAAGTGCTCCAACCTGCTCTGAGTCCTTTGCAGTAAACTTAGTTGTCTGTCCAGCCTTTACTACGAGAGTATGTGTATCCTTATCAAGAACATAGCCTGTCGGTGAAGATATCTCTTTCACATAATAGGTTCCCGGTGTAAGTGCACCTGACTTACAGCCACCATCATCACCAGTAGTCATCTTCTCAACAAGCGCTGTACAGCCACTATCAGAATAAATACCATATACCGCACCACTCAGCTTAGTTCCAGTTTCTTTATCAACCTTCTCCAGATATCCATATCCTATATCCTCAGTTTTTACTTTGATATAAGCATATATAGGATCTGCTGAAGGTCTTTCAGATACAAACTCCTGATAATTGCTGTTACCATTAAACCAGAACACACAGCTTGAAGTCGGCTCAACCTTACCAGTATTTGATTTAAATGTACCAACTGTCGCTTCACTCTGTACCTTCGTGGTTGATATAGTCAGCTTATTTCCATCAACTGAAGTATCATAACCCTTAAGACTCAGATCAAAGCCCTTAAGCTCCTTATTCTTATCAGTAAGTGTAATCTCATATCTCTTATTAGTTTCATTCCATTTAAGTTCTATAGTCTCAGCCCCACTCTTCGTCTTGCTGGCAAAACTTGGGATAGCCTGATCATAAGCATCACTGATACTATTTCTAAGTGTCTTATAATAACCATAACAAGTATCCGGATCTGGAGCACATCTTGAAAGTGTGTATGCTGCATTATCAGCACCATCAGTTCCAAAGAGGTCCTTTACTATGATCCACACCTGAGCCTGAGTTGCAATGAACTGATCCTTTTCATCATTGGACGGTTCATTCTGTGTATCAGCCGAATCTGCATAACCATAATAGAGACAAAGTGCCAGGAGCTTTTCCTGCTTCTTTGAAAGACTCGTATTACTTGGTTCATCATCGCTCTTCATCAGTTCCCCTGTCTCTGCTGTAAGTCCATAATTGAGGCAGTAACCGATTCCGCCATCTATCATGGCATACAGAATCTGACCAGAATGAGTTGAGTTGAATTCTGATACAACGCCATGCTCCTGCACTGAAGCATACCAGAAGCTGATATTAGCTTCAGCACTAGCTGCAAATGCACTCATTGCAGAACCTGACACGGATGAAACTATAATCATAAATGCCATTAAAAATGACAATATCCTCTTATATTTTAGTCTCATACATCCTCCTTAATCGTCATCAGACCACATATCAGAAAGCTCCGATAATGCAGTCTCTGTTTCCTTTCTGTCCTTTTCTGATATACTCTGCAAATCCTCTTCATCCTTTGAAAAAGATCCTACAGTTATATGTCCTTTCATACCTGAGAGTGCCGTGATAAGGACAGATAAAAGATCTTTCGACACATCTCTAGTAACATCCTTTTCCAGTACAAGCTTCATATCCTCCAGCTCACCTCTGGTTACATATTCCATCCTATAGTCATATAAAGACTTTGCTGATTTCGTCAGCTGATCCGGACGGAGGCCTTTTATAGTTTTTACAAGGCTATCTATTATGAACATGCTCTTTGATTTATGAATATCTAGATCTAAATCCATCAAAGTTTCATGCACCAGAAGGTGATCAGGATTTTTTAGATTAAGTCTGAAGCTGTACTGTACTCCATCATTTCTATTCATAGGTCTCAGCCTCCCTTTGATATGGCATTACACCACTACAAATTTTTGAAATCTAAATCGTTAATTATCTCCATAAGCAATATCACCTCCAATAAAAATCCTATTAGTCTGCTTACAGCATTCAAATACCGAATAACCTCCAGAAGCAGGATCACAAATCAAATCATTTTCATTTGTAGTTGCAAGAATTAGCTTCTTTTGTAATTCTTTCGGTTTAGAGTGAGGGTGATTTTTAACAACTTTTTCAAGCCACACATCTGGAATATCATGAAGTTTCCAACAGCCCTTTGCTCTAGTAGGTTCTTTCTGGAATACAATTAAGTACTCCGATTTTCTTCTTGTTCTATATCCCATTCCTATTCTATCTTTATCCCAAACAATCATATCTACTAGATTTAACCTGGTATTATCAAACCACTTCAAAACACCCGTACATAAATGATATTTATCAACCCATAAAAACAAATGGCCAGAAGGAACAAGAACTCTATCAATTTCTTTTATAAAGTTTTTAATAGTGTTTTCGTCCATTTGCTTCAATTCACTTCTCGACTTTCCGCGTTTTTTACCTTCATTACCATATTTTAGTTTATCCAAAACCCCTCGATATTGAGGATCAAAAAAGGCACTCCTAACCATATTGTCTTTAATGTTCTCTAATAGTTTTACACCTTCAATTTTATTTTGCTTATTTATTGAACATAATGTTTCATCATAGAAAATACTCATATTTTTCTTTTTCCCATTCTCTCAATCCGTGGTCAATCCCTATGATTTCAGACGAAGAAACACCTGTTTTTTCAAAACTTTTCATTTCTAACCACATCTTTTTTGTTTCATGTGTAAGCCTCCAGCTCCACTAAAAAGTAGAACCGGAGGTATAATTTGTTTTTTTTAATTAAAGCGCTCGCACCTGCAAAACCGTGCCGTTCCCTGCCCCAGGATCTCTGCGGCGTCCACCATGGGCAGGTCCGAAAGCTTCGCAAGGTGATAAACACTGGCAATAGTTTCTATCGGATAAGCGTCCATAGGAATATCTTCGTCGGTTGCAGGCTATTCAGTTGTAAATGTGCAATAAGTGAGAAGCCTAAACAAACGGCTCTCACCTATCACACGAAACGCAAAGTGTTTAACAACATAATTTGCGTATTTTTATAAAATTTTTTTTGCAACCGATTAATTAATCTTCGTAATACATCTTTTTAAGCTCATCACGAAGAGCTTCTACTATCTTCTTAGCATCAACATAATGTCTGCTGACCGCCTGCTGAGTCATTCCAAAGAGAGGAGCTATCTCAACCTGAGTCTTTCCATCACCCATAATCTTTACAAAGATTTCCCACTTGATAGGTTTCATTGAATTCTTTACAACTTCAAATATCTCAAGCATCTTCTGATGATCTATCTCTTTAATGATTTCCTTCAGATAATCATCTGTTGTACCAAGCTGAGCCATATCCTCAGATATTCCACTGTATGAGAACTCTGTATGATCAGCTTCAACCTTTTCACGGTTATGCATGATACGATCATTTCCATCAAGCAAGATTTTGAGATACCACTCCGAACTCATAAATGCTTCAGCTGGAACAGTCCTTTGCTTTCTAGAAACAAGACTCCCATCTGTCGTATCATATTCAGTACACTTACCAACAATCTCACTGAGATGGAACACAGTGAACTTCTCATCCTCTTCATATAGAACATAACCGCTCTCAAAAACCCTGATAGATACCTTAATGGTGCCTTCTCCCATAGTTGTTACATACTTAGCAAGTTGCCTCTCATGTCTTGCCAGAAGCTGATACTTTCCAAGCTGTCCCTTTCCTTTTCTACCTCTAACCTGTGAATAAAGTTCCTTTAATGTCATAATGACCACCTTTCTACGGGTGGTCATCAACACTTATTGCACGCAAAGAAGAGGTTTATGACTCACCCGTTTTTTTTATTCGGGTGGCCTCACCTCCTAAGATATTTATTCAGTTAACTAGCTAAAATAAATAGCCTTTACTTTATATAACGAAAAACAGATTTTCGGATAGAAATCTTCCTTTTATCTGTAAATCTCTTTACCTGTAACTGTACCTTTGGCACAGTTCTTCACTTATCCCACGAAACGCAGGATGTTTTACAACAATAATTGAAAAAATTTTTAATTAAAAATCTCCAAATAATCTATATACATATATTATGGAGAAATAATTTAAAACTAAAAAAAGCCCAGCAAAACGATAAAACCAAAAATGGTCTTTAACCGTTTTGCCGGGCTTCTGAAGATTCAATGTCAAATATAGCCTCTCGACAAACTCTTGTGATATGATGCCGAACTTCCGAATAGATGTCGGTACAACGAATTCATCAAATCACTCAATCTTAAATATTCTCTTTTATCAATTATTATCCTTGTTTTCTGTCTTCAATCTCTTAAATTCTCTAGCATATAACATTATGGTCTTTCTTGATTTTACTTCTCCAAACTTAGATGTATCCACTGAAATCGCAACCCCTTCGTTTATGTATGTGTAATAATCAAAACCGCACCTGGAACACTTAATAAAAGAATCTGTACTAAATGCTTTCTGTATAACCTTTCCACATTTGGGGCAGGTCACACAATACTCTACATCGTCTAATGCCACGCTTATCAATCCTCCAAATGAAAAAATGAATAATACTTTATTTCACTCATACGGATAAGGGAAATGAAAACCGTTGATGAGTATTTGTCTGCTACAAATTCTTTAGTACTTTTATCGCAACCCCCTGAATACTACCGTATCTGCCATCAATAGGCGCATAGTTTTTCTTTTTATTCTCAGGAAGCAATAAATACTTCTTTGTAGCTTGATCATAACTAAGGCGTTTTAAGGTACTGCCACCATCCACAAGAGCTGCAACAATATCTCCCGGTTCGGCTACTAGCTGCTTTCTAACAATAACAAGATCACCGCTATCTATTCCGGCATCCACCATAGAGTCACCGCTTGCTCTGAGAATAAAGAAATCTCCTTTTCCAAGCAAGGACTTAGGTAATGTGATATACTCATCCGTATTCTCAATCTGTTCCTCAGGAGTTCCACAGGGAATTAAACCAAGTATAGGAATATTAACTGTATTGCAGTTCATTTTATCAGTAACCCGGGTTTGAAGCACACCGTCTTCATAAGTTACCATTCCCTGATCATGCATCTCCTTCAGATAATTGAATGCCGTTGCTTTACTGATACCAAGTGCTTTTCCAATTTCAGCAGTTGACGGCGTACGTGAGTTATCCAGAGTAAATTGTTCAGCAAAGTCACGAATTTTTAGCATTAATTCTTTACTCTTGCTTCTCATGATATTTCCTTTCTATCTTAAACGCACCGTTTACGATAGAAATAATAACAAAAGAATTCAGAAAAAGCAAGGAGATTTTTGAGAAAATCTTGGAAATTTTTGTGAACAATTCGGTGTATCCATAATATATCTATTATTATACTTTAATCACACCAATCCGAGTAAAAATAGAAAAAACATAAGATGCTCCATTTCCACCAAGCTGCTTTGGACCAGATACTTTACCATCCATATTCATCACTTTATGAAAAGACTTTATTACAACATCTTTAGTCAAACTATTATTCGAACAGTCCTGAATCATCTCATTCTCTTTAATCTTATACCGGAATCTCTTTCCACTTATTGTATAGAATATGCATCCAGCATGAAGCACTATGACATCCCACAGCATCTTTTCCTGTTCTAAAGGAGTCATATAAGGCAATCTATCTACAAACTCTTTACAAGCGCTCTCTCGCTTTCTCTGGAGTTTCTTACGTTCAGCATCCACACTCAGTTCAGGCATATTATAAATAACCTTCGTATACGGCAGATAACTATGTACTGAGGCACGAGATAATCCGGTAAGCTCCATAATCTCATTTATCTTCTTACCAGACTTTGAAAACATCTGAACTTTCCGGCTGAGATCAGTTGAGTACACACCAGCTGTAATAAGAATCTTCCTGGCTTTCAGAATAGTTATATTAAAATAATCAGCAACATCCCTCAGACTCACATGATCTTCATCTTCTGGAAATCTATCGTCATACACAGCCCCAAAATAATTTACAACCTCTTTTATTTGTTCCTCTATCTTTGAATTCGAATTAAACTCTGGTTTCTTTTTCGGTCTTCCCATATACACACTCCATGAAATAATACTAATTTATATCATATTCTCTCGGCAACGTTTTCTTTATTGTATGTATAGTATTTTCTTTATCATTTTTTATTAGAACACCTAATATCTCTGAAGTATAATAATGTCCTCTACTTTCACAATCCCAGTATTCTATTTCTATATTAAACTCTGCAGATTTATTATCTATAAGATGTACCATCAAAAGCAAATTAATGGATTCATCTTTTGCAATTGAAAAGCTTTCATTAAATCCATTAATACATATATTTACATCAATAGCTGCAGCAGAACCAATATTTCTAATCATATACTTAATTAGTATGTAGTCAAAAAAACGATAAGCTTGTTCATTTGATATTTTGGTTATATCTTCTCTTAGGAGATTATAGTGAATCCGCTTGACCTTATCATTTTCAATTTCATAATATCTATCCTTTTCATCAAATGATATATCCGAAGAAAAATACATATAACGCGTATCAAGGTATGGTCTGATTGATAGTTTTCTATCTTTTTCACGCTTAATATAGTCCGCTGATTTATTATCCAAATTAACCTTATTGTTGTATTCTATTGTTATATTCATAGCAATAAGTGTAGATATCCCACCTAAGTATCCACCGAAAAATCCACCATATGCATCTATATTATTGATAATATATTTCGAAGAAATAAAACAAAAAATCACAGGAATCAGAACAGCAACCACAATCAGAATAATATAAATCTTTTTTTTCATAAAACACAAATTCCTTTCTAAAATCTTCACACATTTTTCGTGTCAATCTAATCAAATCACACGAAGAAAAAGTCGGCAAGTGCCGACTACACCTCTTCCCTAAATGTATCAGGACGACTAGGATTAAATATCTCATTACAAGTCATTACTGTAACTAAATCTTCTGTTTCAGATAGATTAATAATATTATGAGTCCATCCAGGAATCATATGTACAGCTTCAATCTTATCACCTGAAACTTCAAATTCAACCATTTCGCCAGTATTGATATTACGTTCCTGAATGAGACCATGTCCTGCTACAACAATGAAAAGTTCCCATTTGGAATTATGCCAATGCTGACCTTTGGTAATTCCTGGCTTACTGATATTTATTGATACCTGACCACAATCCTCAGTATGCACTAATTCAGTAAAAGATCCTCTATCATCTAAATTCATCTTTAATGCATACTTGAATTTGTCAGTCGGAAGATAGGTAAGATATAAACTATAAAGCTTCTTTGCAAAAGAACCTTCCGGCATCTTTGGCATCATTAAAGTACTTGGTTGAGCTTTGAATTCTTCAAGTAAATCAACTATCTCTCCTAAAGTTACTTTATGTGTAACCGGAACGCAACAATACTTGCCATCATCTTTTAGCACAGTATCTACTCCATCAAATTCACAATGTTGTTCATGTCCCTCAAGAAGATCGAACATGCCCTCTACTAGATCATCTATATATAAAAGCTCAAGTTCTGTTGATCTATCATTAACTGTAAACTCTTCATCATTTGCGACTGCCCAACAGAAAGTTGATACCGCAGAATTATACTTAGGTCTCGAATGCCCCATCAAGTTAGGAAAACGATATACTGCTACTTTAGCTCCTGTCTCCTCGGCATAGGAGAAAAACAAATCCTCTCCAGCTTTTTTACTACGACCATATTCTGAATCACCAAAACGACCAGATAAAGTTGCCTGTATAGATGAACTAAGCATTATAGAAGACTTATTATTATGTTTTTTCAACATATCTAAAAGTTCACCTGCAAATCCAAAATTCCCATTCATAAAGTCCTCTGGATTTTCAGGTCTATTTACACCTGCAAGATTAAATACAAAATCAGCCTTCGAACAAAACTCATCAAGTTCAGTCCTTGTGGATTCTATATCATACTCATAGATATTATCTATAACGATACTTGGTCTTGTTTGATTTTTATTATCTCTAATATTCTTTAGGTTATTTACAAGAGCTGTTCCTACCATGCCCTTGGCACCTGTTACAAGTATATTCATTAAATCCCCACCTTATTTTTTTATTAAAAGGTTATGATTTTCTCCATACCATCTTATTAACAACGCCTACATAAGATTGAATAATCTTTACAACCTTATCAGACACATTTTCATCTACATAATCCGGTACAGGAATACCATTATCATTATTCTTAACCATCTCTACAGCAGTATCAACAGCTTGAAGAAGCCCAACTGTATCTATCCCAGAAAGTATAAAGCATCCCTTATCAAGTGCCTCTGGACGTTCTGTAGATGTTCTAATGCAAACAGCTGGAAATGGATTTCCTACAGAAGTAAAGAAACTACTTTCCTCTGGAAGTGTTCCTGAATCAGATACAACCGCAAATGCATTCATCTGTAGACAGTTGTAATCATGAAAACCAAGTGGCTCATGCTGAATAACTCTCCTATCAAGTTCAAACTTTCCATCTGCCTTCATCTGCTCAAGACGCTTCTTTGAACGAGGATGACATGAATACAGAATCGGCATATCATACTTTTCCGCCATCTGATTAATGGCATTAAAGAGTGATAAGAAATTCTTTTCTGTATCTATATTCTCTTCCCTATGTGCAGAAAGAAGAATATACTTTCCTTTTTCAAGCCCAAGCTTTAAATGAACATCAGAAGCCTGTATCTTCTCAAGATTATCTCTTAACACTTCTGCCATAGGAGATCCTGTAACATAGGTTCTTTCTTTAGGAAGTCCACAATCAGCAAGATACCGTCTAGCATGCTCAGAATATGCGAGATTAACATCAGAAATTATATCAACTATCCGACGATTTGTTTCTTCTGGAAGACACTCATCTTTACAACGATTTCCAGCTTCCATATGAAAAATTGGAATATGTAATCTCTTAGCGCCTATAACAGAAAGACAACTATTGGTATCTCCTAGAACCAGAATCGCATCAGGTTTTATGTCGACCATTAGTTGATAGCTCTTTGCAATGATATTACCCATTGTTTCCCCAAGATCAGCCCCAACAGCGTCCATATAGACTTCCGGATTATCAAGATCAAGATCATGGAAGAATACTCCATTTAAATTATAATCGTAATTCTGTCCTGTGTGGGCAAGTATCGTATCAAAATACTTACGACACTTCTTTATTATCGCTGCAAGCCTTATAATTTCAGGACGAGTACCTACAATAATCAGAAGTTTTAGTTTTCCATTATTTTTCCACTCTGTCATTGATACCTTCTCCTTCATTACTTCTTATCAGCTAACGCTTCCTGAACATAATCAGTAGTCAAAATTTTCTTTACAACTCCATCAACATCTAGGAGTGTTGTGTTATGGCTTGTATATGAATCTTCAGCTTCTGTTTGAACCTGTCCCTTTACAAAAAATTTATCGTAGTTTAAATCCCTATTATCTGCAGCAACTCTAAAATACTGTCCCATATCCTCAGATCTAAGTCTTTCCTCACGTGTCATAAGAGTCTCATAAAGTTTCTCTCCATGACGAGTTCCTATAATATTAGTACCAGTATCACCAAATAATTGCTGGACACCCTTTGCCAAATCACCAATAGTTGACGCATCTGCTTTCTGAATAAACAAGTCACCTGGATTAGCATGATTAAATGCAAACCGAACCAACTCAACTGCTTCGTCAAGATTCATTAGAAAACGAGTCATTTCAGGATTCGTAATCGTAATAGGATTTCCTGCTTTTATCTGATCAATAAATAATGGAATAACTGATCCCCTGGAACACATAACATTACCATATCTTGTACAACAAATAACCGTGCCACCTCTTTCAGCTGCAACACGTGCATTTGCGAAGATTACATGTTCCATCATTGCTTTAGAGATACCCATAGCATTTATTGGATATGCAGCTTTATCTGTCGAAAGACATACAACTCTTTTTACTCCGGCATCTATAGCAGCATGTAAGACGTTATCAGTACCTTCAACATTCGTTTTAACTGCCTGCATGGGAAAAAATTCACAAGATGGAACCTGTTTTAAGGCTGCCGCATGAAATATATAATCAACTCCAGGCATCGCATCTGCAACGGAACGCGGATCACGAACATCACCAATATAAAACTTAACCTTATTTGCATAATCAGGATGTTTCGCTTGTAATTCATGTCTCATATCGTCCTGTTTTTTTTCATCACGAGAAAAAATACGAATCTGACCAATATCTGTTTCTAAAAAATGTTTTAATACAGTCGAACCAAAAGAACCAGTTCCTCCAGTTATCATCAATGTTGCACCGTTAAATTCACTCATATAATATTTTTCTCCTTTATTATATTATTGTATTAATAAATCAACTCTTATATATATTTTTAAAAGCAATTTCACCAAAAAAATAAATAATTACACAATTTAAGTATAAAATATACTTTTCAGTCTAATTTATTTCTATATTGTTATTTTTTATAAATTTCTTTTTTAAAATAGGTAATATAATCTCGTCCTTCTGAATCACCAATATTAATAATACAATACCCAAATAAAATACTGCCCCTGTAACAATTTGAATAAAAAGTATAATATAGCTTTCATTATATAATTGCCCCATACATCTAACAATAAATGACATTGCTAATGCTGGTATTGCAAAAATCCAACTTTGTTTAATTATTTCTCCAAACGGTAACTCTTTGTAAGAATATATTGTATGAATAACTGCAACAATTAATTCTGCGCCTATTGTCGCATATGCGGCTCCTTTAGCCCCAAACAGAGATATCAAAAAAATATTTAAGAAAAAATTAACAGCCGCCCCACTGAAAGCAGCAACAATAAAGGCCTTATCTTTCTTATTTGGAATTAAATACTGAGAACGAATTGAATTAGACCATGTCAAAAACAAAACAGTTACTGCTAATAATGTTATTAATTCACCACACTTTTTAAATTCATCACCAAAAAACTGAGGCGCAAAAACTTCTGCAATTCCAATTAATCCACCTGCAAGACCAAGTGCAAGAATCAATGAAAACTTCATTGCAGTATTAAAATACCTATTTCGTTCTTTCGTATCTCCTTGGCTAGCAATGGTAGACATTTTAGGTAACAAAACTACACCAACAGTAGTAATAAGACTCAACGGCAAAGATATAATCTTTTCTGCATTTTCATATAATCCAAGTTCTGATATATTACTAAAATGGGGTATCATTATCTTATCCATATATCTATATATACTCATTGCTATTACTGGAATAAATAGAATAAACATAGGTTTTATATGTATTAAAACATCTTTTTTCTCTATTCTTACAAAGACTACATATTTTTTCAATTGAGTCCATACAGCAAGTTGTCCTATCAAATTACCTATCGCAAGAATAGCTAAGTACTTCCATGTGTCTTCTCGTGTTTTAATCAGCGCAAAAATTGATACCACTGTAAGAATTCTTATTACAAAATTCCTTCTAACTGTAATTTTAAATATTTGTATACCTGAAAAAAACCAAGTAATATCAAACAATGTGGCAAACATCTGAAAACTCTGCCATAAAAATGCATCTTTATATTCTTTCACTAAAAATGCTATATAAAAATAATATACAATAGTACAAATCAACGAAAGAATAGCATGACAACAAAAAATACCACAAAAAGTCTTACTCAATTTCGATTTATCATCAATATTCGCGGCAATTTCTCTATTACCGTAATTAGAAATACCTAGATTAGCCACCATTGTAAAATAATACAAAACAGAACTTGCATAAGAATACACACCAGTACCAGTAGTTCCTAATACACGAGAGATATATGGTGCTGTTACCAATGGCAAAATAAGAGACAATAACTGATATGAAGATTGATATATAAAATTTTTTTTCACGGAATCAACTTTTAAACCATTGGGATTTTGCATATTTGAATCTTTCCTTTAACGCTTTTAATATATTTTTTTTCGGGGGTTTTAAATATAACTTGTATAAATGATTATATGACTTATCAATATCATTCATAATACTATTTCGATTTTTATGAGCGCGTTGTGGTGAATTTAAATGCATCTGAGCTTTAGCAACCGTTTCAATGCTAATCTCAATTAAATCTAGATTACACTTCTGTAAAAGCATTTTCCCTTTTGGGGAATTTACCAAGACATATGAACACCCTTTTTTTTTCTCTGATTTACTAAGATTGTTTATACAATCAGATAAAGTTATATCCGATTGTCTACCTAAACATGCATACTTACAATTTGAACAAGATAAACGATTTATCATACCACAGGAAAATGGGTAACCGAATCCATTTTTATATGATGGTTTAATAAACTTCTTCCCATTATCAAAACTAATCATCATCGAAGAATGAAGATATCCATGAATTTTTGATCTAAATTTAATATTCGTAATCCTTGAATTATACTTTTCTTCACATTGATGAATAAATTTTTCAAAAATAATCTGAGATCCAACCCCATGACAAATAAAATCAACAGTTACTAATAGCTTTTTTAATTCATCATCTATATAACTGTTTAATGCTGCAATTTGGCAAGGAGTACCAGAGAATAAAACCCTTTGATTGTTTTCTAATCTTTTTTTTATATTTATATATACTCCACTTAAGTTACTACCAATGTATTTTGAACCTCTTATTTTATATAAATCACTACTTCTTTCAATAAAAACATGTTTTACTAAATAACACTCATCTAAAAACGCTCCAACAACAACACCTTTATCTTGAAATATTTCTTCAGCTAATTCTGAAAAAATAGCACCTGATGTACTATCGTATAATAAATCATCATTCAAACTCTTTCCCTTATATGCGTAAACTGGAAAATTGTAATCTAGTGAATTATTAACTGGACATTTTCTTTTGCAAATACCACAATCAATACATTCTTCATTGTCAATATTTGGATAAATAAACCCTTCTTTATTATATATCATTTTAATAGCTTTTTTAGGACAAACATTTTCACATAAAGCACATCCAGTACATTGGCTATTATCACAAATACTTATCATTTTACATTCTCCAAAGCATTATTTAAAAAGAATACATCATTTTGTCTCTTTTCTATAATATTATGATTAGATAAGGTGAAATCTAAATCTAATGATATTTTTACAGGAAAATCATCTTTACTTGCGATCATTCGTTGTTCTAATCCACAAATATTTAGAATACTATATATCCTTGAATTCATATTATTTTTATCATTAATATCATTTCTTAATAAAGTATAAAACGGAACATTTAAATTAATTGAAAAAGCTGTAGCATGAAAACTATCAGTAATAACAAGAGACGCATATTTAATTAAGTTTACAAAATCTAAAGGTCCAGCTTTTTTTATTTTGTAATATTCAGATTCATATTCTCTTTTGTTGAAAGGAATGGTTACAACTTTTAAACCTAACTGATTATATACATATTGAACAAATTCCTTGGTATACTCTCTATCTCCAAACAAGTATAGCAAAATATAATTATCATGAATTATTCTTTCACCTATAATACTTTCCCACTCTTCTTTTGAGATTAACAAAGTTGGATCCAAAACAACCCTACATTCACAATCACAAATCTCATCTATTATTCTTTTTCCATCTGACTCCCTAATTGAAACAAAATCAAACTTAGAAATCAATTTTTTCATATCTAAAGCACATTCTTTAGATATAGATGAAATCCCTATACTTGGAGCATAGGCAATTCGTTTTTTATCATCTGGAACAAAATCCAAAAAATACACTCTATTATTTTTTCCATCGTATAGATTAGGATTCCATATTTGATCACTACCAGTCACAAAAATATCATAATCCGGTGGTGAAAGATAAAGTTTTTTTTCTGATAAATAATTCTCTTTCGAAAAACATAAGTATTTTTTTCGAAAACTTTTAAATCTAGCATGTCTATAATTATCATATTTATATACAACATTATTAAAAGATTTTAAATGGTTCCTAAGCCATATCCCTACATTAATCAAAAAACCGTAATCTTTTGATGATTTTATAGGCGTATATTTTATAATTTCACAGTGAAAACCTGCTTTGTTAATTGATTTTTGTAAAGCATACGCTTGCAAACATGCTCCATAATTATCCATATAGCAAGTAACCAAACCAACTTTTTTCATGATGATTAATCCTTTTCAAATATTTCTTTTATAAATGTTTCAGGTAAGTTGTTTTTATATATTCTTTTTATAGTCTCATATTCAATTAGTCTTCCTTTTGTATTATAAATAAAATCTATCATTATATTTGCAATTTTTGTAATATCGCTTTCATTTTCATCAATCAATAATGAATTTGGATATTGCTTTAAATATGGAATACAAGGTTCATTAGTAATACTATATGTTGAAATAATAGGTTTTCCAAATGTCATATATTCAAAGATTTTACCAGAAATGGCTGACGGGATTGTAACCCCCATATTTATAAATACACTTGAATTCTGCAAATATGGTAATAGTTGGTCATGTGGCATCGGTTCAAAATATTTAATACAATCAGATTCAAAAACCTTCCTACAATTACACTGACCTATAATAACAAACATAATGCTACTATCAATTTTGTTAACCTCTTGAGCTAATTTAACAAAAAATTGCATATTACGCATTGGTTCTAAAGCTGAACCGGCAAAAGTTACATAAGTATACTGCTCATCCAAAAAAGGATTATTATACATCTTGATATCTTGTTTACATAGTAATGGAATATCAAGGTATACAAATCTTTGGTAGTATTTCTTCGCAGCTGAATACTTCTCATGATGCTTCCTACTTGCCTCCATTACAACTATTCTATCAGCATTGGGAAGTAGTTTTATTTCCCATTTAAGTTTCTTTTTTCTATTCCATTTTTCAGAAAAAATAGAATTAGGTCTTCCTCCTGATAAAGAATCTAAAAAATATGGGATATATTTAATTTGCGGATATTTTTTTTTAAGCTTATTTGCAACTATAAGCGAAGATATGGGCATATGTATTGCAATAATATAATCAAACTGCATCTTTTTTTGTAATTTATCAGCGATTTTGTAAACTTTATAAGTATACAATGGATCATCCCATGGCCATGTAATCAAAAATGGGATTTCAATAATATAATCAATTATGTTTGCCATTTTAAATATCAGTCTTCCTAAACCGTTTTTTTTCTTTTCAAATCTATAAAGAAGGCTTTTTATTGGACCACGAGAAACTCTAATAATATCAATTTTTTCATCTAAATACTTTTCATTATCATCATAACAAATACATGTTACTTTGTACTTATTTGAGGGTAGATTTTGAATTATATTATTAATACATACTCCATTAGGTGACATATTAGGAAGATACCTTCCTGTCAATACCAATACTTGTTTCATTTCACATCCCTTAAAAAAAATCTAAATATGATTTTTTAAAATCTAATATTTTTGCACTAATTTCAACTTGAAAATCATCACTAATTCTGTTAACAGCAGGATTATAATTCATAAAGTCTTTTCCGTAAATTCTAGAAAGATACTTTTTAGAACAATCTGGACAAATTACACTAATAGATCTAAATCGTACTTTTTTTCCCTTACCAAACCATTTTATAGGCATACCTCTTTCAGTCTTTTTACCACCATAGATTGATACATATTCGGTTTTACTATGATTTGATAGAAATGATTCTCTATATCTCATAGTTTTTTTTATAGAAGGAAATATTATTTTTGAAATAACCTCTATAAATTTATAAATAATTCTTTTTTCACCTTCCATTCTAGAATTAATCCTTATATTCATAAGTTTAATAATCAATTCTGTAATATAAGGATATTTAGACGAATAATCAATAGGAAAAATATCAATATAAATCCCTTTATTACAAGCATAATTATCCAAAACTGGTTGAATAAATGCCGTATCTGTCTTTCTCATTTTCCCGAAAGCCAATGGAAAATCATCATTAATAGAATTTTGTAAGAATAAACCTTCTGGAAGATATTTATTTCCTTTTGTCATTAATTTATTATAATCTCGTCTTGGAATTGCAATATCAATATCATCATCTTCAAGAATAAAATCATGTTGTTGTATGGCTCCTAATAAAGATCCATGAACAAAATAATATTTTATATCCAAATAATCCATTACTTTTATTAACTCTTCTAACATATCATATTGAATATTATGCATCTCTTCCATAGTTTTAGTATTAATCAACATAAATAATCACATCCTAACATTCTAGTATATATGGAATATGTCCATATCTATCTTCTTCTTTTGGTAGCACATTATAATCACCATACCGGCGATGTAAGTGATTTTTATATCCACCTGGCAAATATACAACATTCCCCTCAAAAAGGCCCTTTTTTAAAGGATATAATCGCACATATATATTCTCATAATTTGGTGAATTAAGCGCAGCATACCTTTTAGTTTCACAATTATTATACATAGTCATATAATAATCTATTTTATTAATACAATATTTTTGTGGAAACACCTTTGGTATCTTGCATTCGAAAAATCGCATAACATTCTTAGCTTTCCCCCACAAACTATTTTCTTTTTTATCATAAAGCCTCGATTGTCTACATACATAAATATTTATCCATTTTTGAACCTTTTTATATTGTTTTCTTCTTAATTTTTCATTATCTGGTATACGATCAATAGGATAAACATCTATATATACCCCATCTTCTATTTTTAGATTTCTATTATGATATTCAACAAATCTCGTCCCACGTTTTCGAAATTTTGTATATGGATATGGAGAATTAGCGCAATTATAAGGCGATTGAACAAAAAAATCCTTATTCGTTACTTTGTTTGCTAGTTTTATAAACTTGTTATAACTTTTTCTAGGTAGGGCAACATCAACATCATCATCCCAAGGAATAAAACCTCTGTATTTTATAGCCCCCAGTAAAGTACCACCATAAATCACATACTCTAGCCCTAACACATCACAAATCCGTATAAATTCGATAAGTAACTCTAATTCAACACGCTGAACTTTTTTTATTGTATCATCGGTATAATATTCTCTCCACTTTTCCATAATCATTTCTCCTAAACAAAAGATTTGAATTTATTAATTATTTTGTTCTGAACCATCTTCTTTATAAAGCTTATTATCATATAAACTAAAATTCACGCAAGGAATACTTAGAGCAAACCATATATATGGCATTCCTACAAATTCACTTTTTAAACCACCTATGAGTATCCCAAGTAAAGCAATATAATAAAAATAATAATAATTCAAGCAACTAGCCTTTTGTTTTTTTATTGATTTAACAGACTTTATAAAGAAACGCAAAAATAATATAATTCCTATAGTCCCCCAACCGGAAAGAATACCTGATAAAAATGTAGTTCCATTTGCTATAGAATCCAAAGACCCTGAAAATAGTTTTATTGTCGAATCATCAAGTAGTTTTCCATTAATAAGATACGAATAATCGCTATAAAAATATCCTTGTAATCCATTTCCACATCCCAAAATTGGGAATCTTAGAAATATCAAAATATTAGCATATATTCCTAAATATCTAGAAGCTGTTGACTGATTTCCTATATCAAATGCTTTATTATAAAATAAATAAGTAAAATCAATATCAAAAAAACTATCAATAATATTAGGATTTATAAAAACAATAACCATAAAAAAAGATACAATAAATGTAAAAATCTTTAAACTAATACTAGTATTTCTTTTTGTTACTAACCAAATAAGCATTACTCCGGTTTCTATTCCAAAAATTGCATAAGCTGTCGAACTCTCACATAACAATATAAGAACAAACCATAATAACAATTCTAAAATATGTCCCCTAGGTATCCTCTCGTCCATTAAGAATTTGGTATAATAATATGGTAAAATTATAGCACCAAATAATAAGGCAGCATGTGAAGGTTCCTCAGTAGTTAAAGAAATTTCTCCATATCTATTACAAAGATGCAATATACGAGCTAAGATATCATAAAAAGTAGTTGGAAAAGCCCCAAATCTTACAGCCAACTGAATAAGACCAATTATTAATAAACAAACAATAGAAGCATGTAGTATTTTGAAAATTTGTTTAGGTGTAATAATAGAAATTACATATTTACCATATGCAAGCATAAAGATATATTGTACATAGTTCAAAATCATTTTTGTTGATGCAACATAACAAGAATTCCCTTTATAATTTCCATAACTGAAAAAAATATAACTTGTCATTACAAGTGATATTATACCGCAAACAAATACAGCCTCTACAAAGCTATATATTACTCTATCACCTGTTGTGCTCTTATTTATATGAATAGTTTTTCTAGACATAATATATAAAAAACACCCTAAAAGCAAAAAAACAAAATCCAAATACTCAGCCTGGGTTCTAAATATCCCAAATACTTTATTTAAAGGATTAATCATTCTTAATGGGAGAAAGAAAATATAGCATTTAGCAATGAATAATTCTAATGTCTTTCTATTATTCAATTGTTCATTATAATATGTCATTTTCAGCTCCATTCTCACTACTTAAGTATTTTTAAATGTTGTTTAACCATGTTCTCTATTGTATAACCCTTAATTTTCTTCAGAGAATTCTCACTCATCTTCTCCAAATCACTATTAAATGCATCCTTAACGGATTCTGCCAGAGAATCCACATCGTCTGAGCATATAATATAACCATTTTCTCCTTGACTGATAAGTTCCAAGCCTGCATTACACATATCTGTCGTTATTACAGGCAACGCCCTTGCCATCGCTTCATTAATAACTAGCCCCCATATATCCTCTCGTGTGGGAAGAACAAAAATATCTCCTGCATCATAGTATTCCATAAGTTCATTCTTTGTAAGGAAATCAACAAAATGAATATTATCCGCACCACTAGTCTCTTTAAGAGACAAATATTCATCAGTAGGCCTTCCTCCAATAAGATATATTCCAACATCAGGAATTCTGTTAGCTGCCTTGATTAGAAGATCGAAGCCTTTTCTCTTGATATACTGCCCCACACAGATCAACACCTTGTCCTCAGATATACCAAGTTTTTTTCTGATGCATTTTTTTTCATCTCTAGTCAATATCCGGCTTACTATATCTTCATCTTTAACAGAGGAAAATGGGTATTTTTTTATTTTATGTAAATCGACTCCTAAAAAATGAAAACTTTTTATATCTTCATTACATGTAGTAAGTACTCCCTCACAATTATCTAGGAAAAATCTTTTAATTCTTTTTTTTATATAATTTTCTTGCTTAAATAGCCCTCCATCACTTTCAATATAATACTTAATGTGATACAATCGACAATATAAAATTCCTATCATAATAGCAGGAGAAGAAAAGCCACAAAATATTACTTTATCAAAGTATTTCTTCTTCAAATAACGAATTAAATCTATACCAAAACTTTTATCTGATCCTATTTTAATGTTTTTTAGATATATTTCTTTATATTCTCCATTATTATAGTTAACCCATTTTTTATCACGATCAGAAGCAGAATGCCTCTCATATATAACAGTTAAATCACAATGTTTTCCTAATTCATTAAAAAAATCAACTCTATACGGAGATGGTAAATTTGTTATAAACAATATTTTCATTAGAAACCTCGAATATACATATAAAAAAATTATTATCTTATTGATTATCACAATACAATTTCATATAATTATCAATCATAGATTCCTTACAAAAGGATTTACCCATTTCTTCACATTCTTCAATAAAAAAGAACTCATTACAATCAAGTTTTTCAATACAACCTTTATCTATAACACATGTCGCCGATTCGGGACTACCACCAGTCCTATACGAAACAACTGGTGTTCCACAACATAGCGCCTCAATATTTGTTGTTGGAAAATTATCTTCATAGGTTGGATTGATAAATACATCAGCTAAACTATATATTCTTCTAAGTTCATCTACACTATTAGTTCTGGTATAAGAAATAATATTTGACGGTAATTTTTTAATTTGCCTATTAGTAACTCCAACCACAATAATACTATCATCAAGTTTTTTTGATAATTTTTCAATATCATCAAGCCCTTTTCTTTTGTCCCAAACTGAGGCCACACCAAGAATCACTCTATTCCCGATTATATTAATATTGTTTTTTTCGTGCCAATAACCATTCTCAACATTACTGTCTGATTGATTATTTTTTTTAACACTTTTGTCATTTTTTATACTATTTACCAATTCTTCTAATCTTGTATATTTGATAAATGTATTATAATTGTTTATACCTATTTCACTAGATTTCCCTCTAAAAAAGGTAACTGTATTTATTTTAGATATAATATTATATAATATATTATCTAAACCAGTTGAATCACTAGATAAATCAACGATATAATCCGCAGCTGATAATATTAACATTAACTCTTTATAGCTTTTTGTACTTCTTATTTTAATAACGCTATCCGAAAAACCATATGTGATTTCATCATCAAATCCATATAAAACAAGCTGATAATCATCTCCTAATAATTTCGTAAATCTATCAATATCATGATATTCATCATATTCACAAGACTGCGGCAATAATCCCAATACTATATATTTCCTATCAACGCCATAGTAACTTCTAAAATCATTTTCTAAAGGATAGAACTTACTTATATCTATCCCATTATGAATAACCCTTACAGGATATTGCGAAAGATATGACTTTTCCACTAATTTTGCTAACCAAATTGAAGGTGTTACAATGGTAAGATTTGAAAAACCATCAAATAGATTCTTTTTATTAAGCCAATTATTCTTGCTATTATCTATAAAACTTTTAGGATACTCTCTAATATTGGGGCAATCAAAACAACCTGTAATCCAGCGTTCGCAATTTGCCGCATCACAATATGCCGCATGGCCTGTAAAAGGCCAACAATCATGTAATGTCCAAATAATTCTCTTTTTTGATTCTTTAAGATAATTAAATAATACTTCTATATTAATATAATATCCATGTACATTATGTAAATGAATAACATCTGGATCAAATTGTTTTATCCATGAAACAAATTTTAAAGTATCATTCTTACTTCCCCATCCAGAGGCATCAAATAATCGAGCTTTTAATCCATGAAGCTTAATATTTTGATTACTACCTATTTTAATAGCAAACCTCTCAAATTCAGAAGATACTGAGTCTCTTCCATATGCAATCTTAACTATATGTCCTTTTTTTTCCAAAGATGTTGCAAGATCTGTACAGATTCGTCCTGTACTCCCTGATCCACAACACACATTAATCATCAAAACCTTCAACTTAAATCACCTGTGGTAAGTTCAAATAATTCATTTTTAATCGTTTTTACATGCTTATCAAGTGTAAAATTATTTATATAATAATTTCTAGCATTTTTTCCTAACTCTACAAGTTCATCACGATTATCAATTATGTACTGAATTGTCTTTGTAAGTTCAGATTCATTTTCAGCTGGTACTATATATCCACAATTAGAATCTGCAACAATTCTAGAAGCATCCCCATTCATGTAGGCTAAAATAGCAGTTCCAGAAGACATATACTCTTGTAGTTTTCCAGGAATTGTATTACCAATCAAACCTTCATTTCTTAAAGAAACAATACAAACATCGGCAATACTATAAAACTCTGATAATCTCTCCTTAGGCTGTCGTCCATAAAATATAACACTTGATGATATATTTAATCTTTCACATTCTTTTTTTGCATTATCCAATTCAGATCCACTACCAATAATATGAAAAACCAATCGATTTCTCCCCTTGACTTTTGAAAGAGCACTAAGAACTGAATTAATATTTTGGCTACTACCTACATTTCCAATAAATACGAAATTCACAATATCAGTTTTCTTTTTATCTTTTTTTTCTATCGCAAAACTATTTTTTATATCATTAGCATGCTGAGGAATATAACTGATATGTTTCTTTTTATTAGTCAAATCAGATAAATATTGTATGAAACTAGGCGAAGTAACTCCTATTCTATGGGCTGAGCCATATATTTTTCGAGATATCATTTCAATAATTTTATAACATACCCCTTTAGGATTTATCACCATTCGAATTGACTCTGGCCACAAATCTAAACAATAAAGATAAAAAGGGATTTTATTCATTTTTGAATACTTCATTGCAGGAATCATGCTTGTTATTGGAGATAATTGATAGCCATAAACAATATCATATTTTCCTTTAAGATGATTTATAATTCTATTTGCCGAAATTATAAAACTGATATAGTTTAAAGCTAAATTTAAATTACCAGTTTTTCTTGGTCTAATTTTACACCGTATAATTTTTACACCATTAATAACTTCCTTCTTTATGGCATTCTCATACCCATCATATATCTCTCCTTCTGGATAATTTGGTAAACCTGTAATAACCAAAACATCATCCCCTTGTGAAACAAAAGCCTCACATATCTCATTTATTCTAAAAGGTTCTGGATAATAGTACTGGCTTATTACTAATATTCTCATCAAAATCTCCTAACGCACATAAATTTTTAAATATATAATCAACATCATAAAGCTCTCATATATGGATAAACCCAGAATACAATTAAGAATGCTGCAATTATTAAGCCAATAATAGCCATACATTTTACAACATTTAATGTCTTTTTAACACTATCTGGATTTTTTTCACCATCTGGTACAATAAATAACATTTCTCTCGCTTGTTTTTCTTCAACTGTAACTTTAGTAAGTACAGATCCGATAATCATCGCTATACAATTTAATATCATACCAACAAAACTTGGTTCTAAATAGACAGGTAATGTAATGCCAGTAAGATTTGAATATAATTTCAAAGAAAAACAAGTAACGAAACCAACTAACATTCCCCAAAAAGCACCTGTCTTAGTTAATCTTTTACTAAGTATACTAGCTAACGCAACAGGCATCCAAGAAGCTGATACAATAGATCCTCCTAAATAAGCTATCCAAAATATTTGAGGCGGATTTGTAAGTGTCAGACAAAGAACAATTGCACTAACTATAACCATTGTTACTCGACCAATTGCAATTTTATTTTTTTTATTAACTAATACATCATTAGCGACCGAAGCTCCAACAAGCGATAAAAATGTTGTAGCCGAAGAAATTCCTGCAGCAAGAATCCCTGTCATTAATATCACTCCAAGTATTTTGGGCATCATATTCATAGATGCCCATATCATAACTTTAGAAGTGTCTTCCAAATTCGGATTTTCTAAATTTACAAATACTGCAGCTATACAAGCTAAGAACTCAATTAAAGCTATACCAATTACAGCAGGAACAGCTGATTTTACTACAGTTGACTCATCCTTAGCCATAAGATAACGACTACATTGCCATGGTCCAACCATACATACTGACATCCATACAATACCATATATAAAAGCCCAAAAAATATTTTCTGCTCCAGAATCGTATAGCACTCCTAACTTACCTGACCAAGATAACAACGAACTCATATCAGGATTTGAAGCAATCTTTTCAATTGAATTAAACCAGCCACCAGTTCTATGCGAAATAAACAAAGCCGCTAAAATCATTGCTAAAGTAAATACTGATGCCATAAGTGTATCAGTAATTAACACACCTCTTGATCCAGAAAGAACCGTAATGAATGTAAATACTACAAGAGCTAAAGTAACACAAATCTTATAATCTACACCAGTTACAGTATTCATCAATGTTCCAATACCTTGAACAATTGATATTAAGTATACTGACATAGTTATAATAGCTGTTGTAGCCGCAATGACCTTCATAGGTTTTGATGCAAATCTTTTGTTAAAGAACTCTGGTATTGTCATAACGCCACTTCTTCTAAGATAGCGTCCAAAAAAAACTGCGCCTATAATATATCCTGCAGTCTGCATTATCGCCAAAAAAACAATAGGAGAAAAAATACCTCCATAACTTTCCGCCGCATCCCCCATAAAAAGAGCAACACCTACATATGACGCAATTAAAGACCCTGAAATTAAAAATGTTGGAGCATGCCTTCCTGCAACATAATAATCATCTATATTCTTTACCTTACGGCTAACCATTACTCCTATAGCTATGTATATCAACATTGAAATACACATACCAATAAAATATATATCGTTCATTACTGCTTATTCTCCTTATCTTTATTGGTATCAATATAAGATGACATTTCTTTTTTTATCCAATAATATGCAAGAATACCAGCCCCACTAATCCATAATCCCAAAAAAACACATAATACTATTTCCATATTCAACCCCTTTCAATGATCCAAATTCATTCTCGTAAGATTATACCACATAAAAGAAAAGAATGGTCTAAAATCTCTTCTTCCCTTGTATAACTTTGCATCAACACTTTTATATTGCTTCATCCATTCTTTATGGCTCAATAAACCGGCTTTAACTCGGGCATCATAATCAAAACATTCTGCCATAGTTGTAAAACCCTCGGGTATTTTCTTATAACAATTTTTAACGATATGCCCCCTTCTCATCGATTTACACCACAAAGTAATATTTGGCATACCTGCAACCGTTGTAGCCCATCCAATTACTGTATTTCTAAAGTTAATTTCCATGAAATACATTTTCCCATCTTTACCCACAAGGAATTCATATTCCCAAATCCCTTCCAAGCCAATTTCTTCGATCATTCCGCTTAATTGTTTTATAAGTTCTTTATCATCAACATTATTGACATACCAGTATGGAGTATACTTATCAGGTAACATATAAACCTGGCTTGTACGCATGCTTATAAATACATCTTTTCCATGATTTACACTAAATCCTTCATAACCATACTCGTCAGTTTTTTCTATATACTGCTGAAGCAAAATGTATTCGCTTTTAATTTTCTTATATGCTTCCTTTAGTTCTTTTTCATCGTTGCATATAAAAACAATATTCTTCCACTCTTTACCAAATGAATGAATAGCCTTAGTCATAACTGGATAGATTATATCTTCTGGAATTTCACATTCTCTAGGTCTTACTTTCCATGTTTTAGGTATATTGAACCCATGTTTTACAGCTAACGCATTCAAAACATCCTTATTCATATAATGTCTTATTCGTCCTGCTTCGCCGGCATTATAGAAATAGAAACTATCCTTAAGTCTGTCATAGTTTTTATCCATCAATTGAACGGTGACATCATCCCCTGTAACAATAAAAGATTTATCTCCATTTCCTTTTGCATATTTGCTAATAATAAGTTCAAGGCCCTCTTCAGGAGAATTTACTACATGCTTTGTTTTAACATATTTGGATTTAATGACCAGTTGTGGGTCGCTTTTCACCACTACTGCAACAGGTTTTATACCTGCCTCACCTAATGTTCTAACAATTCCAAGCGGATTATAATGATCCTTACAAACAAATACTATATACTCACTCATTCTATGCTCCCTATAGTTACATATTATTCCATCTATCAATTTCGCACTGAGCCACATTCATAGATTCACGATATTTGTTCAAGTGCGGGCGATCATCTGCACCATAATTTGTCTCA
>Ga0129306_1001222_pt1 | contig 31110 bp, 26 predicted proteins | sample P827metagenome_FD_94438 | JGI IMG/M metagenome (GOLD analysis project Ga0129306, IMG submission 94438) | Capybara group fecal microbial communities from Wisconsin, USA - P827 metagenome | ecosystem: Host-associated > Mammals > Digestive system > Large intestine > Fecal | place: USA: Wisconsin...
CGGCATAGGGGGCGTAGGCGGCTATGTGGCGGAAGCCCTGGCCCGCAGCGGCGTCGGTCATCTGGAACTGGTGGATAATGATGTTGTCTGCCTGTCCAACCTGAACCGGCAGATCATTGCCATCCACGAAACGGTGGGACGGTATAAGGTGGACGTGATGAAGGAACGGATCCTCTCTATCAATCCGGCTGCGGAAGTGACAGTGCACAAATGCTTCTACCTTCCCGAAACCCGGGCGCAGTTTGATTTCACTAACTATGATTATGTAGTGGATGCCATCGACACGGTTGCAGGGAAAATAGCGCTGGTATTGCAGGCGGAGGAAAGCGGGACGCCCATTATCAGCAGTATGGGGGCGGGAAATAAACTGGACCCCGCTGCCTTCCAGGTCGCAGATATCTACCAGACAACCGTCTGCCCTCTGGCGAAAGTGATGCGCAGGGAACTGAAAAGGCGGGGCGTGAAAAAGCTGAAGGTCGTATATTCAAAAGAACTGCCGGTGGCGGTGCATAACGACGAAGAAAGCCTGCAGTCATCTCCACGTCGAAGCATTCCCGGCAGTATAGCCTTTGTACCCTCCGTGGCAGGGCTGATCATTGCGGGAGAAGTAGTGAAAGATCTTGTTATCTAAAATTAATCCACTATATATAGTGGATTATCTTTTTTTTCAGGCATATCTGTGCTATAATAAACTGTAAAGTAATAATTGGAATATGCGTTGATCTGCCGTTTTGTACAGAAACGCGAAGTCCTGTTTCCATGGAACTTTATGACAGAAAACTGTCAGATAAGAATAGCCCGTTTTGGAAGGAAGGAGACGTTTTATGAAAAAGATACTGGTTATGCTGGCAATGCTGCTGTGCGTTGCTGCATCCTGCTTTGCCGCGGAAGAACGTTCAACGAAAGACATTTTTGCAGACTCGACGATTGCCGATGTTGTGATTACCGGTGACCAGTTGCGGGTGCGTACGCATCCCGATCTGGATGGCTATATCATTAAAAAGCTTGACAAGGGTACTGTCTGCAAATTTATGAATAAAGTAGAAGATAAGAATGGAACGGATTCCTGGATTTACATCATCATGGAAGACGGCTCGGTAGGCTGGGTGTTCGGCGCTTATGCCCGCATAGAGGGAACGGTTGAGTAGTTCACACCGGAACGCCGGGGCGTTTCAGGCCGGCACGATTGATACAGTTATCAAAGGTTATAATACATGCAGGAACGGACGATCCTGCGGCATAATAAGAAGGGAGTATTTGTTATGAAACCGTTGAAAAAATTAGTACTTGCAGGAGCGTTGGGCGTACTGACACTGGCGCTGGCCGGTTGCGGCGGCGGAGATAAAAAAGCGGAGAACGCGAAACCGGATACATCCAAGCCGGTCATCGTAGGCGTGAACCCCGGACCCCATGCGATCATCATGGAGAACGTAAAGAAGATTGCAGAAAAGAAAGGGCTGAAGATTGAAATCAAAGAGTTCAGTGATTTCGTGACCCCTAATGCGGCGCTGGCTGCCGGCGAGATTTGGGCTAACAGTTATCAGCATGAGCCATTCCTGAAAGCTACTATGAAGAAAGAACCGAAATTCAAACTGGCCAAGGCTTTCAACACCGCGCTGTTCCCCATCAACATTTATTCCAAAAAGCTGAAACCCGGCGACAAGATTCCCGACGGCGCCAAGATCGGCATCCCCAATGATCCTACTAACGGCGGTCGCAGCCTGCTGTTGCTGGCGGCCAACAACCTGATCAAGGTTAAGAATCCGAAGGATATCACTACGACGGTACAGGATATTACGGATAATCCTCATAAATTCCAGATTGTGGAACTGGAAGCGGCGGCGATCCCCCGCAGTCTGGATGACCTGACCTGCGCGGCTATTAATACGACTTACGCCCTGAATGCCGGCCTGAACCCGGCCAAGGATCCTATCGTAAAAGAAACGGCTGACTCCCTGTACGTTAACATCGTGGCAGTACAGGAGAAAGACCTGAAAGACCCGCGGCTGAAAGTTTTCCAGGAAGCATACCAGTCCAAGGAAAACGGTGACTTCATTAAAACGAAATTCCCGGGTTCCGTATATCTGGGATGGAAGGAATAATAAAAGGTTTACATTGTTGCCACGGTGGCAACAGGGCTGACAGTGAACATCCGGTCTTGAAAGGATAAACGAATACAATGGATATCAGGAAACGAATTGATGTGTTCTGGCCGTACCTGCACGCAATTCCCGAACCTGCGTTCCGCGAAATCAAAACCTCCGCCTTTGTTGCGGAGGTTTTGCGTAAAGCAGGGTATGAGGTACAGGAAAAAGTAGGAGGTACCACCGGAGTTGTGGGCCTGTTGGACAGCGGAAGGCCCGGACCGGTAGCTGCGGTGCGGAGCGATATGGACTGCCTTCTCTTCAAGCAGGAGGACGGAACGGAAAAGGCTGTCCACGCCTGCGGTCACGACGGGCATATGACGACGGTACTCACGGTGGCGGAATGGCTGGCGGAGGAAGAGTTGCCCTGCGGTAAGGTGAAGATCATTTTCCAGCCTGCGGAAGAAATCGGCAAAGGCGCCCTGGCCATGATAGACGCCGGGGCCGTGGACGATGTGGATTACCTGTTCGGTCTCCATGTGATGCCGGAGGATATGGCCCGGAGCGGGGAAATCATCCCCCAGATCAGCTGGACGGCCTGTACGTTGATCGAAGCAGAAGTCCGGGGCAAGGCGGCCCACGGATCCCAGCCCCATCTGGGCGTAAACGCCATTGATGCGGGTGCGGCCATCGTCAACGCAGTGAATGCGCTGCATTCCGATCCGCTGCTGGGAGGCAATGTAAAGACCACGCGCTTCCAGGGAGGCAGCGGCTCGTTAAACGCGATTTGCGATAAAGTGAATCTGGGCTTTGACCTGCGCAGCACCTCCAACGCCGAGATGCTGGAGCTGCGGCAGAAGGTGAGGGACCTCATTGCCAACACCGCAAAGGTTTACGGAGCGGAAGCGGACAGCCATATCGTAGGTACCTGCCCCGCTGCGGAAGCGGATGCGGCCCTGCTGCCCCTGACACAGGAAGTCATTGCCAACGTTCTGGGGCAGAAAGCCCTGCTGCCGGTGAAATCCATCACAGTTGGGGAAGATTTCAATTTCTTCAAACAGGAGCGCCCCCGAATGAAAACCGTGGACATGGGCGTAGGCTGCGGCTTAACCCCGTGCCTGCATGATCCCGCCATGACATATGACCGTTACGCGCTGGAAGGTGCGGTAAAGGTGTTGCATGAGCTGGTGTTAAGAGTACTGAGGGAAAAACCATAGCATGGTTAAACAATGCAGTGAGGAAAAGACTTCGCAAACACGTTAACGATTGCTATTCCATGGATTCATTCGCCTGTGGCTTCGAAACTCGGGGCTTTGCCCCTCAGACAGTCTCACCACGACGGCTCATTTCATCTCATGGAATAACGCAATCGTTTCCTAAAGTTTGCTCATGTCTTTTCCTCACTGTTTATTTCACGCATAATCAATTCTATGGTATAATTAGTATTATAAAAATTAACTCTCACAATAAAATAACAGGAGGCATTGCCATGGATTTTAAAATGTTGCGTTTTGTTGTGGAAGATGCGGTGGCGGTTATCACGCTGGATTATGCGCCGACCCTTAACGCGCTGGACATGAACCTGGCGCTGGAACTGGAAGCTGCACTGAAACAGGCGGAAGAAGATGACGCTGTCAAAGTTGTGGTACTGACGGGTGCAGGCCGGGCGTTTTGCGGCGGCGGGGATATCCGCTTCATGAAAGCTCATTGCGAAGAGTCGGATTTCGCGGATACTTCCATGGGACCGCTGGCCGGCAAGCTGTCGGAGATTGTGTTGTACATCAAAAAGATGAAGAAACTGGTCATCTGTGCCGTAGCAGGCGCGGCGGCCGGCGGCGGCTGCAATCTGGCCCTGGGCTGCGATTTTGTGTACGCGGCGGACAATGCCAAGTTCCTGCAGGCCTTTGTAGGTATCGCCCTGATCCCGGATACCAGCGGCGGTTACATGTTGCCGAGAGCTATCGGAACCCATCGCGCCATGGACATGTTCGTAACAGGCCGTCCGGTTTCCGCGCAGGAATGCTTCGAACTGGGCCTGGTAAAAGAAGTGACCACGGCAGAAGAACTGATGCCGAAAGCCATGGCTTTCGCTAAAAAACTGGCGGCCGGACCCACTCTGGCCTATGCCAATATGAAGAAGATGATGTTCGTCAGCATGTACCAGGGCTTTGAAGAATTTATCAAAGCGGAAGTAGCCCTGCAGAACGAATGCGCCAACAGCGCCGATTTCCGTGAAGGCATTACTGCATTCCTGGAGAAACGCAAAGCGAAGTTTACAGGGAAATAAAATTTATTCCGTAAAAGATTCAGGCGTGCAAGGTTTCGCAAAACCGTACGTGTTTGGCTTAATCCTTGCGCGCCTTCGCTTTTCCGATAATGTTTATTTACAATGAACCAAAATGAGCATTTCTTATTATTTACATAAAAAAGATTTGAACAGGGATGACCTTGTTTTCCTTCTCGGCCGTACAGAACCGGAGGAACTTGACCTGCTTTACCGCGCGGCCTATGAAGTGAAAAAGGAATGGGTCGGAAACGTGGATTACTACAGGGGCCTGCTGGAGTTTTCCAACCGCTGCATCAAGAACTGCTGCTACTGTGGTATCCGCAGAGGCAACCGGCAGGTGGAACGGTTTGACACGCCGAAGGAAGATATCCTGGCCATGGCCCGCTGGTGCTATGAGCAGCAGTACGGTTCCATCACGTTGCAATCCGGGGAACGGCAGGACGAGGCCTTCGTCGATTACGTGGAGGATCTGTTGCGGGAGATAAAATCGATCGGAAACGGAGCGCTGGGCATCACCCTTTGCGTGGGCGAACAGACCAAAGAAACCTACCAGCGCTGGTATGACGCAGGGGCACACCGTTACCTGCTGCGGATCGAAAGCAGCAACCCGAAGCTGTACAAAACGCTGCATCCGCAGGACGGCCATCACAAGTGGGAAGAACGGAAAGCCTGTCTGGACGCATTGGCGGCAATCGGTTACCAGGTAGGTACCGGCGTCATGATCGGTCTCCCCGGGCAGACGCTGGAAGATCTGGCGGATGATATTCTGTTCTATAAAAACCAGAATATTGCCATGATCGGCATGGGGCCTTACGTGGTGCATCACAACACGCCGCTGGGGAAAAAAGTCAGCGAAGCCGGGCTGGACTCACCGGAAGAAAGGGCACGCCGTTTGCGCCTGAGCATTAACATGGTGGCGGTAACGCGCCTGTTCTTAAAGGATGTAAATATCGCGGCTACAACTGCGATGCAGACATTGCATCCCCTGGGAAGGGAAATGGCGCTGAAAGCCGGAGCCAATATTTTAATGCCTCTGGTGACACTGCCGCAATTCCGCAACCAGTACCAGCTGTACGATAACAAACCCTGTCTGGAAGACGGACAGGAGCAGTGTCGGAACTGCCTCAGCGCGCGGGTCGCTTCGGTAGGCGACACGGTAGGCTGGGGGCAGTGGGGCGATTCACCGCACTTTTTCAACAATCTGAAATAAAGAAAAACTGGAAGAAAACAGACAGCGCAAAACCGTGTTTTCTTCCAGTTTTTTATTTCTTTTTATTCAATAATCAATGCCCGAAAATTGCGATGTAGCCCTGCACGAAGATGTAGAGTACCACCAGAGGCAGAAGATATGTCAGATAGAACCGCAGCCATTTGGGGAAGGCTACGCCTTTGCCGGTATCCGCTTCTTTGATGAAGTTATCCCAGCCCCAGCCGTAGCGGCTGGTGCAGAAAGCGAGGTAAATCAGACTGCCCAGAGGCAGCAGGTTGTTGCTGACAATGAAATCTTCCAGATCCAGCACGCCTGTGCCTTTGCCCAGAGGCTGGAAGCTGCTCCAGATATTGAAACCGAAAATGCAGGGCAGGGACAATACGATGATGGCGACTGTTCCCAGTTTGATGACGCTCTTACGCTCCCAGCCGGTCAGGTCGCAAATGCAGGCTACCAGGTTCTCAAACACCGCGATGACCGTGGACATGGCGGCGAAAGTCATGAACAGGAAGAAAAGGGTGCCCCAGAACTGACCACCGGCCATGTGGTTGAATACGTTGGGCAGGGTGATGAACAGCAGGTTGGGACCTGCGCCCGGATCCACATTAAACGCAGAGCAGGCCGGGAAGATGATCAGGCCGCTCATAATGGCCACAAAAGTATCCAGCAGGATGACGTAAATGGCTTCGCCGGTGAGGCGTTTTTCCTTGCCGATGTAGCTGCCGAAAATAGCCAGGGCGCCGATGCCCAGGCTCAGGGTAAAGAAAGCCTGTCCCATAGCGGCGAAGATGACTTCGTTGGCTCCGTATTTGGCCAGACGGCTGAAGTCAGGCTGCAGGAAGTAGGCAAGACCGCTTTCCCCGCCGGGCAGCGTCACGGAATGGACTGCCAGGGCGATCATTAAGAAGAGCAGGCAGGTCATCATGAATTTGGTAATCCGTTCCACGCCGGCTTCCACGCCCAGGTAGCAGACGCCGAAACCCAGAACAACTGTCAGTACCATGTAACCGGTCATAGTAACCGGATCTGTCACAAGGCCACCCAATACGCCGCCGATATCTTTGGCGTCCAGGCCAACGAAGCTTCCGGTGGCCATTTTATACAGATAATAGAACATCCAGCCGGTGATGGTAGTGTAGAACATCATCAACATGGCGTTGCCCAGGATGCAGCCGTACTTGTACAGATGCCATTTCGTGTCTTTCGGTTCCAAAATGTCAAAAGACAGCGAGGCGCTGCGTTTGCTGGCCCGGCCCACGGCGAACTCTGCCACCATGATGGGCAGGCCCAGGATCGCCAGGAAGAACAAGTATATCAGTACGAAGGACGCGCCTCCGTATTTGCCGGTGATGAAAGGAAACCGCCAGACGTTGCCCAAACCGATGGCGCAGCCTGCCGATACAAGTATAAAACCAAGACGGGTTGAAAAAGTTCCGCGTTCCATGATGATACCTCCCGAGACTCCGTAACTGTGACGTTGTTACTGTGTTATCCGTATTATACTATTATTCATAATTATAGCAAGTTGCAAGGAAAAAAGTAAATACTATCTTGAATTGACTAATGCACGTTGTTGTGGTTTAATTATCTATAGATAAATTTCTGCGTTTTCATGATAATTTGCGTGCCTTTACAATGATTCTGCGTATTCATGGGGACGGCAGAAGAAATAAACAGTGCTTTTTAAAACTGGTTATTTGTAATTCAAGGAGGAATTAAAATGGGCTTTTGCAGTGAATTTAAGGAATTTGCGGTACGCGGTAATGTAGTAGATATGGCAGTTGGCGTTGTTATCGGCGGTGCTTTCGGCAAAATCGTCACTTCCTTTGTGAATGACATCGTGATGCCCCCGTTAGGCAAACTGGTCGGCGATGTGGATTTTTCCAACCTGTACATCAACCTGACCGATAAGCAGTTTGCGAACCTGGCAGAAGCTAAAAAGGCTGGCGCGGCTGTCATCGCCTACGGTTCCTTTATCAACACGGTCATTGATTTCCTGCTGGTTGCACTGGCAGTTTTCATCGTTATCAAACAGATCAACCGGATGCGCAAACCGGCGGAAGAACCGGCTCCGGCCCGTACCTGCCCGTACTGCAAGAGCGAGATTGCGGACGACGCCACCCGTTGCCCCCACTGCACCAGCCAGCTGGACTGAGACTGTCTGCTTAACCATTCTTACAGGGAAACAAGACTACCGGTTGAACACGTTTGGATCATATAGTTAATGGTATGAAGAACAAAATTGCAATGTATATGTTACTGGCCCTGCTTGCCGCAGGGCTGGTTTTTTGTGGCTCTGCCGCCGCGGCGGACCTCGTTCCGGCTGCCAGCCCCAGGGTAAAGACCATGGGACGCTGGATTCCTGCTGATAACGGCTGTCTGTATGCAGGACGGGGCGCGGTCATTGCTTCTGTGGAATTTGAAGGAACCGGCGCTCAGGTACAGATGTTCAGCGATTCACAGGGCGACGTGTGGTGGCTGAAAAAACTGGATGACGGGCCGATGCTCCGTTTTAAATCCAAAATGGGCATCAATGACCTGTATGCGGATCTGCCTTATGGAAAACATACGCTGACCATCATCCGGGAGACGGAAGGCATGCGCGGCGTCACCATACTGCGCGGTTTTTACTTTACCGGTGAAAAAGAAACCGCAGAGCCGGCTGCCGGTACTCCCGCTGCCGTCACGGCTGATACCCGAAAGAGTAACGCCGAAAAGGGCAGTACCGGAATAAGCAAAGCAGAAAAGAAAAACAGAAAAAATCATAAGGCAGAAAAAAAGAATGCAATCGTCAGCAAAACAGTGAAAGATGAGCCGGAAGCCCCCCCGGCCCCTCAGGTTCCCCACCGAAAATATATTGAAATCATCGGGGATTCCGTAGCGGCCGGAGCGTTCATTTATCCGGACGGAGACTACTTCCAGAGGGAAAGCGGATATCTTGCTTTCGGCCCCCGCCTGGCGCGGATGCTGAACGCGGATTGGAGTTGTGTGGCTTCATCCGGGGAAGGTGCTGTGCGCAATAACGAAGAAAAAGCGCCCTATAACGCAAAACACGCGGCAGATCAGATTGAACGGGCATTTTACACACAGATCGAACCTCGTTGGAGCAGCGGCATGGATGATCCGGACCTGGTGATCTTGGCCTATGGAGAAAACGACTTCAACGATGCCGAGCACCGTCCCACGGATATCTATTTCAAAAGACAGTACAAAAACCTGATTTTGAAACTGCGGGAGTTCAGGCCCGATTCCGTCATTTTCTGTGTGACGCCCGCCAATATTGTTACCAGTCGGCAGGCGGTTCCGGGGATGAGCGGCGCAGTGGATGAACTGCGGGCTGAAGGCGACACAAAAGTATATTTTATTGATTTAAATGAACAGGGGCAGCTGCTGGACGGGTCTGACTTCCTGGACGGGGTGCATCCGCTGGCCAGCGGGCATGAAAAGATGGCCCGGTTTCTGTTGGAGAAGGTCCGTACTATTCTGGAGTGGGAATAACGGCTATATCAGTTCTGACTGGTCCTTGTACGCCGACCTTTGCATCGTAACCTCTCTAACTTGACAAAAAATGAAAAGGAATTTAATATATTCCTATCGGATGGGTATAATTTATGGAAGTATTGAACGAACCGTCTTGGAGACGTATGAACCGGTGCTTCCCTGAACCACATACGACAGTTTTATTTTATGAAGGAGTGGGAAACATGAAAAAATTTGTTTACGGCATTCTGTCTGTAGCGATGGCATCCATGCTGATGCTGGGCTGCGGCGGCGACGGCAAAAAGGCTGCGACGGACGCACCGAAAGACAGCGGCAAAAAAATCGTTGTGAAAGTCGGGGCGACTCCGGTACCCCATGCGGAGCTGCTGAATTTCGTAAAACCGCAGCTGGCCAAGGAAGGCGTAGACCTGCAGGTCATCGAGTTTACGGATTATGTAAAACCCAACCTGTCTCTTTCGGATAAGGAACTGGACGCCAACTTCTTCCAGCATGTTCCTTTCCTGGAGAAAACATGCCAGGAACGCAACCTGAAACTGACGGTGCTGGATAAGGTCCATATCGAACCTATGGGCTGCTATTCCAAGAAGTTCAAAGACATCAAATCCCTGCCCAACGGCGCCAAAGTGGCGATTCCCAACGATCCGACCAACGGCGGCCGCAGCCTGATGCTCCTGGAAGCAGCGGGCCTGCTGAAACTGAAAGACGGTAAGGGCATCACCGCAACGCCTAACGATCTGGCAGCGAACCCCAAAAACCTGAAGATCATTGAAGTGGAAAGCGCTACGCTGCCCCGTGCCCTGGACGACACCGACCTGGCAGTCATCAACTCCAACTTCGCCATGGAAGCAAAACTGAACCCGGTGAAAGATTCCCTGTTCATTGAAAAGGATTCCCCGTATGCCAACGTAATCGCGGTACGTACCGGCGACGAGAAACGCCCGGAACTGGTGAAGCTTGCCAAGGCTCTGAAGACCCCCGAAGTGAAGAAATTCATTGAAGACAAATACAAAGGCGCGGTCGTTCCTGCGTTCTGATAACAGACATTTAAAGGAAGTGCTGGTCGTTCAGCACTTCCTTTACTTTTTTTCATGAATATGATACAATCAAATGCGAACAGTTGTTTTGATGATAAGTAAGATTATGAGGCGACGACTATGGAACAGGCAGGCATTTTTGACGACCTGGTGAGCCAGCCCCTGGCCGCCCGTCTGCGGCCGGAAACAATAGAAGAATACGTGGGGCAGGAGCATCTGCTGGGCAGGAGCAGGGTGCTTCGCCGCATGATCGAGCAGGACCGGATCTCCTCCATGATCTTCTGGGGTCCGCCCGGAGTGGGAAAGACGACGCTGGCCCAGATCATCGCGCGGATGACCCGGTCGGTGTTCATTAATTTTTCCGCCGTGACCAGCGGTATCAAAGAAATCCGTATCGTCATGGAAAAAGCAGAAAAGAACCGGCAGATCGGCCAGCGGACCATCGTGTTCGTAGACGAGATCCACCGTTTCAATAAAGCCCAGCAGGACGCGTTTCTTCCCTTTGTGGAGAAAGGCAGCATCATCCTCATCGGCGCGACTACCGAAAACCCATCCTTTGAGGTAAACGGCGCACTGCTTTCACGCTGCCGTGTGTTCGTGCTGCAGCCCCTGTCAGCGGAGGATCTGCTGAAGATGCTGAAGCATGCCCTGCAAAGCCCCAAAGGCTTCGGCGGGCAGAAAATCGAAATTTCGGATGACCTGCTGAACCTGATTGCCAATTTTGCCAACGGGGACGCCCGGTCGGCCCTTTCCACCCTGGAGATGGTGATACTGAACGGGGATATGCAGGGAGACACAGTCATTGTAACCAAAGAAATCCTGGAGCAGTGCATTTCCAAAAAGTCGCTGTTGTACGATAAAAACGGGGAAGAGCATTACAATTTAATCTCCGCGCTTCACAAAAGCATGCGCAACTCCGATCCGGACGCGGCGGTGTACTGGCTGGCCCGGATGCTGGAAGCGGGGGAGGACCCGTTATATGTGGCCCGCCGGGTGACGCGGTTCGCCAGTGAGGACGTAGGCATGGCGGATCCCAAAGCCCTGGAAATCGCCGTGGCGGCCTATCAGGCCTGTCACTTTATCGGCATGCCGGAATGCACGGTGCACCTGACGGAAGCCGTGGTGTACATGTCTCTTGCGCCCAAGTCCAACGCCATGGAAGTGGCCTATAATACTGCCAGGGTGGACGCCCTGAACATGATTGCGGAGCCGGTACCCCTGGTGATCCGCAACGCACCGACAAAACTGATGAAGAACCTGAATTACGGCAAAGGCTATCAGTACGCCCACGATACGGAAGATAAGCTGACCAATATGCAGTGCCTGCCGGACTCCTTGCTGGGCAAGAGCTATTATCAGCCTACAGAAGAAGGCTTTGAAGCACGCTATAAGGAAAGGCTGCGGCAGATTAAAGAATGGAAAAGGAAACACGGGGCGAAAATCTGAAACGGTGCCGTGTTGAAAACCGGTTTGCGATGAGCAGGGATACTATCCGCAAAACTTCCTGACCGGTTGAGGGGAAATATATGAATATCAAATTACCGGATATGTTATTGTCAAAAAATGTAAAACGGGGAATCGGAATCCTGGTCGGTATCTGCCTGGTGGGGATAATCAGCTTCGTTCTCCTGGCACATCTTGCCAGCCGTGCCGCAGCAAAAATTTTCAATTATGAAATGGAAAAGCAGACCATGCTGCGGGGAACCATCACGGTTGAATCGATTATGGGCCATATTGGCGGTGACGTGAGCTTTGAAAACCTGGTCTGGAAAGAACCGGATGGAGATCTGGTCCTGCAGGTACCGGAGGGAAGCTTCCACGTACGCCCCTGGGATATTGTAACACGCCATGTGAAATCCACTACGATCCAGCAGCTTACCCTGAAAAACGCCGTTATCTCTGTGCGCTTTGATGAGAATATGCAGGTTGATTTCCTGGATCAGAAACAGCAGGCATTTCCGCTGTCTAATGAAAAAACAGAAACAACCGCAGAAAAAAAACCGGAAATAAAACCGGAAACAGAAGAACCAGAGCAGGAAACATACACTGAATTTTATGATGACGACGGCATCAATTTTAATCCTGAAGGCAAGAGACTGCGATCAGAGATCGTGTTAGAGGATTGCCGGCTGGAAGCCCGTTACAGAAAACGTCATTACATTTTGAACAATGTAAATATGAAGCTGGCTCTGAACAACTCCGGAATGTCCCATATCGACCTGTCTACCGGCAGGTTCGGGGGAACTATGCGGGGAGGCGGCCTGTCTGTCTACGGTGATATTAATTTTAAAAAGGCTGATCCTGAGCTGGAACTGGATGTTTCGTTTCGGGATGTGGATCCTTCCTCTCTGGGTTTTGGCATGAATGTCCATGATTTTATGACGGTAGCGGCCAGAATGGAAGGCCCTGTTACCGGACCAAAGGGCCGGGGCACTGTCAACATGAAGGAGCTGCATATTCCGGCGCTGAATTTTACGGATGTAATCGGCGATGTGAATTATGCCAACGGCCTGTTCCGTTTTACCGATGTGAACGCGAAGGTCTTCGGCGGAAACCTGAGGGCCCGGGGCGATTACCATATCGATACCCGCGTATACCATATTTACGGCGAGGGAACCAAGCTGCAAAGCATGCGTGCGTTGAACGATATGCGCTTTTCCTGTCTGGTCGACCTGAACCTGATGCTGATGTGCAACGGGAATCCCAGAAATATACTGGCGTACGGTGACTTTAAATCCGGGAAAGGGCGTTACAGTTTCCTGCCTTTTAACAGCCTGGAGGGCCGTTTTACCAACCGTTTCAGGGAACTTCACATTTATAACGCAGTCATCGACACGCCCTTCGGCAGGGTCAGCACGGACGCATTCAGCATCGTAAACAATAAACTGCATCTTGGAAAGATCATTTTGACGGACCAGGATACCGGCGAAAATATTACGATTCGGGAAGAAGGTAATGTTAAACCGGAAGACCAGCATTATAACCCGGATGATAAGCAGGATAAACCAAAAAATAAAAAAGGAAAGCCGAAAGCTGAGAAAACCGCACGCTAAGCAAACCGAAAGGCAAGAAAACAGCAAGCTGAGAAAACCGACAGCTAAAGAAACAGACAGTGAAAAGGAAAACCCTGAGTTACCGGCAGGTGGAACATGTTACATTTACTCTGTGTGCCTTCAGGCAGCACCGTTACAGATTATTTTTATCAGAATGCGCTGCAGGAGAAATTTGAAGAAACTGTGCTGGTTGCTTCCTCGGAAGCGCTGGTAGAGAAAGCCCGTATGCAGGGCATCCGGGCCGTAACTTTCGACGCCCTGGCCAACGCGGTCGCGGAGCAGTGCAGCGCGCAGCTGCATGAGAGGCTCGTCGTACGGAAAATCAGCCGGAAGGCCCAGGAACTGATCCTGCAGGATATACTGGACCGGTTGCAGGAGGAAGGCAGGCTGCCGTATTTTGGCAGAATGTCCGGCAAAAAGGGCTTTGTCCGTTCCCTGGTTTCTTTAATGGAACAGATCGGCAGCTGCGGTGCAACGGCGGAAGAAATTGAAACCGCTTTCGCCCACTGGGACGGCCGTTCCCCTGTGTACCGGCAGAAAGACCGGGAAATCGCGGTAATTTACAGGGAATATCTGCTTTACCTTATTCAGAACAATATATATGATATGTCAGGGCTTTACCGGGTGGCGGCAGAAGAACTGGCCGCATTGCGGAAGGCCGGTGGCGCTGTAACATGGAAAGCCCTTTATTTTACCGGCTTTTACCGGTTTGACGCACTGCAGCTGGTGATTATCCGGCTGCTCAGCCAGATCTGTGACCTATGGGTCGCGCTGCCCTATGAACCCGGCCGGCCGGAACTGTACGGGGCGGCGGAGTTTACCTACTGTGACCTGATGCGATATGCCACACCGGAGCGGCTGCCTGCGGTCCCGGTTTCCGCGCGGGCTGCTTCGCTGCGTCATATCGTCTGGAACCTGCGGAGCCCGGAAATGCAGCCGGTCCCTGCGGATCAGGGCATCGAAATCTGGCAGCTGTCCGACGAAAATGAAGAATTGCGGGCAGTGCTGCGGGAAATCAAGCAGCAGCTCCGCGGCAAAACCCTAAAACCTTCCGAAATTGCCGTGGTAGTCCGTCGCATGGAGGAATACAGCGGGATACGGGATTTATGTGACGAATACGGAATCCCGGTACAGGCAGAAGACAGTGCAGCCCTGGCGGCGAGCCCTGTTTTTCGTTTTGTTTCGGCCATTTTGGAAACCGTCTCCCTGCACGGAAGGGAAAAAACCGAAAGCTGGATTGCATTTCTGACCCAGCCCCTGCAGAAAATCGTTCTGGAACTGTCTACGGAAACAGTGATACAGCTTGCCGGAACTAACTATTATACAGATTACAGAAAATTTCTGGCGGATATACTGGAGAAAACAGGCTGCGAAGGACTGCGGCAGCTGTGGCAGGAAATCGAGGCCATCCCGGCGGAAACCACCATACAGGATTACTGCGACATCGCCGGCCGTCTCCTGTCCCTGACGGAAATACCGGAAAAAGCGGGACGTCTGTACCGGGAAGGGCAGATAACGCTGGCCGGCTTTAAAAACATGGTCTGCGCCTGCAGGGAGATCCTTTCCCTCCTGCAGAAACTGCCACAGGATTACCGCTTCTGCCGGTCCGCCAGGCAAACGACAGACTGCGCGGGCTTTGCTGAAGCGCTGGCGGATGCTGCCGGCAAGATGTCATTTTCGCTGCAGCCGGAAAACAGGGAAGGCATCGCCTTTTTGTCCGCGGTCAATCTGGAGGACGCGATCTTTAAACAGGTATATGTCCCGGGACTCCGGGAAAATGAATTTCCTTTTTATAAAGATGAAAACTGGATCTACGATGACAGGGAACGCGCTGACCTTGCGGTACTGGGGATTACGCTGCCTTCTTCGGCGGATGGATACGGCGAGGACATCCATTTCTTTATGAACGCCTGCGCAGCAGCCACAGAACGGCTGGTGCTGACTTTTTATGCGGATGAGGAGCATAACGCGTCGCCTTATATTGCGGAGATACTGTCTCTTTTTACCGACCTTAAAGTGCAGGTAAAAACAGCGGGAACTGCGGCGGAGGACAGCCTGTCCCGGGAGGAACTGGAACTGGCGCTGGCCAGGGACGGACAGACAGAGGCTCTTAAGAAGCTGGAACCGGGACTGGCAGAAAGTGCCGGCAGTGACCGGAAACGCCTGCAAAAGGCAGTGGGTTGGAACGGCAACCCGGACGACGCAACGCTTTTGCAGCGGATAAGCCGTCAGATCGGCGACCGCTTCAGCGCGTCCAAACTGGAAACCTACCGCAGCTGTCCCTTCCAATTCCTGGTCACCTATGTCTGGCAGCAGAAAGCAGCGGAGGCAGCGGGAGAAGATATGGATCCCATGCAGCGGGGCAGTCTGCTGCACAGGGTATTGGAAAAATTTATCGGACGGCATCTGGGGGAAAAACTGCAGCAGGTGCAGCATGTGGAACTGCAACAGGAACTGGATGATATTTTTGATACAATCTGTCAGGAATACGCAGATAATGGATGGCTCTATCCAGGCGATTTCTGGCAGCATGATAAGGAACAGCAGCGGATCCTGCTGCAACGATGGCTGCGCAGCGAAATTACCTACAGTGAGCAGGGGGAATGGCGCCCGGTCTCCACGGAACAGTCCTTCGGCAAAAAGAGTAAGGGAGAGTACGCGCTGGATATTAACGGCCGCCGTATTTATCTGAACGGGAAGATCGACCGCATCGACAGGGCCGGGGACGCTTATTTCATTACGGACTACAAGAGCGGCGACACGCCGAACAAAAAAGCGTTTGCGGATACGGACCTGCAGCTGCCCCTGTATCTCCTTGCCGCAGCAACGCAAACCAAAGGCAACGTTTCCGGCGGCGGCTATTACAGCCTGAAAGATGCGGAACGCAAAGAAAGTTTTATGTTTCCGGCAGCGGCGGATACGGTTCCCTGGAAAACCTTTTCGGAAGCAAAAGACGAAAACGGCACCGCAACAGCCGTTACGGATATGGAAGACCTGAAGGCAACACTGCAGCGCGTACTGGGAGACATGCTGGACCACATGGGGGAAGGCGATTTCAGCCCGACCCCGTCGAAAGACTGCGAGAGAAACTGCCCTGCGGCGGAGATTTGCCGGTTCCGGGTGCTGACGCGGAACCGGGAAGAGGAGGACCCCAATGGCTGAGTTTTCATTAACACCGTCTCAGGACAGGGCGATTCACTGCATCGATACCAATGTGGCGGTGTCGGCAGGCGCCGGCAGCGGTAAAACAAGGGTGCTGGTGCAGCGCTTTCTGTACATTCTCGGCCTGGGGCTCCGGCAGCCGGCAGACACGGTGCTGCCCCGGGAGATCCTGGCCGTAACTTTTACCCGGAAGGCTGCCGCTGAAATGCGCGACAGGATACGGGACGAAATAGAAATAATCTGCAATGATTGTCAGGAAGAGACGCAACGGATCTACTGGCAGCGACAGCTGAAAGACCTGATCCATGCCCAGATCGGAACGATACACGGCCTGTGCAGCAGTCTCCTGCGGGGCAACCCGGTGGAAAGCGACCTGGATCCTGCATTTACGGTGCTGGAAGAACGGGATCATAACGATTTTCTGGTAACGGAAGTCAGAAACCATCTTCGCCGTCTGCTGCATGAACAGAATCAGGCGGCGGCGCTTCTCTGCGACGAATACGGAAGCCGCAGCCTGCAGGAACAGACCCTCAGTCTTTTGCAGAAAGGCTTCTCCTTTGCCAGAGGCGGAGTGACTGCGAAATACGACGAGGAACTGGCAGAGATAGTGCGGGAAGCCGGCCGTCTCCGTCATGTTGTAACTCCGGAGTTTCTGACAGAATGTACACCGGGTAACCGGAAAGTACTGGAAAATAATGCAGATAATCTGCAGCATGCATTAGAAGATCTTACGCAACAGGAAAACCTGGATCTTCTGCAGTCTATATGCCAGGGACTAAGCAAAAGAGGCACGAATAAAGAGGAAATTGCTGCCTTAAAAACCGGCCTGGAACGGATCATCGCGTATCCTCTCTGCGTAAGAGCCCTGTCACTGGCGCCGGCCTGGGAAGAGTATCTCCTGGAGATGCGGGGGTATCTGGACACGAAACTCCGGGAAGCCGGCCTGCTTTCGTTTGACGACCTGGAAGAGAAGGCCCTGGACCTGCTTGAACACCATCCGGAAGTACTGGCGAAGTGCAGAAGGCAGTTCCGGTACGTCATGGTGGATGAATTCCAGGATACCAATGAGCGGCAGCGCCAGCTGGTTTACCTCTTGTGCGGCGGAAAGAAAGATGAGCTGAAAGACTGCCGCCTCTTCGTAGTGGGGGACGCCAAACAGTCCATCTACCGGTTCCGCGGAGCCGACGTGGGCGTCTTTGCCAGAGTGCGCAACGAAATCGTGAAGAGTGGCGGGGAACTGATCCGTCTAAACGATAATTTCCGCACCGTGGAGCCGGTCCTGCAGCTTTGCAACGACCTGTTCCCCGGCCTCATGGGCATCGATGAGGAAAAGGACGTATATTACGAGGCGTTAAAAGCTGTCCGCCACAGTGACTGCATACCGGAACTGTTTGTACAGCATTATAAAGAGGACAAATCTGCGCCGAAAGCCGGCCTGGAGGAAGCCCGGCAGTCGGAAACCGCCTGGCTGGCAAACCGGCTGGCCGAACTGCACCGGGACGGGATCGCCTACGCCGACATGGCCGTCCTGTTACAGAACATGACCCATATTTCCGCCGTTACCGAAGCGCTGCAGAAACGGGCGGTTCCCTATGCCGTGACAGACGGCCGGGGCTTCTTTGAAAGGACGGAGATCCGGGACCTGATGAACCTGTTCCGTTTTGCCGTCAACCCCCATGACGATTTGAACCTGTCCGCTGTGCTCCGGTCTGTTTACATGGGCCTTAGCGATACGCTGCTGACCCGTTTGCACATCGCCCTGGCGAAACTTAATAAAGACAAGGCCGCGAAAAACGTGGCGGCCATATCTCTGTGGGATTTCCTGCTGCAGGAACAAGGCAGGAACGGGGAAGATACAACGCCGGCCAGAGCGGTGGCGCTGCTGCGCCCCCTGCCTGCGGCTGCCGCTGTCATGAACCTGCCCGGTTTCTGCCGGGAGATCCGCAGGCTGCTGCATCCGGAAGCGATACTGGCCTTACAGGATAACGGGGAAGAGCAGTTGGCGAACCTGCGCAAGTTTTACCGGATGGCACACGATTTTGCGGCGCAGAAACAGGGCACTGTCCAGGACTTTGCCGCGCGCCTTCAGCAACTGACGGAAGCAAAGGACAGGGAGGCAGCCGCTACGGTAGTGTCAGAGGGCGCGATCCAGCTGATGACCGTACATAAATCCAAAGGCCTGGAGTTCCCGGTGGTGGCCGTGCCGTTTCTGGACATTTCATCCCAGTCAGATACGTCGCGTGCGGTCTGGCATCCGGCTCTGGGACTGGGCATTTCCGTGCGGAACCCGGAAGGGTCCGTCACAGCGGGACCCCTGCTGGGCAAGATCAAAGACGCGAACGCAGAGAAAAATCTGGAAGAGAAAAAACGCCTGCTGTACGTGGCCATGACCCGGGCCAGGGACAGGCTGATCCTGACGGGAAGCTGGAAAGAGATCAAAAAGGAGAAGTCAGACGCAAAGCACTGGCTGAACTGGCTGAACCAGGGCCTGCCGAAAGATTATAACGGACTGAATCGCACCGATAATCAGGCGGATGCCACGGTTTCCGTGGAACAGCAGGCGGCGCCTGCCCTGCCGGAGCGCATTTCGGACGGGGAACTGTCAGGACTGCTGGCAAAGACGGCAGCCCTTGACTCCTTCGGCGGTAAAACCATGACAGAGTTTTCCGCTACGTCCCTGAGAGAATATGATCTCTGTCCCCGCCGTTACTATTACGGAGTCATCGAAAATATACCGCCTGCGGAAGAGCAGGTTCCGGACGCTTTGCCGGAACGAATAACCGGTGAAAGACTTGCAGGGGAAAAACAGACTCCGGCAGAACTGCCGTCAACAAACCGCCAGCAGGCGGGGAATGTATTACCGGCGGATGTGCTGGGAACCCTGGTCCATAAAGTATTGGAAAAATACGCAAAATGGCGAATGCAAAATCAGTTCACCGAGGGCGAACAGGTATGGCATGACCTGTATGAAAACGCAGTCCGGGAAATCGCCGGCGGTCGTTTTGATCTGGCAGCAGAGGCAGAAACCATGCTGCAGGACTATCTGCATTCCGGCGTATATCAATCCTTTGCCCGGCAGCAGCGGTTTGCGGAATACAGATTCCGGCTGCCCCTCCTGCAGGATGACAGGTATACCTATACGGTCACCGGGATTATCGACGCCGTAGCGGAGCGGGAAAACGGAAACCTGGAAATCATCGATTACAAGTCGGGGAAACCGCCTCAGAAAACTGCTGAAGGAGAGACTGTCTCCCGGGGATACGCCTGGCAGCTGGCGCTGTACAAAATGGCGCTGGAACACACGCTGCGAATCAGGGAGAAAGCAGACTCCGGAACCGGTGAGGAAGGTTCGACCGAAATCAGTGACAAACCTTCTTCCAACGTTACAAAAGCCGCGAAGCATCCCATCGTTACGAAAGCCACGCTGCACTATTTGCGGGACAGGAGCGAATGGACGTTGCCCGGTAAGGACTACCGGCAGGAGATTCTGAAGGTCTGCAGGGAAATCGCGGAGAAGAAAACGGAAAAAGACTTTGCCGTTAAGACAGAGAACTGTTTCCTGTGTCCCTTTGCCTACATGTGTAAAAAGGATGGCTGAACCGTTTGCGAACAGGTTTAGCTGAAAACGGACCTGGCGGACACTGTTAAAGGAACTGTTTTTATACAGTTTGGAAATTTTTTGTTAAAACTTTAAGAAAAACGCCTTACACCATATAAAATGTGGTACAATATATATGTGGAAGACTACATATATGGTCGGATACCATATCAAAGGCAAAAACAAAGCGGACACAATTCGTGCAATCACGATAAGTGAAAGCACGAAAATGCAAATACGATAAGTGAAAAGACAGGAGTGATCAATATGGCTAACGTATCCCAGGAAACCATGATGTTTAAGAGAAACCGTGAAAAGGCACCGGTTGAACAGACGATCCGTGAAGTCTGCGTGGCGCTGGAAGAAAAAGGCTACAACCCGAAAGACCAGCTGGTAGGCTATCTGCTGTCCGGCGATCCCACGTACATTACCAGCCATAAAGATGCCCGCAACAAGCTGCGCCAGTATGAAAGATATGAACTGGTAGAAGCCTTACTGGAAAGCTATCTGGTTTCCATCCGATAACAGGCCGGCGAACAGATGAGAAGTATGTCTCTGGATCTGGGCAGCCGTACCATCGGCGTGGCAGTCAGCGACCTGACTGGCCTGATCGCCAACGGGGTGGAAACTATACGCAGGACATCTCCGGAACGGGATTTTGCCAGGATCGGTGAGCTTATCGCCGAATGGGAAGTCGGGGAGATCGTGCTGGGCTACCCGAAAAACATGAACGGGACCATCGGCGAACGGGCGAAGCTCTCAGAAGCCTTTGCGGAAGAGCTGCGCAGCCGCTTTGCCGGTGTTGCTGTTGTATTATGGGATGAACGGCTTTCTACGGTAGCGGCGGAACGCGTGCTCATCGATGCGGACCTGCAGCGGAAAAAACGGCGCAAAGTCATCGATATGATGGCCGCGGTGGTCATCCTCCAGAACTATCTGGACGGCAAAAACCTGCGCAGCCAAAAGTTCTCTCAATAAAACAAGGTGAAGAAACGTGGAAAGAATTTCTTCAAAGAAAAGAATTATCATGATGGGGGCTCTGGCAGTACTAATTGCCATTGCCCTTGTTATTAAATCAGGCGGCGGTGCGGCTTCACGCATGGCCGAGCAGATGCTGGCCCGGCAGAACGTGGTAGCGGGTACGCTGACCTATGAAAAAATCAATGCCGGTTTTGCCGGCGATGTGGAAATCCGGAACCTTGTCTGGAAAGCGCCTAACGGTGACGTGAAGATGGAGATGCCATTGGCCACGGCTTCCGTTAATTTTTTTGATGCGCTGCGTAAGGGCGCCGGCGTTGGCGCCGTGACCAACATCGTCTTTAACAGGCCGAAGTTTTACGGGGTCTATGAAGAAGGCCAGGGGCTGGATCTGTTAAACCTGCTGAAGCTTGCGGGCCAGGAAAATGCACAGGAAGTGGGGAAAAAGCCGGATCAGCCGGATAAACCCACCAGTTTCCGGGGCCTGATCGAAGTAAAAGACGGCGAGCTGGATCTGGTATCCAACGGAAAGAAAGTGCGTCTGGACAAGATCAATTCCCAGATGGCCTTTAAACAGTATCCGCTGCTGCGGGCCAGCGCCACGGGCAACAAAGAAAAATGCGATCTGGTCCTGAACATGGATTATGAAAACGGTTCCGCTCTGGTGACCGGGGAAGCTAAAAACGCACCAGTACCGGATGTGCTGGCCATGTATCCGGACATGAAACATATCAAGGTCACCGACGGCGTCGTTCCTACGGTAAAAATCGCGGCTTCCAAAGACCGGGGCGGATGGCACATCCGTCTTGAAGGGAAACCCCGTAACATGGCGGGCGAGTTCTTCGGTCTGCCTTTTACCGACGGGGAAGGAACCTTTACCGCCGACAGGGACACGGCGGAACTGCAGACGGTCCAGGCCAATGTAAAAGGCATGCCGGTGACCCTGCAGGGGACCATCAAAAGCGGCAGGGGAACGCCTCTTCCCCCTGTGTTTGACCTTACTTTCTCGGCAAACAATTTCAAAACACAGGCGTTAAGCAAAGGATTGTACCTGGACGACGCAAGCGTCGTGTTCTCCGGTAAAGTGACAGGTACTGCCGTGGAACCGAAAATCGAAGGAACTTTCAGCTGCAATTATCTGTACGCGGCTCCACTGCAGATGAACAGCCTCCACGGGAATTACGTCTGGGACGCCGGCAAACTGGTGCTGCATAAAGCCGAGGCCATGAGCGCCGGAGCAAAAGTAACCCTGGATGGTTTTCTGATTCCCGCAGCAGGAGACTATCAGTTCTCCCTGGCGGGAAACAATCTGGACGCGGCCCAGATGACAGATAACCGGATCACCGGGGTTTTGCGGATGAAGGCCGACGTTACCGGCACCGACAGGGCGGATTCCGCTGCAGGCAGCGGAGCGTTCGCTTTGGAGAATGGGCGGTATTATCACACGGAAGGCAACCTGCGGAGCGAAGAGGTACGTTACATGGAAGGCAATATCGTCATCCTGAACGGGCAGTTCGGCACAAAGGACGCGGTGATGAAACTGGGACGTAATAAATACAGCATCGCGGTGGTCGCGGGAGATAAAGACGCAGCGGAGATCCGGATCGGGAAAAAGCTGTCTTCTTCTTTGTTTTAAGGCGGATAAATGCCGCATGAATCATAGACCCATAATTTATTATTAAGAAGTATGAAAGATAAGGAGTACGATCATGACAGAAAAAGATGTAGCGGAAGTAATGGAAGAAGAAACCATTGAAACCTACGAATTTACGGATGATGACGGACAGGACCATTGCTTTGTGGTAGAAAGCAAGTTCAAAGTCGGCAAGGACGATTTTGTCGCCCTGCTGGAAGTGGATCCGGCCATTTTCTCTGAAGAGGAAGAAGAGTGTGGCTGCGGTCACGACCATGCACACGCACATGTTCATGACGATGAATGCGGCTGCGGCCACGACCATGAAGAAGAGGATGAGGACGAAGAACCGAACATTATCCTGGCGAAGATTGTGACGGATGCAAACGGGGAAGTGGATATCCAGGTTCCCACCGATGAAGAATTTGAAAAAGCAAGAATCGCGTACGAAGCCCTGGAAGCATAAAAACTACAACAACGGAAACGACAACGGAGGTAATGGATTTGTTTAAACGACTGATTCCATTATTGCTCGCATTTACATTAATGCTGGGACTGGGAGCCTACTGGCTGCTGTATTATACCGGCAACAATACGGAGTTTGCGAAGGGGCACCGCTATCTGGTTACGATTAAACCGGGGATGACCACCGCGGATATTGCCGACCTGCTGCACAAGAAACATCTGGTGAAGACGCCGGAAGCTTTCCGTATGGAAGCGCGGCTGCGGGGTCTGGCCGGCAAGCTGGAAGCCGGCCGCTATGAGATTATCGGCGGCATGTCCAACAGCGAGATTGTAAGCATCCTTTCCAAAGGACAGACCTACAGCGTCAAATTTTCGGTGCCGGAAGGGTTCAATGTGGTGAAGACCGGGCGCAAGCTGGAAGCGGAAGGCCTGGGGGACGCAAAGAAATTCGAGGAAGCAGCCCGGAATTATACGCCATATCCTTACATGGAGACGAAAAACCCGGACGTGCTCTTCAAGGCGGAAGGCTTCATTTATCCCACTACCTATCATTTAGACCCGGACATGTCGGAAAAAGACATCCTGGCCCTGATGGTGCGGACATTTAACGCGGAAATGAACAAGGAAAATATTCCCGCCCTGGCAAGGGAGAAGAACATGGGGCTGCGTGACCTTGTGAACCTGGCTGCCATGGTGGAACTGGAAGCGGTATTTCCGGAAGAGCAGGCCCGCATTGCCGGCGTGTTCCTGAAGCGCCTGCACATCTATATGCCCATACAATCGGATACGACGATTCAGTATCTGCTGGGCTCCCAGAAAGAAGAGGTGACTATAGCGGACACCAAAATCAGGAGCCCCTACAATACCTACCAGAATCCCGGACTGCCCCCGGGACCCATCGCCTCACCGGGCATGAGCGCCATCAAAGCCTGCCTGAATCCGGAAGCAACGGAGTATCTGTATTTTGTGGCTGAGAAAGACGGGCATCACCGTTTTACCAAAACATACAGGGAACACCTGGAGGCCATCGAGGACATACACAAAGACGACAATAAGTAAGAAGGAACGACATGAGAAAGTTTCAGAAACCGGAGTTACTGGCCCCGGCAGGAAACATGGAAAAACTCCGCATGGCCTTGTTATACGGGGCCGATGCGGTATATCTGGGGGGCAAACTTTTCGGGCTCAGGGCTTTTGCCAGCAACTTTTCTACGGAAGAGATGAGGGAAGCCGTCCGTTTTGCTCACAGTTTGCAGAAAAAAGTATACGTCACCGTAAATATTTTTGCCCATAACGAAGATATCAACGCACTGCCGGATTACCTGCGCAGCCTGCAGGAAACGGGAGCGGACGCCCTCCTGATCTCCGATTTGGGGATCTGGTCCGTGGCCCGGGAAGTGATTCCCGATATGCCGCTGCACGTGAGCACCCAGGCGAACACCAGCAACTGGGCGGCCGTAAAAGCCTGGGAAAACCTGGGCGCCAGCCGCGTGGTGCTGGCCAGGGAGCTTTCCCTTGCGGAAATGAAAGAAATCGGCAACAAAACAGACGTGGAATTGGAAGCCTTCGTGCACGGAGCTATGTGCATCTCTTATTCGGGACGGTGCTGGCTCAGCAGTTACCTGACCGGCAGGGATGGGAACCGGGGCGCCTGCGCCCAAGTCTGCCGCTGGGAGTTTGGCCTGACGGAGAAGAACCGGCCCGGAGAAGTCTACGACGTGGCCGGGGACGAACGGGGCACCTACATCATGAACTCCAAAGATCTCTGCCTGCTGGCGTATCTGCCTGAACTGATGCAGGCAGGCATCGGCAGCTTTAAGATCGAAGGGCGGATGAAAAGCGCCCACTACGCCGCCAGTGTGGTCAGCGTATACCGGAGGGCCGTGGACACCTGCTGGGCTGATCCGGAACATTACACCCTGAAACAGGAATGGCTGGAAGAACTGGAAAAAGTTTCCCACCGGCCTTACACCACCGGTTTCGCCCTGGGCAAACCGGATGAAACCGCTCAGAATTATGCTACTTCCGCCTACCTGCAGACCCACGAGTTTACGGGACTGGTCCGTAGCTGGCAGCAGGGCAGGCTTACGGTGGAGCAACGCAACAACATGAAAGCCGGGGAGACACTGGAAGTGTTCCGCCCGGACGGCAGCCTGGGCACACTGGTGTTAGAGGACATGCGGAACGAAGAAGGGGAAGCTATTACAGTAGCGCCGCACCCCCAGATGATCTTCACCTGCAAATCGGAAGAAGAAATCCCTGTCAACGCGATCCTGCGTCGCCGAATACCGTAAATTATAGTGGCGTAAATGCCGATAATATGGTAAAATTATCTATCATTAACGTAAAGCAATATCGTAAAAGAAGGTATGAAAGGTTATGGAACGGATCGGCAGGATTTTCAAGTTCATGAAAGAAAACGCCCTGGAGTGCATTGTCATCAAGGACGTCTACACAATTCGTTACCTTACCGGTTTTACGGGTGATTCCAGCATACTCTACGCGGATGACCGGATCGCCGTGCTGATTACAGACGGCCGGTATACCGACCAGGCGCGGGCGGAACTCAAATACTGCCGGGTGCTGGAATACACAGCGGACCATACCAACAGTATCTGGGAAGCGGTTGCCAAACTGGCCGGGTCTCATTTGAAAATGGGCTTTGACGGCAATGTATTTTCGTATGAAGACGCCAGGGCGTTGCGGGAACAGCTGCCGGAAACCGTGGAAATGATCAGTGTGGACCTTCGCGGTCTGCGCCTGGTAAAAGACGAGCGGGAACTGGAAAGTCTCTGGCAGGCCCATAAGATCGCGGACGCCGCCTTCGAACGGCTGTTGAAAGAGATCAAATCCGGCATGACGGAAAAGGAATTGGCGGCACGCCTGGAATACTACATGCGCAGCCTGGGCTCGGAAGGAGTTTCCTTCGACACCATCGTGGCCTCGGGCCACCGCAGCGCGCTGCCGCACGGGGCGCCAACGGACAAAGCCATTGAAGTAGGGGACTTCGTCACCTTTGATTTCGGGGCCATGTACAACGGCTACCATTCGGATACCACCCGCACGATCGTGATGGGAATGGCCAATTCCTGGCACCGGGAAATTTATACCGTGGTCCAGGAAGCCCAGTACCGGGGCATGAAAGCAGCCAGACCGGGAATCACCGGCAAAGAGATGGACGCGGAGATCCGTGAATACATCGAGTCCCGGGGCTACGGCCGTTACTTTACCCACGGACTGGGGCACGGTGTAGGTCTGGAAATCCATGAACTGCCTAACATCAACAAGCGGGGTGACATCAAACTGCAGGAAGGCATGGTGTTCAGCATCGAACCCGGCGTTTATATCCAGGGCCGGGGCGGCGTGCGGATCGAAGACACCGTGGTGCTGACCCGGGAAGGAGCCCGCAGTCTCACAGCCCTCAAGAAAACCTTGACGGAAATTGTGTAAAAAGTTAAGATAATAAATGATTAATTTTTAAATAATTATTTGATAAACTGATTTTATCAGAGACACAGGAGGATGTATTTATGGTATCTACCAACGAATTCAAAACCGGTCTGACTGTCACCATCGACAATGACCCCTGGCAGGTAGTGGAATTCCAGCACGTAAAACCCGGCAAAGGCGCCGCCTTCGTACGGGCCAAAATGCGCAACCTGTCCACCTGCGCCGTAGTAGAGCGCACCTTCAACGCAGGTGAACGCCTGCCCAAAGCCAACATTGAACGCCGCATCATGCAGTACCTGTACGAAAGCGACGGCAGCTACGTGTTCATGGACAACGACACCTACGAACAGACCGAGCTTTCCAAAGAACAGATCGGCAACGGCATAAACTTCCTGAAAGAGAACATGGATGTCAAAGTTATTTCTTACCAGAACCGTATCCTGGGCGTGGAACTGCCCAACACCGTTGAACTGGTAGTCGTAAAGACCGAACCGGGCATCCGCGGCGATACCGCTACCGGCGGCAGCAAACCTGCAACCATGGATACCGGCTACATCGTAAAAGTGCCTCTGTTCATCAACGAAGGGGATCATCTGCTGATCGATACCCGCAGCGGCGATTACATCCAGAGAGCATAAAGGCAAGACGGGTCCCGCTGCGAGGCGCCCTTTTGCACACAGGCGGTATAGAAGACCGTACCTGTATCATGCTGCAAACAAATACGAAAAGGACTTCTGTCACGGAAGTCCTTTTTTATTTGGATTTCACAGTGTTTTCTTTAATTTTTATGCAAGGTATGGTATAATAATACATAATCTGAAAATGGGAATTTGTTTGCATTTTCGCAGTTTCACGGGGAGGTACAGATGGCGGAACAAGAACTGAAAAAAATCCCGAACCAGCCTGAAAATGATCTTTCCGCTGCAGAGGAAGAAGAACTGGGTTATGTGGAGCTGGCGGATGAAGTGATTGCCATAGTAGCCAGTCTGGCGGCCCTGGACGTTCCGGGCGTTGTCAGCATGAGCACAGGCTTCCGGGAAGGGATCAGTAACTTCCTGGGGAAAAAGAGCCTGGCCAAGGGCGTCCGCGTGAAAGTTACGGGGCGCAGCTGTCGGGTCGCTGTCTACGTTACGGTAGAATATGGCTGCAACATACCGGAAGTGGCCATGAAACTTCAGAAAAAAGTGAAAAGCGCAGTGGATGAAATGACGGAATACACGGCTGAGTTTGTGGATGTACACATCGAAGGCGTGAAACGGAGAGAAAAAAGCGAGCTGGAAATCAGCTTCAATAATCCGGAAGAAGGTAAGTCGGGCTCTATTTTTTAAACACATCCCGATAAAGGCCGGTAAGAGCGGCTGCTTCAGGGAACAGCGGATTATGTAAGGCAGATTAAGTAATAAGGAGTGGAATATATGGGTATAACAGACCGAGTCATATTGACTTTATACACAATTGTCATGGCGGCCATTGCCGTCGTCCTGATCCTGATTACATTCGGGATCCTTCCCGTCGACTATTTCATTTCGGAAATTGCCGCATTGCCGGGCAACTGGGAGTTTGCCGCAGGCGGCGCGGTCATTTTACTGATCAGTGTACGGCTGCTGCTGGCGGGCATCGGCGTGCTGGGAGACGACAGCACCCTGACCCTGGCCGATGTGGATACGGGGAAGACCGTTGTTTCCAAACGGGCACTGGAACAGTATATCGCTGACATTGCCCAGGAAGTTTATGGCATTTACGGCGTGAAAGTGGCGGTAACGATGGAAGACAAGAACACCATCGACGCGCGCATCAAAGCTTCCCTGGAACCCGGCGTCAACGTGTTTGAAATCACGGAAGAAGTAAAAGACAACGTGAAAGAGACCATCAAAAAAGTGGTGGGCCTGGAAGTAAAAAACATAGAGCTGAACTTTAAAAAGATTAAAGCCAACGATAAGGAAAAAGTCTGATAAGGGGGGACAGCGATGTTTAAAGACATATTCACCGACATCTGGCTTAATTATCGCGGCCGCTTCTTATGCTCACTGACCGGGGTGCTGATCGCCTCGCTGTTTCTGACCGTCGGGTTCTGGCGGACGCTGTTTTTGCTGCTGTTTGCCGGCGGAGGATTTTTTATCGGCTACAAAATTGATAAAAAAGAAGACCTGGCAGAGTGGCTGGACAGGCTGCTGCCGCCGGGCTATCACAAATAGCAGGCGCTGCATACGCAGAAACTGAAACACAACAGGCTGTCAGAGATAAAACAGACTTTCGATACTAAACGGAGGAAAGATATACATGATTCGCAGAGTTGCCAGGGAAATGGTGTTGCAGAGTTTGTTCCAGATGGATTTCACCCAGGCCGCACCGGCGGAGGCGCTGGCCATCGCGCTGGAAGTCCAGCAGGATGAGGAAAAGAGTGAAGAGGCTGCCAAAGCTGTAACATACGCGGAAAAAGTATTGAAAGGCACCGCGGAAAAACTGCCGGAAATTGACGCGCTGATCGGCAAATATGCCATCAACTGGGAAGTAAACCGCATGCCCGGCATTGACCGTAACATTTTGCGCATGGCCATTTATGAAATGCGCTTCGGGGAAGAAAAAGTGCCCGTGAACGTGGCCGTCAACGAAGCGGTGGAACTGGCCAAACAGTTCGGCACCGAAAAGTCAGCGCGGTTCATCAACGGCGTCCTGGGAAAATTGATGCGGGAAGAAAAATAGAGAAAGCAGCAGAGCATGACAGAAGAAGTTTATCTTGGTATCGATACCAGCTGCTACACCACGTCGCTGTTCTTTATGGACAGGGATGGGCATGCGGCAGCGGAAACCAGGCGGATCTTAAAAGTGAAACCGGGAGGCTGCGGGCTGCAGCAGTCGGAGATGCTCTACCAGCATACCCGCAATCTGCCGGAGCTGATGGAAGAAGCCGCGCGGGGGCACAGATTTATCGTACGGGGCATCGGCGTATCCGCCCGTCCCCGCCCGCGGGAAGAATCCTATATGCCGGCGTTTCTGGCCGGGCTTGGCTTTGCCCGGTCGCTGGCCGCGCTGTACGGCATCCCATTATGGCAGATCAGTCATCAGGAGAACCACCTGGAAGCAGCACTGTGGTCTGCCAACGGTCCCGATGCGGACCGCTTTCTCTTTTTACACGCATCGGGAGGAACCACCGATCTGTTACTGGCGGAGAAGGAAAACGCTGCCTACAGACTGACGGAAATCGGCGGCAGCCTGGATCTCCATGCCGGCCAGTTTGTGGACCGGGTGGGCGTAGCCCTGGGACTGGATTTCCCGGCTGGACCGGCCCTGGAACAGTTAGCGGAACAGCACACGGAAATCCCGGAAATCCCGGTTTCCGTGCATAAAACAAAAGTCAGTCTTTCCGGCCCCTGCACCTGGGTGCTGCGGGCGATCGGGAAAGCGAAACCAGAAACGGAAGAAAGTCCGATCGCAGCTGCCAACCTGGCTGCCGGTGTGCAGTGGGGACTGGCGGAAACCTTTGTCCGCATGATCCGGAACGGGGCGGCGGAACACCACGTAAAACATGTGATCCTGGCGGGAGGCGTCTGCGCCAACCGGTGGATCCGTAACCATATCGTTGAAAAACTGGCGAAGCGGGGCATCCGGGTGTGGATGCCGGACAACCGTTACAGCGGCGACAACGCGTCAGGCTGCGCGGCCTACGCGCGGCGGCAGGGAGAGCATCATGGCTGAAGTCCATACCTACACCGTCACGGAAATGAACCGCCTGATCAAAAAACTGGTGGAAGGCAGCGGCCAGGTGGCCCATGTGCAAGTCCGTGGCGAAATCAGCAACTTCAAACGCTATCCTTCCGGGCACTGCTACTTTTCCTTAAAAGACGCAGGCAGCGTGCTGAAATGCGTCATGTTCCAGCGCCAGGCCCGGCAGCTGCTCCGCTATCCGGACAACGGGGACACCGTGGTGGCCATCGGCAGCATCAGCGTCTATGAACCCAACGGCGTGTACCAGCTGTACGCGGACATGCTGATTGAGGAAGGCATCGGCAGCCTGATGCTGGCTTATGAAAAACTGAAGAAGAAACTGGAAGAGGAAGGCCTCTTCGCAGAAGAAAGAAAGAAACCAATCCCGGCCCACCCGAAAACCGTGGGCATCATCACCTCCCCGGCAGGAGCGGCGGTGCGGGATGTTATAAAAGTGGCACGGCGCCGGGATCCCGGGGTGAAGCTGCTGCTGTACCCGGTTCAGGTACAGGGAAAACCGGCGGCAGGGGACATCGCCCACGCCATCCGTTTCATGAATAAACACCGGCTGGCGGACGTGCTCATCGTCGGCCGTGGCGGCGGCTCCATGGAAGACCTGTGGGCCTTTAACGAAGAAATCGTGGTACGGGCAGTGGCGGCTTCGGAAATTCCCGTCATCTCTGCCGTCGGTCACGAAACAGACGTTACCTTAAGCGACTTTGCCGCGGACAAACGGGCGGCCACGCCGTCCCAGGCAGCGGAACTGGCCGTGGAAGATACCCGGCAGCTGCGGCGGCAGGTGCTGGACCGGCAGGCGCGGCTGGAAACAGCCATAAACCACATGCTGCAGCAACGCACAGAAACCCTGCGGCGGCTGATGAAAAGCCGCATGTTGCAGGATCCCCTCCGCATTACGGACAGAGCGGCGGAACGGCAGGACATGGTTCTCA
>Ga0129306_1001223_pt1 | contig 31103 bp, 28 predicted proteins | sample P827metagenome_FD_94438 | JGI IMG/M metagenome (GOLD analysis project Ga0129306, IMG submission 94438) | Capybara group fecal microbial communities from Wisconsin, USA - P827 metagenome | ecosystem: Host-associated > Mammals > Digestive system > Large intestine > Fecal | place: USA: Wisconsin...
TTAAGTTCCTATGCTCACCATTAACGATCTTGTCTGCACCCGGGTATAGGTGGCAGATGATGTAAAGGCCCTTATTGGTGGCATTCAGGACTTGTTCTTTAGTAACCATATTTCTCTTTCAGCTTTTTATAAGTTAAATTTTTACATTTCGGTTGGCAAAGATAAGCGGTTTCCGACCTTTGCCAAAATACACCCTAAACGCTACTTGATATGTACGAAAATAGGCTGGATGTTTTTATCCTTAGCCTTGGCCGTGACGGCTTTTTCCGCAATTTCAAAGCTGGCGTAATATTTAGGCAGTCTGAGACGGATGGAGCCTTTAATGAAGAACGTCCAGAAGAACATAAACTTATGGCGTTCTTCGAGTAGATAGCGGTCCTTCGCTTTCTTGGTGATTTTGTACAGTACAGTTTTCTTTTTCATACTTTTAGTTCTTTATTCAATGTAAATATCTACACTTAGCTTTTTATACGGCAGCCTCTTTTTCTTGACTTTGGCCAGTAAATGAGCGACTGTCTCTTTGTTTGCAGGCGCTGATATTCTTTGGCGCTCATTAGTCAGAGGGTTAATGCCTGTTATAACATAGCGTTTGCCGTCTATTTTTCCTTCAGGAATGAGTGAATTCTGCATAAACCTTTGGCTATATAATCGTCCAGTTCGCCCTTCTGTTTCGAGTTTAAAGGATATGAGTCTGGATAGTATTTTGCAACGAACTCGTATGTAAGGTGCTCACGGGCGTCACGTTCGTTCTCATACCATATTTCCTTACCCATTGCAATAGCGATGTGGTAGGCTGCCAGGCATACGTGGGATTGCCTCCATCCGTCTGCAAGTAATATGACGTCACAGGTTCCTATGCAATCAATTCGCTTGAGGATATAATACTCTTTGCATTTGGCAATCTGATAAGGCGTTAATATGGATGTGTCCAAATCGGCAAGGGGTTCAAGATAAGAGTTGACTGGTATTTGATCTGCCCAAATCAATCGCCTGAACATCTCCTTGAACCTTTCTGTGAGTACTGAACCATTTTCTTCAGCACAACATATATATACAAATTTTCTTTCTTTCATAATCTTAATAAATTTTGCTGTTTTGCGAAACGGCCACCCGGCCGAAGCCGGGGGCGCAGGCCATTGTAAAATGGCCACAATCTTCCGTTTTTGAATACTGGTAATATACCATAGGCAGAACAAGTTGGTGAAACATAAATTTATTTATTTGAACCTCTTGACCACAAATTTGGCTTCAAGGTTTGTAGTGTCTATTTGTTGTAACTGCTGATGAACTGGCTCTGGTATCGCGTCATAGTACCCAAAGTCGTTATGAAGCTTGTAATACCTAAGCATTGCTTTTATCTTGTGTTCAAAACTGAAGACAGGAACGTCCGCGTAAAGAAGGGTGTACAGAATACCAATTGCCTCCAAGACTATCGTTTGCTGTACTTTGCGAAGTCCAATATTCTTGGTACAATATAGATTCAGTCGCGGAAGTAAGGTCTTTTCTATGTATATATTGATCTCAGAGAAGTCCCTTGATTCCCAGTACGCTAGAACCATTTCAGTCTCTTTTCTAATATTCAAGAGCTTTTCCTTTCTTTGGCTCATAGTAAATTTCTGACCTAACCTTTTCATAAAGCGTGTGTCGTTAAATGTCTGAACCACTTTTACGTTAGATGTGGGCTTGCGCTGCTCTATCTGTTCGCAGTCATTCAGGAAGTCCAAACAACGCTGCATGTTACCAGAACGGACTCTTACTCGACGACCATCAATCATCTTTTCTGCAACCCACCTGCCACGATGATCCGGCTTTCCGTTCTTCATGCCCCTGTTGCCTTCGTCCCAATATATACAACCCTTATTCATACTCTAGCCAATTCTCTGATTTGAATGTCTCTATATACATTAACGCCAGCAAAAGTGCGACGTGTCCAGTCCCTAAGTTCTACAGCCTTCAGCCTGCTGCAGGGCAAGCTGAGCTGCTCCCGATGGCCACCCTTGGCATGTATGCCTGTGACAACGTATAATTGTACTTGTATCTTCATTTTTCTTTTATCATTCGTTACGTCTTTGTTCTCTAGGACAGTCCTGGCAACAGTCGAGAAAGCAACCGTAGCAACTGTCTTCTATATACCGGCCATAGCGGTCAAACTCTTCAAAAAAGTGTTCCTTCTTGCTGTCCATCATTCTTAATTTCTTTAGATCTAACTTCTACGGTCAAAGACCAGTTTTTCTTTTGGTTCTCAAGACTATGCGATTTGTTGACAATCATGATAGGAGTATCAAACCATATATTTTTCTCCTCATCTGTTTCTTCCAGAATGGAGGCGCAATATATTTCCGTATGCTCCTTGAAGAAATGCGTTATTGATGAAAGCAGTTCGTCGTGATTGTGTGCTGCAATCATAACTGCAACAACGGGAACAATGCCAAACTGCTTCTTTTTGTCAGTAACGTCCTTTACGAAAAATGTTACGAGGTAATTCATGACTTTACTTTCTCAATCAACCCAAGGTTGGTGACACTGATACCCAGGCGCCCGTCTGGTGCGGGCTTGTCATATTTGACGTCAACGACTAAGTTCCCGAAGAACTCTGTTACTTCGTTTACAACTCCATAGGCTGGCTCTCCGAAGCCGATGGCTTGAGCACTTACTAGTACTCTGTCTCCTTTGCAAAATGTTTCCATATTCTAAAGTATTATTTGGTTGGTAATGTGTTCAGATGTTTACGCAATCTCTCGAGAGTACCCCTGTATGGAAGGTCGGCATGATCGATGGCGCTTCGAAGGGCATAAAGTTCGTCCAGCGTCAGATCCTGCAGGCAGTATGTCCTGTCAGCGGTCTGCTCTAAGTATGACTTACTCATAGAATCCTGGTTTAACATCAAGTTCTGGAGCACGCTCACGTCCACGTAGGGCTTCACCAGTACATGTCCAAACGATACGTCTACCTTCAAGGTACCCAATAAATTCACTGACGTAGCCACCTCTCATCAGCTTGACCTCATCAAGTTTGATGTCTAAACCAAGTGCCAGGATGGCCTTTTCAAATTGTGCTGTTCTATACATAGTTTTAAAGTTTGAATGTTCTCTGAAAAACCAGCTGCCTTCACAGGTGACTGGTTGAAACTAATCTTTATTACTTATGGTAAGAAAAATAAAACTTATATATTTGTAATATTATAAAAGCTAAAAAATCTAATGAGCCATCTGGGATGGGGTAGCTTCAATTTTTTATAGGAATTGTAGATTTGCCTCTTTACAGTTTCGGCTGATTTACCAAGCTTTTCCGCAATTTCCTTAGGCAAAAGTCCTTTGGCGTACAGACCTACAACCTTTTCTTCCTCATCGGAGAGGACAGTTTTGGCTTTAGGCTTACAAACGACACCCTCCATTTTGCAGAGGCTCCTTAACGGACACTTAACTTCCTCAAAGTGGAACATTCCCAGATCATCCAAGTCCGGATGCATATAGTCGGCTTCACCGAAGTTGCATCTGATAAAGCGGTCGACAATGCGAAACTCGTAGTACCGAGTGTTCCCTACAGAATCAGCAGCCCAAAGCTGAAGAGCTTTCAGAGCAGCAGGAAAGAACTGGTTTAACTGATGCATCATAAATACGATAACGTCACTATCGTTTTCTGTTAAACGCTTGGAAACGCCATTACGGCTGGTAAATGTATGGCCGTTAATTACGAAAAACTCTACATTCTCCATGATTCACTATTTATAGTTTCTCCGATTAAAATTAAATCACGCTTGTTCATTTCAGCTTTTCCGGTTAGCTTCGACTGTATGGAAGCATAGGAATAGTCGAATTGAACCATCAAGTATTTCAGGAGTTGTGATTTCTCCGTCCTGCTCAACTGCTCTTTGTAATACAACTGGAGCTGTACGTCTGATAGATTTTCGATGATTTTCTTGTCCATATCGGTTTTAATCGTTAAATTTGTGGGCAAAATTACGAAGAAATTTGTAAATTCACAAGTATTTTCTTGGAAGAGTTAAGAATATACTCGTTATTTAGACAGTTTCTAACGTAAATACTCGCGGACAGACCAATATACCAATAATATGAAGTTAGACAGTTTGTGGATCAAAACGTTGGCAAAAAAGTACGGAAAGAAGCCAAAAGTAGTAAGAGATGCATTGTGGCCCAATAACCCCAATGCAGGATTGAGTTATTTCGATAAATACGGAAATCCTCAATTGGACAACCTAGAGGTCATAGCTGACGCGATTGGCTGTACTATGGATGAACTTGTGCGACGTGAAGCACCTTTAAACTCTGGCACCATCACTGGTAATAATAATAAGGTAGGCAACGTCAACATCAATTCTGATGTCAAATCCCTACAATCTATTATTAAAGCTCAGAAAGATTTGATTGATCATCAGAAGGAAGAAATTGCCCGAATTACTGAGAATATGAAAGAGCAATTGAAAGTTAAAGATGCTCAAATTGACCGTTTAATTCATCTGGCGCAAAACAGTGGGAATCAATGAATTATTTTTTTTGTCTTGCCCTCAAAACTCGGACAGAACTCGGACAGTAGTATGTCATTTTCACCCGTATTTAGGGCTTAAAACCTACGTAAATAGGCGGTTTCAGACGCGTTCTGAAATCGCCTCATCCCGACTTGGAAAAGCAGAGTGGTCGAGTGATTGGCCACTTTTTTTTATTGATATTTCCCAGTTCCTTTACATGTAGTACACTCATATTGTCCGTCGGGCGACTTGCCAACGCCACGACATACGGGACATTTGCCTTCTTCTTTCAGCTTTGCCTGCTCCTTGGCTGCCTGTTTGCTGTTTGCAGTCCCACCAGCTGTTTTTCCTCCACCCAATCCTATTTGTGTATCAGTGACTGTAGGTGCTAGCACCTCCCCGACAAAGGTGCCACACGACGACAAGAAGACAGTTAGGAAGAGCGCCACTCCCGCTCCCACCATTGGAATCTTCGATTTAATCATATCAATCATTGCTCAAGAAAAGCAGTAACCAACTGTGCACGTATTTGTTGCAAAGATACACAATTTTTCCGAAACTTACAAGCCTTTCGCGAATTTATTTTCATTTTATTTCAAATGTTAAAATAAATAAGAAATAAAATGCAGAAAAGCTTGCGGGAATGACGAAAATTTTGTACTTTTGCAGTGTTAGACAAAAGATGGAATCTTACGGACAAGGCCACCCAAATATATTTTCCTGCCCTGACAAAATTTACGGCCTGCCCAGCGCGCAAAAAAAATATTGTCGGGAAGACAGTAACGAGACAACCAACCTAAGACCACAAATAGATGATTTTTTATTACAACCACAGCAATCAGAACAAACTACAGATACTTAGTCCGCAGATAGTCGGCGAAGATGCGGGCGGCACTCTCGACCTTAGCGGCACAGGGGCGCGTCTTGTAATACTCGGCAGTGCGAGGCGAGGCGACGTAGCTGGAAGTGGCTTTGTCGTGGCCCTTCAGCCCGAGTATCTCGGCACAGATGAGACTGCCATTGTCGGCTTCAGAGCGAGCTAATAAATCCTGCACCACCCGATAGCAGGCCGACTTGCCCTCGCGGTCGCCACCCTCAGTCTGTCCGCAGTCGAGTCCGACAAGCATGACGATGCCCGAAACGGCACCACACATCATGCGCAACCGACCTACCCCACCACCGAAGCCGGCAGCTAGGCGCAGAGCCAGTTCATGATCCAACCCATAGAGGTCGCTAAAGGCAGCCACCACACTCTGACAACAACCATAGCCCTGCATGAAATAATCGACGGCGCGGGCCACTCGCTCATCCAACTCCTGTTGCTTGATCTCCATATCCATTTTGCTATTTTCAGATGACAAAGTTACGAAGAAATTGGCAGTCGGACAAATAAGTGGCGATTTCCTTTGTTAATTGTTCTTAAATAGGTGGTTTTTCATTTGGAAAGTTGGAAGGATTGCCGTAATTTTGTAGCTCTAAACGAATACATACATTATTATTTAATATTCATACAACAATGATTTATTCAACTGAAGTTAACAACATGTGCAGCGTTTGCAAAGGCGCTTATCATGGTCCTGCACCCATTCCCGAGGAGGGCAAATGGATTCAGGCAAAAGAGATCAAGGACATTTCGGGTTATACCCACGGTATTGGCTGGTGCGCTCCTCAGCAGGGTGCCTGCAAGCTGAGCCTCAATGTCAAGGACGGTATCATCCAGGAGGCTCTGGTTGAGACCATCGGTTGCACCGGTATGACTCACTCAGCCGCTATGGCTAGCGAGATTCTGCCTGGCAAGACTTTGCTCGAGGCGCTGAACACCGACCTCGTTTGCGACGCTATCAACACCGCTATGCGTGAGCTGTTCCTGCAGATTGTATACGGTCGCACACAGAGTGCTTTCTCTGAGGGCGGTCTGGCTATCGGTGCTGGTCTGGAGGATCTGGGTAAGGGTCTTCGTTCACAGACTGGTACACTCTATGGTACCGTTGCTAAGGGTACCCGCTATCTGGAGCTGACCGAGGGTTACATCACCAAGATGTTCCTCGACGAGAACAACGAGGTTTGCGGTTACGAGTACGTACACCTGGGCAAGATGATGGAAGCCATCAAGGGCGGCATGGACGCCAACGAGGCTATGAAGAAGAACACCGGTTCTTACGGTCGTACGACTGAGGAGCAGGGTGCAGTAAAGGCTATTGACCCACGTAAAGAATAAGGAGGACACGACGATGATTAGAAAAGTACAGTTTGAGAGTCAGGAGCGCCGTATCAACCAGGTTCTTGCTGCTCTGAAGGAGAATGGCATCAACAGCATTGAAGAGGCCAACGAGATTTGTGAAAAGGCAGGCGTTGATCCTTACCAGATGTGTGAGGAGACCCAGCGTATCTGCTTCGAGAACGCTAAGTGGGCATACGTTTGTGGTGCTGCTATCGCTATCAAGAAGGGTGTGAAGAATGCCGCTGACGCTGCCGAGGCTATCGGTATCGGTCTGCAGTCGTTCTGCATCCCCGGTTCTGTAGCCGACGATCGTAAGGTAGGTATCGGCCACGGTAACCTGGCTGCCCGTCTGCTGCGCGAGGAGACTGAGTGCTTCGCCTTCTTGGCTGGTCACGAGTCATTCGCTGCTGCCGAGGGTGCTATCAAGATTGCCGAGATGGCTAACAAGGTTCGCCAGAAGCCTCTGCGCGTTATCCTGAACGGTCTTGGCAAGGACGCTGCCCAGATCATCAGCCGTATCAACGGTTTCACCTATGTACAGACCCAGTTCGACTACTTCACCTCTGAGCTGAAGGTGGTTAAGGAAGTTCCTTATGGCAACAACCCCAGCCGTCTGAAGGTTAAGTGCTACGGTGCCGACGATGTTCGCGAGGGTGTAGCTATCCTGTGGAAGGAGAACGTTGACGTCTCTATTACGGGTAACTCTACCAACCCCACCCGCTTCCAGCACCCCGTTGCAGGCACCTATAAGAAGGAGCGCACGTTGGCTGGCAAGCCCTACTTCTCAGTAGCTTCCGGTGGTGGTACGGGCCGTACCCTCCACCCCGATAACATGGCCGCTGGTCCCGCTTCTTACGGTATGACCGACACCATGGGTCGCATGCACAGCGACGCTCAGTTCGCAGGTTCTTCTTCTGTTCCTGCTCACGTAGAGATGATGGGCTTCCTGGGTATCGGTAACAACCCAATGGTTGGTGCTACCGTTGCTATCGCTGTAGCTATCGACTTGGCACTGAACAAAAAATAAGTGAAAAGTGAAAAATGAAAAATCGGTAGGGGGAATTCCTCTACCGATTCTTTTTTTTGCTACACTCCGGACAAAGACCTTTGGCCATGTAGTTGATGCTTTCCAAGGCATAGCCTTCTGGCAACGATACGGTAGGAATACGGACGTCGGTGATGCAGAACGTACGCTGGCAACCCTCGCAGTAGAAATGGACATGCTGGTCGTCGTCGTGCTCATGACCATCGTGGCTGTGGCACAGTTCGTAACGCACCCCGTCGCCACCATCCTCGATGACATGCACCAGATGGTGTTCGCGAAACAATGTCAACGCACGGAACACCCCCGACTTGTCAATCGACAAGATTTTATATTCCAGCTCGCTGAGCGACAAAGGACGCTCAGCATCAGCCAGCGCCTTCACCACAACGATGCGGTTGGCGGTAGGCTTCACGCCATGCTCCTGGAGCATCTTTTCCAATTCTTCGTGATGGAGTTTCATGTCCGCAAAGGTACGAAATAAAAATGATATTTGCAACCAAGTTGCAGAAAAGCTTTCCTACCTTTGCACCCAGAAACAATAAAACACTTTGAATATGGCACACGAACATCATCATGAGCATCATCACGAGCACCATCATGAACATGGGCTGCACAGGCAGCTGGGAATGATTGCAATTACGGCAGTACTGCTCATAGCGGCAGTAGTGATAGAGAAGACGATGGCACTTGCCACATGGCAGTTGCTGCTGGTTTACCTCGTACCTTATTTAATCATCGGCTTTGGAACGCTGAAAGAGGCAATGGAAGGACTGCTGGAGGGAGAGCCATTCAACGAGCATTTCCTCATGGCCGTAGCAACCATAGGTGCCCTGTGCATCGGTTTTCTGCCAGGCGCGGAGACTGAGTTTCCTGAGGCTGTGTTCGTCATGTTGTTCTTCCAAGTGGGCGAACTCTTTGAGGGTTATGCCGAGGGGAAGAGCCGTGAGAGCATTGCCCATCTGATGGACATCCGACCCGACGTGGCGAACGTAGAGCAATCGGCTGCAAGCGTGGTTGCCGTGAAGCCCGAGGAGGTAGCCATTGGTGCCACCATCGTGGTAAGACCAGGCGAGAAAGTGCCCTTGGACGGCATCGTGCTCAGTGGTGTGTCGTCACTCAACACGATGGCGCTGACAGGCGAGAGTCTGCCACGTGAGGTCATGGAGGGCGATGAGGTCGTGTCGGGCTGTATCAACCTCAGCGGTGTGCTGCGTGTGCGCACCACCAAGACTTTCGGCGAGAGTACGGTATCGAAGATTATCCATCTGGTGGAAGATGCTGCTGAGCACAAGTCGCAGAGCGAGACGTTCATCACCAAATTTGCACGCGTCTATACGCCCATCGTGGTCTTTGCGGCTATCACCATCGCCTTGATTCCCACATTGCTGGGAGGCTGTTTCGCTACTTGGCTCTATCGCGCCCTGATGTTCCTGGTTGTGAGCTGTCCCTGCGCACTGGTGATCAGCGTGCCACTGACCTTCTTCGGAGGTATAGGAGGAGCGTCGAGAAAGGGTATTCTGGTAAAAGGTGCCAACTATCTGGACATACTGAGCAAGGTGGACACGGTGGTATTCGACAAGACGGGTACGCTGACGCATGGCCGTTTTGCCGTAGAGGCCGTCCATCCCGATATGTGCGACGAACATCATCTACTGCATCTGGCTGCCCACGTGGAGCATTTCAGCACGCACCCCATCGGTGCTGCCCTGCGCGACGCCTTCCCTGACGAAGCCACTGACGGCTGCCAGGTGAGCGACGTGGAAGAGGTGGCTGGCAAGGGCATCCGAGCCAAGGTCGGAGAATACATCGTATGTGTGGGTAATACGAAGATGATGGACGCCGTGGGTGCCCAATGGCACGACTGTCACGACGATGCCGGCACCATCATCCATGTCGCCATCGACGGGAAGTATGCTGGGCATATCGTCATCAACGACGTGGTAAAGGAGGACAGCCGCGAGGCTATTGCGGCTCTGAAGGCTCTGGGTGTGAAGCGAACGGTGATGCTGACGGGCGACCGTGAGGATGTGGCAAGCCGCGTAGTTCAGCAGCTGGCACTCGACGAATACCATGCCGAACTGCTGCCTGGCGACAAGGTGGAAAAACTGACCTCTTACCTCTCGCCTCTTACCTCTAACCCCTTAAAAGTCGCTTTCGTGGGCGACGGTATCAACGACGCCCCTGTGCTGGCGCGTGCCGATATAGGTATAGCCATGGGCGGACTGGGTAGCGATGCAGCCATCGAGGCTGCCGACGTGGTGCTGATGGACGACCATCCGTCAAAGATAGCTACCGCCATCAGCATAGCACGTCGCACACTGGCCATAGCCCGTCAGAACATCGTCTTTGCTATAGGCATCAAGGTGGCCGTACTGGTGTTGGCAGCCGTAGGTATCGCTACCATGTGGCTGGCCGTCTTTGCCGATGTCGGCGTCACCGTATTGGCTGTGCTCAATGCCATGCGCGCCCTGAGGGCGTAATCACGTGATAGGCTATTATACCTCGAAATCGAGGCACGAACGCTGAACGGTGTAGGGACGTACCTTACCGTTGGCAACAGCCACGTGCTCGGGATGCTTGGCATAACCCTTCAGGGCCTCTTCGCTCTCCAAGGTGCTGTCGAGCATCACGTCGGCATTCGACGAAGCCAGACGTCCATCGATGTGTACCTTCACATCGATGAGTCCAGGAACCTTGCCAACCAGCGATTCCAAACCTTGTTTGATACCTGCCTTAACGGCTTTCTTCTCCTCTTCGGAGAGTTCTGGATTCAGTGTCCAGAGAATAATGTGCTTAACCATATGATTTAAAATTTGGGGGTGATACAAAATGCATTTCTTCGTCCGTGATGGGATGTCGGAACCAGATTTCAGCAGCATGCAGACACAGGCGCTCGCCCTTGATGCCATAGAGCTCGTCGCCCTTGATGGGACGGCCTAAACCATCGGGGTGGGCACAATGGATGCGCAGCTGATGGGTGCGACCCGTTTGAGGGTAGAGGGCTACTAGATTAGAGGTGAGAGGTGAGAGGTGAGAGGTGAGAAACTCATAGTCGGTCACCGCCCGTTTACCGTGTTCCATATCGACCACTTGGCGAGGACGGTTCATGGGGTCAGGACGCAGAGGCAAAGAAATTGTTCCTCTTCTCTCTTCCATCTTTCCTCTTCCATCTAACATCGCCACGTACTTTTTCTTCACCTCATGCTTGATGAACTGCTGTTGCAGGGGCAGATAGGCTTCCATCGACTTAGCTACGATGAGCAAGCCCGAGGTACCCATATCCAGTCGGTGAGCAATGACGGCATCAGGATAACGCTGGCGCATCACCGTTTCTACGGAATAGTCATCGATACGCCCTGGGGCAGAAAGCATACTACTGGGTTTGTCGACCACCACGATAGCGTCGTCCTCATAGACCGTTTTCAATTCCAGATGGGCCAAGCCCTGCAACTCAGGGTCGGGGTCGACATCGAGCCCTTGCAGCATCCACGTCAGAATAGGCTTACACTTGCCTCGACATGCTGGATAGTAATTCAGATGCTGGCGCAGCTCCTCCTTGGTGGTCTGCCCCCACCAGAACTCAGCCATGCAGACGGGCTTCAACCCTTGCTGATAGGCATACTGCAACAACTTAGGAGCACAGCAGTCGCCCGTGCCTCCTGGAGGCAACGGATACTTCTCGCGCAGTTTCGGACGACTATAATACGACTGCCAGATATCTACCAGGTCTTTCGTTTCCCCTCGAGCATTGAGCATCTGGTACTGATGAAAGAGCCATGTCTGCAACTCTTGCGACATCTGTCTCGAGGTGAGAGGTGAGAAGTGAGAGGTGAGAGATATGATATGCTCCTGTTGTTTGAAATGTCCGTCGGGCTGTTGCGCGTCATAGACGGGAGGCACGAAGAACGGCCAGTCGTTACGACCTGCCAGCAGTCCACTATAGGCAGCCAGATAAGCCAACCCATCGGCACACTCCACCACCAGCACGCCAAACATCTTACCACGATCAGCATCCTCCTTGATTTCCTCATGACTGCCGATATACGCCTGCACCTCCTTAGCCGCCATTTCACACAGCGGATGGGGCTCGTAGCAGAACGGATAGGTAAACCGCTCAGGCTTCCCGATATCGGTATGCAGTAGATGAAGTTCCGTCATTTGAGTGCAAAAATACAAAATTTCCGTCTATTTTATGTAATAATAGAGACAAAAGCAGATGAAAAAAATTATTTCTACTACTATTTTAGCCTGTTGCACACTCTTGGTGAGTGCGCAAAAGATTGATTTCGACATAACTGGAAAGACAGGACAAGCGCTCCAAGAGGGTTTCATTGAATGGGTGGTTCCAGAAGGTGTTTCTGATAGCAAAACGCTGGAAGACGGCATCACCATCACGTTAACAGCTGCCCAAGGAGACAACCCCATGTCTGCAACAAACGATGCTAGCATCATACGTCATATCAAGACAGAATGGTGGAAGGGAGGAATCACCAGCGGCAATGACGGAGCTCGAATCTTGGGCGATGCACTTATCATCACTGGCGACGACCATAGCTACGTGACTACCGGTGCCACCAAACTTGATGTCACCATCTCCGGACTTGCCGCAGGCCATCATAGTCTTCAGGCTTACCACAACATGGTAGAGTATGAAGAAAAAGACGGTGCTGCCCCCGACTTTGACATCTATGTCAATGGCACAAAAGTGATGGAGGGTGTCAAGCAGAGCATCCGCAAGAGCAAGTTTGCCGAGGCTGGTCAGTCATACATCGAATTCGATGTGGTAGAAGGACAGCCTGTCACCATCTCTTATGTCTCAACACCTAAAGATGGCGTCAGCTATGGCAGAACCTACGTGGCCATCAATGCCCTTATTTTCAACATGGCAGACAACAGCAAGACAGCACTTGACCCCATTCCCAATAGCGGTGAGCTGCATGTGGGAGACGGCAATGGCAATGTCACGCTGCAATGGACTGCACCTGCATCAGCTGTCAAGCATCATATACTGATAGGAGAAGCTGAAGACAACCTGACGGAACAAGGAACAACGACAGAGCCGACCTACACCATTAATGGACTCAGTCCACTGAAGACTTATTATTGGCGAGTTGACGAGGAAGACGCATCAGGAAATATCACATCAGGTGATGTCTGGTATTTCCGTCCTGCCCGCCTGGCCTTCCCAGGAGCTGAGGGTTATGGCCGTTATGCTATCGGAGGTCGAGGAGGCACAGTATATCACGTGACCACACTTGAAGACTATTATTATAACGACAACAACCCAGAAGACCCGAAGAATGAAACGCCCATAGAGGGATCCTTCCGCTATGGCATCAAGAAAGTGAGTGGTCCACGCACCATCGTGTTCGACGTTGCTGGTGTCATCTCGCTGAAGACTCGCCTGACCTGTTCTGACAAGTTCGTCACTATTGCCGGACAGACAGCTCCTGGCAATGGCATCATGTTCCGCACCTGTCCCTTTGGTATGGCCAGCGACGGCATTACCCGCTTCGTTCGCATGCGCTTAGGCCACAAGAAGTTGTTAAGCAGTGGACGTATTGAGGGTAGTAAATTTGAGGAGTATTACGACGAAAGCGAGCGAGGCAAGACTCCAGAGACGACTGTAAGTGGTGTCGATGGTATGGGCATGTCAGGCAACGACCACGCCATCATGGACCATTGTTCTATTTCGTGGACCATCGACGAGGCCTTCTCCAGTCGTAGTGCCAAGGCTATCACACTACAGCGTACACTAATCAGCGAAGCACTGAACATTGCCGGACATCCCAACTACGACTCTGGAACTGGTCATGGCTATGCTGCCACCATCGGTGCTGGTCAGAACGGAGGTCTGCCCGGTTCTTTCCACCACAACCTGTTAGCACATTGCGAAGGTCGTAACTGGAGTCTTTCTGGTGGTTTGATAGGTAGTGAATACGATGGTCATCACGACGTCTTCAACAATGTGGTATATAACTGGGGAGGAAGAGCCACAGATGGAGGAACCCATGAACTGAACTTCGTTAACAACTATTATAAAAGAGGTAAGGCAACCTCTCAAAAGTACTTGCTTCGTCATCAATTCGAAGGAACAGGAACTGGTACACAGCGGGCTTACTATAGTGGCAATATCCGTGAAGAGCTGAACGGTACCAAGAAGCAAGACCAGCCGACCAGTACAACACAGCAGAGTGGCGAAACCTTTAGGTATGAATTGTCAGGAGGCCAAAAGCTCGACTGGGAGCCATGGTCACTCGAACCTTTCTTCCCCTCATATGCCAACATCGAGACAGCAGAGGCAGCCTACAAGAATACACTTTCTGACGTCGGTTGCACACAGCCTTTCTTCGACAACCACGACCAGCGAATGGTTCGTGAGACGTTCAACAAAACTACAAGCACCAAGGGTGTACGCAGTCAGAAGGATGGAATCATTGATACGGAGGAGGATGCTGGTTGCGAAGGTTTCGACCTTGAAAAGCTGGGTATCGTCAACGCTCAACGCGACGCCAATTGGGATACTGACAGCGACGGCATACCCGACTGGTTTGAGGCCTTAACAGGTACGAACCCCAGCGTGGCCAATAACAATGAGGATCGCGATGGCGACTACTATACCGACTTGGAGGAATACCTCAACTGGATAGCCCTGCCTAACTTTATCATCGAAGGTGAGAAGCAAGTGACGCTCAAAGACTATTTCGCTGGTTATAACACCCCCACTTATGCTGTTACAACGGCTGAAGGTGTGACAGCAACGGAAGCCAGTGGTGTGCTGACAGTCACCCCATCGGCTACAGCCTCGAAGTTGTTTACTGTGAATGTGAAGGCTACTGAGGATGGCATCAGCCTGGAGCGCAGTTTCAACTTTGCCTACGCCAATGGTGCTACTGGCATCTACGTCATCGAGAGCAACGATACAGATGCTGACAAGAACGCTCCCATCTTCGACCTACAGGGACGTCGTATCGCAAACCCCACCAAGGGACTCTATATCCAAAACGGACGGAAATACTTGATTAAATAGCCTCCAATGCCAGAACAAGCATCTCCCATACAAATGCTCCAACAGCAACGACTCTTGTTGCAATTGGAGTATAACACTGAAAAGGAGGCTTTTCGCCAACAAACCGAGCAAATCGGCATAGAGCGGAAGGTCAAGAGGGGAGATGCGTGGTGGCCCGTCAAGGTGAGTCGCAGCTATTACAACTCGCTTAACCAGTTGGCCATTGAGGTGGTGCGTACGACGGATACGGATATCGAGCACTGTTTTGAATTTGGCAAACCCGTCATGTTCTTCCATGGAGAGCCCATCCGCTATTTCCGCTTTACGGGTATCGTGAGCTATGTCGATGGCGACCGCATGGTGGTTACCGTGCCCGATAATACCAGCATCATCGATTTGCAAAACGCTGAGGCGCTGGGCGTGCAGCTCTCCTTCGACGAGACTTCCTACCGACTGATGATGGAGGCACTCGACAGGGCCATCAAGGGCAAAGGCCGACTGGGCTATCTGCGCGACTTGTTCTACTCCAGACAAAAGCCGGAGACCTTTGTCTTCCCACCCATGCACTTTCCCTATCTGAATCCTACGCAAGAGGAGGCTGTCAACCGCGTGTTACGCGCCAAGGACGTTGCCATTGTTCACGGCCCTCCAGGAACGGGCAAGACCACGACGCTGGTAGAGGCTATCCGCGAGACGCTGATGCGCGAAAACCAAGTGCTGGTATGTGCACAGAGCAATATGGCCGTCGACTGGATTAGCGAAAAACTGGTGGATCGGGGTATCAACGTGCTACGCATCGGTAATCCGACACGCGTCAACGACAAGATGCTCTCGTTTACCTATGAGCGACGCTTCGAGGCACACTCCGACTACACCCAGCTATGGGCCATCCGCAAGGCTATTCGCGACCTGCGCAGCCACCGTAAACGAGGTGACGAGAAGTTCCACCAGAAGCTAGAAAGCCTGAAAAGCCGAGCTACCGAACTGGAGATTCGCATCAACAACGAGCTGTTCGGCGAGGCTCGTGTCATCGCATGCACACTGGTAGGAGCCGCCAACCGTCTGCTCGACGGACAGAAATTCGGCACCCTGTTCATCGACGAAGCCGCCCAAGCCTTGGAGGCTGCCTGCTGGATCCCCATGCGACGCGTCAGTCGAGTCATCCTTGCAGGCGACCATTGCCAGTTGCCTCCTACCGTCAAAAGCATTGCAGCCCTGAAAGCCGGACTGGGTAAGACGCTGATGGAGCGCATCGTGGAAATGCACCCTGAGGCCGTCAGTCTGTTGAGGATACAATACCGCATGAACAACGATATCATGCGCTTTTCGAGCAACTATTTCTACGATGGTAAGGTGGAGAGTGCCCCAGAGGTGAAATACCGCAGCATCCTCGACCTCGATACGCCCATGGAGTGGTTAGACACTTCGACGCTGGAGGAGAAAGAGCAGTTCGTAGGCGAGTCGTTCGGACGCATCAACAAAGCAGAGGCAGACTTAACTCTCGACACGCTGCAGCATTACTTCGAACGTATCGGCAAACAGCGCCTGCTGGACGAGCGCATCGACGTGGGCATCATCTCGCCCTATCGCGCTCAGGTGCAGTATCTGCGACGACTGCTCATGAAACGCGAGTATTTCAAGCCTTTCAGAAGATTTATCAGCATCAATACCGTTGATGGTTTTCAGGGGCAGGAGCGCGACGTCATCGTCATCTCCTTGGTACGATCAAACGACGAAGGCCAGATAGGATTCCTTCGTGACCTTCGTCGTATGAATGTGGCTATCACCCGAGCCCGCATGAAACTCATCATACTGGGTGACAAGGACACCATGACGCAGCATCCTTTCTACCGAAAACTCTGGAAATACATTACTTCGCTGAACGAAGACTATTGATCAGCGCCACCATATTCCATATATAGGTACGCGTAGAGATTCCCTTCACGTCGCGATTCTCATAAGGCGAGGTGTCATACTCATCGCCTACCATCGTCTGCCCGTAGCTGTGGTCTTCGCTCTCAGCTGGCATGCCGTCAGGGATGGGCTGATAGGGATGGGAAATCTGATGGAAGACGCTGATCCAGCGACCCTCCGCATCAAGCGATGAAATAATCTCGTCGACCTTAGGAACTGGCATCCGACGCTGCTTACCCGTGGGGTGGCGATAGTAATAGTCCTCAGCTCCACTCGTGGCGGCCTTACGAAGAGGAGACAATCGCTTCAACTGCTTCTGATCCCAGCCCTGGGCCTCACGAAGCATCTGGCGGAGCTGCTCCGGATTGACCGTCATAAAGGAGCTATAGTGGGCTATCGTCCCTGCTGGGATACTGTCGGTATAATAGGCTCCATTGGCAACATTCGAACCCTTACGGTGAACATACATGGGCTTGCCATCATCAGGATTGATAAAGCGAGGAACAAAAATGTCACCCTCACCCAATGGGCGACGCCCTAACTGAGCGACCCACTCGGAAGGCAACTGCATGCTCTCCAAGAAACGGATAGCGTTGGGAATACCTTTCAGATACGACTCGTCGCCTGTCGTCTGATAGAAAGCAATCATCTGACGAATCATGGCAACAGTAGTTCCCGTATTGACGGAACGGGGCTCGTAGGAACGGGCGTGGGCAGGTTTCAAATCCTGAACGGTGTATTGGTCGGCCCAACCGGCCAGAGGCAGTGGCTGTTGCAAGTCGCGCAAGCAGTGCATCGCCCTCAATATAGGCTCCTTCAAGTGCTTCATGCCTAACGACGTATAGCACTTGGTCAGGAACTCGATATTGCGAGGCATCACATCGTCGTTGATGGTGACAAACGACGAATAGTCTGCCTTCCCACGAAACGGGTGATCATACATCAGGGGATAGCGCTGTGGCCATCCACCATTAGCATACTGGCTCTGCAGAACAAATCCGATAGCCTTCTCCAAGGCGTCATAGAACGCTGCGTCTTTCTTCTCCAGATAGATGCGAAGCAGGAAATCGGCACAATGCATGGTGGCCTCATCGTCGAAGGTAGCATTGCCGTAATAGTGCTGAAACTCCTCCAAGCGCCAAGCCTGACGACCTATCGTGGCATACCACTTACGCGTCGTATCCTCCGACTCATAGTCGAACATATAGTTCCAGCCACCAGAGGGGTGCTGACCATGCATGATGCAACGGGCCACCTTACAGGCACTGTCATAGTAATACTCGTCACCCGTAGCATGATAGGCATCGAGCAATACCTGCCCTACATCAGGAGTACTGGGCGACTGCAGCCACACCATCGTGCGCCATGCCTCCAACTCTCCCCACTGACGCGAAAAGTCGGGCAGATAACTCCACACAAAGCCTCCCTTGTACGCCACGCTGTCCATCATATATCGCGTAGCGCGAAGCATGGCTTGCTTGGTCTGCTGGTGACCCGCACTAACGGTCAGCGTCACCAGCAGCCCTAACACGGTAATCGCCCGTAATTTCATACGTTATTTTTTGCCTAAGAAGTCAGCACGCATCGGACTAAAGGTGTCAATCAGCACACCTGGCTCCAGACACACTGCTCCATGCAGCACATCAGGAGCTACATAGTAGCCGTCGCCAGCGCCCAGAATCTTCTTCTCACCACCGATAGTCACTTCAAACTTACCGCTGGCTACGTAGGTTGCCTGCGTATGATAGTGGGTGTGAGGCGTACCAATGGCACCCTTCTCAAACTTCACCTTTACCACCATCAGCTGACCGTCATAGCCCATAATCTGGCGCTGAATACCAGGACCGGCATCCTGCCAGACAATCTCTTTCTCCACCTGGAAAACGTCACTGCAAGTCTTCTTTGTCATACAGCATTTCTTTTCGTTCATCTTATCACATTTTTTGTTACACTCGTGGTTCTGGGCAGAAACGGTGAGTCCTGCCAGCATGGCAACAGCCATAAGAATAATTTTTCTCATCTTGTTCATGTTATGTTTTAATAGACTACCCATTAGACGCTTCACAGCCCAATAGGTTTAAAAACACCCAAATAAATTTGGTGGTTTGCTCGCTTAATCGTACCTTTGCATATTGAAAAGAATAATTGGCAATGAATGCGATTGAAATCAAACGAGTAACCAACCGTAAGGAACTGAAGCAATTCATACAGTTCTATTACGACCTGTACCGTGGTAACGACTGCGCCGTACCCTATCTCTTCATGGATGAGATGGCCACGCTGCGCCACGATAAGAATCCTTCATTCGAGTGTTGTGAGGCTGAATATTTCATGGCCTTCAAAGACGGCAGGATGGTGGGGCGCGTTGCTGCCATCATCAATCGGAGGGCTAATGAGCGCTGGGATCTCAAGCAAGTACGCTTTGGATGGTTCGATTTCGTCGACGACATCGCCGTGAGCACCGCTCTGCTGAAAGCTGTAGAAGACTGGGGCCGGGAGCGGGGCATGACGGAGATAGCTGGCCCGCTGGGATTCATCGATACCGATCGCGAAGGCATGCTGATTGAGGGCTTCGACCAGTTGTCGACCATGTATATCAACTACAACCACCCCTACTATCCTCAGCATATGGAGCAGCTGGAAGGGTTCGAGAAAGCCAACGACTGGGTGGAAATGAAAGTCAAGGTGCCTGAGGTTGTGCCCGATAAGTTTGCCAAGATCACAGAGATGGTACGTAAGCGCTATGGCCTTCGTGTCCATAAGTTCACACGCAAGGAGTTGATAGACGAAGGATACGGCCGTAAGGTGTTCGACCTGCTCAATGCCACCTATAAAGACCTCTATGGTTTCAGTCAGTTGTCTGATGCCCAGATCGACAAGCTGGTCAACAGCTACATCAAGATTGCCGACCTCAATCTGGTAACTGCCATCATGGATGGCGACAAGATGGTGGGCTTCGGCATCACCTTCCCATCGTTCTCACGTGCCATGCAGAAGACCCGCGACGGACGTTTCCTGCCCTTTGGCTGGTGGCAGATGCTGAAAATCCTGAAGTGGCACAAGACCAACATCGTCGACCTCTTGTTGATTGGCGTACTTCCCGACTATCGCGGCAAAGGAGCCAATGCCTTGATTTTCGACGACCTCATCCGCTGGTTCCAACGCTACCATTTTGAATGGGCTGAAACTGGTCCACAAATGGAAAGCAACGAGGGCGTGCTGTCGCAATGGCAATACCTAGAAGCCACCCAACACCGTCGCCATCGCTGCTATCGCAAGACATTATAATTAAATCCAAGTAGGGGACAATTTGTACCCCTGTTGAGATGTGGACGCTATGTAAATCATGACGATTTGGCCCGACGCTCGTTTTATCGCTTGAAGTTCGTCCTCCGTCGATTCCCCGTTGGCCTGACTGCGAAGTGAATCCAGTAGGTGCAACCCTTCTGCTCTATCAGCAATTCGTCGTAGTCCTCTTTGTTCAAGTCTGAGATGTCCAGCAATATTGCAGCATAGCGCAAAGCCTGTTCGATACCTACGCAACGGATATCCACCGCACATCCCGTCAGATGGTTGCTTGTCGGTACACCTCCTACTGCCTTGTTCACCTCTGGCGAACGATAGCCGCAGTTGATGATCAGCGGGTCATCCCCATCACCATACAGGTTGTTCCACCTTCTGCGCAATTGTTCCAACCATCCGCAGAGTCGTTTTAAATTCTCGATAGCCACCCGACTCGGGATATTCCCATCCGCTGTCTTATGCTTCGTTTTCGTCATCTCCCCCAGCGTAAAGTGTGGCGTTAAGCGAATGCCATCAAGCTCGCTTGAATGGCTGAGCGTAGCCACACTCGGCGAAGCCAAGTGCTGGGAGAGTCGTGCCTGTTTGTTAATACTTACTTCTGTCATATTCTCTAGTTTTTTGATTTTACCTAATGCAACTGTGTCACTGCGTAACAGTGTCACTGCGTCATCAGAGCATCATAGTTCCAGTCTTCTTGTACCTGGCTTTAGTGGTACCGTTCTCCACAAACTCTTCCACTTTTTCGGCCAGACGGTCTTTCATCAGACGGAACACACGGGCGCGAGCCGACGTGTTGTTCTTCAGCCCAAAGCAGCGCATCACATCGTCGATGGTGAAAGTCTCTGGTAGTCGCGCATAGGCCTCATAAGTCTTCTGGCGACGCTGCACGTTCACGCTCGCATCCTTCAGTTTGTTGTCGAAGTATGCCTCGGCCATAGCTCCAAAATAGTGACGCTGACAAGCGAACTGAATGTTTACTATAAGTTCAGCGAGCTTCCAATCCACCTCGTCAGTCTCGAACTCACCACACCAATAGTCGCCATCCTGCTTCATCTTATCCCAGTGGCGCATCACGATGAACGGTGCAGAGAAGTTCAATCCATGATAGGCACAGCGCTTCAAGAGCATTTCGTCAGCTTTCGAGTCATTCTCAGCAGCATCCATCATGCGACGAGCCGTCCAGTCATAGAGTTCATCGACAATCTTCTGAACTGTCAACTCACCCTTCATCCTGTCAAGCTTTTCAGCCCACGCCTTCAAACGGGCATCGCTCTCGAAATCGACATGACTCTCACGATCCATCATCTCGAAGTTGGTTGCTGGCAGAGGGATGCAAGTGAGGCGAGTCGCCAGACCGCTTCCAAAATTCTGCTCGTTCACCTTCTTTTTCAGGGCGATAGGTGTGCCTGTATAGATGAAGTTCCAAGTGACTATGAAGTCCTGAAGAATAGAGTCCACGTTCGAGTAAGCCTGACCGTCCTCTTCATTATGGAACGCCTTGAGTTCCATCGAGAACTTATCAATCCACGAGCCGCCTTTCTGGACGGTGACAGTATTGTCCAACTCAGTGTCGAACGTCAGCATGTGCAGCTGCATTTCCTCACCGTCAACCACCTCAACGGCATTCACCATATCCTGAATGAACTGAGCATTCGAGGTTCGAGCCGGATGCACGCGCACGACCACCTTTGGCTTCTTGGGTTTCTCCTTATTCGCGCCCTTGGTCTTCATCAGTTCGCGATAGGCGTTGATGGCATCCTTGCCCACTTTGTCGGCAGCGACGATAGGAGCCGCCAGCAACTTGAACAATCGCGTAGCGAAAGACTTACCAGAAGCAGGATCACCTATAATCAGCGTTGAGTTATTCAGCCTGCGAAGCTCCTCAGGACGATGGTAGAACCTGTATGTGCAGCGAGTCATGAGCGTCATCAGCAGTCCGCCGCCTACAAACATCGCCGCAGGATATTGGTTCTTCTTCAAGCCCTTGCAGATGTCACGCAACAGCGGAAAATCCTCCATCAACGCCTCAATCTGTGTGCCCCAATCCCAGAGCATCTGGTTGATATTCCCCTCAGAAGTACACAAAGGGGACGGTTCTCTTTGTGTACTTTTCACAATCTCGCGCATCGGTTTCGACAATCCTTTCGGCGGTTCCTTGCAAGCACTCTCCACGATGCTCTGCAGTTCTTGCTCCTCCAGTCCCAGTCGTGGCATCACCTGCATCAGCAGCTGTGGATTGTTGTCGCAGATAGCCCTCAGGTTCACCGCCAACTGGTAGAGCTTCACATTTCGCTCGCCTTCCACTGGCACGCCACCCGTCTTCTGCCACCACTCGTCGATGATCTCTGAGTACGGGCGGCCTTTGAACGACGGCTGATGGTTGAGGTCTGATGGCTGAGAGGCCACATCTTCCATCTTACTTCTTACATCAGGCATCTCTCTCGTAGCCTGTGAATGACCGTCTCGATATAGAGCAGTATATCGCTCACTATATTCCTTGTTCTCATACGTAAACAGTTCCTTGTCTAAATACAAAATATCCGATTCCTTGCAGATGAAGCTCATGCGGCTTGCATCCTTGCAACTTTCGTCAACCTCCACGCCGAGCACCTTGGCCATAGCGTGCTGATTGTCGATGAGATTACCCTTCGCTGCATCGGCCTTGAAAATAATCTTCAGACCCTTGCCCGATGGCGTAATATACACAAGCAAAATGCCCAAAGTACACAAAGGGGACGGTTCTTTTTGTGTACTTTTCCATCGCTCAAATACTTCGCACGGATTTTCCACATGGTCAACATCCATCACCACCAATCCTGTCAAGCGAGTTGCCGACTGCTTGCGCCAAGCACCTGTTTTGCCCGTCTTTGAGGTTGTCTCGTCGAACGTGGCCTGGAAGATGAACGCAGGCAGCTTGCGCTTCAACGCCGCATCATGTGTCTCACGGTATTTGTCGATGTTCTCGTTCCATTTGGTCGCCCTGACGAGGGCCCAAAACTGGGCCTCGTCTACTGGCAACGTAGGATTAAAGAAATTCTTCTGATAGCAAAATCCCATATTTCCCTCCTATTATTAACAAAACTCGATCAAATAGCTCCGGGCGGTCGGAAGAATGTCTTTGGGCAGCCGGAAGAATTTCTTCGGACGGCTGGGCGTCGGGGTTTGTGATTTCCCGAGCTGGTGACAATAGCGGTGTTGGGAGTGACCTCTTGCATGAGGTAAATTAGAAAATGGGACTGTCGAAAATTTGGCAGTCTCATTTTATTTTTGTACCTTCGCCGGCAAATTATAAACCAGATATGAAAAAACTGTTATTATCACTATTTATTTCAGTCCTCGCACTGACCGCAAATGCGGAGGACGGACACCAGTTATGGCTGCGCTATCAGCCTGTGAACAAGGCAAAAGTGACGACGGAGAAGCTGTCGCCCACCATCCAGATAGCCAAGCAGGAGTTGGAAACTTACTACCGTGGGGAGAGCGTAACGCTGCGTCTCGACGCTACGATGCCCGATGACGAAGGCTACCGGATTGACGGAACGACCATCACGGCGCGTCGCGATGCGGGGCTGCTATATGGCGCCTATGCATTGCTTCGTGGCGAGAAAAAGGAATCGCACCCCGCCTTTGCATTGCGACTGCTGAACCATTGGGACAACCTGGATGGCTCGATAGAGCGTGGCTATGCTGGCGAGAGCATCTTCGAGTGGTTCCATCTGGACGAACAGCTGATTAAGGAATATGCGCGTGCCAATGCTTCGATAGGCATCAATGGCTCGGTGCTGAACAACGTGAATGCTTCGCCTAAGATCTTGACCAAGCCCTATCTGAAGGAGATTCAGAAGATAGCCCAAATATTGCGCCCCTACGGCATCAAAGTCTATCTGAGTATCAACTTCGCATCGCCCATGGCCTTAGGGGATACCAAGACGGCCGACCCGTTGGACAAGAACGTGGCGCGCTGGTGGAAGAAGAAAGCCAAGGAGATCTATAAGCTGATACCTGACTTCGGTGGTTTCCTGGTGAAGGCCAACAGTGAGGGGCAGCCAGGACCTGGCGACTACCATCGCACGCATGCCGACGGTGCCAATATGCTGGCCGATGCGCTGAAGCCCTATAAGGGTATCGTGATGTGGCGCTGCTTCGTGTATGGTGCCAACCATAAGGGTGAGGATCGTGTGAAGCAGGCTGTTTCGGAGTTCAAACCGCTGGACGGACAATTCCGCGACAACGTGATTCTGCAAACCAAGAACGGACCATTGGACTTCCAGCCTCGTGAGCCGTATAGTCCCATTTTCGACCAAATTAAGCTGACGCCCAACATGGCAGAGTTGCAGATTACCCAAGAATACTTGGGGCAGAGTCGCCATCTGGTGTATCTGGCGCCCATGTGGCGTGAGTTCTTCTCGTTTGTCAACCCCCAGCAGCTGAAGGGTATTGCCGGTGTGGCCAATATCGGCAAGGACCGCAACTGGTGCGGCCACCACTTCTCGCAGGCTAACTGGTATGCCTTCGGACGACTGGCGTGGAACCCTGCGCTCACTTCGAAAAAGATTGCCAGGGAGTGGCTGAGGCAGACATTCACCACCGACAAGCATGCGCTACGGATCATGACGCGCCTCATGATGGAGAGCCATGAGGCCTGCGTCAACTACATGATGCCGCTGGGTCTGCACCATATCTTCATGTTCGACCACCACTACGGTCCTGAGCCAGACGGGTTTAAGGCTGAATATCCGATAGAGTGGTGCCCCGTCTACTACCACAAGGCCGACAAGCAGGGCGTTGGTTTCGACCGATCGAGCAAGGGTACGGATGCCGTCAGCCAGTATCGTGCGGACATCGCGCGTACCTATGATGATTTAGCCACGTGTCCTGAGAATCTGCTGCTGTGGTTCCACCACGTGCCCTGGACCTATCAGATGAAGGACGGCACGACGCTGTGGGAGTCGATGCAGTATCACTACAACCTGGGCGTGCTGACCGTAGAGCAGCATCATAACCTCTGGCACAACAAGATGCGCCACTTCGTGGACGAGCAGCGATGGCGCGAGGTGGACGAGCGGCTGGAGCATCAGGTGGAGAACGCCCGTGAGTGGCGTGATGTCTGTCTGAAGTACTTCGGACAATTTGCAGAATAATCCATTAAACCTTATAAGAAAATGAAGCAAAAACTATTCTTATTCCTATTCAGCCTGATGGCATGTACGGCACAGGCAAAGGACATCGTCATCCAGTCGCCCAATGGAAAGCTGACCGTCACCGTCAGCGACAATGCAGGGCAAGTGAGCTACACCGTCAGCTACGACGGCAAACAGATGCTGACACCGTCGGCACTGGGTCTGAACACCAACATCGGCGACTTCACCAAGGGACTGACGTTCCAGGAGGTGAAGGAGCAGCGCATAGACCGCACCTACACCATGACGCGCACCAAGGCGTCGGCGTCGCACTATGTGGCCCAGCAGGCTGACATCACCTATACCAACGCCAAGGGACTGCCCCTGACCGTCACCTTCAGCGTATCAGACAACGACATCGCCTACCGCTATTCGCTGCAGGCAGGCAAGAAGAACAGCCACCTCTCGGCCGTCATCTATGGCGAGGCCTCTGCCTTCAACTTCCCCGACGGGACAACCACCTTTATCTGTCCGCAGAGTCTGCCGATGGTGGGATGGCAGAACACCAAGCCTTCGTACGAGGAAGAATACAAGGCCGACGCCCCCATGACGGAGCGCTCTGCCTTTGGCGAAGGCTACACCTTCCCCTGTCTGTTCAAGATTGGCGCAGACGGCTGGGTGCTCATCAGCGAGACGGGTGTGACGGGCAACTATGTCGGCTCACACCTGAGCGACTACGAGGCAGGCAAGGGCTATACCATCGCCTTCCCCAACCCCAAGGAGATGCAGGGACTGGGCAGCTCGGCGGCCGGACTGACGCTGCCTGGCTCTACCCCCTGGCGCACCATCACCGTGGGTGCTTCGCTGAAACCCATTGTCGAAACCACCGTCATGTACGACGTGGTGGAGCCTCTGTATCAGCCCTCGCAGGAATATAAGCCCGGCCGCTACACCTGGAGCTGGCTGGTATGGCAAGACAACTCCTGCAACTACGACGACCAGGTGCAGATGATAGACCTGGCTGCCACGATGGGCTATGAATACGTGCTGGTGGATGCCCTCTGGGACGCGCAGATCGGTCGCGAGAAGTTGGCCGAGCTGAGCCGCTATGCCCAGTCGAAGGGTGTCCGCCTGTTGCTGTGGTACAACTCCAACGGCTATTGGAACCATGCACCACAAGGATTGCGCCACGGCATGAACACCGCTCTGGCCCGCAATCGCGAGATGGAGTGGATGAAGCAGCTGGGCATTGCCGGTATCAAGGTCGACTTCTTCGGTGGTGACAAGCAGGAGATGATGAAGCTGTATGAAGACATCCTGGCCGATGCCAACCGCTACGGACTGCAGGTCGTGTTCCACGGCTGTACGCTGCCTCGTGGCTGGGAGCGCATGTTCCCCAACTATGTAGCCTCTGAGGCCGCCTTGGCTTCCGAGAATGTCTACTTCACGGAGCATCATGCCCGTCAGGAGGGCTTCGAGCTCTGCATGCATCCCTTTGCCCGCAATGCCGTAGCCTCGTTCGACTGGGGTGGCATCATGATGAACCACCACATGAGTCGCGACAACAAGAGCCGTCATCCGCGCTATACCACTGATATCTTCGAGATGGCCTCAGGCATCGTCATTCAGACCAGCGTGAACTGCGTGGCCCTGTATCCCAACAATCTGCAGGAACTGCCCCAGTTTGAGCTCGACTTCCTGCGCCAGCTGCCCACCACTTGGGATGAGGTGCAGTACATCGACGGCTATCCCACCCAGTATGTCGTACTGGCCCGCCGCACTGGTGAGCGTTGGTATGTGGCCGGTCTGAACGGTCAGCAGGAGCCCAAGACGCTGAAACTCTCGCTGCCCATGCTGGCAGGAAAGACGGTGAAGCTCTACATCGACGAGGCTCAGAAAAAACAACCTTCAAAGCCTGCACTCAAGACCCTGAAGGTTGGTAAGAACGGTGAGGTGAAAGTGACCATCCAGCCTATGGGCGGACTGATCATCACCGAGTAGGGGGCTCAAAGCGCATAGAAGGCTGCCATGAGTGCAGCACGATAATTCTTGCTGACTTTCAGCTCGTCATTATCCTCCATCGGTTCATTCAGGATGCACTGCGCGTCCTGAATTTTTTTGATGTGGTTGATATTGACAATATAGCGCTTGTGGATCTGTACCAGGGCGGAAGAGTAGTTCTGGATGAGCTCCGATGTGGTGCGATGGCGCAGTGTGTACGTCTCGCCATTCATGCAGACCACCTCCCACAACCTGCGGTCCTGATTATAGCGGAAGAAGGCACAGTCCTGGAGGCGTAGCGTCTGGTGTTCGTTCATGCCGTTCATCACCAGGATGATAGGCTGTTGTTCAGCATGGGATGTCACGTGGGGCACGTCCATGAGCTTGTTCTCATAGTAGCGCGTCATGATCTGTCCCAGCTCCTGCTCCGTAGGCGGCTTCATCAGATAGTCGAAAGCCTCGCGACGGATGGCCTCCAGCAGATATTTGTCATGTCCGGTAGAGAAGACGACTTTCGTTTCCGGCTTCAGCTCGCTGCGAATCTTCGTGCAGAAATCCAAGCCCGACATGGTGGGCAGTTCCACGTCGAGGAAAAGCAAGTCGGGCTCGCTGTTCACGATGGCTTCAGCTGCCTCTTCGGCGTCAAAGGCTGTTCCCACCACCTCTGCTGAATAGTTTTTCTCCAGCATACGGCGCAACAGCTCCACTGCCGGACGGTTGTCGTCTACGATAAAGGCTCTTGTCAATGTCTGTCTGTTCATATCTTTTTCAGGTTGTAGTCATAGTGATCGGGCAATAGCAGCCATGAGCGGCATCCCCGCTCCAGGTTGCCCACGCCGAAGGCGATGTGCTGCCGGTTATGTTCGTTCAGCAGTTGGATGGTCTGCCTGACCACCCGCAGTCCTGTATTCTCCTGATATGTCGGGCTCAATCCCCGACCATTGTCTATTACTTCGACCAGTGTTGCCTCTCCTTGTCTGGAAGCCCTGACGGTGAGCAGTCCACCTTGTCGGCGCAGTCCGTGCTTGATGGCATTTTCGACGAATATCTGCACCATCATGGAGGGCAGGTTCACCTGTTTCACATCCACATCGTCGGCAATCTCCTTCACGTATTCGAAGTCTGGCCCCATCTGCTGGGCCTCGATACCCACATAGTAGTCGACAAACGTCAGCTCCTCTTCCAGTGTGGTCTGCAGCATGCCAGCCTGGTCGACACCTCTGCGCAGCAACTGCGTCAGAGCTTCCAGATTCACGGGCCGTCCCTCCATCTGTGCCAGCATCTCATGGCTCAGGGCGTTGTAGATGAAGTGGGGCGTAATGCGGTTGCGCGTGTTCTCCATGCGCATCTCTACGATTTGTTGTTGCACCTTCATGTCGTGAATACGCTGTCGCCTGTTTCTCTGTCTCATCAGCATGACAAGCAGTGCGACCGCGAGCAGTGCCACAACCAACAGCGCCCACGCCAGGATGGCTTTCGTTCGCTCGTTGTCTAAGGCCTGCCGCTGCTCTGTCCGTAGTTTATTGAACTGGTATTCCATCAGCAGGGCACTCTTCTGCATCTGCGTCTGGTCATGCTGTATCGAGTCGTGAATGGCGTCCAGCTTCAAGTTTGCCTGATAGGCTTCCTCGCTGTTGCCCGTCTTCCACAGCACCTGTTCTGCCACCCTCAGTCGTAACAATTTTGCAGCAGGAATCGCGATGTCCTTGAATTCTGGGTTTCTCACCATCTGCAGGGCATCCTTCAGGCGTTTCTCCAACAGTGCCAGTCCTATTTTCTCCGTTTCCAGATAGTACAGGGCAGGCTGGAAGTCTACTTTGCGGAAGAAAGAATCGGCTTTGGCAATCATCATCCGTGCCGTTTGGGCATGTCCCAGACATACCTCTGTCTCACCCAGATTGGCCAGAGCTGTATAGTAGTCCCATTGTCTGTCCTCATTGTCTTTCACCAGTGCAGCCGCCTTCGTGAAGCATTCGCGTGCCTCCTCGTATTCGTGTTGGAAGTAATGGTCGTTGCCCAGATCGTTATAGTAGATAAACCGGTCGCCATCGTTCATCTGATCCAACAGCTCGCCCGTACGTTTCCACCACAACCCGCTGTCTTGGAAATCACCCATGTAAGTGTATGCTGTACTGATGCCCAACAGCAGCGGAATCTTCATCTCCTCCGACAGTCCCAGCGAGTCGGCTGTATGAAGAGCCTGCAGGTAGGCTTCGATACTGATGTCGAGCTTCTGCTGCTGGCGGTAGAAGTCGGCCCGGTTGTGCATAGCCAGAATGCGCAGTTTGCCAACTCCTTCGAGTCCCTCCATCTCCTTCAGTGCCCGTTCCGTATAGACGATACCCGAATCGAGCTCGCCCCTCAGCGCCGCAAAGTAGACACCACGCGCCTTCAGCCACTCAGCACGCAGCCGTTTGACGGGTGCAGACTGGTCGTTGGCATGCTGTTGTAGGTAGGTTTCCACACGATGGGCTGTCGCATCCATTGAGTCGCGCTGCATCTTGCCATACCACATCTTCAGCGAGTCCATGGTCTGTTGCATGGGCATAGCCTGTTGGGAACTGTTGTGGCAAGCCATCAGCAGCATCCCCAACAGCGTGAGCGTTAGCAGTCGTATATGTCGCAATCTTGGTTTCATCATTATTCGATTTGCAAATATAGTGAAAATAATTCTCTTTCCCAATATTTTTTAACAACTTTTGTAAAAATAGTGGACATCCCTTTGGTATTCTCTCTGCTTCTTCGTATCTTTGCACCCCGTAATGGCAATCAGATACACACATAAGGAAGAGCTGTGGAACTCGTGGTCGCATGCTGGAGGCATCGTGATGGGCGTGGCATTCGGCGTGATATTCCTCTGGATGTCGTTCAAGGGTGATAACCCCTGGGCCCGTCTGGGTGTATGCCTCTATCTGTTTGGCATGCTGGGCTCGTATGTTGCCTCGACTATCTATCACGCATTGCCCCGTCGTTCTGTGTGGAAGGAACGATTGCGCAAGTGGGACCATGCCGCCATCTACTGGCACATAGCCGGTTCGTACTCACCATTGACGCTGGTTGCATTGCTTCGGCAAAGCAACGATTTTTCACTTTTCACTTTTCACTTTTCACTGAATTGGGGATGGAGCCTTTTTTCGTTTGTGTGGCTTTGTGCTATCGCTGGAACCATCGTGAGCTTCGTCCGTCTGAAGGAACATTCCAACCTGGAGACCTTCTGCTTTGTAGGCATGGGCCTGAGCGTACTGGTAGCCCTGAAGCCCCTCATCGACTCCGTGTCTACAGCCGCTGTCGTGTGGATTATCGCCGAAGGTGTCAGCTACATCACGGGTGCCGTGTTCTATTCCTTTAACAAAAAGAGGTATATGCACTCCGTCTTCCACTTCTTTGTACTGATAGGTTCGCTCTGTCACATCATCGCCGTATGGGATGTGCTGATGGAATATCTATAAAAAAATTAGGAATGAGGAATGAGAAATGAGAAATATTTCGTAACTTTGCACGCAAAACTTTGTAAATTATGGCTTATACACGTATGACCGCTGCCGAGGCTGCAGCACTGATTAAGAACGGCGATCACATCGCTATGAGTGGTTTCACACCTGCTGGTGTGGCCAAGGCAACAACGAAAGAGCTGGCTAAAATTGCTGTAGCTGAGCATGAGGCCGGACGTGAGTTCAAGGTGGCTATCTTCACGGGTGCCTCGACGGGACAGTCGACAGATGGTGACCTGGCTAATGCGCAGGCTATCCTCTATCGTGCTCCCTACACGACGAACCCTGACTTCCGCAAGCATGTGAACATGGGTGAGATTCCCTACAACGACCTGCACCTGAGCCACATGGCACAGGAGCTGCGCTATGGTTTCTATGGTCCGCTGGACTGGGCTATCCTGGAGGTGTGCTATTTCGAAGAGGTGGGCAACTACAATCATGTGGATCTGACGGCTGCTGGAGGTTTCTCTAACACGTCTGACCGTCTGGCTAAGAAGGTGAATCTGGAGCTAA
>Ga0129306_1001224_pt1 | contig 31099 bp, 39 predicted proteins | sample P827metagenome_FD_94438 | JGI IMG/M metagenome (GOLD analysis project Ga0129306, IMG submission 94438) | Capybara group fecal microbial communities from Wisconsin, USA - P827 metagenome | ecosystem: Host-associated > Mammals > Digestive system > Large intestine > Fecal | place: USA: Wisconsin...
AATTTAGCTGTGTAGTTGAGCCCACCATATTCTTAAAGAATAATAAGAATAAAAAGAGAAAGAATGATTTTGCCTTTTCAAAACAAAAGCGGTAACCCTCCCCCTATCCCCTCCCTACACCAGTTTAGGGAGGGGAGTTATAAATAAATATATGTAAAATTTTTTCTTTGGATTTACGGCGAGCCGTTATTACCGCATACCTTTGCTTAAGCGAACTGCCATTATGGCAGGTAGTACGCATGAAAATTTATAATGAAATTGATTTAACTATAGGGAAAAGAAAGGGAGTGTGTGCTTCTTAGAATTGTATTGAAAAAAATCCTGTTACGTGTTTTTGCAAAGGTTGTTATTGTAATGAAATAAATCTTTGAATAAAGTTAATATATTTGCATAGAGTTTCTAATATACTACCATATGAACGTTGTTATATATTCTCGTGTTAGTTCACAGACGGCCAGACAATCGACTGAACGTCAGGTTATCGATTTGGAGAGATTTGCGTTGGGACGTGGCTACGATGTAGTTTCTATCTTTGAAGAAAAAATTAGTGGGCAGAAATCTATTATAGAACGTCCGGTTTTAACTCGTTGCTTGGATTTTTGTACAGACCCAAAGAATAAGGTTGAAATGCTGTTATTGACAGAAATTTCGCGTTTGGGACGCTCTACTTTGGAAATTTTGAAAGCTCTTGATATTTTACATGGAGCGAAAGTTTGTGTTTATATATTGAATTTAAATTTAGAAACGCTTCGCCCTGATAAGACGATTAATCCTTTATCGTCTCTAATAACAACACTCTTAGGTGAGCTTGCAGCAATGGAACGGCAAAATATCAAAGACCGACTTAACAGTGGCCGGGAATTATATAAATTAAAAGGAGGGAAATTAGGAAGAAGACAAGGAAGTTGTAAAACAACTGAACAAAAAAAGGAAGAATACAAAGATGTTGTATCTCTTCTTAAAAAGGGATATTCTTTAAGAAACGTTGCCAAACTTACTGGAAAAAGTTTATCGACCGTTCAGATGGTGAAAAGAGAAGTTGTGAATCAAAGAAAGGAAACATAGTTATTGCCTCCTTTCTTTGATTTTAGGAAATTAACGTTTAATTCTCCTGTCATTATTTTCCTCTGTTGAAGATTCTATTTTGAATGGCTGGCTGTTTACCTCAAGGTGGTAGTTGTCTTTGCAGGCTAATGTATCTCCTATTTTTCTTATGATAGTTTTATCGAAAAACATACGCGCAGCTTCGGAAAAGGTTATACTATTATTATTCGACTTTTCCCTGTTGTATTGTTTGCATTCATTCCAAAAGAGATCAAATCCAGTATCTTTGAAACTCTTTACGGAATAGCTGGCCCTATCAATTTCGTCTTCTAATTCAATGATTTTTTGTTTGGCAGTTACAGCGGCTTCTTTTTGTACTGTCTCTTCCAGAACCGTAATGAGTGATTCAATTCGGTTCTGAAGAATGTCTGAACTCTTTTTTGAACCGGTGAGATAAGTTAGTGCGTCGATTCCTTTATTTATGAATAGATGAATAAGGTCTTTATCATGAAGTTGCTGCTCTCTGCTCTTATGTATAAAATTGCTTGGGTTATCCTTGATATTCCATTCTTCTTTCGTCAATATATAATCTCTCTGCAGTTGGGCGCCATATAAGTTATAAATAGCGATTCTATCGACAGCTTTCTTATCAAAAGCTTCGTCAAGAGTTAATGGAATTCCGGAGCAGGCTGCATCATGGCTATTTATATCTGCTAATCTTCCTGTACCGAATACTTTTACTTCTTGTTTATAGCGATGAAATAAATTGATGGATGTAAACTCTTTTGGAGTGGAGATTACATGAAACTCGACCCTATATCCTGCTTTTCTAAGCATATCTGCACTGCCTAATGCCACTGATGGATTACGCATAGTGCCTTCGATGGAAATGTTCAGGTGTTGTTTAATTGCTTCGGAAATCAGTCCTTCTGTGAACACATTAGAAAATATTTGTGTCTTAGCAGAATAATTATCTGGGTCTTGTATTAGTTCTTGATGGTTTGGTGCGTATCTTCGGTAAAGATCTCCATTGATGAATAGAATATTTGGATTATCTATCAAAAGATTATTAACCATAGAGCTTTTTCCGGATGATGGTTGCCCTCCTAATATATACGCTGTCGGAACATCTGAAGTATTGTAACTTTTAAGATACTCGTACTTTCTTTCCTCAAAAATCTTTTTTACATCATTTATCTCCATAACTACCAGTTGGAAGATTATCAAACTCCCTTAAAAGAGGGGCGTATAAGCGACGAACTTTATCTTGTATGCTCCGGGCGATGTCATCATCACCTAATACTGCAATTTCTTCATAGCGCAGCAAAAGTTGTTGCTCTTTTAGTTCTTCTCTTTCGGATTCAGACAAATCCTCTTCTACGATGCGATTAATAGTAATTGCGCGAAGTTGGCCAATGACGCTGGAAAATACTTCTTTCAAGGTGGGATCTATTTTCATATTCATTTCTGTTTTTGTTTTTCAATATAATCGATAATGGCTTCAGAGATCATATCCATAAGTGTTGTTTCTCTTTCTATAGCAAGCTTCTTCAGCTCCTTATGAATAGATACAGGTATTCTGAAATTAGCTGTCGTCATCTTCTCTTTTCCGGTAGTGGATTTAGGAGATTCTTCCATTTTGACAGTCTCTAATAGAGTATCAAACCCTTTGCTGAATTTTTCTGTTTTGCTCATATTCTTTTATTTTTTAGTACGTGCTATAATTTCTTGGCATACCAGTTGGTAGTCAGTTGCTCCATTGCTCTTTGGTGCATAAGCGAAGATGTCTTTTCCTCTTGATGGAGCTTCCGCGAGGGATACATTGTCTCTTATACATGTTTCGAATACTTTATCTGGGAAATGTTTCTTGATGGTTTCTAATATACTCTTGTTGAGCGATTTTCTATTGTCATATTTTGTGATTAATATACCTAAGATTTCAAGGTGTTCATTCAGTACATTTTTTACCTTATCGATGACGGTCAAAAGTTTCGCCATGCCTTGTAGCGCTAATGTTTCAGCTTCAACCGGTATAATGATATACTGTGATGCAGTGAGAGCATTTAAGGTCAAAATACCCAGTGATGGCGGACAATCGATGATTACAAAATCATAGCTACTCTTTACAGATGATATTAATCTTTTCAAGAGTAGCTCTCTTCCTGGTTCGTTAGCCAGTTCAAGTTCTGCAGCCTGGAGATCCAGTGTGGAAGGCACTATATCTATGCCCTCTTCGTTTCTGTAAATGGGAAGTTTTCCTTGCCCTTTGAGTGCTGTATAGATATTATCTTCTTGGAGTCCTATTCCAAGGCTGTGTGTTAAATTTGCCTGTCCATCAATGTCAATGGCCAATACTTTATAGCCACTGGTGGTTAATCCTGCAGATAGGCTGGCAGAGGTTGTTGTTTTTCCTACCCCTCCTTTGTGATTTAGAATAGAGATAATTTTCATAAAATGGAATTATGTAGTATTTTAGTGCAAACATATAAAAATTATTCGATACTTGTATTCTTGTTTTATTTAATTTCAAAATTAAATAATTATTTAGTTTTATAATCATATGATATTCGTATATTTGTATCGTATAATATTTTAATCAAACAATATAAAGATGAACAAAGTAATTTTAATTGGACGCGTGGGAGCTGTTCCGGAAAAACGGGTGGAGAAAGGCCCGGTAACCTTTTCTGTAGTGACTGTTGAACCTGGTTATAAGAAGACGGACGGGACGGATGTTCCGGAAAAAACAGAATGGCACTCCATTACTATTTTTTCTGAGCTGTTAAAGGCTTTCGTGGAAAAGAACTTCCAAAAAGGATCGCTAGTGCAGATAGAGGGTAAAATACATTATTCCACCTATACCGATTCAAAAGGGCAAGTAAGAAAAGGAGTGGAGATTATAGCTTCCGAAGCTAATTTTTATTCTTTATACTCAACAAATTCCACAGGCGAAAAATAAAGAGTTCTTGTGTCGGTAGTGTCACAACAGCCACTACCGACACAATATCCACTACCGACACAATATCCACTACTGTCACAATATCCACTACCGACACAATATCCACTACCGACACAATATCCACTACTGTCACAATAGCTTTATTTTTCCCTTCTGTATTAGTTGTTTTCCAAAAAGAAAAAGTATTTTTGCATGAAATTTATTTGAAGAAATGCAAGTAGTGTGTTTGTACGTACAAACACCACTTGCCACCCCTCTTGAAAGAGGGGATGGGGAGGAGAATATAACTCGCAACTCGTTATATGGAGAGAGAAAAAGCAACAGGGAAGAAAGGGCTTCGGACGGCTAGATTTAATATCCGTCTTACAGAAGAAGAGGTAAAAATATTTAGGGAGAAGGCTGAGAAATATCCCAATCTAACTGCGTTAGTTGTCGATGCGGTGACTCAATTTGATATTAGAAAGGGTAGAAATCGGATAGATACGATGATTAAGTTTTCTGAAGATGTGATGAAGTTTGATGCGGAGATTGCGCGGATAGGGAATAACATCAATCAGATGGCAAGAGCGATGAATCAATATAAGATGGAGCGGATAGACCTGGAAAACGTTTCGTTTGATGCGTTCTTAAAAGAGATAGAAGAAGCGGTAGAGCTAGTGAATACCCTTTTGCGTGAAGTGAGAATTGTTGCGAACAGGTGAGTTTCTTTCTCCCTATTGTTTAGTTATTGAATTAAATAATATTTTAATTATATTATTATTATAGTATTGTATGAATGTCACTTTTTTATCATCTACTGGTACTTTCGGTGGCCTGTTATACAATATGTCCAAGGTAGATAAGAATGCCGCAGATATATTGGAGGTGCAGAATATGCCTGGGCTCTCTCATCGAGGGCTGGTTGGGACTCGTGACTATATAGATTATATGAAGGGATGGAGTGAAAAAAACAGTAGGGTGAAAAGTACCCAGCTACATGTGGCTATTTCATGTAAGGGGAATGAAAAAGGCAAGGAGGAATTGCTTGTAGCGAGTAAAGAATGGCTTAAAAAGATGGGATATTCTGATGTGCCGGCGATGTTCTTTTTTCACCACGATACAGAAAATAATCATATTCATATTGTTTCTTCTAGGATTGATAAGAGTGGGAAAAAAATCAATGATTCCCATGAGAGAAGGCGTGGGAGGACAGCTATTCTGGAAATATCTAAAATAGATTTGGTTGCAGATGGTAAAGAAGCAATCAAGCAAGCTTTTGAATATCGATTCACTACCAAGATGCAATTTGTCGCTTTACTGGAAGCAAAAGGGTATTCATGTAAAGAAGAAGATGCTAAGATTCATGTGTTCCGGGAGGGAAAGTTTATCTCATCCGTGGAGAATGCAAAAATAGATGAGAGTATTAAAAATATTCCTGACGTGAATGACAAAAGAAAGGCACAATTACGAGCTTTCTTAGAGAAGTATAAAGAGAGAGTACCAGTTCGTGAGTTACCCGCTCTGATGAAGAGATATTTTGGCGTAGAACTTAAATTCTTTGGAAGAGAGGAGAATCCTTATGGCTATATGTTGATAGACCATACTGGCAAAACTGTTTATAAAGGCTCCGAAATTCTTCCAATTAAGAGTCTGATGAGTAGTAAGGAGGCAGAAAAAACACTGCAAGTAGTGGAACTGGTCAGAGCTGCTCTTGCTGTGCGGCATATCGGATTAGTTGCATTAAATGAGCAAATAAGGGCACATGGATATTATATAAGTGGTAGTGGTTATGTGTACCACTATGGGCAAAAGGTAGATAAGATAGGTGAGGATATATTGAATGAGATTAAATACAACAATCGATTGGATGAAGCGTCTAAATTTAGCTTGAGATCTGTCGAAGCCATAGAGGCATTAGCAAAAAGTTTTCAAGTGGATAAAGAGGATTTGGGAGAGCTTAGAATTGAACAAAATTCGGGGTATAATGCAGGTGAGAAATACCAAGAGGGCGTTAGTTCCGGAGACCTAGCGGAATTCTTAAGGGAAAACAACATGGCAGTGGTTATGATCGATGATAAGAAATATCTGATTGATCATGAGGAAATGTATGTAGATGAAATTTCTGGAGGATATGAAGAGAGTGTCTCTAAATCTCCACAGGCAACTTTATTCAATATGAATGATAAGGGTTCGGTGTCATCTGAAGACAACCATCCTCGAAAGCGCAAGAGAAAATAAAACTTTTGTGTACCATTTTTGGTACGCAAAAGTTTGTGTTAATAGAAGTTTTACTTATCTTTGCAGAAAAAAGTAGAAGACATGGCAGTATTAGTTACATCTAGAGAATTTAGAGAAAGGCAGGCGTATGTGTTCGACTTGGCTGACCAGGGCGAAAAAGTTGTCATACGTAGGAAGCAAAAACAAGCGTATGCGCTTGTTCCCATCAAGGATGAGGAGTTGACAACCTCTATCAGCTTGCAAGCAAAGGTTGATAAAAAAAGAGAGGAATTAAAATCGGAGATTATGGGAGCACTTCAGCAGGTGAAAGACCATATTGCCGGAAGAATTGAATTGCAATCCTTAGATGACTTGATCAATGAGCTTTGAAATCCGAACATCAGCGTACTTCGATGCAGAGATCAAAAAATTATCTAAGAAGCATAGGAGTTTGAAAGAAGATCTTCAAGAACTCCGGAAGGAACTGGTCAATAATCCCTTTACAGGAGTTGAAATAGCACCCCATATTCGTAAGGTACGCATGAGCATCAAATCGAAGGGACGTGGTAAATCTGCAGGGGCACGTGTCATTACCTACGACGCTCTCGTGTGTAATAATGAAGGGATTTTATATTTGCTGCTGATTTATGACAAATCAGATGCAGATAATGTAAAAATGAATGTCCTTGATGAGATCATTAAGGAGGCATTACAAGGATAAATTTTATATTACCAATTGTAGAGAGCATAAAAATAACCGCAGGAGAGAACTCCTGCGGTTATTTTTATGCTCGATGGACGGTCTATTTCATTTTGAAATCTCGAATAACCTGTTTCGCTATATCTTTTCTATTGACTGCTTTATAGTAAACATTAGGGAAAAGAAGGCCTGGGATGTCTTTGATTTTTTGCGATTCGATTTTGTAGAGGAGAATGTACATCCTTTGATAGATGGTTGACAGTTTAGTTCTTACATTCCACGTTATCTGAAGACGTTCCGCAGAGTTAAGTAACGTTTTCTTGTTCAGACTTATCGAGGCTATGTAAGCATAGGTCATTGACACTTCTTGTGAAACACTTCGAATGTAGCTCGTGGCAATGGCGGTTGTTAGAAATCCCTGTGGATTGGCGACTACGGCACGTTTAAGCTCTGCACACATTCCTCCGATGGCCACTGTGAGATCCATCGACTTTTTGATGTCGTGAGCATTCTCAACGGCGGCCGAGATATTGGAAAGATAATCGTATGTTTTCTTTTGAATATCCTCTATATGCTTTAATTGAAGTGAAACCGCTGTTTGGAGCTTGTTTATCTTGCTTTGTTCATCACGGATGGCATTAAGAGCTTTTTTTTCTGCATCGCCGGCTGTTTTTACGGCAAATGCCAATGCTGGGTCCGTGTTGATTACTTGTGCCACGCTCTTTTCAGAAAAAAGAAGAAAGAGTAGAAGGATACTAATAATTGGATACTTCATAGATTCTACGTTTTAATTTGGATGATTCCACTTTCTGCCTTAAATCACTTAGAATATCCATATCTCTGTTTACACCAAAAATAACCAGAGTGGGGGTGGATCGATCTGTGCTCGATATAATCACGCTTTTAATATTGAGAATCCGTTCCATAACACTGCTGTGTTCTGTGTAATCGTTGATGCGATAGAGTTCTAAGTATTCTGCATGACGAGCGATAATTCCTTGATGGGAAATGATCTGTTCATCTGTTATCTCCCATGAGGTGCATTTCATATCCAGATATTTTACAAGATAAATAAGAAAGAGGGAGAACTCTGACGCAAGAAGAAGAATGAGAATAAGTATTGATACGTCACTCATAAAATAGAAACTGATGAGCGGGAGCAAAAACATTGTCGTCAACGGATACAAATGATGCGCGACGAAGTAGCGTGGATGAGGTGAAAGAACCTGTTTCATCGCTTAAATTGGTATTTAGACGGGGTATCCGGGATTGCCTTGAGTACGTCATTCCAATCCTTGATATTCCCGTGCGGTTTATATATGATTAGCCTGTTGTTATCGATGGATATATTCGCTTCCTTAGCAAAATCTGCTACTGAAAGTTTTTGTGAATCGATTTCAAATGATTTGTTTGGGAGGGTGAAGAGTACTTTTGAATCCTTGACCGTTGCCCGGATGGATATACTATTCATCAGAGAGAGTGCGCGTATATCGTACATGTGCCCGTTTAAGTCATTGTCAAAGAGCAGATTCATCCGCGCAGCGGGGTATTGTTTTAGAAGACCGGAGAACTGACGATCTGAAAAAGAACCACCCATCGATACGAAAACGGAACTTTTGAGGTCTATCTGGGTACGGTGCAACTGATAGAAAGAGAGAGCATCAAACGCACTTTCCGCTATATACACCTCTTTCACTGATAAAGGATTGTCTGTGAAAGAGGCAATCCACATCGCATTGGTGGAGTCCGTGCCGGCAGCCTTGGACTTAAATCCGCCATAGCCCCGCAGCTCATACCCGACCGGTTGTTCCGTACCTGGAACGGTGTACGGGAACCCTACATAAGTAAACTTACCCTCTTGCTTTTTATCTTGCACAATGTGAATGTGCCGGGAGAAAGATAGGACGGTGGAACGGTCGATCTTTCGGGAGGATAATATGCGATTCCCTTTCGAAGATTCCTCCGAAACCTCCCATCGGGAAGGGTCGAAAATACTCTCCTTGGAAAGGACGGATTTATATTCCTCCATAGAAGAAGTGAACTCCCTTCCTGCGAATTTGTGCAGTATTTTATTGATGCGATCAATCTCGTTGTTCCCAGATACATTGAATTCGTCTAGGTGTTCCCGTACAAAGCTGATCAAGTCTCCCGAAGTATGATACCCGGTTCTCCTCCAATATCCTTGCTTTTCTTTGGAATTGGGATTTTTGATATATATACGATCTTCTATCCCTCCGTTGTTATATCTGACGAAAGAGGGTTGGGCAATCCCTTTGCTTCTGTCGAATTTATAGCCGAGATAGCAGGCTACGTCGATGACAGATACCAAGGATTTTAATTCTTGAAAAGTTAACTGGTTATTATTCATTATCTGGAAAGTCTTATGTTATTTTGATGTTCTTGCCGGGAAAGAATAGCTTTGATCTGCTCATTTTGCTGTAAGCTCTTACCTGGTTCACCGGCTGCCTGCAGTTTCACAAACTCCCTGTACTCTTCTTGCACATTATATTTCTTTAGGAAAGATTCTCTTTCGAGGTTGACCCCTCCACGACCCCAAATATCCTCGATACCTTTTGCTCCTTTGATGGCCACATATTCTTTTTTGTCTGCATCGGGGCTGGTCACAGTAGGAGCAGGTTTATATTTTTCTGTTTTGAGGGTCTTGTATTCGATTGATACGTTATTCTCTCGTTCAGGATCCAGGCGCAGCCGATGATAGACGTGCTGCTCTTTATCGAAGAATTCGAACTCTTTATTTTGCCGGAGGTTTTCCTGATTTTCCTTGTTCAATGTAATGGAGCCAAGCTGTTCCGGAATGTGTAGATCTGACTGGGAAATCTCACGAAGCTGATTGAGTTGTTTGTCTATGAAATATATTTTTCCACTCTCAATATCCTTAGAGACTGGTGTCCCTTCTTGCAATTGAAGAACATCTGTAGAGGTGAGGTTAGTATTTTCTTCAAGGTGCTTTTGAAGCGTTTCCGGGCGTAGTTTTGGAAGTGTCCCAATACCGTAGGCTGCCGTGAGTGGGATGTTTGATACCAACAACTTTCCAATGTTTTTATCCGACAGCGGAATAAAATATCTCCCGTTGGGTAGTTTTGTGGTCTCAACATCCATTTCGTCAAGAGCCTTTAGATTATCCGGATGGGATTCTACAGTGACTCCTTCTCTGTATCTGAACTTAGCATCATATTCGACGATTCCTGGATCCGGCTGAGAAATATCCACTCCATCTTTTTGTAGTTGTTCCAATAATTGTGGAGTGGCTGGTTTGACGATATGGATGCTGGTATCCCTGTTAAAGTCTCCAGTCATAATAGAATTCCTGGTGGATTGGCTATTGGAAGAGATATAATTGCGGATGATGGTTTCTCTTTCTTTGTAAGACGGATATTGGGGAATAAAGATCCCTTGTTCGGAGGCTAGTTCTTTAATCCGTTCGCGGATCCGATCCTCAATCATATTTCTTTCCGGAGCCTGTCCAACCTGTTCTCTGCTGTCGATAAGTTCTCTCATTTTTTCGTCCTTGATGGTGGCGGCCGTAGAGAGATAGACAGTGGTCATTAATCTCGTTTGTGCATACATAGCCAAGAGAGGAATGATATTTTCCCGCAGAGGTTCTTTGCGTTCCTGCTGATTCTCTTTGCTTACCCTTTCTTCCGTTGTTTTGGCCGCTTTTTCTTTGCGCGATTTCTCTTCAGCAGCCTTGTGCTCTTTGTCTTTTACAGTCTCTTTCTCCTTTATTTGCATCTGATGTTTTTTCTCAATCTCATCCAGCATAAAATTACTGGACTTTTGTACATCTTCTAAGATTTTGCGCAGAAAGGATGGATCCTCGCGCATGTTTTCCAACCATGCCTTCAAATATTTCGCATTGTTTTCCTCAATGTGTCTTGGAAGGTTGTACTGTAGGCCGGTGATGGCAGAGGTAAGTTCGGCCACAAGTTCTTCCCTGGCATAATTATCGATTTCCCGGTTTAACGGTCTTTCGGTTGAATGAGCCATTTCGTGTAGGGCGGTAGAATAATAATCCTCGTTACTTTTGAACATGTCCCGGTTAGGAAGATGAATTATCTGTTGACCGGGAGAGTAATAGGCTTTCGGGGTGGGTGAATGTAAGATGGGAATAATCCATTGATCCTCCCTGGTGATATTCTCTAGCGGTTCGGAGAGAAAATTCTTGTTGGTGGCAATATCTCTTATCACCGTATTTATACGGTTTTTTATCTTCTCCCAAAGTTCGGGCCTTGATTCCCGGATGTTTGTTTGGTCTAGGTTAAAAACAGGTGTGACGCGAGAGATAACGCGATAACTATATTCTTCTTGCTTTTCTTTCGAGAGTTCTCTAAACTCTTTCTCCGAGATATACTTTCCGGTTTCCCTATGTTTGATGCTGCTCCCTTTATAGGCAACTAATGTCCCTTTTTCACCGGAATTGATGCAAATATCCTCTTGTTTTGCACGGTTGAAAGTGACATATACTGGCAACTCATATTGGCGCATTGAGGATAGTACCCCCAGCATAAATGCGTTCACCCTCGTATAAGGTCGGCCATCTAGATTTTGGGGAGCACCGGTTCCGGTGTGAAACCACGGAGTTTCCCAATCACCTTTTATCTCTTTTATACGTTGCTCAAGCAAAGCGGCGTATTGTTCGACTTGCTTATCTGTTAGAAATCCCATCGCTCTGATTCATTAAGTTCTTGTTCTACCTCGGTGATAAATCTCTCAGCCGATTCTTCGTTTCGGTCAAGTGCGTTAACCTCTATAAAATGAGCATACTCTTCCGTGTAGTACTCTTCAGCCACTTCCAGTGCAGTAAGTCCGTTCTTATTCATAATAATTTTGTATTATATAGTTTTTTAATTAGGCAATTACAAAATTAAATAATTATTTCATATTGGCATTATTTAATGCAAGTGTATTTTTATTAGATGATGCCCTTTTTTGGATAAATAAGAGAAAAGGAAGCGGATCTACCCTTTTACCCTTGTATTTCAATCCCAAATGAAGATGTTCCCCGGTGGATCTACCGGTATTGCCGGATATGCCCACCGGCTTTCCTGCAGCTACATGCTCTTTTTTCCTGACGAGGATAGAGGAGAGGTGACCGTAAGTTACTTCAAAGTCACCATGCTGAAGCACGATGTATTTACCCAATCCTTTTTTCTCATATCCGACTTTCAGCACCTCTCCTTGGAGCATACTCATTACGGCACTCTCGTTGGCATACAAATCTATTCCTGTATGAAATTTACGTTTCTTCGTGAAAGGGTCGATACGATACCCGTATTTAGAGGTAATGGAAAGCGTATCAATAGGCGAGGAAAAACTGGGCAACGCCCAGGAGCTTTCTTCTTTTCCCTGCTGTTCTGTATATTCGCTCTCTGTAGCATTTTCAGCCGGTGAATGTGTAACGATCCGGAAAGAGATCCGATCGGCCGGACGTAGCGTGTTGAACTGTGCATATCCTTTGCTGAAGGATAAGAAAAGGAAGAGGAGAGGTATGTATTTATACATTGGCATATTTTTAAGGATGTGTTGAAGGATCTAGAACTTGAAGACATAGACGTTCTACATCGGCCACAATCTTCTCGTAGTTCATTGTCAACAATTTCTCTTTATTATCATCGTCTCCAAAGTCGTAAATCTTCGGCAGATGCTCTGGATACTGACTTTCTTCAGCTTTGATGGCACCCATGTCGAAATTTGTTTTTGCGTAGAATTTTGTTGTTTGGAATTCTTCTGCAGACTGAATGTCTATCGAACCATCCCGGTGTGTTTTTGTCTCAACAAAATCTCTAGCAATCTGACCACACAGAAACCCGGTGGGCATATCCGCAATTTTGGCCGCAGGTAATAGATCTCCCATCTCTTCGTTAATACTTACGCTTGTCTTGCTTCGGTCGATGGAAACTCCTTGCTTGAGTTGGCGCACTTTGCCAAAAATAGAGCTGCTCATCCAATCAAGCGTCTCTTTATGGCGCGCAGAAGCGCATATCACATTACCACATACGGAGATAACCTTTTGCATACCTACCTTGCCATAGTCTGCTTCCAACTGTGGAAGTTCTTGAAATCCAAGTGTAACTGCTACCTTATTGCTTCGTGCGGTACCGACAAGCCGGTCTATCTTGTGAAAGTAGATAGTGGGTAGCTCGTCCAGGATTATATTCACAGGAATATTCTTTCCCTCTCCGGAGTTCACACGGGTCACTAGTCGGTTGATGATAAGTGCATTCAAAGAACTATTAATACTCTCCATTTCCGGGTCATTAGCTATTAGCAGATAATTCGGATGCTTCGGGTCGGTGACTTTTAGGTCGAAGTCATCGCCGCTGAAAATCCAAAAAGCCTCCTTTGTGGCCAATCGACCGGCATTTACGCGTAGCGTGCCGATCATACCTTCCAACTGATCCATTGCCTTGTTGTTGTAGGCGGTCATGAAAGGTGCTAACAGTGGTTTTACTTCGCTGTTTGTCAGGAGAACATCAAAAATGACTTTATACTCCAAGTTCAAGAAGGCGAGCACATGGGCCATAGAGGAGTATGCTCCGTTCTCATAGCGAGTAAAGAAGTATATAATGGCAGAAAGAAAGTTTTCGGCCGATTTTTTGAAGAAATCCTCGGCCCCTCCTCCGTTTCCGTTTTGCCCTTTCTGTAGCGACTCGATTAGAGTAGATGCGGTCTCGGAAGCTGCTGCCAAGTTGGAAATATACTTCTTCTGAATAGGGTTGATGCGGTGACTATATTCCACATGTGTGAAATTAATCATTTTGAATCCACAGCCTGCAGGGAGCAGGCCGAGCTGCTTATTTTTGCAGAAATGATAGTATAGCTTTCTGGCCAAGGTAGGGAATTTATAGTCATAAACCACAAGGCTGAATCCTTTAGATGAATGTTGGCGGATGATGGGTTCAATGATGGAGAACGTTTTTCCGGATCCCGGAGTTCCCAGTACCCATGTTCCACGAAACGGGTTGGTCAGATTGATCCATCCGTCCCTCATTTTGCCTTTGTAGTAGTAACGCATGGGGATGTTTACCGAGAAACGATCCTGTACAAGCTTTTCGTTCTGTGGGAAACTCTCATTCTCAATGTTGAACTTGTCTTTTCCAAGGTTTGTATTCAAATTCTTCGTCAAGCTATCTAAAGCGATATGTACAAGAGCGATTCCGATGATGGAGCAGAGGGCATAGACAATGTATAATCCGACATGATAATGCACAAAACGGAGAGCGGCAACGCTCAATAGGATAATAAACACACCGATGATCCCCGGACGATAGACCATCGTGTGTATATCGAAATCCAAGCGTTTCCTAGCTTTAGTTCCTGTTGTTGTGATGGCAACGAGAACCAAAGTCATGAGCTTGGAAAGAAAGATGTTGTGATACACCTCGAAGAGGCGTAACTTATCCAATAAGATATTTAACCCTCCGAACCAGTTTCTTGGTAGGAATAGGATAATTTCCAAAAGGATTGACATATAAATCAAACCTCTTAGGAACTTATACATCTGCTCGCTTTGTTTGCTGTCTTCCATAATGTTTTATCGAATGACGTGTAACTCGACCCGGCGGTTTTTAGCTCGTCCGGCAGCTGTTTGATTTGTTGCTATAAACTCACTTGCTCCTCGTCCCTCTGTCTGTAGCTGCTCTTTGGGTATTCCTGATTGAATCAGTATGTCGGCCACGCTTCGTGCTCTTGACAAGGAGAGATTTGCGTTGTACGATTCTTCGCCGACATTGTCTGTATACCCGACAACTTTTATCCGGGCATCATTCAGCTTGGAGTAGGCGCGGGCGATTTTTCGGAGAACGTACACGGAATTATCGCTGACTTTATCGCTGTTAAACGGGAAAAGTATGTTTTGATCGAGCCGGATAGCTCCGGTTCTTGGGTCAACCTCTATCCCTTCGATAGAGGCTATCTCTTCTTTGAATTGACACGTTTCCTCCTCCTTATCAGAAATGGAAGGTATGATTAGCAGGCCGCCATAGCCGAGAACGGATGCGTCACTGTAAGAACTGTTAGTTTGTGACATCAGAAGGTCTTTCTCGGTGACCAGTGGAAGGGCCATGCGTGACGGGGTAGAACAGCCGGCCAGGATAAGAAAAACTGAAATGGATACGATGTATTTTTTCATATATCTTGTTTTATTTATATTATAAGGGAATTCTAAAACCAATTGATAGACCGCAGGAGAATCTATTGGCTGAACGGAACAATAAGTTGTTTTCCTGTGATATAAACATCTTTACTCTATTCTTAAATACAATATCATATTCGAAGCCGGCTGATAGTCCGAAGAGGAATCCGGATTGACCGAATCCCATGCTTGGTCCCCACTTAAAGAGGGAATAACTATTCTTACCCAGGCTCATTACCGGCTTGTAATAACCGGTAAGAATAATCTCTGAATCTTTCAGTATATCTTTGGTCCGCTTATCTTTGGTCATCCATAGATTGAGTTCCATCAGATTCCGAGATTTAAGCTGCTTCTCTAATGATATGCTTCCTCCATATCGGAAGGTGCGGGAGTTCGGATTTATAAGGCCTGTTGGAGAAAGGCCGATATGCCAATCTCTCTCGCCTGCTTGAACAGTAGGGAAAAGAAGCGTGAGGATGAATGATAGTAGAATATACTTTTTCATGCTATTAGGATCTTATCTGTTTATGAATGAATCGGCGTGAAGGATGTCCGTGTATTCAATTTCCAGGCGGATTACACGGCCGGAAATTTGCTTCTCCGAAATCTCCACTACCAGGATTTTTTCCTCGGGGAAGGTGAACTTGTCAAAGACAAATACGTTTCTGTACTTCTTTTTGAATGATTTATCAGACTGTATGGCCATAATTGGAAGAATTTCTACGCTCTGAAAGTTTGTAGCCTTGTTCTTCTTTTTGTCTTCTATTCGCCATGTTATCTGCTCGATGTCGTACTGTATATTTGTTTTGTTCTCAATGGAAATATCTATAAAGAAGTACTTATCCATTGTGTAGATGTTGTTGAGTGTGGTACGTAAACCAAAGTTTTTTGTAGAGACATTATAGAATTTGTTCTTACTGATAAGCATATGGTAGCCGTAATCGTACATCTGCGAACGTGTCATTTGGCTTTCCGGGTTCAGATAGCTTCGGACATCGGAATAAGGAATATTATAACGGCTGTACACTTTCGTCAGGTCATTCGTATATATGAGCAGGTATTGTGTCATATACCGTTCACCGATGATTGTTATCACGCCTGATGCATTTTCTTTTATAGGTTTTATCCGCACGGTGTTCGTCTGAGCGATGTCACCGACAATATCCGCAATGGATAAATCTACATAGTGAATGACCTCCGGAGAGATAATGTGTGTAGATACATCTTTATTGACGTATATGATTTTGAGAGATTCACGGTTGATGCCTGCTTCTTCTTGTGCTGAAGCAGTGGAGGTCATGAAAGAGACGATCAAAAATAAAATAATCTTATTCATTGTTGATGAGATAAACTGTGGTGTTATACTTGATTTTTGCTTTATTCTCTCTTATTTTTTTAGAGACAGCGGAAGAAACGGATTGGTAAGCATTCTGAAGAGCTTGCACGGCCATTCCGCCTAAGTTGTTGGAGGGAGTTTCGAGGGTAATACTGCCGGAATTGGCAACTTGAGACCCGGCTTCACGTCCCAAGTCTCTAAATGTGCTTTTAGGTATAAAAAATCCTTCAATACCGTCTTGGTCAAATACGGATAGATTTACCTTTACTCTTTTCCCTTTGGTTATAATCGAGGATACATTGGCCATTACACGTTGCTCGCCAAAGCCGGATACTAAGGCATAAATAAGTGTGCCGGCTGGGACAAGCTGACCTTGAATTTTTATGTCATCAAGAAGACGGAAAGTAATACGGCTGCCATCCGTTACGGTGACCCCTTGATCGACCATGGCACGAATGTAATTGTTCTCCTCTTTCTCGGTGGCAATAGTGTTGAATGCCGGTGCTTTATTGCCTGTCGAGATTTTCTCAATTAAAACTGTCTCTTTATTGTTTATCTCTTCCATGACACGTTGACGCTCCTCTTGGCGAATCCTCTCTATCTCACGCCTTTGTTCCTCTTCGGGAGTGAGAAGTTCTTCGCCATTCAGTATCTTTTGATACATTTGTATCTCTTTGGATAGCGCATCATCGTTCGTGGAGATGTCATTGGCCAATTGACGACGATTGAATGACAGTTGTTCGTTCTGACTTCTTATCTCTTCATTTGTTCTTCGAACGCGTTCTTCTGCCTCTTTGCTTTCTCTCTCCAGCTGGGCGATGTACTCTAATTCAGCTTCGGTGTAGATGGTCGTGTCCGCATCAATTCGAGTCATTTCCTCGGCAATTTTGATGGCCGTGTAATCCTCTTTTTTCCCGATAAACTCTGCGATGGCTTCATCTTTGGACTGAATGGCTAAACTGTCGGCCAAAGGTACACCGGCGAGTTCTTGATTATCCTCCTCAACGATTGGTTCTCCTGTCGGAGAGCGGAAGATGTCTATCAACATATAGCCGACAAACAGGGTGGGGAGGAGAAGAATGAGCGGAAGAATAAACTTTCCATCCTTGAAGTCTATCCTTTTGAACGGTTCTTGAAATTTTCCCATATGTTATTTGTTTTGAATGATGTTATGGATTTTTTTGATGTATTCTCCTCTACTGACCACAAAGAGAGTGTCTTCATAGGTAAGATGTTCCTTTTCTAAAACGGCTTGTACTGAATCGCTGATTTTTTGTGCGTCGTTCAAGAGAGATTGAATGTTCTCTTCTATGATTCTCAAACTATCGTTGTAGCGTGTTGTACTTCGCAACTCGACAGTGGGTAGTTCAGCTACTTGTGGGGTAGGAAATAGTGTGCTACCGGCGATGATGCCTAAATTGAGTAACGTCATAGAAGCTATAAATGCCTTGGGGTGTTTTGTACCCATTTCATTTAGCCATGTGTAAGTTCGACGGACGAAAGAATTTCTACGAAGCCATCGCCCAGTAGAACGGCCTGCGGACTCGAACCGTTCAAGGTTCTTGTCCGAGATTTTTCTTTTTGACAGAATACGCGGCATATTAACGTATATTAGAAGTGGAAATGTCTTTGTTTGATATGGTCTTGTAATCTGTGATCATATATCCGAAAGGATTATTTTCCGTACGGGGGATCTCGGCCAATTTGCCTGTTGTGACAAGACTTCTGCGAGTGACGCTCGTTTTTCCCTCGATTCGCTGTGTCCCATAGTAGGTGAAGACTTCACCATCCAGGATGATGCTGTCGCATACTATGGAAAAATTAGCGGATTGAGAAAGAATGTGGCTGTAGAAACCTTTCTCATTGAGCGCATTGCGTTGTCGTACTCCGCTCTCATCAATTAGATATAGAGCCTCTTTTAGCGTCCTATTCATGTATTCGTCATCGGGAGGGAGCGTGAAGAAAAGACGGTGAAAACTTTTTATCAGGGCTTTCCCTTCCGTGGCGATGCTCGCTTGATTGTCCCCCACACGTCGTGCCAGCAAAGGAACATCATTGGAGATTACATACACATTACGCTGTGATTCTTGCACCATCATATAGCCTTGATAAAGCCCAAGACAGGCGATAACTACTCCTCCTGATAATCCTATCAGTGCGATGAGGAGGGTAAATTTCACTTTTTTCTCGATACTTTCTATAAGCATAGTTTGGATGTTTATAATTGTTTATAATGCTATTTATTTGCCTTTGGGAGGAGCAGAAGTCCCAGGACTGCTAGACTTTCCATCACCTCCTTTGGGCGGTCTTCCAAATCTCTCTTTAATTTTATTATAGGCCGCGTTTGCCCCTCTGGCAGCCAGTCCGGCTGTTCCGCTGGCAGTCGATTTCATTGCACTTCCTCCTTTGCTCCATGCCGCATTTGCATATTTATTCCCGGCGAATGCAAGCGGAGCCGCTGTAGCAGCTGCTAGCCCGGTGGAAAAATGGGAAGCGGCCTGGGAGGCGTTGGTAGGCACGATCCAAGAAACAATTTCCGGTACCATCTTAATAGCAAATGCACCGACCAAGTAACCAAATAAGGTATAGGCAGCATTGAATGAAGATGAAAAATCAGGGAAGCCCGGTTGCCTTAATACTGCTATATCCGATTTAAGACCTAACATGATGATTTGTAGAGAGGCGGCCATAATCAAATAGGCTACAAAGCCGTAGAATTGGAAAGAGACAAAACGCATGACCCATGTTGACCAGGCATCTTTCCACAATCCTAGAACGGATATGCCGAACGAGATTGGGCCGAAAATGAAAAGGAATCCGATCGATAGCTCTTTAGCAAATAGTATTGAGTATACCGCTATCATCCAGATGACATTCCCGATCCACTCAAGAAGACGCTCTATCCACGAGGTGATTTGAAGGACGATAACTTTACTATAATTCACGAATGATTGCTTCAGCTCGTTGAAAGATTTAGAGATACTCTCTTTCCACGTCGACGGGTTAAGTAAAGAGCCACCCTCTTCAGAGGCTTTGGGACCGGTTGCCAATGCGGTTTCCTTGGATGCTTCGATTTCGGAGGATACTTCCGACAATTCATCCCATTTTTTTGATAATAGTTGGACTTTTTCTTGTTTGAGTGCATTTAGCCTACCTTCCCAATACATATATTGCGCTTTGGCTTTCGTCTCGAAAGGGGAGCAGGTGGCACGTAGCATTACCGGAACAGCCGGCCAGGTGGATATGACGAAAGAAAGAAGCAGTGGTCGGATCCAAAATAGGAGGTCGAAACTCTTATGCTCTACCATCATCTTAAAAGATTCTTTCGCGATTACGATGAGCAGAAGCAGCGCACCTATACCTTTGGCAAAGTTGATAAAGGTTGCAGAAAATCCGATGAGGAAGTTGCTGGTGGCTAGGATGACCTCAAGAATTGCGGAGTCTAAAATTTCCATAGAGAATCAGTGTTTAATTATTTTCTGTAAGACAAGGAGATATTTTCTAAACGCTGGGATGCGTACTCTCTCATGCACGCTGCTTGTAGGCGCTTGGATAATCCCTCCAAACTTTTGATTTCTTTCAAATAGGCTTTTGCGCGCTCTCCATTCCGGATGTATGATTTATGGATCATTTTTATATTGCTTTCTATCCGGCGGAGCTCTTGCAGGTATTCTGAACTATATTTGGCCGGAGAAAGGTTGTTAAGCGTGTTGCATAAACTTTGAATATTGAAAACCAGCGTGTTGATTTTTGGGTCGTACAGGCTTTTGGTCACATCGAATTGGCGATCTGCCGCATCGATGGCTTCACGTTCTCCGACAGCTTTGTGTTGTTTCTCGATCGCTTCATACTGCTTGAGAGAAATGGCTGAGAGTGCGAGCATCTGGGCCCGTAGCTGGGAGGAGGGAGCGTATCTACGTACATATTTGTCACCTCCACCGATACCTGCTGGCCCTCGGTCATGCACTCCAAGCCCCGGTTCATCCCAGCTCCATTTGACAAAAGCTATTCTTCGATGTTTACGAACCCATGAGTAATAATAAGCTTCCGGTTTGAATTCCCATGGCCCGGTTTCCATCGATCGAAGCTGATAGTACATTGCGTCTGATTGTATCGGTCGTGGAGACTGGGCGAAAGAGAACTGGGCATAGGCAGTCGCGATGAGCAGAATAGATAACGTCTTTTTCATGCTATTAGGGTTCTTTTTTATTCATATCTTTGACAATATCACGAGCGATCTTCATGCGATCAGGGAGGGAGGGGCGGACTAACCGGTCGAAATCGACCTGTCCCTCAATTAGCCATGTGTATTTTCTTATAATGTATTTCATCGCATAAAGGCGCTCTTTTATCTCCATAGAGAGATCGTAAAGTTCTTTGGCATCCAGGCGAAGAATGACTATTCTTTTGGAGAGTTCGGTGCATAATTTGATCTCTTCACTAAGTTCTTTTCCTGCACGTAAATACTTCTCTAAAATAGTCAGCCTCTTTATGTGTTTTGCCTGGGCGAGAAAAGAGGGAATAACAGCAGATAGGTCTTTTAACTCCGTAAGGATACCTACTGCGTTGATGCCGACATTGATCCACCCATCCGCGAGATTATATTTTGCAGTCAGCTCTTTATGAAGCTTCTCATACTTCTCCGATATGTCTTTTACGATTGTGGATACGGAGTTGTGCTTTATCTCCTCCTCATTTCGTCTCTGAAGTAGGTCATATTGCTTTTTATGCTTATCGATGAGCAGCTCAACGGAACCTACGTCAAGAGGGGCCTGCGCAAAAGAGAATTGTGCCAAGGCGGGCAACGAGAATAATATCAATATCGACTTTCTTATTTCCATACTGATACAATATCCTTAGCGATCTGGTTTGCAATGTGGTAATTGTATACCGCTCTGGGAGTGATGGCGAGTGCGGCGTCATGCAGCCTGTTCCTACTGCATATGTTCAGCCGAATTTGCCAGATTAGGTGGCGGATAACGGTGAGGTCATCGATACACCTGTTAATAAGTTCTAGTCGTTGGACGGGGTCAATTAGATTCACCTTTTGTTTCTCTACGGGAACACCTTTCAAGGTAACCTTACCATCGGTCACAGAGTATACGAAAGTAGCTCCAATCGATACGATACGTTCGGATATGCTGTGAATCTGCTTGGAATATGCAACGGAACCAATCGGATACTTGCCCATATCGACGACGAGTAGCTGTAGCTCTTGGAATGCGGAGATCATGCTTCTGTTCATCACGATAAAGTTCTCAGTACCTTCTTTGAAAGCCGATACATCCTGTTTCGTTTTACGGATCTTCTCCATATTGACCTGCACGATGGTCACATACTTACTGATCGACTCTTGCGCTTTGCGTATTTTCTCGTAATTCTTTGCGATGAGCGATTCGGATGCAACGGCAGCTGCTGAGTTGGTTCCAACTTGGCCGATGGCTCTTTTATCAATTACCACATTCTGCGCAAAGCAGAGGGATACGGAGGAAAAGTAAAAAATGAATAGAATCTTTTTCATCACTTGACGGTTTTAGCGAAGTCCATAAGTCGTTGGCCGCTTGTTTGCCAGTCGGCGCAGAATAAGTCGATGGCTTTTGTTATGTCTCCTGTGCGGCGGAAATAGTTCATCAAAGCGTCTTTCTCCACTCGCTCGGTTGTATACGCCATATAGGACTGTGGTGATTCTTCTACTCCGTAGACTTCACCGTAAGATCCTCGGCGGATATAAACTTCCTTAAATACTCCTCTTCCGGAAGTGTTGTTCAGGTTGTTGATTGTCCATATTTTAGCACATTCGATATCCGTAAGTCCAAGTAATTTCTTGATCTCTTCAAACCGGTCCTTCAGCTTGGTTTGGTCAAGTAGGATGGTTACTTCAGAATTGTTAATAATGGCGTTTTTTACAATCTTGGAGCTGATAATGTCTTCCACTTCCTGCGTGACGACCCCTATAATACCCCAGAATTTTCTAACGGTTTTATATAGATATTGAACATATTCGGCCATCAAATCAGAAGCAAGAGCTTTCCATGCTTCTTCAATGATTAAGGCTTTTCTGTTTTTCTTGATACGCATTTTCTGAAGGAATACATCCATAATGATGAGAGTGACGATAGGAAAAAGTTGTGTGTCGTCCTTGATCGAGTCAATTTCGAACACGATAAATTTTTCATCAAACAAAGTTGTATCAAGATCTTCATTGAGTGTTTTGTCCTGCGCCCCACCCCGGTAGAATTTACTCATAAGAAACCGAAAGCCGTCCATATCAAATGGGATCTTATTCTCGGCAACTAGAAATGGAATGTATTCCATTGAGAACTCAAAGAAAGAGTTAAAGTTCAATTCGGTTACTTTTATGTTACGTAAGATTTCCTCTTCGTTCTCTATCTCGTACTTGATGAGAGCGTTCAGTTCGGAGAACTGGTCGTTATTCTCATTGAGTTCGTTCAGGATAGTCTGTGCACTGGTTCTCTCACCTCCTTCCCCTTTTGTGGCGAGGAGCTTCAGACTTTCTAGCCTACGTTGATTTCTCATCTGTATGGCCGTGTCCGCGATATTCTTTTTCCTTTCGTTGCGTACTTCCAAGCGGAGCATTTGTGTGCGCTGCTCATATTCTGCTTCCGAGTAATGAGAGAACGGGTCGAAGTAAAACCTGTAATATGATTCTATGACGCGTTGAATTAGTTCGGATTCTATCTTTGTAACTGTTCCATCAGCGCCTTTCCAAATCACGAATATGAGACTTTTCAGAAAGTTTATCTTTTCGATATTATATTCATCTTTCGTAATCCGGAAAGGATTCATAGAGATAGGCTTATCTTCCTTGTAGGTGATGTATTTGCCACCAACATAATTACATAACCCCTCGTACGAATGCCCGGTGTCCACTAGCACAATATCTGTATCTTGCTCATACAGTTGTCGGACAACGGAATTCATGTGGAATGATTTGCCGCTGCCGGAAGGCCCTAAACAAAAAAAGTTGGAGTTGGTGGTTAGCTTGTTTTCACCCTCCTTGCCTGTAAAGTCGATTGCTTTAGGAATGCCGGCACGGTTGGTGTAGAATACTTTAAGAGGTGTGTTCTCGTCATATTCTTCCCGCTCTTTGTACATGAGGCATCCGGCGACGTCGTGGAGAGTGAGAAATCTGTCATAATCAGGATTCGTTAAAAAAGAACAGCCGGGCAGGGAAGAGAGGAATAACTCGAATTGGTTGTAGTTCGCCTGTGAAAGGCGTATACCTCTCTTGGAAAACATCGCCTCGAAGAAGTTGATGGCTTTATCTATCTTTTTCCCTACTGTGATAATGTTGTAGTGTATGAACACATAAAGCTTGCTGTTGTGTTCAATGTCATACTCAACCTCTTTAATTTCCAATGCTGCGCTTTCGTTGGCAGCAGAGGGAAGAGAGGCTTGTCTGTTCCGCTTTTTCGCGAGGCGGACGGACTGTTGCTTTTGATTGGGTATGATAATCGCTTGATGATAAATCACATCTTCTGCTTCGGGAAAATCAGTAAAGAAAGAGAAAAGATCTTCTGCGTAGTCACTTCCATTCATTGGAGTGATGCACAGCGGATATACCTCGTTAGGCATGTCGACTTCATCGACATTTACGAGACACGTGCTTTTGATGATACGTGAGGAGGTGGATAAGTAGTCTTCAGTAGCTTTGATATTCTCAAGTGAGAATACCTCATCTCTGAAGTTTATGCAGAAGAACCGGTGGAGAAATAACTCCAACTCTTTTCTCTCTAATACACGAGGGTTCCAACCATAACCGGTAAGGAGATCAACCACTTTCTCTACTTTGTCGAGAAAATCTTTCCATTTGGTAGGGTTGTATTGCAGAAAACCGCCGACTCTTTCTTGGGTGATACTTAAGAAAGTCTGGTGGTAGGTATAAGTGCGCCCATCAAAATAGTCGAAGTACTTAGTCTGAAGATAGCTTGAGGCATTCTCTGGGGCGCGAAATGGTATTTTGGAGAAGATGTCATGCTTCTGAATCGCATATTTTTCTCCGAGCGTCTTTATGACATTGGCGATGGTATTGTTAAATTCATAATAACTTTCCGCATCGGAAGAGTATTTCCGGATGGGATTACTGATAGACATCACCACGGAGTACTCTCCTCTGTTCGAATAGAGGATTGTCAGACCGTTATGCTCTTCAATGCCGATGTAAGGTGGAGTGAGCCGTTTCTTCTTCATACTATTTCATTTTGATAAGCGAGGTGACAATATAGAATCCTGGCATTGTGTTCTTGGAATGAAGCCCTTTGCGTTGCCGGGTGATGATCCAGATACCTCCTGACAGTAAAATACCCAATGTCAGCAGAGACGCTACGAGAATCCCCGACATTATAAATCCGACGATGAATCCGACGATTGAGCCAAAAGCGATCGCCGCTCCGATGACTACATATCTCCCCTTGAGCATCATAAATTCAAGAGGCTTTTGCAAGCCACGGTAAACCCGGAAGCATATATACTCTGCTGACATTGGAGTAGTTTTTTAAGAGAATAATGTCGGGGCGATGGCGCCGGCTACTACCAGGAAAATCACGCCGGCGACAAGCATCATGATGCTCTTCTTGACATCTTGCTCGTCATTACTCATCTTAATGAATATCGAAACGGCACCAACGATGAATACGATTCCTGCGATAGCGTAGCACAATTTCTGTACGGCAGGCATGTATTTGTTGATTTCCGAGGTGGCTTTGGCGATGCCGGCACCAACATCCGCATAGGCGTTAAGAGAAGAGGCGATGGCCAAAAGAACTAATGTCGCGAAGCGTGAGCTTCTGTTTTGAAAGATTGCTTTCATGTTGTTTTTGTTATTAAAGTGATTATATAAATTAAACTGCGACTTTGCTGAACATCGCCGCACCATCCAATATGGCTGTCTTTAGGTCAATATCGTAAACAGTCAGATATTCTACCCCCGCTTTCGCCTTGACAGGCGTACTCTTGTGAAATCTGTCTGTAAGATTTGTTCCTACTTGCTCTTCTTTCATTGATGTATTGTCGGAACTGGGTGAGAGCGGAGTGGCTGCTTTTTCTCCATGAGGAACAAAAGCCTTTTTCATCGGAAGGGATCCTCCCGTGGTGGTCGGTGAATTGAATATAATCTCCTCGCTCACAACCGTAGGTTGGGTGAACTCGTAGAGAATTTCCTCCTCTTTCACCTGATCGAGAGCCGATGATTTGCTTTTGTTCATGAAGAAAAGAAGATAGATGTAATACCCCAAAAACAGGGTGACAACTATGATGATGTAGTATGTCATGACTTTAACGTATTAGTTGTGAAACCTTGGATAATAGCTCTTTATTTTCTTCGGTTGATAGAAAGAGGTTGATGGCTTCCTCTATCAGCCGGCTTCTAGAATAGGTCTCATACTTGGAGGATAAACGCAACGCCGAAATTCGTTGTATAGCGGCGTCAGAGAGCGTTACACGCATCGTCCGTTTCTTTGCCGCGCCTGTATCAGAAGCAGAGACTCCGGCAGGCTTTGAAATGGTGGATTTATCCATTTTTGGGGAAGGTTTTTCCTCACTATTCGAAGCGGACAGACTTCGGATACTTATACTCTCCAACCGTTCTTTTATTTTTCCAGACATACCTTAGTATAGATTAAGTCAAAGCAGTTTTTAGTTTGTTCTGACTGCTCTTTGGTTATCGTAATGGTGTTAACTCTTGAGAAGCAAACGAGATCTTTAACCAAAGGTGTCACTGTGCCATGACGGGCAAATATCTCATCAATCTCCGCCCAGTGGCTTTTCTCATTTTTTAACCCGACACCGGTCTTTATCCTGTTCGGAACAAAAAATAATTTGGGAGAGATTTCTAACTTCTCTCGTAGCTGGGCGATAACAGAGATAAAAGTGCCAGAGCTTTCTAGTACCTTGTTCTCATATTGATACGGGACTACTATCACATCACTATAAGCCAGGACCTGAATAAGGCCAGGTTCCGTGAGATTACCCGGTGCATCGATCAAGACGGGCTCGGTTTCTCCACGGAGTTCCTCCATAAATTCACCGACGACAGAAGGCTCTTCAAGGTTTAACTCAATAATGTCTCCTCCGAAATCGCAATCGGGGAAGTTCTCTTGGTCGACTTTACGCTGGTTAAGCAAGCTACGTTGATGATCTGCATCTATCATCAGTATCTTATCTTTCCGTAAAGCGGAGAGGTAATGAGAGAATAGAATCAGAAGACTCGTTTTCCCTACCCCTCCTTTTTGATTCGCAAATGTTATGGTCATAGTCTCAATATCAACAAGATTGTTTCTTGGCGCAAAGGTAGATGTTATTTTTGGTTTATATGCAAATACGCCCGTTTTTTTTTTTTTGTCGCTTTTTGAATTTTTGGAAATTTCTTTTGATAAATAGCCTTCTAAAGGGATATGCCCACCCACCCTGCTAAGGTAGGCCATTACTCAAAAAACGAGGAAAATAGCCGTGCTGGCACGACTTAATTACCTCGTATTCCTCGTAATGAAGCACTGAAAGCATATCACCTTAGGCATCCACGGGTTTCCGATGGAAGCTACCCTCTATGCCTAAGATGAAAAGCTTTCTCCCCGTGCTTCTATGGCCAATTTTTCACCCGGTTTTTAAGAGAACAGTAGGGGAAAGACTTATCTGCAAGGAATAAAAAAAGCCGGATACAGTGAAGTAACCGGCTTACTAAAAAAAGATGGGGTTAGTCTAAAGGCTTGGCGTAGTGGGTGAACTGTTCGTTAAATCCATCGCCCACCTTTCGTTCTTTGGAGAAATCGTGAATGAGTTTGTCGTCCTGGTATGTCTTTACATGGAGGAGAACCGTTGCATCTGGAGAGGTTACGTCATAAAAGCCGTTTACTATAATTCCAAATACTAAAGCTTGTCCCTTGTGTGTAAAGGTTGTTTGTATATTGTCTGTTTCTATATCATCACTATCGTAGTTCCCTTGTGACACGAGTTTTCCATCTTGGTAGATATTGGGTTCAAATCCTTTAGTTACGATAAAATTGATTTTAACTTTTTCAGAGGCTTTGATTGATACCTCATACTTGATATTGGCGACTATAAGTTTGTCTCCTTCTGGCTCATTTCCTTTTTCTTGTGAGCAGGCGGTAGCGCTTAGCATACCGATGAACATGGCAAATACCATCAAAAATCTCTGTTTCATAATACTTATATTATATAGTTTTTGAATTAAGTAATTGCAAAATTAGAAAATTATTTTATATTTGAATTATATAATGCGGATAATTTATCTAGGAAGATGATTTAATGTGAGTAATTTAATGCTACCCATTATTCCACTACGTTTTTGAAATTCTTCTGCGATTGTGGGTAAGTTCTCTAAATCTGGTGGGGTAATCATACCGGCATCATCAGAGGGGTTGAAAGAAAAAACGTAATGTGAATAAGCTGCTCCTGGCCATTTTTTAAGAGTGCAGATATTGAACTGCAGTTCTGAATGTGTGCGTACTGTGAGAATGTTGCCTTTGCGAATTTCCCATGGAATGAAATGTACGTCTCTCTTACCTTTTCGAGCCTTAGTGAATTCTTCCTTAACTGCAGGTGTTGTGAAAGCCCCTAACTGTACTCTTAGCGTATCTCTCCCTATGCGCGTGACGATCCAGACTTCTCTATCTTCAATCATAGACATCTTGGCAAACATATCTGTGCTTACCACCCAATATTTCCCATAGCGAGAGGCATTGGTAAGGGTGATATACAACCATATCGGAAATGTCCGGGAAATACGGAGAATACTATCTACACGTGCGTGTTCTAACGCATCCAAGTGTAGGAGATATTTTTGAGCAGCAGGATTGATATGGAGATAGATTTTTTGGAGAGAGGAGGAAAATATATAATCAATTATCCAAGAGCAGCCATTCCACGTACGAGGGTCTTCACCGGAGCGTAGGCGGACGATATGGATTGGATTTTCCATAATATAGAAAATAGCTTTTTGAATAACTTCGAGAGGGTCTTCTTCCTTTTCAATACCTAAGTATGATACTAATTCTTGGATCGGAATCTCGATGATGGGATGATCTTCTACTGGGGCGTCCCAACATATCTTATGCAATAAATACATCACTCTCAAAGAATGTGCATTAGACATTTTCGAGAGTGAGCGGCAAACAGGATATAAATCTAATGCCGGTTCGTAAGCATTTGATGAGATAACTTTATCGTCGATTAAAACCATGCCACAAATATAGTGTGTTTTATGTTTTCGACAAAAAGGGCTAATTTGAAATCTCCCTTTTCCCCTTTTGTTGCGATTGACGAGTTGCGAGTCAATTAGTTTCTTATAAGGGATGAGCCCCTATTTTTCTTTCGTATATTTGCAGAATGTTCTAAATCTGTAAAAATATGAATGCGAGAATTACGGTTGTAGGGAATTTAGCGGCTGCTGCGGTATGTAAGGTGAAAAAAGATGGAACCCCCTACCATATCATCACCGTAGCAGCCAATGCGACTAAAGGGGAAACAGTCTATTATTCTTGTTTCCTGTACGGAGTGAGTGAAGAGAGAGCTAAGTTATTGACGCAAGGAAGCCTAGTGTATGTCTATGGTATCCCTTCAGATTCCATTGAAGAGAATCCCAAAACAGGTGAAGCGTTTATCAATCACGCAATAAATGTGAGAGAACTGGAAATAATATACTCCAAAAAAGAAGGGCAATAAATCTGATTTACTCCTTGTGAATGATTATATTTGCATCGCAGGAAAGGCAGGGATGCCTCCTGCCTGGCGGGACGTTTTTATACGCATGCCTGAGCACCCGATGAGGGTGCTCTTTTTTTACCCCACGGAAGGTAGTAAATATAGACCAAAGAGAGAGGAACAATTATTGCACGAGGATTTGATATTATAAAATATTTTCTGATAATTATTTGGTAATATGGAATAGTCTGTTTACATTCGCAGCCAATATAGCAGAAGAAACGATGATACGAGCTAAGATAAAACAAGCGATGCGTATGCGTGGGGTATCCGGAGTGGAACTTGCCAAGGTGGTAGGAATCTCAACAAGTACTTTGTCTTCCTTTCTCAATGGTAGAAGTGGTATGAGTGTGGATAAGATAGATGCAGCTTTGCGTTATCTTAAAATAGAGCTCATGCTCACTTTGGATACTTAATATTTTTTCTAAACACTGATTCTATGGAAGATAAGAAGAGCCTACCTAAAGATCTCTCAAGAGTTCCGCAATCTTTGAGTTTTGATACGACGGCATTAGTGCGTACCTACAATGAGGAAGCGGCCATAATCCGGGATATTCTTGTTTATACTTCGTATATGAAGATGAAAAATATCTTTGGAGAGGTGGAATTTTCTATTGAGGAATTTTGTAAGACGATGGGGTATAGCAGGACAACGCTTCAGAGAACGATTGCTCGATTCAAGGAAAATCCAAAGCAAACTCCGATAATTGATGGGCACAAGTTTGATAGTCCTTTTGAATATGCTTTATTCAGAGCGATGAAAGAAAATGTTGTTTTCCGGAGGAAGCGAGAGGGGAAGGATGTTTTTGAATCCGTCCAGCTTATTGAGGGAATTGAGGTTTTGTATAACCGGGATACACGGAAGGGAACCAAGCGCACTTATAATATAAAGTTAAGCAAAGTCATCCGCGATTATCTTTTCTCTGAATATAATTTGATTGATTTCAATGAATATCGAAGTTTGCGTACCTCCAAAATATCGGATACAGGCTCTCTAAGGAACTTTTATATCTTCATGGCACGGATGGTGGCTCAATTAAAATATCATCAAAAAACGGGGGAATCACAGGCTTTTATACTATCAATAGATGATCTGTGCTCGATTCTTTCTTCTGAAGCGAGTAGCGCAAAAGAGAAAAAGAAATACATAAAGAAAGTATTGGGAGACCTCCAAGCAAATATTCATAAGATGATTTTTGAATGGCAATTCATTAAACAGAACTCCCGCTTTGCTTATTTTGTCGAATTTCATTTTCCCGAAGAGACGCTTCATTATTTCGATGAACAGCTTAAAGCGGTATTCTATAATAACCTTTACGGAGAATTAAAAAGGCGATTTGTTATCGCCGGGAAAAGTGAACTTCTCAACTCATTTGAAAGAATACAAGACAGGCTCGCAAATATTTCCTTGGATGAATTCTATTATCTTTATGTGGACAATCCTGATGTGAATCCGGAAAAATATCAGATCTACAAGGAAATATATGAAAGAACGTTTGGGGTTTCATTTAATTGTCGATAAATTTCATTCAGCATAATACGATCAGGTTTTAATAAAAGAGGCTGTAAGAAGTTCATTCTATTACAGCCTCTTTTTTTGTCCAGCTGTGTAGTTGACCCCCTTTTTAGGCAATTTAGCTGTGTAGTTGAGCCCCCTTTAGGCAATTTAGCTGTGTAGTTGAGCCCCCTTTAGGCAATTTAGCTGTGTAGTTGACCCCCCCTTTAGGCAATTTAGCTGTGTAGTTGAGCCCCCTTTAGGCAATTTAGCTGTGTAGTTGAGCCCCCTTTAGGCAATTTAGCTGTGTAGTTGAGCCCCTTTTGATATTGCCCTAGAACATGCTACAGGGTAATTTAGCTGTGTAGTTGAGCCCACCATATTCTTAAAGAATAATAAGAATAAAAAGAGAAAGAATGATTTTGCCTTTTCAAAACAAAAGCGGTAACCCTCCCCCTATCCCCTCCCTACACCAG
>Ga0129306_1001226_pt1 | contig 31066 bp, 14 predicted proteins | sample P827metagenome_FD_94438 | JGI IMG/M metagenome (GOLD analysis project Ga0129306, IMG submission 94438) | Capybara group fecal microbial communities from Wisconsin, USA - P827 metagenome | ecosystem: Host-associated > Mammals > Digestive system > Large intestine > Fecal | place: USA: Wisconsin...
CAAAAAGTACACAGTAACATTAAGTACTATTGTCGGATCATCTGCTGATGGTAAAGCACACCTCAGAACAGGATTCAAAGTAACTATGAAAATAAATGGTCAAACCTACACAGGTAAAACCAATTCCAAAGGTCAAGTTACTTTCAACCTTAAGATTACTAAGAAAGGCAAATATGATGCCACTATTAGTACTCCTGAGGACCAAACATACGTTACCACAACTAAATCCGTAAAAATAACAATTAATTAGTGGGATTTATTCTCACTAACTTTTTTCTTTTTTTAACATGCATTGATTTTTTTTTAAAGATAACTTTATAAACTCTTTTTTACATAATATCTATTATCTTTTAGCAATTCTATAGCTTTTAGACTAAATTAATCTAGTGGAGGTGATAGGTATAAGATATGGCATGAAATTGTTCATGGGATTAGTTATAATCTGTTTTATTGTCTCTTTATCCTCTGTTTGTGCAGTTGATTACGACAATAGTTTAAATAAAACTGACGATGGTTCATCTGCATTTGATTGTTTAAAAATTAATTCTTATGAAGAAGAAATTCCAGATGTGCCTGATTTGATCTTTAATGATACGATTTATTTGGACTCAGACAATATAGGTGATTACTTTACAAACGGTATTCTAAAATCAAAATTCAGCAATAAGATTTTCATATTTAATCAAGATTTTGAGAATTTGGGTAGATTAATCATTCATGCTAAAAATGTTACAATTAAAGGAATTGGATATGATTTGAAAAATACAGTATTTCATGTTGATGCAAGTGAAGTGACATTAACAGATATAAATATTAATCTGGACAGCGAATTTGCAGACAACGACGGTGCTGGTGTAGAAATTTTATCCGATCATGTAAATCTAATCAATGTTAGTATCAATTATGTGGTCCCGCAAAATGTTGAAGCATATGGTGTTTATGCAATGGGGGATAATAGATATCCATTAAAGAATTTGAAGATAATAAATTCCCGCATTAACTTTGAAGGGCACAATGATGATGTAAATGTTTACAATTGTGCACTTAAGGTTGTGGATTGCAAGGATGCCATAATTGAAAATAACACAATAATTTCCGCATTACCTCTAAAAGATATTATATTTGGTGCTGATGGTGCTGAACTTGCTTCTGATTTAGTTCTAACTGTTGGTATAGAAGGATGTAATAATATTACGTTTAGGGGAAACTCCCTTATCTCCGATGTCAATAAAAGGCCGGAGAATCAGTATCCTTCTTTAGATTGCATGTTGATAAGTAAATCAGATAATTCTTTAATATGTAACAATTCAATATTCATGACGGATTTTATGACTTATCCGGGCATAGATAACTATCTTTACGGTTTGGATATCTACAATTTGAATAATTTAACTGCATGCCACAATAACATTAGGATTATAACGACCGGTGGAAAACTAGCTGCTGGAACTGCATATCCTATTCAAATCACAGGTCCGATATCAGATGTTAATATTACCGAAAATGATTTGTATTCATTCTCAAGCGGTCCGAACATAGGAGTTTATTCCCAGAACTTTTATGGGGATACCTCTCTTTCAATTACAAACAATATTATTAATGTAACTGGACTTGCAGGAACACATGAATGGGCTTTGGTTGCAGGAATCGAATCTCAGGATTCTCACTCCACAATTAAAAACAATACAATTGAGGTCCACAGTATAGGGGCAGTTTCAATAGATGATAACATTTATGGTATAAGTTATCGTCAATCAACTAATGGAGACCATCAATATGACATTGAAAATAATACAGTGTTTAGTGATGGTTATTATGCCGTAAATCTCTTATCTTCAGTAGATTCAACAGTGGCTAACAATCTGTTGGTTACATATAACTCTAAAGTTAATGGTGGTAATGGCGGTTTTAAATATTGGGATATTAATTCCCATAGCGGATTGGAATTTTACAACAATCAGATAATGAACGCATTTGATTTCTTTGCATCTACAAGCAACAATGTTGATAATGGTGATAAAAACGATTATTCAACACCAAAAAACGATAAGGAGATTTCAAATAAAATTGACGGATCAAAACTTTCTACTGGTGAGGAAGATAATAAGTATTCATTCAACCCTTTAATCCCTGGTTCTTCAAAAGAACAGGGTGTGGATGATGAGAGTCAATCAGACAATGGAGATTCTCACAATCAACAGTCTTCTGATTCAAGCGGTTCTTCCGGCGATTCGTCATCACAGGGAATGACTTTAAAAGACTATCTGATTAATTTCATCAATTCCAATACTGAAGGCGGTGATGTTAACACAACATCATTCGATGGCCATGATGCTAATACTGTTTCAAACAATTCAGATGCAACCCCTTCCACTGAAGGTGAAAGTAGCGCTGCAAGCCAATCTAAATCCTCTCAAGGTTTAGATGCCGGCGAATCTGAAGGTGTCAGTAAACAAGCTTTTGAGATTAATGAGAAAAAGGATGATAGGTTTATCCCATCAATATTTTTCATAATCCCGGTATTGATATTATTGTTCATTGGTATCAAACGTAAAAAATCGGAATTTGATTAAAATTAGTTGTTTTCAACTAATTTCTTTTTTTTTTATTTTAATACATTTTCAATGGATACTTTTATATGTTCTTTTTTTCATAATTAAACATATCATTGACAAATGATTTTTACTAAAGTATAATTAATTACATTTGAGGTATTGAATTTGAAAATTAATAAAATCGCATTTATATTATGTGCAATTCTAATATTATTGTCTATCTCAGCGGTCAGTGCTTCTGATATTGCTGCAGATGATGATGGCATTGCAGCTGATGTGAGTAATGATAATTTGAGCAGTTTAGATGATGTAAATGCGATATATGTGGACATTAACGGAAAAAGTTCCAATGACGGTTCACAGGATTCTCCGATAAACACAATAAGCAAGGCAGTATCAAAAGCTAAGGATAATGATACGATTTATATTGCCAGCGGAGAGTATAAAGGCATTTCAAATTCAAGAATAACCATTGATAAATCTTTAACTTTTATTGGATCTGATAATACCATAATAAATGGGCAAAAAAGTAATTATATTTTCGATATAGTTGATGGTGTGTCAGTCACTTTTAAAAATATTCAATTTGTTAACTCCTACAAGGCTCCGGAATCATATTCATCATCTTTTAACAGCAATGTTTATGGGGCATCATTGGATATCAAAAAGGCTACAGTCGTCGTTGATAACTGTAAATTTATAAGCAATGTCCTTTCCTATGGGGATAGGGACAACTATATCTATGGTGGTGCAATCAGCAATTTTGGAAACTTGACTATCATTAACTCCATTTTCCAGAATAATACTGCACTTTCCACTTCAGGTCTTTATTCTTATGGTGGTAGTGTATACAACAATGGAAAACTATCAATTTACAATTCATCATTCATAGAATCAAGAAGTGTTGATTTTGGAAATGGGGCTGCAATAGCTAATGACGGTGAATTATTGATGGAAGATTCAATAGTCTCCCAATCTCGCTCATTGCATGAATGTAAAGGAACAGCAATATACAACACTGGTGACTTTAAGTTAATTAATTCAGTTGTTGAGAACAACTATATTGAAAGAGCAAGTTTTAACTGCATTTTTGGTGCAATTTATAATTCCGGAACTTTGACTGCTCGTGGAAGCATTTTCAGAAACAATACTGGAGACTATGAATCACCGATACCTTCTTACAAGGGTTCTCCTAATATCTACAATTCAGGAACTTTAAACCTGACTTACAACTTTTTCATTGACAATACTAATTTTGACGGCATTTCATCCGACATATTCTTCAATGGGGGAGAAATAATCTCCTTGGACAACAATTGGTGGAACACCAATGAAAACCCTTATCAGACAGGTTCAAAAATAAATGTGGATAAGATAAACACCTGGTTGATGGTTGACATTACTCCTGTGTATTCCAAATTAAACATATCCGATTCAGTAATCTTGAAGGCTTCCTGGACAAACAGTATCAATTCATTATCTCAAATTAATTCAATGCCTGCATCCAATATTACTTTTGAAACTGCGGTTGGAGGTAAAAAGATTAGCGAGACCAAACAGTTTACAAACGGCAGCTGCGAATTCATATTTGACTATGCTCAAAATAAAGGATCTTATGATGTGGTCGCACGTATGGGTTCATTCAATCAAAGTGCTGTTGTCGATGTCGGAAAGGAATTGTCCTACGTTGAGTTTAGCGTAAACGATAACATCACATATCTAAACGCCCTGTCCGTTAATGTTGAAGTTCTTGGAGGGGCTTCAGTTCCTAAAGGTGTTGTTTTAGTTAAAATTGCAGATGACGTCTACACAATAGATTTGGTCAATGGAAAAGGCAAATGTGAAATTTCCGACTTGGTTCCAAATAAATATGTGCTGGACATTGCTTATGAAGGCAGTGACGTTTACTTTAAGTCATTTAATAAAACCACAGTCACAGTCAAAAAGCAGGATGTCAGTTTAAACCTTAGCATTCCTGAAATAAAGGTTGGCCAAAAAGGCTCAGCCATAGTGAGTTTGGCTCCAAATGGAGTTCAAGGACAGGCAGTTTTGTATGTTGATGGAGTCAGGAAAAAGATCGTTTACCTCTACAATGGAGATACCACCATTTCATTAAGCAATTTTGCTGAAGGGGAATACAACATCACTTTGGAGTTCGTGGAAACCCAATACTATAACCCTGCAGTGGTCAGCGGAATTTTAAGGGTGACCCGTTATGATTCTGCAATAAATATATCTGCAGAAGATATTGGTGTTGGCGAAAATGCAACTGTAACAATCAGGGTAAGCCCGGAATCTTTAAGGGGAGAAGCGACATTAATCATTAATGGGGTCAACGAAACAATATTCATTGACAATGCAGTCACAAACATTACAATATCCGATTTGAATGCAGGTCAGTATAATATCACATTATTGTTCAATGGGGACTTGAGATATAATCCAGTTAATGTATCCACTTCATTTAAGGTATTGAAAACACCTGTCGTATTGGATGTTACAATTTATCAGGATGAGAAAAATCTTAATGGAACAGTAACAGTTAAAACTAACAATATTAACTGTACCGGCGTGGTCGGTGTTTATGTAAATTATAATACTTATAAGATGAATTTAACCAATGGAATGGCAAAATTCAATGTCAAATATGACAAAGGAACAAATTACATTTTTGTTTTCTATCAGGGAGATAGATTCTTTGAAGATGCAACCTGGAATACAACTATTGGGGTTGCCGACCAATTCGTGTTTATGGGCCAAAATTCAACTGGCTTTGAAGGAAATGACTTTAACTATTCTATAAGGCTGATAGAGATAAACGGTATTCCTATGCCGAATAGGGTTGTCAGTGTTGATTTCAATGGTATAATATATGATGTCACTACAGACGATGACGGATATGCCTATCTCAAGTTAAACTTGGCAAGCGGCAATTACAATATTTCTGCAAGCTATAAAAATGCGACAATTTATAATTATCTGACCGTAAGACCAATAGATTTTAATCTAACTTCATTAAATGTTACTTATGGCAGTGATGAAATAATCAGGGCAACCTTTGAAGATGGTGTTTTGGGCAAAGTCAATTTCATCATTGGGGATATAAGTGTTTTCTCACAGATAATTAATGGAACAGCGCTCTACAATGCTTCAGGCCTAAAGGTTGGGGACTATACCGTAAAAGCCATTTATTCAAATGATCTAGTCCAATTAACTAAAACCAATGGCTTCAGTGTTGAAAAGGCAAATCTGATTTTAAATGTTCGCGCAGCAGATGCAACACCTGACATTGATGAGATAATTGATGTCAGTGATTTAAAAGATGCCACTGGGGACATAACTTTCATATTCAATGGAACTGAATATGATGTTCCAATCAAAGACTCACATGCTTTGTTGAATTTATCAAGGTTAAATGAAGGTAGCTATTCGTTGGCTGTTAAATATGTGGGTGACAATAACTACCTGCCGGCTAACGAAACCGTCAGTTTCTACATTAAGGAATTTGCATCAGATATAATCTTGAGCATAAACGATGATTTTTATGGAAATGATTTGTTGGCTACTGCAATCCTCAATAGCAATGCGACAGGTATTGTCAGATTCAACGTTGGCAATATCACAAAAGACATTGCAATTGTTGGCGGAAAGGCAGTTTGGAACTTCACAGGAATCAATGTGGGAACTTACAACCTCACTGCAGAGTATTTGGGAAATTCATATTATATCTCTTCATCAAATTCAACATCATTTGCTGTCTTTAAAGCAAATTCAACCATTGAATTGTATGTGAAGGAGGTCTGTCTGAATGAAAACATCAGAATATATGCAGATTTAAGTCCTAATGCAACAGGAAGCGTATCATTCAGTATGGTTGGATATTTCTCACCTAGAAATAAGCCCGTCCGTGATTCTTCATCTAATTGGTATATCGCTCCATTGAATACTGGAGAATATCTGGTAATAGCCAAATATCTTGGGGATGACAATTATTACGCTTCAAACACAACTTTCATATTGAATGTGTCTCAAAGAAAATCTGTCTTGAAGGTTGAGCTAAACGATGCAAGGATTAGCGAAAGGGTAAACTGTAAGGTTTCCCTTTATACAAGCGATGGTGACCCTATTACATCCAAGGTAACTTTAAAAATCGGAAGCTCATCATATGACATTAATGTTAAAGAGGGTAGCGGTTCCTTAGTTATCGGTAGGATGGCTGAAGGCAATTATGCATATTCCGTGGAATATGCCGGAGATGAAAATTTCACTTCTGCAAGCGTTGACGGCAGATTTAAAGTTGTTGACGATTTGCTTGATGTCAATTTAAGTGCAAGCAATCTGACAAAATATTATGGAGGCAGCGGCAAACTGCAAATCACATTAAAAGATTCCAACAACAATCCTTTTGCCAATCAGGAAATTATCGTTAGAATTAAATCCAATGTGTATACAGTATTCACAGATTCAAAAGGTGAAGCGTCACTTGATGTCAGTTTGGCTCCTGGCGAATATGTTGCCAATATTACATTTTGCCAGACTGAAAGATATCACGAAGCTTCTGTCAATGCAACCGTAACCGTTCTGACAACTGTTGAGGGAATCGATGTTGTCAAATTATATGGAAGCGACACTCCTTATTATGCGGTGTTCACTGATTCAAACGGCAAGGCTTTGGGAAATATTAATGTCACATTCAAAATCGGATCAAAGTCATTTACTGTAACCACTCTTCCAAACGGTATTGCAAGAGTCAACATCAACATTAATGCGGGAACTTATACAATATCCAGCGTCAATCCGGTAACCGGTCAAAAATTGTCCAATACATTAACAATCTATAATAAGATAATGGAAAACAAGGATGTTTCAAATTACTATGGTGCAAAAACCACCTATAAGGTACGTATTTATGCCGATGGCGGAAAAGCAGTTGGTGCGGGAAAAGTTGTGACATTCAAGGTTAACGGAAAAACTTACAAGGTCAAGACAGATTCCAACGGTTATGCCAAATTGGCGATTAAATTAAATCCAAAGACTTATACCGTTACTGCCAGTTATGGTGGATTTAAAGTGTCAAATAAAATCACGGTCAAAAACGTGCTGTCCGCTAAAGACATTTCCAAAAAGAAATCAAAAACAACCAAATTTTCTGCAAAATTGGTCGACAGCAGCGGCAAAGTCTTAAAGGGTAAAAAAATCACATTTAAGGTAAACGGCAAAACCTATTCTGCAAAAACCAATTCTAAAGGAATAGCTAGTGTAAATCTTAGTTTAAAAGTTGGCAAATATAAAATACAATCAATTTATGGCAAATCTAAGATAACAAACACTATAACCATTAAAAAATAGGCTTTTTTATCAAAAATTCTTTAATTTTATCTCTTCATGTAGGTTTGCTTATTTTTATTTTTAATTTTTCATTTATCTATTAATCTAATCGCAGTTAGCTATTTTTATTTTACGGTTTTTTAGGAAAAGTGCTGTAATTATTTTTTGTCTATTGATTTATTTTGCAGTCTATAATCGTTGTATTTTTTCTTTCATTAAATTGATAAATTTTATTAATTTTTTTGTTCAAAGATATAATCATGATTTTCAAAATCCTCACTAAGGGACATAAGAATGTGACTTCCCATCATAAATCAACATTCGAAATCACAAAAGATGCTGAAATTGGCCCCACTGCCGACTGCATAATAGGGGTTGACATGGACAAGACAATGTTAAATTTCCCTCAGGAGTTTAAAGATGAAATAGCTGACTCCACAACCAAGATTGTTGTTGAACTTAAAACAAAAAACGGATATGATGAAATCACCGGTTTTGGCCATGAGGACCTGACTTTAACTCACCCTACTGACATCGTTATTAGAAAAAGTGATTATACCTGTTCAAGGACATTGATGATTAAGGCTGACAAGGCGGCCAGGGATCTTGATTTGAACTTGATTGAAGATTTAAAAAATGAGGAAAACATGGAAGTTACTATAAAATTATGCAAAAAATAGTTAACTATATATAATTTGAAAAATATATTTTTTTATAACTACTTTTGTTTTACGCGGGGGTGGTCGAGCGGTCAAAGGCGCTAGGTTGAGGGCCTAGTGGGTTAGTCCCTTCGCGGGTTCAAGTCCCGTCCCCCGCACTATTTGGATACTTTTTTTAGAAATATTTATAATTTAAAAAAACATAATTACATTTTAGATTTAAGGAGGTTTTTGATTGTTTAAAAAGTCTATTTTCATTTTAACAATTTTGGCTGTAATCTTTTTATGTATCTCTTCTGTAAGTGCAGATGAACTGAACAGCAATGCCACTTCCGATTTTGATGATTTGGCCATTCAAGTCAACAACACTCCTGAAGGAGGATCGTTGATTTTGGATAAGGATTATGAATACATTAACGGAACAAATAAGGGAATAGTGATTTCAAAGGCAATCACAATCGACGGAGCAGGGCACACATTAGACGGAAATAAGCTATCTAGGATGTTCAATGTCACTGCAGATAACGTCACAATTAAAAACATTAATTTCATTAATGGAAATGCGTTCGGAAGATATGGTGGAATTGCAGGGGGTGGAGCAATCTACTGGTCTGGAGCAAACGGTTTCATCGAAGGCTGTAACTTCACTGATAATTCAGGAAGCGGAATTGAAGATGACCCATTTGATAAGGAAGAAACCTATATTGATGAAAATGGATTTATAGTGCATGTTTATCGTGTAAGGCCTGTGGGCGCCAAGACAAATGAAGGCGGAGCCATCGTATGGAACGGTACAAACGGTGTTGTATCAAAATGTGTTTTCATAAATAATGGTGTAGGTTATCCAAATTCCGGTGGAGCAATCTGCTGGAGAGGGGACAACGGTACAATCTTAAGCTCAGAATTCTACAGAAACGATGCATGGTGCGGTTCTGCAATCTGTTGGATTGGTGATAATGGTACAATATTGTCTTCAATTATAAGCAATTCATCATTTTTCGATGGAGGAATCTACTGGTTTGGAGACAATGGAAACGTCCATAATTGTATTTTACTCAATATGGGTTATAGAGGTTCCCTCGGCCCTGTAAATGCTAATGTAAATGCGGATTACAACTTCTGGGGAGATACACTTGGAAGTCCATATTCTGCTGTTAAAATAAATAATGTGTCTAATTGGTTGGTCATGAAATTCTCCCACAATGGGGAATTTGTTGAAAAAGGCCAGAAGCTAGTCATCAAATATGACATAACTACTTTGGTGGACGATAAGGGCAATATGTCTAGCTATTATGGTTTGATAAATTATTCCTCTCAAATATTGTTCACCGCCGATAAAGATGGATTTTTAGACATTAATTTTGTAAACGGTGAAGTTAACGTCAATATTGATCAGAAAATAGCTATCAAGAGCAGTGATTTGACTGCGTATTATTCAAAACAGACTTCCTATTCAGTTAAGGTATATGACTTTGCAGGAAAGGTAGTCGGTAAAGAGGTCAAATTTACCATAAATAATAAAAACTATTATGCAACCACTGATAAAAATGGCGTAGCCACCCTAAAAATTAACTTGAAGCCTGGAACATACACAGTCTACACATCTTATGGTGGAGTCAAGGTTAAAAATAAAATCAATGTCAAGACAACTTTGATTACTAAAAGCGTTTCCAAAAAAGTTAAGAAATCAGGCAAGTTTACAGTTAAAGTTCTGGATTCTAAAGGTAAATCTATTGCCAAAAAGGTAGTTAAGATTAATTTTAAGGGCAAAACCTATAAAATCAAGACCAATTCAAAAGGAATAGCTACATTCAACATACAAAAGAATTTAAAAATTGGAATATACACCATTAAAACCACTTATGGTGACTTGACAAATTCCAATAAGATTATAGTTTTTAAATAACTATAATTTTTTCTATTTTTATTTAAAACATTTATCCTTATTCAATTCTTAAGCTACATCAATGACTTTTTTTATTATATTGCTTTTATAAATTCTGTTAATTTTCATAACTTATTTAATACATTAAATTAAAATTATTATTAAAGTAAAACTTATGGTGATAAATTATGAAGGCTGTAATTCCGGCAGCAGGTTTTGGAACCAGATTTTTGCCCGCCACTAAAGCACAAGCAAAAGAAATGTTGCCTGTTTATGATAAACCTACTATTCAGTATGTTATTGAGGAAGCTGTAGCTTCTGGAATTGATGATATTTTGATTGTTACCGGTAGAAATAAAAGATCTATCGAAGATCACTTTGACAAATCATTCGAACTTGAACAGACCCTGCAAAGCGCAGGTAAAGACGACCGTTTAAGGCAAGTTCGCGCAATCACTGATTTGGCTGATATTTGTTATGTCAGACAAAAGGAGCAAAGGGGTTTGGGTGATGCAATATATTGCGCTAAAAAGCACATCGGCGGCGAACCGTTTGCAGTTCTTTTAGGAGATTCAATCACTAAAGGTCCGACTCCATGTACAAAGCAGCTGATTGATGTTTATGAAAAATACAATGCGTCAGCCATTTCACTTGAAGAGGTTCCAAAGGAAAAAGTCGAAAGATACGGTATTATTAAAGGGACCGAAGTGGAACCTAACGTATATAATATTGATAAACTTGTTGAAAAGCCTCTGGCTCATCAGGCTCCATCAAACTTGGCCATTATGGGACGTTATGTTCTAGCTCCAGAAATATTTGACAAAATTGATGAAACAGAACCTGGTGTAGGCGGCGAGATTCAACTTACCGATGCCCTTCAAAAACTGGATTCCATTTACGGTGTTACATTTGAAGGAAAAACCTATGACATTGGAAACAGGTTTGAATGGCTCAAGACTTCAATCGAATTTGCAATGGACGATGAGGAGTCCAAGAATGATTTGATTGAATACATGAAAGAAATCATTAACGAAAACGAATAGTTATTTTTAATAACTATTAACTTCTTTTTTTTGATATTATGCAAAATCGGTTGATTGAAAAGACAGGCGATGAGATTTCACCTCTTGGCTTTGGAGCAATGCGACTTCCACTAAAAAACGGAAAAATCAATAGGGAGCTGGCCAAAGAACAGATTTATCATGCAATCGACAAGGGCATAAATTTTATAGACACTGCTTATCTTTATGGGGATAGCGAAAAGTTTCTAGGAGAAATATTGCAGGGCGAATATAAGGACAGGGTAATGATTTCAACCAAGATGCCTGCAATACAAATCAAGAAATATGAGGATATGGAAAAGGTATTGGATGAGCAGCTGGACAGACTTAAAAGAGATTATATTGATTATTATCTGGTTCATTCTGTTGATTTAAAGTCCATGAACAGGCTCCTGAAAAAGGATCTGATTAAATTTTTGAATAAGGCCAGAAGCGAAGGGAAAATAAGGTATGTTGGCTTTTCATATCACGGTCCCCGCGATGAATTTGAAACAGTTTTGGATGGATATGACTGGGATGTGGTAATGGTTCAGTACAATTACTTTGATGAAAACATTCAGGCCAGTATGGAGGGCATTGAATATGCAGCTTCAAAGGGAATTGGTGTTTTTGTGATGGAACCTCTTAAGGGAGGTATTCTTGCAGGCAAAATGCCGTCTGAAGCCGAAAAGATTTTTAAGGATGCTGATTCGGACAGGTCCAATGCTGAATGGGCTTTAAGATGGGTCTTGAATAATCGTAATGTGACCTGCGTTTTTTCAGGAATGAATTCAATTGAACAGATTGATGAAAATATAGCTGTTGCTGATGAAACATCTCCAATGTCAATGTCATTTGAAGAGCTTGAAACGGTTGAGCTTGTAAAAAGGGTTTTGAGAAATTCACTAAAGATTAACTGCTCTACCTGCGGATACTGCATGCCATGCCCTCAGGGAGTAAACATTCCGGAATGTCTGAAGATATACAATGAAAAGTACTTGTTTGACCATAAGGGGTTATTTAACACTTCTTTCATTGATTACTATCAGTATGTCAGTGGGATTGTGGGAAAGCCTGCCAATGCGGGAAAGTGTAATGGCTGCGGGAAATGCCTGAGGAAATGCCCTCAAAAGTTAGATATTATCTCCGAGCTTAAAAAGGTTAAAAAAGAGTTTGAATTGCCTGGCTTTAAATATAGCGTTTCTTTTGTAAAACATGTTGGTTTTCCGGTTTATAAGGTTATCTTAAAGCTTTTAAACAAATTGTAAATTGGGATTGTTAACTTGAAAACACTTATTTATCTTGAATGATATAATTATTAAATGAAGATATGTTTCTGTGATTTTTAATCGCTTTTAAAAATGGTGAAACGGATGAAAACTAATGGAAAAATTGTAGTTGCTGTTATAAGTATTTGCTTGGTTATTATTGTAGCGGGATTATTAATCTATGACAGTTTTGGTATAACTGTGGAAGGTGAGGGGGCCGCTGTTAAAGTGCCAAACAGCTTTGGCTTTGATGAGGAAGGCTTTCTGACAAATGATGAATATACGGTATTCTTATGTCCTGTGGTTGATGCGGCACCGAAGGATGAAGCCAAATTCTTTAAAGTGATTAAATCCAATGGCAAATCCTCAGGTTATGAGAATGTCACTAGCAAAACAATCAATGGTTATAAGGTGTATGACTATGCAGCAAGTCCTCATAAGCTGAAAAATGTTACTTCCGGTGGAGTTACATATGAGCCATATCTTCCGTTCGGAATAGATGATTGTGACCATTTTAGGATAGTTACATATGTTAAAGGTGAAACAGTAAATTACCTGATTATTTTCACTGATTATCCTGATGTTGATTTGTACACTCCTGAGGTTGAAAAAATCATCGACAGTGTTCGCGAACCTAAGGGATTTATCTAATATTGTGCTTTTAAAAATTGTGTTGGTGAATTTAAGTGGATTTATGGAACAATACGTTATTTCAATTTGCGATAATTATAGTTATTTTCTTAGTCTTGACAGTTTTAGGCACCCTAATCTATAGGAAGTTGAGAAATAGTTCCAATAGATTTTTAAATCCTAAGGAATTCTTGCCTGAAGAGGAAGTACATACATTAATGCAAACCGGTTATTTGATTTTGATGGCATTATGTTTTGTCAATCTCCTATACTCAATTATAGGAATAAACAGCCTGTTTTATTTTGCAGTTTTTGACATTGCCCTTTCATTGTTTATTGCAATTACATTTGGTGAGAATTCCAGGAAAAATAAGATTTTATGGTTTTTAATCGTTCCTTATGGGTCTCTATCCTATTTGCTGTTTGGCGAAAGTGTGGTCATGCTCATTGATTTCATACATATTCCTATCTTCATATACTTCATAAAGGTTTATTATGATAAATTTGTTGAGTATACTGATTCAAACGGTTTGGGAGTGACCATCTTATTGCTGTTTTCTATAGTAGTTATCAGTTTTTTAATAACTCAATATGTTGAAGGTGTAGATCCGCTTGATGCTCTTGTAATGGTTTCCAATGCATTTACAAGTAACGGATATGCTGTTTTAGGTGAATCCGCAGCAGGAAAGGTCAACAGTCTTTTCCTGGTTTGGGGAGGATACATTATATCTGGTGCGGGTACGGCCACCCTGACGGCGGCAATCTTGATGAGACACTTCAACAAAAGGTTCAAACAGCTTGAAAAATTGATAGAGGAGGGTGGTAATGATGATGACATATAGCTTCTTGCTTTCCATGATTGTTCAGCTATTGGTAGTAATCGGTGTTTTTGCGGTTATGGTTTATATTGGAAAATTCTTATTCCGAAGGATTAAATCCACATCTCATTTTAAATCATCCAAATTTTTCAATCTTCAGAAATATCTGCCTGAAGAGGAAGTTGTCTCTTTAAGACAGGTCTTTTATTTGGTAATGATAATAGTTTTTGTAGTTATCATATTATATTTAACATTTGACTGGAAGGATAATTCATTGTCCCTGTTGTTTTTAAACATTGCTGTTTCTTTATATCTTGCAATTCATGTTGATAGAAGATCATTTAAAAATAAATTCCTGTTGTTTTCATTAATTCCATTTGGATCTTTAGGTTATTTAATATTCGCATCAATGTGGATGCCTATATTTGACTTTTTCCATATAATAGCTTATCTGTACTTCATTAAGCAGTATTATCAAAAATTCATAGATTACACAGAAACCAATAGTCTTGGGATAACAATTATGCTTTTGTTCCTGATAGTCTTTATCAGCTTTTTGTTCACGATTCTTGTAGAGGGAGTTTCTCCTCTCGATTCGATTAACATGGTTTCCAATGCATTCACAAGTAACGGTTATACAGTTTTAGGTTCCAGCACTGTGGGAAAACTGAATGCAATATTCCTTGTATGGTCCGGTTTTGTCTTGTCAGGTGTGGGTACTGCTACCTTGTCCGTTGCAATCGTTATGAAATATGCAAATGAGAAGTTTGACCACCTTGAGGAACTTGTTAAAAAGAATAATAAAAAATAAAGCCTATTTGGATATATGAAAAAGTATTACTTTTTCTTCAAATTTTCTACATTTAGTATTACTTTTAACTACAGTATTACTTTTTATTAGTTTATTTAAATACTTGTTATTACTGTTTGTTAATTATACATGAAAGTATTACTTTTTAGGTGATTTCAACCGTTTTAGTATTACTTTAATTGGAAAAATATATATCTAATTTTATTACAAAAGTATTAAATGTAGTAATAATTTTATTTTAAAATATGCTACGTGCCTTTAATTATTAAGGGGAATTTATATGAATTTTTTTAGAAATAAAGAAAAAATCGTTTTGATACTTTTGATAATGTTCATTTTTAGTTTTTCTCTTCAGATTGCATTTGCTGAGGAAGACATAAATGATGTTAATCAGACATCCGATGTTGATTCGTTAAAAGTTTCAAGCGATGATATCTCTGAAAAGATTCCGATATATAATCCGAATGAGGATCTCTCAGATTCTCAAACAACTACTTTATTTATAATTAGTGATAATCCTGGAGTAAATATTCTGGATAAAGCTAGTTTTGAACTTTTAGATGAGAAAAAATTGGATAATGTGAATCTTATTATCAGAAGTGGTGAACAGGTCAAAACAATGCCTGAAGCTGAACTGATTCAATATCTCTCTTCCTGTGATGCATTTATCGGTGAATGGATAAGCAGTGATGTTGATTCAGTTTTGACAAGTGTTTTGACAAAATATCCTGATTTATCCAATAAGAAGGTATTCCTTATTTTAGAACCTCCATCAGGTAATTTGAATTCCGAATCCAGTTCAATAAACCTGCTTAGAAACAATACATTGAACTACAATAAAATATTTGCCGCATTCACTAATGAAGAATTGATAAACTATTTTAAGAATACTAAAAGAGGGCTTGCTTATTCAAATGTATTTAATTATATAGATACAAATGGAAGTAATTTCGACTCTTTTTTTAATAAATTGGTTCTTTATAAAGACCTCAATGACAAGAATAACTTGAAAAATCAAATTTTATTTGTTTTGAAACGTTTAGGTTTGGATGTGGAGTTTGAGGACCCAACATTCACTGGATCTCAGACTTATGGAATTTATAGGGATAGATGGTATAGTCTAGAGGAATACATTGACGTATTTTTTAACTCATCTAACGAACGCACTGTTGGAATTTTAGAAAGTACAATGTATATTGAATCACAACAGCTACACACCTGTTATTCAATTATAGAATCATTGGAAAAAAGAGGATACAATGTCATTCCAGTTTTTGCAGCTGGTGGATCTGCTGAGCAATTGGCAGTAATGGTTGAATCATGGACCAGTGCTGGAGGAGACATTTCAGGATTTTTAGCCGATTCATCTGCATATGATGTTTATGTTGATGCAATTGTTTCCATGGTTGCATATGGTGTAGGTGGAGAAAACTTCACTAAGGCAACAGACTTTTTTGAAGAGGTTGGTGTTCCTGTTTTCCGTGCAGTGCACTCCGATTACGTTTCAAATGAAAAATGGGAATTGGGTTCAACTGGTTTGACCACAGAAAAAAGTGATAAATGGTGGCATATTACTATTGCAGAGACTCAAGGAATAATCGACGCTACCTTCATTGGTGGTGCTTCAAGCTATATTTCAAACTTGACCGGTGCTAGAATTTCTACCTATATTCCTCATAAAGGAAATATTGAACTTTTGGCAGATAGGATAGATTCATGGGTGGATTTGAAATACACTACAAATGAAGAAAAGTTAATTTCAATAATCTATTACAATTATCCTCCTGGTAAACAGAACATAGGTTCAAGTTACTTGGATACAATTAAAAGTATCTACAATATACTCTACACATTAAAAAATGAAGGATATAATGTAGGGAAATTGCCGAATAATGTATCAGAGCTTGAAGATTTAATCATTTCCTGTGGTATTAATGTAGCTACATGGGCTCCGGGAGAACTGGAAAAGCTAGCTAATCGTAGTGGTGTTGTATTGCTTCCGGTAGAGGAATATACTTCATGGTTTAACTCTTTGGATGATATTGTAAAAATTCAAGTTTCAAATGGAACTGTTGCATATATTGGAGAGTTGACCAAAAGGGCAGTTGAGCTAAATTATACTGTTACCATATCAGATACAATTGATGATTGGCTCAATCAGGTTGTAGCTCTTCTTCCTAGTGAAAAATCAACACAGTCAAAGAAAGTTTTAGATGATATTGTCAGTGCTTTGAAAAATTATGCTAAAACTCAAAACTATGATTATTATGAGTTATATTTAAAGTATTTCGATGAATTTAAACAATTAAACATTTCAGGATTAAATGGATGGGGTGAAGCTCCAGGAGAGGTAATGGTAGTAAATAGGAATGGAACAGATTACTTTGTAATACCTGGCTTGACATTTGGAAATGTTTTCATTGCTCCTGAACCTCAAAGAGGTTGGGAATCAGACATTGAAAACCTATACCACTGTACAGCTGTTGCTCCAACACACCAATACTTGGCGGCATATTATTATATGCAGACACAATATTCCAATGCTATGGTGTTTGTTGGAAGACACGCTACCCACGAATGGTTGCCGGGTAAGGAGATTCTTTTATCCTCAACAGACTACGGGTCTGTTGTAGTTGGTGATGTTCCACAACTTTATTTCTATATTAGTGATGGTTTAGGCGAAGCTATTCAGGCTAAAAGAAGAGGATTCGCTGTTTTGATTTCACATTTAACTTCTCCAATGGCTTATACACATTTATATGGTAATTTGACAGTTGCAGCTAATTTGATTAATGATTATCAGAATGCTAAAACCAGCTCCCAAAAAGAAAGCATCTCTCAAACTTTGAGGGACTTGATAATAGCCAATGATTATTCCACCAATTTGGGACTTAATAAAAGTGAAGTAAAAAGTATTTCCAGTGATTTATTAGTCCAGAAGGTCAATACTTTCCTTAAATCCACTCAGGATACTTTATATCCTTTAGGTCTTCATGCATTGGGTGAACAGTGGAGCGAAGCTGATTTAACTAATACTGTCAGTGCAATGTTGGCACATGATTTGGTATTGGAAGATAATGCTGGTGTGCTAAACTTATTCACGGAGCTTTCTAAAATCTACTATTCAAAAGATTATGCTGATTTATCTGCATTTGAAAGGGAATTCGTCATGAATAAATCCTATGACATTTGCAAAGCCTTAATCTATTGGGATGTGGATACAGTAAGTTCTATTTTAATCAATTCAAACTCTAAATTTAACGATACAAATGTATTGGCTTGCCTTAATCTTGCAAAAACCTACATTGAATTAATAAATCAAAGTGTTTACAGAGAATTAGATTCAATGCTTAATGGATTAAACGGTAGATATATTCCAGTTAGTGAAGGTGGAGAAATTGTTGTAAAACCGTCTGTTCTTCCAACTGGTGGAAATATGTTCCAAGACCAATCCAGTGAGCTTCCGACTCAGGATGCTTGGAATTATGCCAAGACTCTTGCATTATTGACATTATCTGACCTTAATGATACAACCCAAAAAGTCATAATGGGTATTTGGTGTGTTGAAACAGCAAGAGACGATGGCGCATTGGTTTCTACTGTTCTTTATTTGCTTGGAATGAAACCTGTCTGGACAGATTCTTCCAGTGCAGGGTATGACGATGAAGGAAACCCTACAGGTAAAAAAGTGGGGGCAATGCCTGAAGTTATTCAACTTGAAAATTTGACACGTCCTGACGGTTGGGATAAAAAAAGGATAGATGTGACAGTAATAACAAGCGGGTTATTCAGGGATTTATACTCTTCACAGGCAATTCTTTTAGACAATGCTTTTAGAGTTGCTTTGGCCAGATCTTATTTAACTATTCTAGGCAATAAAACCCTAATGAACGGTAAATATGGAAAAGAGTTAAGAGAAGCTCTTGAAGGCGTTGTTAGTGGAATCAACTATTATGGTATTGCATCAGAATCATTGGATTCAAATTATGTTGCTCAACATTGGATAGAAGATTGTCTTTATTATTTAAGTATTGGTTATAATGCAACCTATGCTGGTGAATGTGCCATTACAAGGATATTTGCACCTCCTAACGGGGATTATGGTGCAGGTATATCCAAATTGGTATCAATGTCTTGGACATGGAATGATACTGATGAGTTAGCTCAATTCTACTTGGGTAGAATGGGAAATATGTATTCCAAAAACTATTGGGGAGATACAAACTCTTTAGTTTTCCTTAGGGCATTATCTAACTCCGACACTATTATTACCAGCCGTAACACTAACCAATATGGAGTTCTTGACAATGATGACTTCTTTGATTATTGGGGAGGTTTATCCATGGCTGTCGAAAATGTTTCCGGAAAATCCCCTAAAATGAACGTATTGATGTATGCCGATAAGAATAATGCATATATCTCATCTTTAGAGGAAGTTATGTATCAGGAAATTGCAGCAAGATATGACAACCCTAATTGGATTCAAGGAATGATGGGTGAAGGTTATAGTGGTGCTCGTTACATTTCCAATAAATTTGTAACTAACTTATACGGTTGGCAGGTAACAAGACCAGATGCTGTCTCTGACGATTTATGGAATAAAGTTTATGATACTTATTTCAATGATAAGTATGGTATAGGAGTTAAAGATTGGTTATCCCATGGAAATAATGCATATTCACTTATTTCTATGAGTGGGACCATGTTGACTGCTGCTCATGATGGCTATTGGGATGCTGATGATGCTACTTTAAGCGATATCGCAAATACTTGGGCTCAATCAACAGTTCAAAATGGTGTTGCATGTTGTGATTGCAGTTGCGGTAATATTGCAATGATGCAATGGGCAGTTCAATATGTAAATCCGGATATTTTGGCTCAGCTATTGCCTAAATTGTATGATGCTACTCAAAATCCGGTATTTTTAAACAATACCCAAAGCAATATAGCTCCTGAAAGCGAAACCAATCCTACTAGCGGTGACCCTTCAACTCCAAATCCTACTCAAGGCTCCACATCCAGTTCAACAACATCTTCTAATGCAACTACAACAAACAATCAGTTCTCACAAAGTAGTGCAAATTCAGATGGGGATGCGGTTTCTGATGTTGGTGAAAGTAGTTCTTCAAGTTCTGTAGGCGCATCTTCCGTAGAGGGTGCTGATGTTAAAAAATCCATTGAAATTAATCCTGTTACTCAACAATCTGCTAGTGAGGTTGGATTATCCTTGATTGCAGTTTTAGGAGTAATGTGTTTAATTCTTATAATTGGAGTCGGTTATTTTAGAGATAAGGACGATACTAAAAAAAGCAATAATTTAGATGAACTATTTAATGAAAAATTATAGTTCATTTTATTTTATTTTTTAAGAGGGAAATAAAATGGAAGTAATAAATTTATTATGGCAGTTGGGAATATTGTCTGCTGTTTTAATATTTGGAATAAAATTAGGTCTGGCTACCGGGCTTGCTAATATGTCAAAAAGATATTTGGCATTGGTTTCAGTAGGTTACGGTGGAGGTGTTTTGGTTTTAACAGAGATATCTTCATTTTACACAGCTCAGATTACTGATTTGATTTATACATACAATTTTGAATTTTTCTTAATTATGGCAGTTATAATGATTTTAGCCGGAATATTTACAATTAGGGAGTATAAGGTCTTTGAAAAAAACACTACTGCGGCTACTTGTATGGCAGTTGTTGCTCCATGTCCGTGCTGTTTTGGATCTATCATTGTAAGTATAATGTTAGTGGCCCCTACTGTTGGGTTAGGTCTTTTTAATTTAAGTATTATTGTAGCATTAGCTTTGGTCTTAACAATTATTGCTACATATTACGCATCAAATTATCTTGTTAAATTTATTAATAAGCCTTATCCGATTGTTTTGGGAAATTTCATGTTCTTTTTAGGAATTTATTTCTTATTGTCCGCTTTGTTTTTACCGAACATTACCGCTTTATTGCAAAATCCTATGGATGCGATTACAATAGCTTCTCCAGAATATATTTTGGCGGTTTTAGGTTTGATGTTAATGATAATGTTCTTAGGCGGATTTTACTTTAAAAATTATAGTTATTTAGATTAATGGTGATATTTTATGGTTACAACAATTCCCGGAAGTGAAGTATTAACTTCCGGATTAAATATGATTGCACAGAGTTTGCAGATTCCGGTAATCATATTTTTAGTAGTTTTTGCATTTTTTGCTATACTTACTCTGGGAAGTCTTATTTCAGAATACACTTCTAGAAAAAAGCTGACTCCAGACATGCTTGAAAAATTAATTTATGCAATATCCAAAGCCAATTCTCCTGAAGAGCTTATGAACGTTATTAAGAATTCTAAGCTTTATGAAAATCAGAAAGTAGTTTTGGTTAAGGTATTGCGCGCTGATTCTTTGACTCCTGATTCAAGAGAGACACTTGCAAGAAAATTGATTGAATTTGAGGAGGCAAAACGTTCAAAGACAATCGAGAGAACAGATATTGTTACTCGTATAGGTCCAACTTTAGGTTTGATGGGTACTTTGATTCCGATGGGTCCAGGTCTTGCGGCTTTGGGTGCAGGTGATGTGAATACACTGGCAAGCGCTATCATTGTTGCATTCGATACAACCGTTGTTGGTATTGGTGCCGGTGCTGTCGGATACTTTGTATCGAAAATCAGACGAAGATGGTATGAGGAAGATCTCTCCAATCTTGATGCTTTAATCGATGCTCTTCTGGATAAATTGAAACAATGATGTGGTGTTTTAGCTATGGTTAGGCGTAAATGTAAAAAAAGGTTTAGTGAGGGTGAAGAGGACCCTATGGCGGGAACTACCAATCTTGTTGATGCTATGCTTGTTATTGCAGTCGGATTTTTAATATTTGTTGTAATTAGTTGGAATATGCAAAGCGTAATATTTGCGGATACCTCACAGGACCCAACTCAGGCCGCCCAGAATCCTAATGTCAATATTACTGAAGTAACCGAAGGTCAGGAATTAAACGATACTCCAGAATCTTCCGACAGCGCAGGTCAAGGCTATCTGGAAATGGGTAAAGTCTATAAGGACCCTGCAACGGGCAAACTGATAATGGTTGAAGGGTAATCTATTGGTGATAATATGAAAAAATCATTTATTTTATTGATTGCATTGGTTCTCATCATATTTGCATCTCTTGGCACTGTCAGTGCAGATGATATGCAATTAACTGATTCCGGCCAGGTTTCAGGTGATGTGGATGTGGTTACGACCAATCCCTGGACGACATCAGGTGAGCTAACCTATGCCATTCCTTCTGACGCTAAGGACATTAAGAGCGCTGATGTTTATATAAATGTTTATAGCGGTAGCGCTCAGAATACTTATGGTTTAAATGCCAATGTGAGTTTAAGCACAAAAAATGGTGTCAGTCAAATAGCAACTGAAGAATTGTGGGTTGAAGGCGGAAGTACTGATGGGACTATTTATCCGGTAAATAACCACACATATAAATGTTATTCCGATTATCAAATGCATTATGATATAACCGATTCACTTAAAGGCTTGAACGGTTCATCAATAACCATTAAATTTGATTCTTTAAAAATGGCTGGAAAACAGTTTGACGGTAGAATCAAACTCATAGCTTTAATCTTGGCTTATGATGATGGAGATGATGATAAAATATATTATTGGTATGATTCTACACAAAAATGGACAACATCAAGTGTTGTAACTTCATTCAATACCGATAAGGTAACAGATATTGTAAATGCGGAGTTGACAAATGTTCTTCTTTCCAGCGGTGAGGGGGTTTACAAGTTAAATGGTGAGTTCCTTGGTGATTCGGACAAACATGTTTCAGGCAATTATTATCAGTATTATTACTGGAACATTTTGGATAGGCTGGATGAGGGAGATAATGTTGAAATAACCGCCATGAGTACTGGGACTGGTTATGGGTCAATTAAAAGCGTTTTGTCATTTTTGAAATTGGAATCTAAAAAACTAAGGGCTGACGTTTCCTTTGACAGTGAATATGCAAGTGTTTCAACTTGCTATGCAGGTACCAATAACACTTTGACCATTAATGCTAAGGCCAATTTCGCCGGAAAATATCTGGTGGAATTGTTGGCTGACGGTGTTTTGGTAAACAGTACTGAAGTTAATTTGGATGGTAAAAACCAAATTTCTCTTTTGTTGACTGACTCTACTGTCAGGCCAGCAGATGAAACTACTGTAAATGGCGGCGATAATTCTAAAGTTACTTATTCTGTCAATGTTAAAAGGGGAGATGTCGTCGTTGGAAGTGCCAATAAGACTGTTCCTGTATTGTACAATGGATATCTGGGAAAAGATTTGGCTTATAATGCAACTTATATTGAGGATACTCAAGTTTTCACTGTAACTGGTGGTGTTATGGCTGATACTAAGAATGATTCAACTTACATGGCTGGTTCTGCATTAAATAGGGTTGATGTTTTCAGTATCGATTTAGATAACTCTTCATCTTTGGAAAAAGTATTTGTTTACCTTGCTTACAACTGGGACAAATCAGGTGTAAACGGGCCTGTATTTAATGTTACCTTTAACAATCATGTTGTTGCTCCTAAATCCCGTTACAGGGATCAGGGTAACTTGGGGGATTATGGAAAATACGGATACGGTTTGTTCATATATGATGTAACCGAATTTGCTCAGGCTGGAAGCAATACATTAGTTATCAATAAGGAAAAAGGTTTAACTGCTGTTTATCCAAGTACCTTGATTTACTTGTACAATAATACTGAAAGTGATTACTTATACAATGTTTACATGTTTGATGGTGTTGATTTGCTTTCAAATGATTACAATAATGCCGGCAGAATCGTAAAAACAGAAAATGCTTTTGATGTAAATACAAATGATGTATGTGATGTAGCATTTTATGTCTTTGCAGCCGGTGCTCAAGCGGGTGAAGGCAATGTTATATTTAATGGCGATGAATATGCGGATGTTTGGAACGGTTCTTCTAACTCTGTTGGACTATATTCTATGAATATTTCAAGCTCACTGGCCGATTCAAACGATTTTGCATTTGTCGCTACTGGATCCACATTTTTGGCTTTAAATCAGATTGTTGTTGCAACTCAAAAGGTACCGCTTAAAGTTACCTTAAATGCAAAAACATTATCCACTACCTATGATTCAAATAAAGCATTTACAGTTACTGCTTTTGATTCAAAAAATAATCCTATAAGCGGATTGGAACTTACATTGAAAATTTTCACCGGCAGCAGTTATGTAACTAAAACCATTAAAACAAATTCAAATGGAGTTGCAAGCTTTAAAGATGCGTCAAAATTAGCTATTGGTACTCATAAGGTTGAAATTACATCATCTAACAAAAATTATGATGTTAAAAAATTAACTTTATCAATTAAGGTGTCTAAGGCTAAGACTACTGTTAAGGCTCCAAAAGTAACTAACAAATATAAGAAATCCCAATATTTCAAGGTTACTGTTAAAAACCAGGCAACTAAAAATGTAGTTAAAAACATTAAGATTAAACTAAAAGTATACACTGGTAAAAAATACACAACCGTGACTGTTAAAACCAACAGCAAGGGTATTGCTCAGTACAATACTAAGTCTTTAAAGGTCGGCACTCATAAGGTTGTTGTCTCTTCTGGTGACTCAAAATATACTGTAAGTGCGACTAGCTCAATTGTTATTAAAAAATAGGGATATGCTCTCTATTTTTTACATTTTTATATTTATAATGTAGTTAATGCTTGTTAAATTGTATATAACATATTTTTTACAGAGTATTACTTTTCATTTTTCTAATTTTTTAATTTTTATTACTTTTTTTAATATTTTTCAACGTTTAGTATTACTTTTGGCCAAAAGTATTACTTTTTACTATATTTTTATAAAAAAAGTAATAAGAAATATTTATATTAGTATTACCACTTCATATTTATTAAGGCTAATTTATTTAAAGTATTTTTGTTTATTATACATATTATTCCCTTTTATTCCTGCTTTAAATAAACTGCCGAAAGAAAGATTATGGGATATTATGAAAAGTAAATCATTTATTTTTTTATTGGTATTGGTTTTCATGATAGTTTTCTCCCTTAGTGCTGTTAGTGCAGACGATTTTCAAACAATCGACTCAGGTCAGGTTTCAGGGGATGTCGATGTAGCTACGGTTAATCCGTGGAATACATCAGGTGAACTAACCTATGACATTCCATCTGATGCTGATATCAAGAGTGCGGAAGTTTATGTAAATGTATATAGTGGTAGTGCTAAGAATTCTTATGGTGCAAATGCCAATGTGAGTTTAAAAACTATAAATGGTGAAAATCAAATAGCAAGCGAAGAATTATGGATTGTAAACGGAACTACTGATGGTACTGTTTATCCGCTAAATGATCACGTCGATAAATGTTACTCTGACTATCAAATGCGTTATGATGTAACAGATTCTTTAAAAGGTTTAAATGGTACATCAATTTCTATTAACGTTCAAACTTTTAAAATGGAAAATAAAACATTTGATGGTAGAATCAAACTTATAGCTTTGGTTTTAGCATATGATGATGGTGATGATGATGTTATTTCTTATTGGCTGGACTCTTCTCAAAGATGGACAAAAGCCAATGTCACTACAACATTCAATACTGCCAATGTAACTAATGTTTTCAGTGCTGAGTTAATCAATGTTGCACTTTCCAGTAAAGATGGAAATGTCACATTTAATAGTAAAGCACTTGGCGCTCCGGATAACCATACTTCTGGTAGTACCTATCAATATAGTTGTTGGGATGTTTCTGATGAGATGGTGGCTGGTTTAAATACTGAAATGGTATCTACTCCTACAGGGTCTTCTCTTAAAAATGTTTTAACAGTTCTAAAAGTTGAAGAAATAGCTGCTAAAGTATCTTTAGCTACAGAATATACTAATGTTGCTACTTGTTATGCAGGTACTAATAACACTTTGACTATTAAAGCTAATGCAAATAAGGCAGGCAAATACATAGTTGAGTTAATCGCTGACGGTGATGTTGTAAATAGTACTGAAGTGCAACTTGACGGTGAAAAGGAAACCACTCTTTTATTAACTGATCCTACTATCAGGCCAGTTGATGAAACTACTGTAAATGGTGCAAATAATACTAAAGTGGCTTATGCTGTTGCTCTCAAATATAATAATGACATTGTAACTTCTGCTGTTAAATCAGTTCCTGTATTGTACAATGGTAATTTAGGTTACGACATGGAATATACAAATACATATGGTTTTGGACAATTCACTGATATAATTACTGGTGATATTGTAATTGATATTAAAGACGTTAGCAGTTATTTAGGCACTGCTGCTAGTGCTAACAATAGAACTGATGTTTGGACCATCAACTTAACTGATGATTCTTATCTTGCTGACGCATTCTTATTCATTCCATATAATTGGTTTAATGCTAAATCTTACAATGAAACTGCTGATATGTTCAATTTAACATTCAATGGTGAAACTATCTCTCCTATTGCTCATTATAGGGACCAAGGAAACTTGGGTAACTATGGTAAATATGGTTATGGTATTTTCATCTATGATGTTACTGATTTGTTAGAGACTTCTGGTGATAATACTCTTGTTTTATTCAAGACTATTGAAAAGACTCCTGCTGTTTATCCAAGTGCTTTAGTATACATGTATAACACTGAGGGTGGTACTCTTAAAGAAGTTCAGTATGTTTTAGGTGCGGATTTATTAGCTAACTCTAATAATGATGCTGGAAGATTAGTGGAATCTAAAACTAATATAAATATGTTAAGTACTGGTTATGTTAATGCTACACTTTATGTTTTAGCAGCTAGTGCTCAAGCAGGTGAAGGTAATATTGTATTTAATGGTGAAGAATTTGTGAATGTTTGGAATGGAACTTCCTCCACTACTGATTTGTTCACTGCTGATGTTACTTCTATTTTAGCTGAATCTAACAACATTACATTTGTTGCTACTGGTTCTACTATTGTATCTTATCCTCAGTTCATTGTAGCTGACAGTGGTATTTCTTTCAGTGTTGATTCTATCAAACCTGAATACACTAGTGTTCCTAGCGCTTATGCTGGTACCAATAACACATTGACAGTTACCGTATCCAGTGATGTTGCTGGCGAATTTGACGCTTATCTATATGCTGATGGTGAAAAAGTAGCTGAAGTTACTGTTACTTTAGTTAATGGAACAAATACAATTTCATTAACTGATCCTACAATCAGGCCTATTGATAATACCACTGAAAACGGTGCAAATAATACTAAAGTCACCTATATGGTGCTTGTAGATAATGGATTATATCATTCTTATAATTCAATAACTCTTCCTGTATTGTACAATGGTAATTTAGGTTATGATATGGAATACAATGCCGGTGGATTCGGACAATATTACAGCATGTTTACTGGTGATATGGTAATTGATATTAAAGACGTTAGCAGTTATTTAGGCACTTCTGCTAGTGCTAACAATAGAACTGATGTTTGGACCATAAACTTAACTGAAGGTTCCAATCTTGCTGATGCAATGTTACTTATTCCATACAACTGGTTTAATGCTAAACTTTACAATGAAACTGCTGATATGTTCAATTTAACATTCAATGGTGAAACTATCTCTCCTGTTGCTTATTATAGGGACCAAGGTAACTTGGGTAACTACGGTAAATATGGATATGGTATTTTTGCTTATGATGTTACTGATTTGTTAAATGCTTCCGGAGACAATACTCTTGTCTTATTCAAGACTATTGAAAAGACTCCTGCTGTTTATCCTAGTGTATTAGTATACATGTATAACACTGATGGCGGTTCTATTAAAGAGGCTCAGTTTGTTTTAGGTACTGATTTATTGGCTAATACCAATAATCTTGCAGGCCGTGCTGTTAAATCTGATACTAATATAAAAATGTTAGGCACTGATTATGTTAATGCAACACTTTATGTTTTAGCTGGTGGTGCTGAAGCAGGTGAAGGCAATATCGTCTTTAATGGTGAAGAATTTGTGAATGTTTGGAATGGAACTTCCTCCACTATCGATTTATTCACTGCAGACGTTACTAGTGTTATGAATAAGAACAATAATATTTCCTTTGTTTCTACTGGTAAGACTATTGTATCTTTCCCTCAATTCATAGTAGCTGACACTGGAATTTATTTAAGCATTGATTCTATTAGTCCTGAATATACTAGTGTTCCTAGCGCTTATGCAGGTACTAATAACACATTGACAATCACTGTAACCAGCAATGTATCAGGTCAATTTAAGGTTAAGTTATATGCTGATGGTGAAAAAGTAGCTAATAATACTGTTGATTTAATCAGTGGAACCAATAAAATATATATAACTGACCCTACAATCAGGCCTATTGATAAAACCACTGTAAACGGTGCGAATAATACTGAAGTCACATACAAAGTAAGTTTCTCTTATGAAGGATATGCTTGTCATAAATCAATAACCCTTCCTGTATTGTACAATGGTAACTTAGGTTACGACATGGAATACAATGTTCATGGGTTCGATGGATTTAATGAAGTGATTTCCGGGGATATTGTATTTGATATTAAGGATGATAGCACTTATTTAGGCACTGCTGCTAGTGCTAACAATAGAACTGATGTTTGGACTGTCAACTTAACTGATGGTTCTGAAATCGCTGATGCATACTTATTCATTCCATACAACTGGTTTAATGCTAAACTTTATAATGAAACTGCTGATATGTTTAATGTAACATTCAATGGTGAAACTATCTCTCCTGTTGCTCATTATAGGGACCAAGGAAACTTGGGTAACTACGGTAAATACGGTTATGGTATTTTCATCTACGATGTTACTGATTTGTTAAATGCTTCCGGAGACAATACTCTTGTCTTATTCAAGACTATTGAAAAGACTCCTGCTGTTTATCCAAGCGCTTTAGTATACATGTATAACACCGAAGGAGGTAACTTGAAAGAAGTTAGCTTTGTTTTAGGTGCTGATTTATTGGCTAACAGCAATAATCTTGCTGGCAGACCTGTTGAATCTAATACAGTTATAAAAATGGGCGGTACTGATTATGTTAATGCTACACTTTATGTTTTAGCTGCCAGTGCTGAACCAGGTGAAGGTAATATTGTCTTTAATGGTGAAGAATTTGTGAATGTTTGGAGTGGAACTTCCTCCACTACTGATTTGTTCACTACTGATGTCACTGCTATTTTAGCTAAATCCAACGACATTACATTTGTTTCTACTGGTAAGACTATTGTGTCTTTCCCTCAATTCATTGTAGCTGATACTGGTGTTCCTTTCTCTGTTGATAGCATTAAAACAGAATATACCAGTGTTCCTACCGCTTATGCAGGTACAAATAACACATTGACTGTTGAGGTATCCACCAGTGCAGATGGTGAATATGAAGTTTATTTATATGCTGATGGTGAAGTCGTTGACAACCTTACTGTTAATTTAACAAAAGGTTCCAATACCTTATTATTGACTGACCCTACAATCAGACCTATAAATGAAACCACTGTCAACGGTGCAGACAATACCAAAGTCAAATATTCAGTAGTAATGAATCAGGGTGCAAGTCATGATGAAGGAAGCATTACTGTTCCTGTTTTATACAGCGGTAATTTCGGTAAAGATTTAGAATACAACGCAACTTACATTGAAGATAGAGAAACATATGCCGTAACCGGCGGAATTCAAGTTGTAACTCAACCTGATACTACCTACATGTCAGGTTCTGCAGTAAATAGAGTCGATGTTTTCAATATTGATTTGGATAACTCTTCATCTTTAGAAAAAGTATTTGTTTACCTTGCTTACAACTGGGACAAATCCGGTGTAAACGGCCCTGTATTTAATGTTACCTTTAACAATAATCCTGTTAATCCTAGATCCACTTACAGGGATCAAGGTAACTTAGGTAACTATGGAAAATACGGATACGGTTTATTCATATACGATGTAACTGAATTCGCTCAAGCTGGAAACAATACATTAGTTATCAATAAGGAAAAAGGTTTAACAGCTGTTTACCCAAGTACCTTAATCTACTTATATAATACTACTGATAGTAGACGTTTAACTACTGTATTCATGGCAAATGGTGCTGACTTACTTTCAAACGATTATAATAAAGCTGGTAGAGTCGTTAAAACCAGTGATGTTATAGAAGTTGAATCTGAAGATATGGTTAGCGCATTATTATGTGTCTTTGCAGCTAGTGCTCAAGCAGGTGAAGGTAATATAGTATTCAATGGAGATGTGGATGTTGATGTATGGAGCGGTTCTTCTAACTCATTCGATACATACATAAAAGACATCACCGATACTGTAAACTGTACAAACGATATTGAATTTGTAGCTACCAAATCTACAATTTTAGCTTTAAGCCAAATGATTGTAACCAAATCAATTATCAAAGTGGTTCCTAAAGTTGTCATTGAAGTTCCAGAAGATATCAAACCTGGCGATAATGTTACTGTAACTATTAGCATTGATGAAGCTATTGGTGAAGTCATGGTAATGGTTGATGGAGTTGAGAATAGTGTTCCATTCGATGAAAATGGTACAGCTTCATTTGTCATTGAAAACGTCACTGAGGGAGTTCACGCTATAGGAGCATTATATCCTGGTGATGTGGAATATTATCCTGGAATGGGAGTTAAAGCTTTCGAAGCAGTTCCAGTTATTCCAACTGCAACCAAATTTGAAAATATTACAATTGCTGGTGACTTAACTGTTTCTGCTGTTTTAGTTGACGTGGAAGGCAATCCTGTTGCTAATGCTGTGATTGACTATACTGTTGGTGGCGTAGCTAATTCCACTGTTACCGGTGCTGACGGTTCATTTGTAATCGCAGGTGCAAACGATGTTGTTATAGATATCGCTTATGCAGGAAGTGATGCTTTACAAGCTGCTAATACAACTATTACATTAGCTAATGTTGCTCCTGTTGTTGTTCAAGTTGAAGCTAGATTTAACATAACCAATAATGCTATAACTATTTATGGTTATGCTGTTGATAAGAAAGCTGGTGAGCAAGGTATTG
>Ga0129306_1001227_pt1 | contig 31023 bp, 30 predicted proteins | sample P827metagenome_FD_94438 | JGI IMG/M metagenome (GOLD analysis project Ga0129306, IMG submission 94438) | Capybara group fecal microbial communities from Wisconsin, USA - P827 metagenome | ecosystem: Host-associated > Mammals > Digestive system > Large intestine > Fecal | place: USA: Wisconsin...
AGCGTATAGTTTACCTCAATAGAAGGGGGTAGGTTTGGCGAAAAGTGAGAATGAAAGTGAGAACAAAAAAGATAACCCGCTGAAAATCAGCGGGTTACAAGTGGTGCTGGGAAGAATCGAACTGCCGACACATGGATTTTCAGTCCATTGCTCTACCATCTGAGCTACAGCACCGTTATTTGCGGATTGCAAAGGTAGGTATTTTTTGGGACTTTGCAAATTTTTTTTGAAAAAGCTTTGAGGATTATTACTATCTTAGCAGAAAGATTCAATTGAATAATGAATAGAATTGGAATTCTTGTCAGGAAATGGGCGGACAGCAGCCTGGTGGTAAGGATCATTATCGGACTGGTAATTGGTGCGGTGCTGGGGTTGATGCTGCCGGGGTGGAAGTGGATTGGTATATTGGGAACCATATTTGTGGGGGCGTTAAAGGCCATAGCGCCGGTGCTTGTGGGGATTCTTGTTACGGCTTCTGTGGCAAAGGCGGGGAGCGGGGTGGGGGCGCGTTTCCGGAAGGTGATAGGCCTTTATCTGGCCAGTACGCTGACTGCGGCGCTTATTGCTACGCTGGCAAGCACTGTTTTCCCGGTTACCCTGACTCTTCAGGATGTGGCGGAGGGCAGCGCTCCTGGGTCCCTGGCCGATATTTTCCGTAACCTCCTTTCCAACATAGTGGCCAATCCGGTATGGTCAATGGCCAATGCAAATTACGTGGGAATCCTCTTCTGGGCTATCCTGACGGGCCTTGCTGTCAAGATGCTGGCATCTCCGGGAACGGTGAAGGTGGTCTCGGATCTGGCCGATGCGGTTACTCTCATCGTCAAGTGGATAATCCAGTTTGCGCCGTTCGGCATCATGGGACTGGTGTTTGCCGCAGTGGCGGAAAGCGGCCTGGAGATATTCACGACGTATGGCCGGCTCATTCTCCTTCTTGCCGGATGCATGCTTTTCAACGCGCTCCTTATGAATCCGTTGTGGTCTTTCATGGTCACGCGCAGGAACCCTTATCCGCTTCTATGGACCTGCCTTAAGGAGAGCGGACTCAATGCTTTCTTTACCCGGTCATCGGCCGCAAACATTCCAATAAACATGGCCCTGTGCCAGAAGCTTGGACTGGACAAGGACTTCTATTCCGTGAGCATTCCGCTTGGAGCGACAATCAATATGAACGGCGCGGCGGTGACAATTACGGTTATGTCCATGGCCGTTGCGCATACGCTTGGCATAGAGGTGGGCTTTGTTACGGCTCTTCTGCTTGGAGTCATTGCAACGTTCGGGGCATGCGGCGCTTCAGGCGTGGCCGGCGGCTCTTTGCTTCTCATACCCATGGCCTGCTCCTTCCTTGGGATAGGGAACGATGTGGCCATGCAGGCGGTCGCCGTGGGTTTTATCATCGGGGTAGTGCAGGATTCGCTGGAGACCGCCCTCAATTCCAGTGCCGATGTCTTTTTCACCGCTACTGCAGATTACGTTGAGCAGAGTTAGAACCACTCAACGCCGCTAAGATCCAGCGCATTCCCGGGGAGATTCCATCCGGGTGTGTAATAGAATGTGTAGTCTTTGAGATCCTTTGGAATACGGTTTAGGAACGACAGCCTGGGCTCGCCGTAGTCCCCGGAGTTGCCGTAGAGGGTAATGGTCTTCTTTTCATCGTCCTTGAGGTACCAGCCGCCGCCATGGACCTTTACATAACCGTATACAAGGTCCTTATGCTGGTATACAAGGCCGTAGACAAACGTCCCAACGAGAGGCCTGTCAGGATAAGAGACCAATATGAATTTGGGATGCATATGCTTTATTAAAACGAATGCAAATATACAATTATTATACTATTTGGCTATATTTCAATAATAAATAGTATATTTGTATAAATTTAATGACAGTTATTCAGTTTAACCAATAATAATTATGAAGAAAATTTTCGCAACCCTTCTTGCAGCATCCCTTATGTTTGCTGCTACCGATGCTTTTGCACAGCTCAGCGCTGGACTTGGTTACATCAATGCAACTGAGAACGGAACCTACACAAATGGAAATACCACAACGACTTTGGATCCTCAGGCATTCAACGGCGTTTATGTAGGTGCCAACTATAGTGTAGACATGGCCAGTGGCCTTAGCTTAGTTCCCGGTGTTTATGTGAGCGCCCTGTTTGGCAGCAAGCATGTTGATGTAGCTGGTCTTGGCTGGATTACTGGTGATCACAAGTACACGGAGTTTGCCGTCAATGTTCCCATCAATGCAGTTTATAGCTATGCACTTAACGGCGACACAAAGCTCTTTGCTTATGCAGGACCTATCATGCAGTTCGCTCTCTCCCACAAAGACGCTCTTACTGCAACTGGTTCCAACACAACTACAACTTATGATCGCCTGAATGGTGACAATCAGGAGCGTAACCCCTTCAACCTCTATATTGGCGGTGGTATCGGTGCACAGGTTGCCAATATCCAGATTGTTCTCGGTTACGACCATTCCCTCCTGAACATTGATTCCCGTGACGGTTACAAGAGAGGCCGTTCCGCCATCAAGCTTGGCGTTGGTATGGCTTTCTAAGTCTTAAAGACATAAAAAAATAAATCCTCCCGAAAGCCCGGGAGGATTTATTTTTTACTTAAGGAACTCGTGACTGGAGGTCATGGCCTTGGGGTCCAGGGCTTCGTCCAGCTTTTCCTTTGTCATGAGTCCGTAGTGGAGAACAAGGTCGTAGACGCCCACGCCGGTTTCCAGGGCTTCCTTGGCCACCTTGGTGGAGGCCTTGTAGCCGATGTAGGGGTTGAGGGCAGTGACAATACCAATGGAGTGCTTTACCATCTTGTAGAGGTGGTCTGCATTCACTGTGATACCATCGATGCACTTTGTGCGGAGGGTGTTCATGCCGTTGATGAGCCAGGTAATGCTTTCCAGGACGGACTCCGCAATGACGGGCTCCATGACGTTGAGCTGCAGCTGGCCGGCTTCTGCGGCAAATGCCACGGTGGTGTCGTTGCCGATGACCTTGAAGCATATCTGGTTCATGAGTTCAGGGATGACGGGATTCACCTTGCCAGGCATGATGGATGAGCCGGGAGCCATGGGAGGAAGGTTGATTTCATGCAGGCCGCAGCGGGGACCGGAGGCAAGGAGGCGAAGGTCGTTGCAGGTCTTTGAGAGCTTCACGGCCAGGCGTTTGAGCGCTGCTGAATAGCTTACGTATGCACCGGTGTCAGGGGTTGCTTCCACAAGGTCGGCCGCCTTTTCGAAGTGGTCTCCTGTGAATTCGCTCATGAGCTGGGTGCAGAGTTCTGCAAAACCGGGAACGGCGTTGAGGCCTGTACCGATAGCTGTTCCGCCCATGTTGATTTCCTTTAGGAGAACGGCGTTGCGCTCAAGGTTGGCAAGCTCTTCCTCCAGGTTGTTTGCAAAGGCGTTGAATTCCTGGCCGCAGGTCATGGGAACGGCATCCTGAAGTTGTGTACGGCCCATCTTGATGACATCCTTGAACTCCTCACCCTTGGCGCGGAAGGAGGCGATAAGGTTCTTCAGTGCGTCCTCTAAGTGCCTGTTCATGCGTACGAAGGTGTAGCGGAATGCGGAAGGATATGCGTCATTTGTGGACTGGGCGCAGTTGACGTGGTCGTTGGGTGAGCAGTACTGGTATTCGCCCTTCTTGTGGCCCAGGAGTTCCAGGGCCCGGTTTGCGATTACCTCGTTGGCGTTCATGTTGACGGATGTGCCGGCGCCGCCCTGCATCATGTCCACGGGGAACTGGTCATGCAGTTTGCCGTCCACGATTTCCTTGCAGGCGGCGACAATTGCATCGGCAATCTTGCGGTCCAGGACGCCCAGGCGTGCGTTAGCCTCTGCGGCGGCCATCTTGACATATGCCATGGCAATGATGTATTCAGGATAGTCACACATGTGCGTTGTAGATATCCTGTAGTTGTTCAGCGCTCGCTGAGTCTGGACGCCGTAGTAGGCATCGGCAGGGACCTGGAGCTCGCCCAGGAGGTCGCTTTCGACCCTGAATTTGGTTTCTGACATTTTAATATGCTTTTATTCTGTACATAAATCCTATTTCAAGCCGCCCGGTACCCGGATCCTGGAGGGTGTTGACGGTGTACCAGGCCTTATGGCCGATGTAAGCCAGGAAGACTCGAAGGTCCTGGCCCTTCACAGGGTAGTATTCAAGGGAGCCCGCGTACCCGAATGCGTTGCGGTAGTTCTTGTGCAGGGGGACGGAGGCGGAATCGTACATTGCCTTGGTCATGAGGTTCCAGCCGGGGGCGAACTGCCAGTTGGACTTTACCACGAAAGACGTGTATGTAACGTCTTTCTGGTATCCTCCCAGCTCTCCGCTGGCAATCTTGAGCCGGTCAATCCCTTCTATTGATCCCATCAAGTCCAGATATATCTGGAACGAGGGACGGACCAGTTTCTGGCCAAGGAAGACAATATAGTTGTTGAATCCTTTGGCCTGGTTTATGACTCCGCCGCCCCAGCGTGTTTCCAGGGAGCTGCCAATGTGGCCGTTCCAGTTAATTAGATAGCTCAGAGGAAGCTTTGACGCCAGCGCCCGGCTGCCGTCCGACAGGAGGGCTCCGCCGGGATACTCATAATCGAAACTGTAATTGTATGAATTTGTTACATTGAATATGATTTCCTGACCTTTTGCCGGATACCAGGCAAGTGCCACGCCGGCATAGAAGATTTCCATGGCATCCAGGAGGTCTGAGTACTGGTAGATGAAGAGCGGATTCTCATCATAATCGTACCCGCCCAGGGCCTGGCACATCTTTCCGGCGGTAAGGGTAAAGCTGTCGTTGAACTTCCAGCCTATCCACATGAAGTCAGTCGCCCTTGAAAAGTACTCCCAGTTGGCGGGAGCACTACTGGCGTTCAGCCTCTGGCGTACGCGGTAAGTCAAATGGTCTCCATAAGCGCCCCTGACATCCACACGGAGATTCCTGGCGCGGAACGCACCTTCCCAAGTATCGGCGGAATTGTCCAGCCGGAAGCTGGCGGCGGTGTCGAAATACAGGTTGAAACGGTTGTCCTGCGCCCGGGCTGTAACGGCAGCGAAGGCCAGAGCAACGGGGAGGATAACTCTTGACAGTTTCATTGTTTGGTTTTAGTTATAGGTCACAAATGTAAGGAAATTTTTGTATCTTTGAAAGTTTCAAAAGAGGAAATAATGCCCGCTGAAGGTAATATATTGATAAAGAGAGCCAAGGTCAACAACCTCAAGGACATAACCGTGGAAATACCGCGTAACCGCCTTGTGGTGGTGACCGGTATTTCCGGCAGCGGAAAGAGCTCCCTTGCCTTCGACACCCTTTTCGCGGAGGGTCAGCGGCGATTTGCGGAGAGCCTGTCATCCTATGCCAGACAGTTCCTTGGGCGTATGGTAAAGCCCGATGTGGAGGCAATCGACGGCATCCCTCCTGCAATAGCCATAGAGCAGAAGGTTAACATACGCAACCCCCGTTCCACCGTCGCCACCGCTACTGAGATATACGATTACCTTCGTCTCCTGTATGCCAGAATAGGCCGCACATATTCGCCGGTGAGCGGAAAGGAAGTGCACGCGGATACTCCCAAGGACGTGCTTGACTATCTGAAAGACGGCAAGGAGCACGCTGTATATATCCTGGCGGAAACAAGGTGGACGAAGCGCACAGATAAGGTAGAGTACATGCTTTCCCTCAAGGAGGAAGGCTACAGCCGCTTCTTCAAACTTTCGGACAGCAGCATCCTTACCATAGAGGATGTGCTTCAGATGGACGGCAATTACCCCGGGAACCTACTTTTGTTGATTGACCGCGTCAAGGTCCCGGCTGTTGTTGATGACGATATGTCCCTCCGTCTCCAGGGCTCTGTGCAGAGTGCATTCAATATGGGGGAAGGGGATATGTATTTGTATGAGATACCCGGTCTGTCAGGGCATGACGTGAAGCACTTCTGCTCGCGTTTTGAGCTTGACGGAATAACGTTCCGGAGGCCGGACGAGTATCTTTTCTCCTTTAACAGCCCGCTGGGGGCGTGCCCGGTGTGCGGCGGCCTTGGGAAGATTGTGGGAATCAGCGAGGATCTGGTGGTGCCGGATAAGACCAAGAGCATATACGACGGGGCAATTGCTTGCTGGAGAGGAGATAAGATGGGCTGGTTCAAGGACCAGCTGATAAAGAATGCAGACCGCTTTGGCATTCCCATCTTCGAGCCTTACTGCAAGCTTACCGCAGTGCAGAAGCACATTATCTGGTCATACGTGGGGGATTACGAGAATCCTGACGATTTCTGCGGCATAGACCAGTTCTTCCAGTGGGTGGAGAGTAACCGCTACAAGATTCAGTACAAGTATATGCTGAGCCGCTACAGCGGCCGCACAACATGCTCTTCCTGCGGCGGCAGCCGCCTCCGCAAGGAGGCCCTGTACGTGAAGGTTGCCGGCAGGACCATCCACGAACTTATGTCCATGACAGTGGAGGAACTGCTGCAGTGGTTCTCCGTCATTGCCGGCTCCGACCGGCAATCTTTAACGGCTTACGAAAAAGGTATCGCCGGCAAGGCCATAGAGGAAATACAGTATCGTCTTCAATGCATCAAGGACGTAGGGCTGGGCTACCTGACTCTGAGCAGGACCATGAATACGCTCTCCGGCGGCGAGAGCCAGAGGGTGAACCTGGTGACGGCGCTGGGGAGTTCCCTGGTGGGCTCCATGTACATCCTGGACGAGCCTTCCATAGGACTTCATCCAAGGGATACGGACAGGCTCATAGCAGTTCTGAAGCGCCTCCGGGACATAGGCAATACCGTAGTTGTGGTGGAGCACGATCCTGAAATCATCAAGGCCGCCGACTGCCTCATAGACCTTGGCCCCAGGGCTGGTGTGAACGGCGGGGAAGTGGTGTTCCAGGGCACAGTAGGGAAGGAGACCCCTGAAGAGACGGAACGTTCACTTACGCTTCAGTACCTCAAGGGAATCCGGAAGACTTTCGTCCGGGAGAAATACCCCTGGCGCTATTCCATTACTGTGAAAGGCGCCATGCAGAATAACCTGAAGGACATAGACGTAACCTTCCCGCTGAATGCTTTCACGGTGGTAAGCGGCGTGTCCGGCAGCGGAAAGAGTTCCCTTGTGGGAGATATCCTGTATCCTGCGCTTCACAGGCGCATCAACGAGACCGGGGACCTTCCGGGTACGTTCAAAGGCCTGGAAGGGGACCTTTCCCGGGTGAACCGCGTGGAGTACGTGGACCAGAACCCCATAGGCAAGAGTTCCCGTTCCAATGCCGTCACCTACCTCAAGGTATGGGACGATATCCGAAAGCTCCTTTCTGAGCAGCAGTTCGCCCGCATCAACGGCTTCACGCCCAGCTACTTCTCCTTCAACCAGGAAGGCGGCCGTTGTCCGGAATGCCAGGGCGACGGCGTAGTGAAAATAGGCATGCAGTTCATGGCCGATGTTACTATGGTCTGCGACTCCTGCGGGGGAAAGCGTTTCAAACCGGAAATCCTGGAGGTCCGCTACCAGGGCAGGAACGTGGACGATATCCTTAACATGAGCGTGGACGAGGCCATAAGTTTCTTCGGCGCCCAGAAAGAAGAAGTGGCAAAGTCCATAGCCCATAAGTTGCAACCGCTTGTGGACGTGGGCCTTGGATACATAAAGCTGGGGCAGAGTTCCAGCACGCTTTCCGGCGGCGAAAGCCAGCGTATAAAGCTTGCATATTTCCTTTCCCTGACGGAAGGAGGCACCCGGAAGGAAAGCATCCTCTTTATCTTCGACGAGCCCACAACCGGCCTTCATTTCTACGACGTGGAAAAGCTCCTGAAGGCCTTTGACGTTCTCATATCAAAAGGACATACGGTTATTGTCGTTGAGCATAACCTTGACGTTATCAGGAGTGCAGACTGGGTGATAGACCTTGGTCCTGATGCCGGAGACAGGGGAGGAGAGGTTGTCTTTGCGGGAACTCCGGAAGACCTTGCTGCAAATGGCAATACATTCACCGCCAAATATTTGCAATAGATGGATGTCGTAATTACATATGTCAATGGAGCGGACCCTCAGTGGCAGGCTTTGTATGCCGCCCATAACGGGCAGGAGCCTGCAAAGCGCTTCCGTGACTGGGGCCTTCTGCCGCTGCAGATTGCTGCAATCCGCAAGTATCTTCCTTTCATAGAGAAGATATTCCTGGTGGTGGCTCTGCCGTCGCAGGTGCCGGCAGGGCTACCCGGCGATGTGGAAGTTGTACTTCACAAGGAGATTATCCCGGCCCGGTACCTGCCCACCTTCAACAGCACGGCAATAGAGATGTTCCTTCACCGGATTCCGGGGCTGGATAACCGTTATCTCTATATCAACGACGACTGCATTCCTGTTATGCCGTGCGCGGAAAGCGACTTCTTTGTGGGTGACAGGATTGTAAAGGGTTTCTCAAGGCATCTTTTTTCATTTGGCCAGTACAAGAAACATTGCCGTAACTCTGACCGCCTGGCCAGGAAGGCCGCCAGAAAGCTCCCGTGGCCGGTGTATCTGAGGCCTCAGCACACAGCTTCCCCCATGTTCCTGGATGCCTGTGAGGCCGTCTGGAACAGGGTAGGTAGCAGGATAGAGGCCACAATTACCCCGGACCGGGAAGACTGCAACGTGAACCAGAACATCTTCCAGGACTACCTTTACCATAAAGGCCGGGTGGTGAACCTCCGAATGTCCAACAGGCATATCTCTCTTGCCGCCATATCGCCGCGAAAACTGGCAAAGTACCTGGCGAAACCCACGGAAAAGTGGGTGTGCATAAACGATGTGGAAATGACTGAAAAGCGTGCCGATGCTTTCAGGAAAGTGATATCAGAAGCCCTTTCAGTATGACAAAGGTCAGCATCATAGTCCCCATCTACAATGTGGAACCCTATATTTCCGCCTGTGCCCGGAGCGTCCTTTCCCAGACCTGGCCGGAGTGCGAGTTCGTCTTTGTGGACGATGGCTCCCCGGACCGCAGCCGTGAGATACTTCAGGAGCTGATAGACAATGAGTTTGCAACTCTGAAACCACGCATTCAAGTGATAGTCAAGCCAGTTAACGAGGGGCTGCCACAGGCCCGCCTAACTGGTCTCAAAGCTGCCACGGGGGACTATGTGATGCACGTGGACTCTGACGACTGGGTAGACCATGACATGGCGGAAAAGCTGGTTCATGAGGCTGAACGCACAGGTGCGGACGTTGTGTATCACTATGTTGCCAAGGAAAAAGGGGAGGGCAAGGTGCACATTGCCAAGGACAGGCAGTACAAGACTCCGCTGGCTTTTGCCAAGGCCATTATGGCCCGCAAAGCCCACGGTTATCTGGTGTGCAAGTTTATGAAACGCAGCCTCTACACTCCGGACCTGTTCTATCCTGTAATCAGCATGCATGAGGACATAATCCTTGGTATCCAGATACTTTCACGCGCCCGTAAAGCGGTTCTCCTTCCCATAGCTCTCTACCATTACCGCCGTACGGTCTCCACTTCCTTCACCCGCCAGAGCCGCTCCGTCCGTCACCGCGCAAGCGCCCGCAGTTTCCTGCAATTGTATGAGTTTTACAATGGTTTCTCCAACGGTCCTGAAGACCTTGCATGGATCCGTGAACCGCTTCTGGATTACTGCACTGCCAACTTTCTGCACTACGACCGCCAGAGCCTCCCGGCCCTTCGCAACGCTTTCCTTACCCTTCCACTTACACCCAAGCGCCTGTTCTTAAGGCTTTTATTATCCAAGTAGCACCAGTCGGTGGTAAGAGGTTCTGGCCGAATAGAAGAATTGGGTAACCGGAGGTGTAAGTGAGACGGAGACTGTCCTTTGTCAGGCCAGAACCTCTTACCACTGGCTGTTGGATGTCATGCGAGGCCACGAAAACGCGGGAAAACGTGGCCTGGGGTGACAGGCGTGTCATGCGGGGCCACGATAATGCGGGAAAACGTGGCCTGGGACGTCATTGGGAGATTATAGACTGGGGTTAAAGGCGCCAGACGGCACCGCCGTGGCCGGTGCGTTCGCTTTCCGGGGGAGGGGTAATGTAGTTGGGGCCGTAAATCTGTGTGAGATAGGCATTTGTGTCGGCAGGGCAGAAGAAGCGGTGGCCGGCCAGAACAATTTCTGCAGGAGTATCCAGGAGGGTTTTTGGATGGATGTTGTGGAACGATGTCGCACCCATCATAACGCCATACAGGGTTGTGCTGTCCGGATCTACACTGTGGACGGTTTCCATACATTTTTTCATCCAGTAATCGCGGCTGTGAAGACGTGATTCCAGCAGCAGGAGCGGGGATCCATAGGGAAAGCGCTTGCAGGTGTAGCGGAGGCGGCGGTGATAGTGCATAGCGCGCCTTACAAGGATATAGCGTGCTTCCGGGTTTTCCGGCAGGGGATCCAGCGGGAAGATGTCTACGCTTATGCCGTAGTGGTACTTGACCTTCTTGTTTCCAATGTATTTCTGCGTTGAAGGGTCGTGGACCTTGGCAAATCCGGAGACATAGTACTCCGTGTCATTCACCGTGTTCAGGAGGCAGTGGAAACGGCCGTCATGGGGGTAAGTGGCCACAAAGCGGTCAAAATCGGCACGTGGCATTATGAGGTCTGCGTCGTCGTCCCAGGGGATGAAATCGCCGTACCTCACCGCGCCGAGCAGTGTTCCGTAGCCAAGGGCGTAAGTTATGCCCTCGCGACGGCAGAAAGCGTCAATATCCTTAAGAATCTCCAGAAGGTCGGCGTGTATTTCCGGGAGCGTCAGTACTTGCATACGGTGCAGATTTTATCGTCACGGTCACGGTTGCCGGAAACTCCGGGACGGGGGTATACGAAGGTGGGGTCCGGGATGCGCCAGTCAAGGCCATATCTGGCCACCACGAAGCCCTCTGCGGTGGTTGTGACAGGGAGGGTTATGTTTTCAAAGGGAAGGCGCTCTGTGACGGGGGAGAAGGGGACGTTGAACTCCACTACGCGGAGGCCGCCGTGCTTTTGGATGGATTCTCCGAAGGACTTGCAGTCACGGAACGGATAGAACATATATCCACGGTAAGTGTCGCCTTCCACGGGATCGTAGAAGAAGATGTCCACGCCTATGTGGTTCCATTTCCATGTTTCCTCGCGGGCATACTCCCCACCGTCTACAAGCAGGGTGCGCTTAAGCACAAACCCCTCACCCTCAAGCGCTTTGTGAAGAGCTTCCAGACCGCCGGGAAGGTGGTCTGTCCAGACGCCCATGTCTGCGTCGTCATCGTGCTTTATGAATCCCTTTTCCCGGATGGCGCCAAGGAGGGTGCCGAATACGGGGCTGAAAGGGATGCCGGCGCCTGTGAGGGCGCGGTCAAATGCCTGCAGCATAGGGATGCCGTAGCGTCGGATGAGCCTCAGGCGGCGGGGCTTGATGTAGTACTTGTTCCAGAACTCCTTGGGTGTCATAAGCTATAGTATTCTGCCATTTCAAGCCAGTTGTTGAGGCTTTCTCCCATGGCGGCGCCACAGGACTCGCGGTACAGGGCCCAGACAAACCAGTACCAGGCGATGAGTGCGGTGTAGATTAGATAATGCTCCTCCAGTTCCGGACTCCAGTTCTGCAGGAGGTACTCCCGGATGGTGGCGCGAGCGCGGTCCTTATCGTACATTGCGTCCACGATGTAGTAGCCTACGTCTATTCCCGGGTCAGAGAATCCGGCGTACTCCCAGTCAATGAGGATGACGCCTCCGTCCGGGGTGAACATCCAGTTGTGCTTGTAGGTGTCCCCGTGGCAGAAGCACTTCTGCACGCCGTCTCCGACAGTTTTTTCATAGAGACTTCCAATGCGCTTTTCCAGTTCCCTGTACGGCTCAAAGCAGCCTGGCGCCTTCTGTTCCAGAAGTTCTATCATGTCCAGGGAGTCTTCCCACGGGCGCAGGCCCCAGTCTACAGAAACGCCGGAAGAGTGCAGTCTCCGCAGGGTTTCAAGCACTTTGGCGGTGTCCTCATCAGAGCCATACTCCGGCTCGCGGAAGGATTCCACATAAGAACTGATCTTCCAGCCTTCATCTACGTTCATGTAGATGTATGTTGGGTCTATGCCCAGCTCCTTTGCCTTCTCCAGAGAAGTGCGCTCGTGAGTGCGGTCTATTATCTTCTCCGTGCCGTCACCGGGATGGCGGTAGATGTAGTCCTTGTCCCCGATACGGAAGACGAAGGAGGTGTTGGTAAGGCCTTCGCTGATTTTCCTGAAGTCCGTTACGTCCGAGTCCCCGCAGTGGAAGACGCTTTTGATATTGTCTATGATGTGGCTGCGGGAATGCTCCACGTAGCCAGGGTCAAAGAGGCGCAGCTCTTCAAAATAGTCGAATTCGTAGATGATTCCCCGTGGGTACTGGCGGAAGCGGAAGGGCGGGAGAACGGCCAGATAGTCCCTTACAAGCCATTCCCAGTAGGACTGGTTGTACTTGCCCTGCGTGTCCGAGAGGGCAATCTGGACGAACTTCCTGGCAAAGTCCGCGCTCCAGAAGGAGTGCCCCAGGAGGATCTTTCCACTCTGGCGGCCCTTGTCCATGCGGACTATGCGGCCATCTGCCCCAAGGGTGACGAACATCTCCTTGGAGGCGAAGTCAACCTCCTCTCCGGCATAGAAGGAGAAGGGCTCTTCCGCGTGGAAGGGGTTCTCCGTGAAATAGTCGTCCGATGAGCAGATGTACGCGTTTTCAAGGTATTCCCGGGCGCAGAGGAGGCTCTGGATGTTGTTCTTTGTGTTGTATTCAGGGTTGTATATGAGTCTTGCGCCAAACTGCTGCTCAAGGTATGCGAACATCTCCTTCTTATAGCCCAGGACTACGGTTATGTCCGATACTCCTGCCTCTTTGAGCTGGCGTATCTGGCGGTCAATGAGGCGTTCGCCGCCTACGGAAAACAGGCCCTTGGGCTGTTCCAGCGAGAGGGGGACGAAGCGTGTTGCCGCGCCTGCTGCAAGTATGACGGCGTGCTCTACTTTCATCAGAACTTGTTCTTTGAACCAAGGGCGCGGCAGACAGCCTTGAGGACGCTTTCACGTGCGCTGGTGTATGGTTTGCCGCCCAGGATGAGCTGCTCTGCCTTCAGGTTCTTGATCTCCTCTGCGGGAATTGTGTACGGGTTGGCGCTGAGGATTACCATGTCGGCAACCTTGCCGGGTTCAAGGGAACCGCGCTCAGACTCGTCAAAAGTGGTTTTGTAGCCGTTGTATGTGGCCATCCTGAGGGCTGCCTGGACGCTCACGCGCTGGGAGGCGGTGGGGTTGTTTACACAGCGGTCTATCCAGACTATGGGGTCAGGGGTGGTGCAGGGGGCGTCAGAGCCAAGTGAGACGAGAATATCATTATCGGCAAAATCCTTGACGGGGTTGAGGCGGGAGGCCCTTTCCTTTCCCATGAGGCTTTCCAGATAGCTGTCCGGCTCCTGTTTCCAATTGATGAAGGCGCTCTGGATGGGCATTGAGATGCCGTATTCCTTACATATCTTGATGCCTCCCGGGGTGGGGAGACAGTCGTGGATAATTCCATGACGATGGTCCGGGCGGGGGAAATCGTCCAGGGCGGCCTTGAGGGCACGGGTTGCCTGGTCGAAAGCCTTGTCCCCGATTGCATGCATTTCTATCTGGAGGCCGGCACGGTTGGCTTTCTTGCAGAAATCGGCAACCTTCTCATCGGAATAATATAGGACTCCGGAGGTGCCGTCCGTGTAGGGCTCATTCATGGCGGCGTCCTGTGAGCCGAAGCAGCCGTCAAGGGCGCACTGGAAGCAGCCGCCTATGCGGGGGAGTTTACGGGCCTTAGCTACAGAAACGTCCATGGGCTGGGGGAAAACCCTAACCTGGAAGCCGTTGGTGAGGGATTTTGCGAACAGTATCTCTGTAGTGATGTCAAGGTTTGCCACAAATCCCACGCCGCTTACAGTGTGGATTTCTCCTATGCCGAGGGAGGCCTCGAAGTCAGCCGCTTCCTGCATTTTGGAGAAAAGGTCTATGATGGAAAGGCTGCCGGTGATGTAGTCCGATACCTTGAAAAACGCTTCCTGGTTCATCTCTCCGGTGTCAGGATGGTAGCCGCGGAGGCTGCGAACCTTGGGATCCAGCTTTTTGAGAAGTTTGGAGTTGATGATACAGGCATGGCCGTCGTACTTTATGACCATCACTTCTTTGTCCGGACATACGGCGTCCAGTTCCTCACGGCTGATGAGGCGGCCTTCCTTCACGGAGTAGGGGGAAGCACCGAAGGCGATGAGGGTCTTAGCCTTGCCGCTGGCTTTGTAGTAGTCTGCCAGCATTTTTGAGATTTCTGCGTTGGACTCCGCGTCCATCACGTTAAGGCCGCTGTGGAAAATTGCAAAAGAGGCAAAATGCTGGTGGCTGTCCACGAAAGAGGGGATGAGGGCCTTGTCTCCAAGGTCCGTCACCGGGGCTTCAGAATATTCCTCCGGCAGGGTGTCTCCGGTGAAAATTATGTGTCCGCCATCTTCCACCAGATATTTCTTTACGCTGTCCTCACTGTCTACGGTAAGGATGCTACCTTTGTATACTTTCATCTCTTGTAGTGTTTATAGCAGGAATCTAAGGTTATGAGTTCCTGGAAGGAGTCTATCTCCACGACATCGGCCTTCTGGCATTCGTGAATCTTGACATTATATTTGTCTTTTCTGAGGACAAGGGGGACGAACTCCCAGAAGACGTCTTTTCCGCCATCCTCTTCCCATACGCTCCGGATGTCTTCCCGCAGCTTTTCGCAGTCTTCCGGTGTCCAGAAGGAAATGCCGTAGCAGTTGAAGCACTCCGTGCCGCCCTTGCGGTAGTCGGTGGCGTAGCCGTCCTTTTCCGACAGGCACCAGTCGTCGGTTTCCCTCACAAAGGAGCCAAGGTAGTCGGACGATGCGTGGTATTTGCGGATTACCTCCGGATTAGCTATGAGCAGGTCTGCCTCGCAGATGTAGCAGCCGCCTTCCAGTAGGTCCAGGGCCGCCATAGCGGAGGAAATGCTGTTGGTGGAGTCGTAGATGGGATTATCGATGAACTTCAGGTTGGGATATTTTGGGAGAATCTCCTCGAAACACTCTTTCTTGTAACCGCGGACAATGGTGATGTCCTCGATACCGGCTTCCAGGAGTGCGTCCAGAAGGGTGTCTATGATGCGGGTCCCGTGCACCTTGACAAGCGGTTTTGGAATGTCAAGGGTTACTGGAACCATGCGGGAACCGAATCCCGCTGCCAGGATGATGGCTTTCTTTGCTTCGTATGTCATATTAAGTTCATTCCCCAGTCATAAACCCTGTCTATAACCGGTGTTTCTAAGTTGTTCTTTTGTGCGAGTTCCTTTATCCAGCGCAGGCCGAAGGGAAAGTCTTCCGTGAAATACCGGCTGCCGAAGTCCGCCTTCCAGCCTCCGGGGACCTGCACCATAGGGCTTGTAATATTCATAAAAGCCGGAATGGACGATATTTTCCGTGTGAGTGAAGCGGCATCTGTGCTCTCATAATAGTCAAGAAGGGTGGGTATGCCCTTTACTCCCAGCTTGTCCAGCAGACGGAAAAACTCCGCGTCCATGTCTATCAGAATCTGGGACGATTGGTCCGTCCACTCCCGGTAAAAAAGGATATTGTGGTCCCAGACCTGACTCTCGCGCCCCTGGAACAGGGAGTAGAGCCTTCCGGTATGAAGGATGGGATTGGAGTTGGTGAGGGATACCTGAAGGTAATCATGGGTAAATTCCACGGGAGTAATGAAGAGGCTCTCCAACGTTTTGCCGAAGCTGTAAGGCAGGTTCTCCAGCGCTGCCATGAGGCTTTTTTTATAGCCCAGAAGGAGTGCGCTTGAGCCGTATTCCTTTACTCTGGAGATGTATGGTACCCGCTGCAGGCCGAAAAGGCGTGCTCCGGGGCCAAGGATATCGTGTGCAAAGAAGAAAAAGCCCGTGCTGGAGACCACCGAACCCACAGCGGCGCCGCCTATGTATTGTTTTATATCCACAAGGGTCTTCTCAATCATGTATCCGGGAACGCAAAGTAGAACGATGTCCGTTCCGCTCACCGTTTCTTCCGGACTGGACGATACGCGGTCCAGGGTGCCCCTGAAGATTTTTCCGTCAGGGTCCGTGGCCTCCACGGTTCCGGTCCAGTTGTCCGGATGGCCGGAAAGGATGCGCACCCGTGCGCCCTGCGAAGCCATTACAGCCGCGCATACATGGCCCAGGGAGCCGCCGCCGCAGATGCATACCTTTATTTCCGACCTTTTCATCCGTATTTGCCTTTAACTTACAAATATAGCAACTAATTTTGGGAGTTTAGGAGAATTATGGATATATTTGCATTAATGATTAACGTAGTTAAGACGTCCATTCCCGGGGTAGTGATAGTTGAACCCAGGGTTTATGGCGACGCCCGCGGGTATTTTTTCGAGAGTTGGAGCCAGAGGGACTTCAATGAGGCGGTCTGTCCGGTCTCTTTTGTGCAGGACAATGAGAGCAAGAGCCGCTATGGCGTGCTCCGCGGCCTGCATTTCCAGAAAGGTGAATTTGCCCAGGCCAAGCTTCTGAGAGTGGTCAGGGGCCGTGTCCTTGACGTGGCGGTAGATATCAGGAAAGACAGCCCCTTCTTCGGAAAATATGTGAGCGTGGAGCTGTCGGAAGACAATCACAGGCAGCTTTTCATCCCACGCTGTTTTGCCCACGGGTTCGTGGTCCTTTCAGAGGAGGCTGTCTTCCAGTATAAGACAGACAACTTCTATAACCCTGATGCGGAAGGCGCCATAGCCTGGAACGATCCCGCTATAGGAATTGACTGGCTGGTTCCGGAGGGTAATATCATACTCTCCGGCAAGGATCGCTGTAACCCTCTACTTAAGGATATTCAGCTATGAATGTACTGGTGACAGGTGCTTCGGGTCAACTGGGGCGTGCTCTAAGGTGTTTGGCTCCGGATTTCATCTACTCTGATATAACCGGAGAGGATAACGTCCGTCTGGACATTACTGACGAAGCAGCCGTGAACGCTTTCGTGGAAAGCAATTCCATAGATACAATCATTAACTGCGCCGCGTACACCGACGTTGAGGCCGCGGAGGACAATACTGAATTGGCGGAGCTCCTCAATGCAAGTGCCGTAGGGATCCTTGCCGCCGCCATGAAGGCAAGGGACGGCCTTCTGGTGCATATTTCAACGGATTATATCTTCGGAGGGGATAAGTACGATGCCCCAATCCGGGAGGACTGCAAACCAAATCCTACGGGCGCATACGGACTCAGTAAACTGCACGGGGAAGAAGTTATACTGCATAGCGGAGTACGTAATGTCATTTTTCGAACCGCATGGCTTTTCAGCCCCTGGGGGCGCAATTTCGTGAAAACAATGCTGAGGCTTACGTCTGAAAGGCCGGTCATCTGCGTTGTGAATGACCAGAAGGGCACGCCAACCTATGCTCCGGATCTTGCCGCCGTCATACTTGCCGCCCTGGAAGCAGGATGCGAGGGCATCTACAATTACACCGATGAAGGGGAATGCACATGGTACGAGTTCGCCGTTGAGATAGCTCGCATAGCCGGGAATACAGGCTGTGAAATAAGGCCCTGCCTGTCTAAAGAGTATCCTTCAAAGGTGCGCCGCCCCTCTTATTCCGTTTTGGACAAGACTCTTGTGAAGAAGACGCTTGAGATTGGTATTCCGCAGTGGCAGGACTCACTCAGGGAGTGCATTGTATCTATATCGAAATCGGTGGAAAAATAATTTTTTCTGTAAAAACACATTAAGAAACAGTCAAAATCGCGAATAATCGTGTGATACTACACTTTTTTTCTAACGATTCATGGCTTTACCAGCTCCGGCTGTTAGTTTTGTGGCGGAACAAAGCTTAATTTGTCATGCCACGAAGCACAAAAACAGGCCGGAAATCTACCGCTAAAAACTACACAAGATTCTTAACTGCGCGACTCGCGCGCCGCATTTCTGTGGCCATCTCTGCCTTCATGCAGCTTCCGGCCTTTTTTGCTTCGTGTGGCACTGAAACACCTGCCGCTGTGGCACGTCTGCGGATAGACAGACAGTCATCGGGAGGAAGTGCGCTGGATGTATTTGTGTTTGAAGCGGAAACTCCTTTTCTTCTGGATTCATATCAGCAGTTCCATGCTGGTGAAGAGCCCGTCTATGCTGTATCCGGACTGGGTAAAAAGCGTGTGGTGGCAGTTACGTCAACTTCGGGAGATTTGTACGCAAGGGCGTCTGTAACCCGTTACCAGGACCTCGCAAAGGAATCATTCTCCCTTTTGGACGATTCTCCCGCCGCCCCTTTCTGCCATGGAGAAACAATTGTCGGAGAAGGAAACACCGGAAGTGTCAATCTGACCCTGAAACCCCTGCTCTCATCCATCCGGCTGCGTTCCGTCTCCTGCAATTTCAGCGGGAGGAGTTATGAAGGCGATGGTTTTCATAATGACAATCTCCTCTTGATAAATGTCGTATCAGAATCATGCCCGCTGGGTGCAGAAGGCGGACGCCCGGTTTCCTGGCTCAATTACGGTTTTCAGACCAGCGGCCACCCTTATCTGAAAGCAGACGGCCTGGGGGATATAGGGCCCGGCAGAACATATTGCAACGTTCTCTTATACTGCTACCCGAATCCGGAAGGCAGCCCTCCTACCCGCCTTGTTCTGGAGGGAACGGTGGGGGATACAAGGTGCTATTATCCCATAAATCTTCCCGTCGTTAAAAGCGGAACAAGGCTTGCCCTGGATGTCACTATCCGCAGGATGGGTACGTCGGATCCTGATTCAGAGGCGCTCCCGGGGACTTTTACAGTAGAATTCACATCAGAGCCGTGGTATGAGAGAGAGACCGCCATTGAAACTTTTTAAGGCTGTTGCAGTCCTTTTCATATCTATCACTTCCTGCACCGGGGAAGGGCCCGTAGGACCATTCCATACGTCATTCTGTCTGCATAGTCCGTTTATGTTCAAGTCTTTGGACCCGGACCCGGTGCTTATTTCTGATTTCAACATCCTGATATACAATTGCTTCGGAGTGCTGGAAGAATCGGTCTATGTCCCGGAGAGGGAAATGGGGACGGAGGCGGGGTATGAAACCGAGCTGCTCGCAGGAGGAGACTATACCGTTCTGGTTGCTGCGAATCTTGGCTATGCGCTGGGGAAACCGGAGCTTGAACAGGCTCTGGAGCTGAAACACTTCTTTGCCTATCCGGACGAATACTCGCACGGCATTCCCATGGCTGCCCTGCTTGAAAATGTCCGCCCCGGAGGAGTGGTGGAAGTGCGCCTTGAGAGGCTGATGGCCGCGGTAGACATATCCCTGGACACTGATTATCTGGATCCTGACGTCCAGATGACTCCGGTGGAGGTAAGGATAGGGAAGTGCCCTTCGTCGGTCCGCCTGTTCTCCCCTGGAAAGGCAGATACCTTTTTTTCAGGCGGATTTGTCCGCACCGGGCGGGAACTGGACGACCTTAACCGCGGCGGGAAAGTCCGGCTTTACATGCCGGAAAACCTTTCCGGGGATATACCGTCGTCTTATATAGAAATGAAAACGGCTTACCATGGCAGCAGTGGCCACAGTAAGCCGGGTGAATATCTTGTGTACCGCTTTTACCTTGGCGGAGACGGCTCTTACGACGTTTGCCGGAACACTCTATACAGCTATGTGGTTCGTCCCATGGGGGACGGCCTGTCCTCAGAGGACGGCTGGAGGGTGGACCGGGGAGGCCTTGACTAGCCTCCGAAGTTGTCGAAGAGAATACTCTCTGGTTCTACGCCAAGGCTGTCCAGAAGGTCGCAGACACATTTTGTCATCATGGGCGGGCCGCACATGAAGTACTTGATGTCTTCCGGAGCCTCGTGGTCCTTGAGGTAGGTTTCATACATGACATTATGCACGAAACCGGGAGTATACTTGACTCCTGCGGCATCCGCAGCCGGGTCCGGACGGTCAAGGGCAAGATGGAAGTGGAAGTTGGGGAAATCCTTTTCGATTTCAGCGAAATCTTCCAGGTAGAAGGCTTCCACAAGGGCGCGGGCGCCATAGAAGAAGTGCACTTCCTTCCTGGTCTTGAGGGTCTTGAAAAGGTGCATGATGTGGCTGCGGAGAGGTGCCATGCCGGCGCCGCCGCCAACGAAGACGTACTCCTGGGAGTCAGGATCGTCCTTGGGAAGGAGGAATTCCCCGTAAGGGCCGGAAATCATGACCTTGTCACCGGGCTTGCGAGAGAAGACGTAGGTGGAGGCAATTCCGGGGGGAACGCCGGGCACGAACTTGAAGACGCCCTTGGGCTGGGTGCGGTCGAACGGGGGAGTAGCAATACGCACGTTCAGCTTTATGAGGTCTTTCTCTGCAGGATAACTGGCCATGGAGTAAGCCCTTATGGTGGGTACGGTGTTCTTGAACTTGAGGGAGGTGATGCCGTACTTGTCCCAGTCGCCTTTGTAGATATCGGCGACGCCCATATCGGCAAAATCCGCCTCGTATTCAGGGATGTCAATCTGGATGTACTCTCCGGACTTGAAGTCTATGTGCTCGCCTTCAGGGAGACGGACGGTGAATTCCTTGATGAAGGTGGCGACGTTCTCGTTTGAGATGACCTCGCACTCCAGTTTCTTTACGCTGAGTGCGCTTTCAGGGACGGCTATGGAGATGTTGTCCTTCACCTTAACCTGGCAGCCCAGGCGCCATCCTTCCTTGATCTGCTTGCGGGAGAAGAAGCCCGTTTCCGTGGGGAGGATGGTGCCTCCGCCTTCCAGTACCCGCAGTTTGCACTGGCCGCAGTTGGCCTTGCCGCCGCAGGCAGAGGGGAGGAAAATACCGTGGTCCGCAAGGGTATGCATGACGTCGGAGCCGGGGGTGACTTCCAGTTCCTTGGCTCCGTCGTTGATGCTTATCTTGACCGTGCCTGAAGGGGTGACGGCAGCCTTGATGACAAGCAGCAGGGCAACCAGAATAAGAGTCACAACCACTATGACCGCAATTGAAAACAGAATGGTATTTGTCATATTGCAGTCCTCCTACAGTGCTATTCCCATGAATGTCATGAAGGCAATGCCCATGAGACCCACGGTGATGAATGTTATGCCAAGGCCCTTGAGGGCGTCCGGAACGTTGGAGTAGCTCATCTTCTCGCGGATGGCGGCAAGGGAGACTATAGCGAGGAACCAGCCAAGGCCGGAACCAAGGGAATAGACCGTTGCCTGGCCAATGTTCACGAAGTCTTTCTGCTGCATGAAAAGGCTGCCGCCAAGAATGGCGCAGTTCACTGCAATAAGGGGCAGGAAGATACCCAGCGAGGAGTAGAGTTCCGGAGAGAACTTCTCCACCACCATTTCCACTATCTGGACTATTGCGGCGATGACGGCAATGAAGACGATGAAGCTGAGGAAACTCAGGTCTACGCCTTCTATGAGAGCGTCCGGCGCCAGCACGTAAGTGTTAAGCAGATAGTTGATGGGGAGAGTGACCAGAAGGACGAAAATGACTGCCAGGCCAAGGCCTGCGGCCGTTTTCACGTTCTTCGATACTGCCAGGAAAGAGCACATTCCCAGGAAGTATGCGAAAATCATATTGTCCACGAAGATGGACTTGACGAATAAGCTTACAGTTTCCATAGGGCGTGCGTTTTACTTTTCCTGAAGGTCTTTCTGGATGCTGCGCTGCACCCACACTATGCATCCCAGGAGGATGAGGGCGAAGGGCGGCAGGATTACCAGATTGTTTGGAACGTAACCGAAACGGTTGAGGATGTCTATGCCGAACAGCGTTCCGCTGCCGAGGAGCTCGCGGAAGAAGGCGACTACAATGAGGATGAGACCGTAGCCGGCACCGTTTGACACGCCGTCAAGGAAAGACGGCCAGGGCTTGTTTCCAAGCGCAAACGCTTCAATGCGGCCCATCACTATGCAGTTTGTAATGATGAGACCTATGTAGACGCTGAGCTGCTTGTCAATGGCGTATGTGGCTTCGAAGCTTTTGAGGACCTGGTCCACAAGGATTACCATCATGGCCACCACAACCAGCTGGACGATTATGCGTACGCGGCCGGGAATGGTGTTCCTCAGGAGCGAGAGGATAAGGCTGGAAATACCGCAGACCACAATCACGGAAAGTGTCATGACCAGGGCACCCTTCAAGGTGACAGTAACCGCCAGGGAAGAGCATATGCCCAGCACCAGGACGGTAATGGGATTGCCCTTGAAAATGGGGTTCAGAATGGTTTCTTTCAGTTTTGCATCCATATCTTATTCCTCCTCTTTGCTAAAGTACTTTGCGTATGCGGCAAGCCAGGTGTCTATGGCGGCGTCAAGGCCCTTGGAGGTCATTGTGGCGCCGGAGATGGCGTCAATCTGGCCGCCCTTGGAGATGTCGACGACGTTGGCATCGGCAAAATTGGCGGTTTTTCCAGCGAACTGGGCCTGGAAGGAAGGATCGTCCTTTATCTTGGCGCCAAGGCCGGCGGTCTCAGACTCGTGGTCGAAGTAGGCGCCGCCCATGGTGAGTTTGTCCGCCTCGAAGGAGATGTAACCCCAGATGGGACCCCAGAGGCCAGCTCCGTAAATGGGAACTACAGTCCTGCCGTTCTTGAAGATGAAGACGGGAAGCTCCGGTTCGTCGGTTTTATTGGCTCCGCCCTTTATGTTGTAGTTCTGGCGCTTGAGGGGCTTGGGGCCATAGACCTCGATGCCTTCAAGTTCCTTGACCATGTTGCCTTCAAGGTCTATGACGAAGGCCTTGGAAATCTCCTGGGCGTATTTGTCCAGCTTCTGGGTGTTGGAGAGCTTGTCCAGTTCTGCCTTGGAGCCGTACTGCGCTGCCGTAAGCATCTGGGAGATGGTTTCCGCCTTCTCGTTAGCGTCCTGCCTGCTCTTGAGGCTCTGGGACACAAAGGCCAGGAGTGCGGCCACTACCACCACAATGAGAGTGGTGTAGATAACAGTGTAAAGGTTGCTGTTTGTATTCATGGCTGCACTGTTTAGGCGTTAAGTGTTTTCTTTGCACGGCGGTTCACTGCAGATGTTACCACGCAGTGGTCAATGAGCGGTGCAAAGGTGTTCATCAGAAGGATGGCGAGCATCATGCCCTCCATGTAGCCGGGGTTCCAGAGGCGTACCACAACCGCCAGCGCACCAACCAGGAAGCCGTAGATCCACTTGCCGGTTTCCGTCTGTGCGGCGGTGACGGGGTCCGTGGCCATGAAGACGGAACCGAAGAGGAAGCCGCCTATCACAAGCTGGTAGTAGAAGGGGAGCTCCGTCGCTCCTGCAATGTTGCCCAGCCAGCCTACCAGGAGGCCGCCGGCAATGCTGGATACCATTATCTTCCATGATGCTACGCCGGTCCATACCAGGAGAAGGGCGCCAATAAGGATTGCCACAACGCTGGTTTCACCGGTGCTGCCCGGGATGAAGCCCCAGAACATGTCCATGAAGGAATATTGGGCGCCAAGAGCTTCGATACCGCTTTCGTGCGCAATTGCAAGAGGGGTTGCGGCGGAGATGGCGTCTACGTCCTTCAATGCGCTCACCCAAGTCTTGGAAACCCAGACGTTTGAGCCTGACATGCTGGAAGGATATGAGAAGAAAAGGAACGCGCGTGCGACAAGTGCAGGGTTCCAGATGTTCATTCCGGTGCCTCCGAACACTTCTTTAACGAAGATTACGGAGAACGCCACGGCAAGTGCCAGCATCCATAGCGGAACGTCCACGGGGACAATGAGAGGGATCAGGAAGCCTGTTACCAGGTAGCCTTCGTTAACCTCCTCGCCGCGGATCTGGGCGGAGGCGAACTCGATTCCAAGGCCAACCACATAGGAGACCACGAAAAGGGGAAGCATCCTGATAAGACCGTACCAGAACATATGCCAGAAGTTCCAGTCCAGTCCGTAGAGTGTGGAAGTCTGAAGACCCACGTTGTACATGCCGAACAGGGCGGCGGGAACGAGGGCGATCACGACCATGATCATGACGCGCTTGAGGTCGATTCCGTCCCTCACGTGCGCGCCCTTGGCCGTTACGGTCCCGGGAACGCGGAGGAAGGTATCGAAGGCATCCACGGTGGAATGCCACCAGGGAGTTTTTTTCTTTTCTGCCATAGCTTATGCCATTTCTTTGATCATGAGGTCTATACCCTTCTGGATAATGGCCTGGATCTCGTTCTTGGAAGGGTCTACATAGTCGCACAGGGCGAGGTCTTCCGGAAGCACTTCATATATGCCGAACTTTTCCATCTTTTCGATGTCACCTGCAAGACAGGCCTTTATGAGGTAGATGGGGAAGATGTCCATAGGGGTGACATCCTCGAAGCATTTGGTTTCTACAAAGGCGCGGACGCCGCCGTGGAGATTGGTGTCCATGTCGTACTTCTTTCCCGGGGTGAGCCAGGAGAAATAGCACCAGGATGTGCTGTGGACCTTGGGACGGATAGGCTTTGCCCAGCCGAACCACTCCCTTTCGCGGCCTTCGCGAAGGAGTGTTATCTGGTCCTGGAAGAAGCCCAGGTAACCATCGGCCCCAAGATTTTCGCCGCTGAGGACGTTGCCGCCTATGACGCGGACGTCGCCTTCAATGCGGGTGAGTTCTTTGACGGGGGTGCCGGGGAGGGCTATTACGTAGCCGGTCTTAGCGGCGGCGGGTCCGGTGACGGCCACCTTGCGGGTAAGGTCAAGTTTGCCGGTGTTGACCAGATGACCAAAATCTGCAAGCTGCTGGGGGGCGATGGTCCATACCGTTTCTCCCTTGCGGATGGGGGAGATGTGGCTTATCTGGACACCCACGTTGCCGGCCGGATGAGGACCGCTTACAAGGTGCTCCACCACGTTTTCCACCTTATGGAAGGCGGTACTGGAGTACACTTCCCTGCGGATGGAAAGATGCACGGGGGCAATCTTTGAGAGGGCGTTTACGCCTGCCTGGAGGTCTTGAAGGGAGTCTCCAAGGGTGAAATCTGTGTCTGCTGCAAGGGGGGCGGTGCTGAATGAGGAGATGAAGATTGCCTTGGGCTTGTCTTCCAGGCCTGCCATGACGCCGTACGGGCGCTGGACGATGGAACCCCAAAGGCCTGAATTGAGGAGGATATGTTTGGTTTCCTCCGCGGTCTGGGGAGCCTTGGCGCCGAAGGAGACGTACTCCTGGGTTTCATCGGCCTTTATAAGGACGGCAAGCAATTTTCTCTTCTCGCCCCTGACGATTTCCTGCACCGTTCCGCTGACGGGGGAGGTGAGGAGAATCTCTGGGATCTGTTTGTGGGCCATGACCGGTGAACCTGCCAGAACCCTGTCACCTTCCTTCACAAGGAGCCTTGGTATAAAGCCCTTGAAATCTGTAGGTTTTACGGCTACGACGCCAGGTATCACGCTTGCCAGGACCTCGCGGGCGGGACTTCCCTTGAGTGGAATGTTCAGGCCCTTTTTCAAGTCGAGATTGTTTGACATTATAGTGGTGATTGTTAAGTATTTCTCAAATAACTTGCGAAGATACGAATTTTTTAGTTAAATTTGTCCGTTTTTAATACGATTATTAACCTCATTAAAGCTAATATGAAAAAACTCTTACTGACCGCAATCGCAATCATCGCATCGGGCTCTGTGCTGGTCCTTTCCGCACAGGAAGAAAAGGAAATGAAAACCGGCTGGAGCTTCGGCGTTCTGCCCACGGCAACCTACTCCGTCGATAACGGCTTCCAGGCAGGTGCCTTCGGAGACATTTATTATTATGGTGACGGTAAAACATATCCGGATCCCCTCCACAAGATCAGTTGGGAAGGCTCCTATTTCACCCATAGCCACCGTATGCGCCTGTACCTTGCATACGACTCCAAGTATCTCATTCCCAACATGCGCGTAAATGCATCCGTTACCTACATGACTGACCCTCTGTACAGCCTTTGGGGTTTCAACGGCGCGGCTGCAACTCAGAATTACGATGTTTGGGGCAACAGGGACATCACCGTTGTCGGCACAGATAAAAACGTGAACTATTATGGAATGAGCCGCAATATGCTCCGCATTCTTGCAAATTTCCAGGGCCGTATTACGGACAACCTCAACTGGGCCGCCGGCATGAACTTCTGGAACTGGAAGATGGGAGACATGAAGGACAACGGTGTCAAGGTTGGTGACGAAACACATTACTACAGCACCGATGCTACCCTTTACAAATTCCTTGTCAACAACAACGTTATCACGGCAGAAGAGAAAGACGGAGGCTCCGCACTGGAACTCAATGCCGGCGTCGTGTACGATACCCGTGACATTGAGGCTGCTCCAAACAGTGGCATCTGGGCGGAAGCATACCTGAACGGCAATGTGATCAATCAGCAGTACCTCAAGGCCTGTGCCTATTTCCGTCACTACATTTCCATCCCTCTGGACATTATCCCCGCCGGACGTCCCGTCTTTGCATACCGTCTTGCATGGCAGCATACCATTCTTGGCGAAACGCCCATCTACATGATTCAGAACAACCCTCTGCTTGTTCAGCGCAACATGATTTCCGAGGGCTTCGGTTCCAGCAACACCATCCGTGGCCTGCGTGAGAACAGGATTCTCGCCGAAGGTATGGCATGGACCAACATGGAACTTCGCGTCAAGCTGGTAAAGTTCAATTTTGCAAACCAGTACTTCTACGTAGCCGTGAACCCGTTCTTCGATGCCGGTATCATCACCAAGCCTTACAAGGCGGACGCCCTGGCCAAGATAGCCGCTCCTGACGGAAAGGTTTATGATCCCGTGTTTAATACGCTTTCAGGGGATGCCAGCCCTATCTACGATCCCAGCAAGGTGAACTATCTTGTCTATAGCGGCGGTGCCGGCCTCAAGATTGCCATGAACCAGAACTTCATCGTGTCGGCCGACTTTGCAAAGTGCTTCACCGAAGGTATGGACGCCGGTCTCTGGATTGGCATCGGCATCAACTATCAGTTCTAACGGCCCGTGCCATTATAGCCGGCCTTATTTATGGACGAATGTAAATAATATAAGGTATTATTTCAGTATAAGCGTCTGGATGAAGCCTACCGTGTTGCTGTCCTTGGTAAATAGGGGATCCTGCAGCAGGTAGGCATTCATTTTCTCCACCAGGGCGTCCTTCTGGAAAAGGAGCTGGTTGCGAATAACTGACGATGACAGGGTTATATAGAGCTTTCCGCCACGGAAATAGCGCCTGAGGGTGTATGGTCCGGCACCGGAGCATGCGTCCCAGGCCTCGAAGATGCGCTGTGTATTGAGCCCGGCGGCAATCTTCATCTGCTTAATGTAGGCCGATACCACTTCCTCCATGGTAACGGCCTCTTTCCTGTGTATATGTACCGTTCTCTTAGGCTCTTGCATGGAATTCTCCTTTGACTGTGTCGAAGTAGGCGCGGTCTTCCGTTATGCGGTCCACAATGCCGCTGAGGCGGCTGCTGTCCGTATCGGTAATGAAAATCTGGCCGAAGTCTGATCCTGCTACCATGCCTATGAGGTTGGAGATTCGTCCAAGGTCCAGTTTGTCGAAGACATCGTCCAGAAGAAGGATGGGAGGGAAACCGTAAGAGGCCGTCATTATGTTGTACTGGGCGAATTTCAAGGCTACCAGGAATGATTTCTGCTGCCCCTGGCTGCCGGCGTGGCGGATGGGGTGACCGTCCATGAGGAAAAGGAAATCGTCCCTCTGTGGGCCCGATGTGGTGAAGCGGAGGGCAAGATCGCGGTCCCGTCTGGAGGCGAAAAGCTGCGAAAGGGGAGTGTGCCCGGAGTCTGCCCGGTACTGAATTGATACGCTTTCCCCGCCGCCGGAAATGAGATGGTAATACTCTGCCACCACGGGCTGTAGCCGGGTGGTGAAACCGCGTCTCTCCGACACTATCTTCTCCGCCAGTGGTTCCATCTTAAGGTCCAGTACTTCAAGTAGTTCCATGCTTGGGGAATCTTCCTTCAGAATCTTGTTGCGCTGGGCAAGTAGGCGGTTGTACGCTTGGGCTGCGGCAAGGTATTCCCGGTCCATCTGGGAAAGCACGGAGTTAATGAGCCTTCGTCTGTCTTCCCCGCCTTCGCTCACAAGGACTATGTCTCCGGGTGAAACCATGACCACGGGGAGAAGGCCTATGTGGTCCGCCATCCTGGTCACCTGTTTTCCGTCCCTGGCAAGTTTCTTCTCCTTGTCCGATACGGTTATGGAAATAAGGGACTTGGTGCCGTTTTCCATGGCGTAGGTGCCGCCAAGGGCGAAGCCTTCGCTGCCGTAGCGGAAATTGAGACGGTCCGGCCCCGGGAAGGCGCTCTTGGTCATGGAAAGATAGTAGATGGCGTCCAGCAGATTGGTCTTGCCCTCTCCGTTATTGCCGCTTATGCAGTTGACATTTGGGGAAAAGGAAAGCTCCTGCAGGGCTATGTTCCTGAAGTCCCGGACTACTATTTTCCTGAGTGTGGGCATAGTACTGTTGATTAGATTGCAAATATATAAATTTTTTCGTAATTTTGCGGGCTGTTACGGCAGCAAGCCTTAATACTGACAATAGTAAATAGCATAATTATATGGCAAAAATCACCAAAGCAGAGGAACGCCAGCAGAATGTTGCTGAGGCAGTTTCCAAGACAGAAGATTTCTTCAAGAAATACTCCAACCTCATCTACGGTTGCGTCATAGGAGTTCTGGTACTGGCCCTGGCCATCATCGCCTACAACCGCTTCATCCTCCAGCCCAGAAAAGCCCAGGCCGTTGAGCAGCTTGCCCAGGCAGAGCGCTGGTTCGAGGCGGGCGAGTATGAGCTTGCCCTTACCGGAGACGACAACTCCCTTGGTCTTGAAGACATCATTTCCAAGTACGGCTCCAAGGCAGGAGAGGCAGTCTATCTTTATGCAGGCGTTGCTAAATACCGCACCGGTGCATATGAGGAAGCCCTTTCCCTCCTCAAGAAGTACAATGGCACTGATCCCATCATGCTTGGCCGCGCACAGGCCTGTGTAGGTGACACCTACGTAGAACTCGAAGACTATGCAAACGCCATTTCCTGGTTCACCAAGGCCGCCAAGACCACAGACAACGTCTTCGCCGCAGGTTACCTTCTCAAAGCCGGCATCGCCGCCGAGGAACTTGGTGACAGCGCAAAGGCCCTTTCTTTCTACAAGGAAATCAAGGACCAGTACGCAAACGCTCCCGAGGCAATGGAAATTGACAAGTACATCACCCGCATAGAAAACGCAGAGTAATATGGGAAGAGCATTTGAATTCCGTAAGGAACGCAAGATGAAGCGTTGGGGCCACATGGCCAAGACCTTCACCAAGCTTGGAAAGGAAATCACCATCGCCGTCAAGCAGGGTGGCGCAGAGGTTACCGGTAACCCTCGTCTCCGTGCCCTCATTGCGGAGGCAAAGGCGGAGCAGATGCCCAAGGAAAACATTGAGCGCGCCATCAAGAAGGCCACAGAGGCCAAAACCGGAGACTTCAAGGAACTGGTTTACGAAGGTTTCGGTCCCTTCGGCATCGCTTACCTGGTAGAGGCTGCAACGGACAACAACACCCGTACCGTGGCCAATGTACGCAGCTATTTCACCAAGTGCGGCGGTTCCCTCCAGACCAGCGGCAGCGTGGCATTCATGTTTGACCACAAGTGCGTTTTCCGCATCAAGGAGAATCCCGCAAGCCCCATTGACCTTGAAGAACTTGAGCTGGAACTCATTGACTTCGGCGCAGAAGAGGTCTTCAAGCAGGAGGTAGAGGACGAGGACGAAAACATCCACGTAGAAATCTCCATCTACGGAGACTACACTGCCTACGGCCAGATTCAGAAGTACATCGAAGAGAAGGGCTATGAACTGGTGTCCGGCGGCTTCGAACAGATTCCCAACGTGGATCTCAAGGAAGTCACCCCTGAGCAGCGTGCCACCCTTGACAAGCTCACCGGTCTCCTTGAGGACGACGATGACGTCACCAACGTGTACACCACAATGGCCCCTGAGGCAGAGTAATCAGGATTCAAACCAGTTAAGGAAGGCTCCAACCCTTGCCCTTGAGACCGTGAGGTCCGTGGAGGAAGGTATCCCGGAGCAGAGTGAGAGTTCCAGGCGGCTGCCTGGAACTTTTGCTATACTGTCTATTGACCCCAGGGCCATGATGCAGCTTCTGGAAATGCGGAAAAACAGCCTTGGGTCAAGTTGGCCTTCCAGGGCGTCGAGCGAATAGTCCAGGGGCTGGAAGGCGCCGGAACGGGTCACGAGGTATGTGCTTTTCTTCTCTGCGTAGAAATACGCTATTTCCTTTACGTGGACTGGAACTATCTGGTTATTGAGATGTACAACGAACTTTTCTTTGTACCTGGAAGTCTCCGCCCTGTATAACTGAAGGGTTTTTTCCAGACTCTTATTCTTCTCCCTCTCCAGTTCCATCTGGTTTCTCATATGGAGGACGAAGAAAATGAGCAGCAGAAGGCCGAAAGCCGCAACCTCCGCTATCATGCGTACGTTTCCGGACCCTATTCCAAGGCTGGAGCTGGATAGGATAATGTCTATAGCCACCCTGAGGCCGAACACTATCACTACGGAAGCAACCAGCCATCCTATGTTTTCCTTCCAGAACACCGTCCTGTCTACGCGCGCCGGCTTCAGAATCTTCACCAGAAGGAGAAGGCCCCATCCCAGTATTTCCGTTGTTATGAAAGTGGACAGGGGGTTTATTCCTATAATGGAAGCGCCTATGTTTCCTATGATAAAACCAAATATGTTGGCCAGGACAATGGTTATGGCAGTGAATTCTATTGAAAGTGACTCTTCCAGGCACAGGATAACTACCATTGCCATTGTGGCGAGGGTAAGAATGAGGGAGTCAGGGATACCAATATATTGGCAGGCCAGGCACAGCCCTGCATGCAGGAGTGCAAAACCATGCGTTATCAGGTGCGCTCTTTTTTGATTCATGACGCCAATTTACAAAAAAAGGGGGACACTTGCAAACTTCCGTGGCATAATGTGACATAAACATATACTTGAAGGTAGGTTTGTGTATCAAAAGACCTTACCTTTGAAGTATGGAAGACAACACATCTGCAAAGTTTGAGTTCC
>Ga0129306_1001228_pt1 | contig 30951 bp, 29 predicted proteins | sample P827metagenome_FD_94438 | JGI IMG/M metagenome (GOLD analysis project Ga0129306, IMG submission 94438) | Capybara group fecal microbial communities from Wisconsin, USA - P827 metagenome | ecosystem: Host-associated > Mammals > Digestive system > Large intestine > Fecal | place: USA: Wisconsin...
AGAATGTGACCATGTGCGACCGGAAGGGCGCCATCTACGCCGGGCGCGAGGGTCTGAACTGGATCAAGGAGGAGATGGCCCAGGTCACCAATCTGGACAAGAAGGCCGGCTCCCTGGCCGATGCGCTGGTGGGCGCCGACGTGTTCATCGGCGTGTCCGCTCCGGGCACCGTCACCACCGAGATGGTAAAGACCATGAACAAGGACGCCATTGTCTTTGCCTGCGCCAACCCCACGCCGGAGATCTTCCCCGATGACGCCAAGGCGGGCGGTGCCCGGGTCATCTCCACCGGCCGCAGCGACTACCCCAACCAGATCAACAACGTGCTGGCTTTCCCCGGCGTGTTCCGTGGGACCTTCGACGTCCGCGCCAGCGACATCAACGAGGAGATGAAAATGGCCGCCGCCCAGGCTCTGGCCGAGCTGATCTCCGACGAGGAGCTGAGCGAGGACTACATCATCCCCAAGGCCTTCGATTCCCGGGTAGGTCCCGCCGTGGCCAAGGCGGTGGCCGAGGCCGCCCGGAAGTCCGGCGTGGCCCGGATCTGAGCGTAAAAGGGGCTGTCCGAAACGGACAGCCCCTCAATCCGTCGAACGGGTCTTATCGACGGTCTGAGCAAATTGATATGAAGGTAAAAGACCGGAAACCTTAACGGTTCCCGGTCAAGCCATCTTTTCCTCCGAAATCTTGGGCCGGCAGAGTGTTTCAACCACCCGTTTCAGCAGCCTGATACACTGGAATTGACAGGGCGCTTTATAACAGGAAGAAGCGCTTGTCCCCCTTGACAAAGGGAAAAAACTGTGATACATTTGGCACACTGCGAAGAAAAGGACCAGTAGCGCGGTAGGCTCCTGCCCAGAGAGACCCCGGTTTTGGTGCGACGGGGGAGAGGAGCGCGGCGTGAATACCCCTTGGAGCAGCCGCCCGAACCGGCCTACCGGCCCAGTAGGGGACAGGCCGGGAGCGCCCGTTACCGCGCCGGAGTCACGCACTCCACGAGGCCCTCTCCGCGAGGAGACGGGCGAACCAGAGGTGGTACCGCATTGATGCCCTCTGTCCGAAATTCCGGACGGAGGGTTTTCTTGTTTTCCACAGATTGACGCGGGAGGGATACTATGACCGCAAGCCGGCGAGGCACCCTGTTTGTTTGTGCCGCCGCGGTACTGTACAGCATCGGGGGACTGTGCATCAAGGTGATCCCCTGGAACGGAATGTCCATCAACGGCGGGCGCACCGCCATCGCCCTGCTGGTCATCGGCGGGTATCTGATCTGGACCCGGCATCCCCTGCGGCTCAACCGTTGGGTCCTGCTGGGGGCGCTGTCCGTATTCGGGACCAACGCCCTGTTTTCCGTGGCCAATAAGCTGACTACCGCGGCAAACGCCATCGTGCTGCAATTTACGGTCCCCATCTTCGTCATGCTGTTCTCCGCCCTGTTTTTCCGGAAGCGGCCGGGGCGGTTGGACCTGGCCGCCTGCGCTGTGATCTTCGGCGGCGTCCTGTTCTTTTTTGTGGACAGCCTGTCGATGGGGGGCGGACTAGGCAATCTCATCGCCCTGCTGTCCGGTGTGTCTTACGCCGGGGTGTTTCTGATGAACGACATGCCCGACGGTGACGCCATCTCCTCCGTGTTCTGGGGGGATGTGCTGTCGGCGCTGGCTGGGCTGCCCTTTCTGCTCCGGGAGACCCAGTTTACGCGGACGGCGCTGGTCAGTCTGGTGGTGCTGGGCGTGTTCCAGGTGGGCGTGGCCTACGTTTGCCTGTGTATCGGACTGAAAACCACGCCGCCTGTCACGGCGAGCCTGGTTTCCGGGATCGAGCCGGTACTCAACCCCATTTTGGTAGCCCTGTTTTATGGGGAGCGGATCGGCGGCTTTGCCATGGTCGGCGCCGCGGTGGTCATTGTAGGCGTGGTGGGCTACAATGTTTTGAAGGGGCGGCAGAGCCGGGAACCCGCGCGCCCGTAAGATTTTACAGATTCAATAGGTTACAATAAAGAAGGAGAGATCAGAAATGACTTGCTACGAAGAACTGAAAGCCCGTGGGCTCATTGCCCAGGTGACTAATGAGGAGGAAATCTCCAAGATGATCAACGAGGGGAAGGCCGTGTTCTACATCGGCTTTGACCCCACCGCCGATTCCCTCCACGTGGGCCACTTCATGGCCCTGTGTCTGATGAAGCGGCTGCAGATGGCGGGCAACAAGCCCATCGCCCTGATCGGCGGCGGCACCGGCATGATCGGCGACCCCTCCGGCCGCACCGATATGCGCTCCATGATGACCCCCGAGACCATCCAGCACAACTGCGACTGCTTCAAGAAGCAGATGGAGCGGTTCATCGAGTTCGGCGAGGGCAAGGCCCGGATGATCAACAACGCCGATTGGCTGCTGAAGCTGAACTATGTGGAGGTCCTGCGTGAGGTCGGCGCCTGCTTCTCCGTCAACAACATGCTCCGGGCCGAGTGCTACAAGCAGCGGATGGAGAAGGGCCTGTCCTTCCTGGAGTTCAACTATATGATCATGCAGTCCTACGACTTCTACTACCTGTTCCAGCACTACGGATGCAACATGCAGTTCGGCGGCGACGACCAGTGGTCCAACATGCTGGGCGGCACCGAGCTGATCCGCCGCAAGCTGGGAAAGGACGCCCACGCCATGACCATCACCCTGCTGCTCAACTCCGAGGGCAAGAAGATGGGCAAGACCGCCAAGGGCGCCGTGTGGCTGGACCCCAACAAGACCTCTCCTTACGAGTTCTACCAGTACTGGCGCAACGTGGGCGACGGCGATGTGCTTAAGTGCCTGCGGATGCTCACCTTCCTGCCTCTGGAGCAGATCGACGAGATGGACAAGTGGGAGGGTAGCCAGCTGAACACCGCCAAGGAGATCCTGGCCTTTGAGCTGACCAAGCTGGTCCACGGCGAGGAGGAAGCCAAGAAGGCCCAGGAGGCCGCCAAGGCCCTGTTCGTGGGCGGCGGCGACATGAGCAACGTTCCCGCCACCACCCTGACCGCCGAGGATCTGAACGACGGCGCCATCGGCGTGCTGGATCTGATGGTCAAGTGCAAGCTGGCTCCTTCCAAGAAGGAGGCCCGCCGTCTGGTGGAGCAGGGCGGCGTAGAGGTCAACGGCGAGAAGGTGGCCGCCGCCACCGTCAGCTATACCGCCGCCGACCTGTCCGGCGACGGCCTGATGATCAAGAAGGGCAAGAAGGTCTTCCACCGGGCTCAGATGTAAAATGGATAAAAAACGCGGCTGCCGGCGGCAGCCGCGTTTTTTATCCCTAAAATTGGCCTAAGTCCCGAATGACCGCCGAGGCCAGCACCAGGCCGGCGGCGGCGGGGACGAAGGAGATGGAGCCTGGAGTGGCCCGCCGGGCAGTGGAGCCGGGCCGGGTGTCGGTTCCTGCCGGGGCCTCGGTCTCGATGGGCCGGGCGGGGGAGAGGGGCTCCTCCCTGGAATAGACTACCTTCAGGTGCTGGATTCCCCGCTTCCGCAGTTCTTTACGCATGACCCGGGCCAGGGGGCAGCCCTGGGTCTTGGAAATGTCGGTGATCTCAAAGACGGTGGGGTCCAGCTTGTTGCCCGATCCCATGGCACTGATGATTTTTACCTGTAAGGTGGTACACCTTGACACTAATTCCAGCTTGGCGGCCACCGTGTCGATGCAGTCCACCACATAGTCGTACTGGCTCAGGTCCACCTGGTCGGCGTTCTGGGGGAGGTAGAACATCCGGATGGCTTTCACATCACAGGCGGGATTGATGTCCCGGACCCGGGCGGCCACCACTTCGGCCTTGGGCTGGCCGATGGTGGAGTGGAGGGCTGCGATCTGCCGGTTCAGGTTGCTCTCGGAGACGGTGTCGTCGTCATAGAGGTGTAAAGTACCGACACCTGCCCGTGCCAGGGCCTCCACGCAGAAACCGCCCACGCCTCCCACGCCAAAGACGGCCACCTTGGCGGCGGCCAGCCGGTCCAGAGGCTCGTCCCCGATGAGCAGACGGGTGCGGATAAATGGATCGAACATATTAGATCGCTCCTTTTTTGCGTCTTGTTTTGGAGGTACAAAGCGACTCGCCACAGTCCCGGTTTACGAAGGAATGAAACTGTCCGCCCTGGTGACTGAGCGTACCCCGCTGCCCTTTTTTCAGCTCACGCCAGATTTCGTAGGGTACGTCGCAGTCCTCGACGGTATCCCGGGCGGAGATGTAAAAGTGGATCATATACACGCCGACGTGCTCTGACTTGGCGTGGACCAGGGCTTCTTCCGTCAGAAGAGGCTCGCCGTCCGCCTTGTCCACACCGATTTGAAGGTTGACCTGGCGCAATATGGGACGCGCCAGTAATCTGAGCAGAGAATTTATCATATCGTGTCCCTCGCTGGCTGTTTTTACACCACTATACCACAGTTCGAATTAAATGAAAAGAAAAACTGCCTCTTGCGCTCGCAAGAGGCAGTTTGTAAAGCGTTTTTGATTCTTCCGTTCAAGAACAACTCACTTCACCAGCATACTCATGTCATACATACCGGGGGCGGTGACGGTAGCCATGAATTTGGCGGCCTTCACGGCGCCCTGGGCGAAGATCTCACGGGAGAGGGCGGTGTGCTTGATCTCCATGACCTCGTCGTGGCCGGCGAAGATGATCTCGTGCTCACCCACGATGGTGCCGCCCCGGACGGCAGAGATGCCGATCTCCTTTTTGTCCCGGGGCTGACGGACGCTGTGGCGCTCAAAGACATACTCGGTCTCGTGGCCGCAGGCGGAGGCGGCCGCGTCGGCGATCATCAGAGCGGTGCCGCTGGGGGCGTCCACCTTCCGGCGGTGGTGCCGCTCCACGATCTCAATGTCATAGCTGTCCCCCAGAACGGCGGCGGCCTTTTTCACCAGCTCCAGCAGCACGTTGATGCCCAGAGACATGTTGGCGGACCGGAAGATGGGGACCTCCAGGGCGGCGGCGCCCACCTGGGCCACCTGCTCGGGAGAATAGCCGGTGGTGGCCAGCACCAGAGGCGTTTTGGTGGCTTTGCCAAAGGCCAGCAGGCCCTCCAAAGCGGCGGGGGAGGAGAAGTCAATGACGGCGTCGGCCTCGCCCTGGAACTGGGCGGGGGAGGAGAACACCGGGAACTCCCGGTCGGTGGACCCCATCACGTCGAAGCCGGCCACCACCTCCACCTGGGGATCGGCGGCGCACAGGGAGGCCACCACCCGGCCCATATGGCCGTTGCAGCCGGAAATGATTATCTTCAGCATAGAGAGATGCTCCTTTTTATTCACGCCTGGGCTATGTTACTTCAGCAGGCCCATGCGCTCCATGGAGGCGCGCAGGACAGCCAGATTCTTATCGGAGATGTCGCACAGGGGCAGACGCAAGGGGCCGGCCTCCATACCCATCAGATTCATGGCGGCCTTGACAGGGATGGGGTTGACCTCGCAGAACAGCGCGTCGATCAGATCCATGTACTGGATCTGGAGCTGGGAGGCCGCCTCAAAGCTGCCCTCCAGGCACAGGTGGCTCATCTTCACCATGACCTCGGGCGCGATGTTGGACACCACGGAGATGACGCCCTTGGCGCCCAGAGCCATCATGGGCACCACCTGGTCGTCGTTGCCGGACCAGATGTAGAAGTCGTCGCCGCACAGGAAGCGGGTGTGGGCCAGAAGGGAGAAGTTGCCGCTGGCCTCCTTGACGCCGTTGATCTTGGGGTTGGCGGAGAGGATCTTGTAGGTCTCGGCGGTAAAGGACACGCCGGTGCGGCTGGGCACGTTGTACAGGATCAGGGGCAGCTCGGTGCGCTCGGCGATGTACTCATAGTGCTTGACCAGACCGGTCTGGCTGGCCTTGTTGTAGTAGGGAGTGACCAGCAGGGCGGCGTCGGCGCCGGAGTCCTGGGCGTGCTGGGTCAGATAGACGGCGGCGGAGGTGTCGTTGCTTCCGGTGCCGGCAATGACCTTGACCCGGTGGTCTACCCGCTTGACGCAGTACTCCACGGCGGCGATGTGCTCCCGGATGGACATGGTGGCGGACTCGCCGGTGGTGCCGCAGACGCAGACGGCGTCCACGCCGGCGGCGATCTGGGCGTCGATCAGGCGGCCGAAGGCGTCGTAATTGATGTTGCCGTTCTGGTCAAAGGGGGTGACCAGGGCGGGGCAGGTGCCGGTAAAGACGGGAGTTCTCATGGTTGAAACATCCTTTCTCGATGAGTTGGGCGCGGGGAGCTTCGGCGTGATATAACGTCCTCGGCTCTCTCACTCCTCACTGCATATTACTTGCGGTCAATGTATCCTTCGGCGCAGAGCAGCTCGGCCAGGAGGACGGCTCCGCCGGCGGCGCCCCGGAGGGTGTTGTGGGCCAGACCCACGAACTTGTAGTCATACTGGGTGTCGGGACGCAGGCGGCCCAGGGAGACGGCCATGCCGCCCTCCAGCTCGCGGTCCAGTCTGGCCTGGGGACGGTCGGGCTCCTCAAAGTAGTGGAGGAACTGCTTGGGGGCGGAGGGAAGCTCCAGCTCCTGGGCGCGGCCCTTGAAGCTGGCCCACTCCTGCTTGATGGTCTCGATAGAGGGGGCCTCGCCCTTGAAGGAGACAAAGGCGGCGGCGGTGTGGCCGTCGGACACGGGGACACGGAGGCACTGGGCGGTGATGGCGGGGCCTTCCGCCTTGACGATCTTGCCGTCCTGGATGTGGCCCCAGATCTTCAGCGGCTCCTGCTCGCTCTTTTCCTCCTCGCCGCCGATGTAGGGGATCAGGTTATCCACCATCTCGGGCCAGCGCTCGAAGGTCTTGCCGGCGCCGGAGATGGCCTGATAGGTACACACCAGCACCTTGTCCACGCCGTACTTCATCAGGGGATGCAGAGCGGGGGCATAGCCCTGGATGGAGCAGTTGGATTTGACGGCGATGAAGCCCCGCTTGGTGCCCAGGCGCTTGCGCTGGAAGGGGATGATCTCCAGATGCTCCGGGTTCATCTCGGGCACCACCATAGGCACGTCGTCGGTCCAGCGGTGGGCGGAATTGTTGGACACCACGGGGCACTCAGCCTTGGCGTAGCGCTCCTCCAGAGCCCGGATCTCGTCCTTCTTCATATCCACGGCGCAGAACACAAAGTCCACCAGAGAGGCGATCTTCTCCACGTCGGCCTGGGCGTCCATGACCACCAGCGGCTTGGCCTCCTCGGGGATGGGCTTGGTCATGGCCCAGCGGCCCGCCACAGCCTCCTCATAGGTCTTGCCGGCGCTGCGGGGGCTGGCTGCGATGACGGTGAGCTGGAACCAGGGGTGGTTCTCCATCAGAGTGACGAAGCGCTGGCCCACCATGCCGGTACCGCCGATAATACCTACTTTATACTTTTCCATTTCAAACTACCTCCAAAACCTCTCTGGGTATTTTATGACCTGACTAAAAAATAGATGCGTCCGGGCCCCGGACATGGGGCAAAGGGAAAAAATAAATCAGCGGCTTTTCAAGCGGCTGATTTTGTACTATAATGTCGACTGAGGGCCTCAAGAAAGGACAGCCGGCAAAATATTCACAAAAGCAGACAGCGCTCCATCAGGTGTTCCTGATGACAGTCGCAAGGCTCTTAACCAGGCGACCAGAGCCTCCTCCCACCGGCGGAGGGACCCTTCGGCGGCTTTCCCTTTCGGCATGGCTGAAGCGGGGACCGGCCCCCTGGCCATGCTTACTGATGTAAGCCGCAACCTCTATCCTGCATAATTTGACCTTATCCTATCATTTTTCAGATTGGGTGTCAATAGAACAATTCAGAAGAAACAGAGAAATGGAGCAGACCATGAGAAAAAGATTTATGCAACTTGCCGCTGTTCTCCTTGCAATGACACTGTGCGTTCCCACTGTCTGGGCGGCGCGCACAAACGGCAGCGGCGACGTGAAGATCCGGGTGGGGCTGGCCTCTTCCAGCTCCCATAACGATACAGGGGAACTGGCCTGTGCCCACCTGCAGAACAACACGGGGTACGGGGCCGGATATCGGTTCGGGTACTATGACAGCGATCTGGATTTCGTGGAATTGGGCCGCACCGATGAGAGCGTCACCGAGGTTGCGGTGCTCAAGACCCAGAACATGTATTACGGATATGTGGCCTCGGCGGGCAAGTATACATACTCCGACGCCATCACCAGCGACGTGGCGGTGGGCTGTTACCATATCCAGATCCCCGGCTCCTACAGCACTTATGGAGACGCGGCCGCCGACGCAGCCATCTTCGGCGGCTTCGTAGCCTGGATCGACGGGGCGTATCAGGTCCGGGTGGGGGCCTACCTCAGCCGCGAGGGAGCGGAGGGGGCTCTGGCCACCATGGAGCAGGGGACCATCGTGGGCACCAGCTCCTATGGCGTCAACGTGGTGGAGACGGGGACTGACCGTATCCTGTTCCAATTTGACGGCGGCGCTTCCCAGGCCCTGGGCATTCTGCCGGACGTCACCGGAGCGGATGACGTGCGGACCTGGTTCGTCGGCTTCAAGTACCGGGGCGGCTTTACCTATCAGCGCGTCGGAGGCGGAAACCTGACGGTGGTCAACGTGGTGGAGCTGGAGGACTATGTGAAGGGCGTGGTCTGCTATGAGATGGGCCGGGAGTGGCCGCTGGAGGCCTTAAAGGCCCAGGCCATCTGCGCCAGGACCTATGCGCTGAAGCGGCTGAATTACCACGGTAGCCTGGGCTTTGATGCGTGCAACACCGACTACTGCCAGGTGTACCGGGGGGCGGGCAGCAACCGGACCGACTACGGCCCCAGCGCTGTCAGCGACCAGGCGGTGGAGGAGACGGCCGGAGAGGTGCTCTGGTACAAGAACACCCTGGCGGATACCTTCTTTTCCTCCAGCCACGGCGGAGCCAGCGAGAGCGCCTATTACATCTGGGGCACCAGCATGGAGAAATATCCCTATCTCTGCGGCGTGACGGATCCCTATGAGGAGACAATCGCCGACAAGAACAGCTACTCCTCCTGGACCGTGACCTATTCTGCATCCGCACTGGCAAAGCGCCTTCAGGGCTATGGCTACGGCACCAATACCTCTATTGACCACCTGGAGCTGACTTACTCGGAACTGGGCAATGTGATCAAGGTCAAGGTAGCCTATGCCAACGGCCAGAGCAATACCATTACCCCCCGGACCAGCCCGGGGATCCGGTCGGCATTTGGTGTGAACTCCATCCGCTTTACCGTCAACGGCCAGACGGTCCAGGAGGGGAGCGGGAGCAAGCCCGCCGCGGGCGGCGGCTACGCCGTCAACGGAACGGGTTCCCTGTCCAGCCTGGAGGGGCTGTACACCATCTCTGGAACCGGCACCATGGAGAAGGCGGGGGAGGACCTGTATGTGATCTCCGGAACGGGAAAGACTTCCAAGCTGGAGGAAGGTTCCGGCTCCAATGAGAACACCGGCGGCACCAACCAGGGGGGCGGCACCGTCACCGTCTCGGGCAGCTCCTATGTGTTCACCGGCTCCGGCTGGGGACATCAGGTGGGCATGAGCCAGTACGGCGCCAACGCCATGGCCCGGCTAGGCTTCTCCTATGACGAGATCGTGGAGTTCTATTTCCCCGGCACCCAGGTGGGGGACTACCAATAATCATTTTACGATAAGAAAGGCGTAATCTCATTGAAAACTTCTGATTTTGACTTTTATCTCCCCGAGGAGTTGATCGCCCAGACGCCGCTGGAGCGGCGGGACGCATCCCGGCTGCTGACTCTGGACAAGACCACCGGAGAGGTGGGCCACCACCACTTTTATGACCTGCCCCGGTATCTGCGTCCCGGGGACTGTCTGGTGATGAACGACTCCCGGGTGCTGCCTGCCCGGCTCATCGGCCACCGGCCCACCGGAGGAGTCTGCGAGGTGCTTCTCCTTGTGGATAAGGGGGAGGGCCTGTGGGAGTGCCTGGTCCGTCCGGGCCGAAAGCTGAAGCCCGGGGCCCAGGTCATCTTCGGCGACGGCCAGCTCACCGCCACCATCGAGGCAGAGATCGAGGACGGCAAGCGGCTGGTCCGCTTCCACTACCAGGGCATTTTCCTGGAGATCCTGGAGCAGCTGGGCAAGATGCCCCTGCCTCCCTATATCAAGACGGAGCTCCAGGATCAGGAGCGGTACCAGACGGTATACTCCAAGGTGGTGGGCTCCGCGGCCGCTCCCACCGCCGGCCTGCATTTTACTCCCGAACTGCTGGCGCAGATCCGGGATATGGGTGTAAAGGAGTGTTACGTTACCCTCCATGTTGGCCTTGGCACATTCCGCCCGGTGAAAGCGGAGGATATCCAGGACCATGAGATGCACTCGGAGTTCTGCCAGATCAGCCAGGAGACGGCGGACATCATCAATGAGACCAAGAAAAACAGGGGACGGGTCATCTGCGTGGGCACCACCTCCTGCCGCACCATCGAGTCCTTCGCCGCCGAGGACGGCACCATGACCGCCCGGTCCGGGTGGACCAACATCTTCATCTATCCCGGCTATCGGTTCAAGGTGCTGGACGCCCTCATCACCAATTTCCACCTGCCCCAGTCCACCCTCATCATGCTGGTGTCCGCTCTGGCGGGCCGGGAGCATGTGCTGGCCGCATACGAAGAGGCGGTGAAGGAGAAGTACCGCTTCTTCTCCTTTGGGGACGCCATGCTGATTGCCGACGGGCTGAAGAAGGGGGGGCTGGAATGAGTCCATTGACTGACCTGCCCAATATCGGTCCGGAGTTGGCCCGCCTGCTGGAGCAGGCGGACATCCACGACCCGGAGACCCTGCGGGAGCTTGGGACGGAGGTGGCCTTTCTGCGGCTGAAGGCCCGGGACCCCGCCGCCTGCTTCCACAAGCTCACCGCTCTGGAAGGGGCGGTCCGGGGCGTGTGCAAGACCCAGCTGCCCCCGGAGCGCAAAGCGGAGCTGCGCCGATTTTTCGATGGCTGCTCCGGGAAAAAATGAACAGGATAAGGAGAACTGTTTGTGTTTGAAGTGATCAAAACAGAGGGGAGAGCCCGGCGGGGCGTGTACACCTGTCCCCACGGGACGGTCCAGACCCCGGTTTTTATGAACGTGGGCACCCAGGGCGCCATCAAGGGGGCGGTATCCGCCCATGATTTGAAGGACATCGGCTGCCAGATCGAGCTGTCCAACACCTACCACCTGCATCTGCGCCCCGGGGACGGGGTGGTGCGGCAGATGGGAGGACTGCACAAATTCATGGACTGGGACGGCCCCATGCTCACCGACAGCGGCGGCTTTCAGGTGTTCTCCCTGTCCGGTCTGCGGAAGATCAAGGAGGAGGGCGTTACCTTCGCCTCCCACATCGACGGCCGGCGGATCTTCATGGGCCCCGAGGAGTCCATGCAGATCCAGTCCAACCTGGGCAGCGACATCGCCATGGCCTTTGACGAGTGTGTGGAGAACCCCTCGCCCCGGGAGTATGTGCAGCAGTCCTGCGAGCGAACGGTCCGCTGGCTGGAGCGGTGTATCGCGGAACATAAGCGCCTCAATGGCCAGCCTGACTGTGTCAACCCCGGCCAAATGCTTTTCGGCATCAACCAGGGGGGGACCTATCCCGACATTCGGGTCTGGCACATGGAGGAGATCGCCAAGCTGGACTGCGACGGCTATGCCATCGGCGGTCTGGCGGTAGGGGAACCCACCCAGGTGATGTACGACATCATCGACGCGGTGGAGTCCCACATGCCCCAGGACAAGCCCCGGTATCTCATGGGGGTGGGCACCCCCTCCAACATCATCGAGGCGGTGGCCCGCGGCGTGGACTTCTTCGACTGTGTCATGCCCGCCCGGAACGCCCGCCACGGCAAGCTGTACACCTGGCAGGGCACTATCAATCTGAAAAATGAGAAGTACAAGCTGGACCCCCGGCCCATCGACCCCGCCTGCACTTGTCCGGCCTGTTCCTCCTTCTCCCGGGCCTACCTGCGCCACCTGTTCACGGCGGGGGAGATGCTGGCCATGCGGCTGGCGGTGCTCCACAACCTCCATTTCTATAACGAACTGATGGCCCGCATCCGTCAGGCCCTGGACCAGGGGACCTTCGAGGAATTCCGATCCCAATATTCCGGAGTGCTGGACCGGCCCGCCCAGGAGACCGAATGAAAAGGAGAGGGCGAATTTGACAAAAAGGCTTGTCAAAGGGCCCTGAAACCGCTATAATAATAGAAACGTGTCCAGCGGAAGGCTGGCAGATAACGTTTGGAGGGAAACAACTTTGGAAACCGTCATTTTGCTTGTCCTCATGTTCGCCATGCTCTATTTCTTCATGATCCGCCCCGAAAACAAGCGGAAGAAGGAAGCGGAGAATCTTCGCAACTCCCTGACTGTGGGTGACGAGATCACCAGCATCGGCGGCATTACCGGCACCATCTGCGCCGTGAAGGAAAACACCATCGTCATCGAGACCGGCGCTGACCGCGTCCGCATTGAGCTGACCAAGTGGGCCGTCTCCACCAAGAACGCCAAGGACGGCGAGCAGAGCAAGTAATCCGAAAAATTGGACATGAAACATACCCTCCCCGCATAGGTTTTGTCAGAAGCCATGGGGGAGGGTATTGTTATGAAAAAACGGGACAGACGCCCGGAGGAGCCGGGCGGACAGTGGATCGACGCCCTGTGCGATCTGCTGAAGGGGGGCGCGCTGGCCGGAGCGGCCGCCATCCTGGCCCTGCTGCTGTGCGCGGTGCTGGTGTCTGCGGGATTGCTGCGGGAGCGGTGGATGGAGGGCGCGGTGCTGGCTGTCTGCGTGTTGGGCGCTATGACCGGCGGCCTGTACGCGGCCCGGAGGATCGGCAGGCGGACCCTGCTGGTGGGTCTGGGCGTGGGGGGCGTGCTGTTTCTGCTGCTTTTAACGGCCGGGCTGCTGGCCTATGACACCGCCTCGGTGGACCAGGGCGGGGTGGGCCTGCTGTCCGCCTGCCTGTGCGGCGGCGGCATCGCCGGGGTGCTGGGCGGCGCCTCCAAGAAAAAACGCAGAAGATGATTGAAAAAGGAAAAAGGCTGTGGTATAATAATTTCAAATTATGCGGAGCCAAGGCTCCGCGATCATCAGGAGGAGATACCAATGAAGCACATCCAGACTCTCAATGGGGCCACTCTGAAGGCCAGCGCCGCCAAGGGCGGCTGCGGCGAGTGCCAGACCTCTTGCCAGTCCGCCTGCAAGACTTCCTGCACCGTGGCCAACCAGAAGTGCGAGAACCAGTAATATAAAACAGCACTTGAAAAGGGTAGGCGTTAGCCTGCCCTTTTACTATGCAAAGACGCTCTGCCGCCCGGGGTGAAAGGGGCGGGGAGAAAAGGAAAGGAAATTTTGACATGGTACATACCTTTACTGCCCTGGGCCAGTACCTGGCGGCGGATGTGAACAGCGGCGCGGTCCATGTGCTGGACAAGCTGAGCTATGACCTGCTCTCCCGGGTGGAGGGTCCCATGGGGGAGAAGCTGCCGGAGGAGCTTGCCGGCCAGCTGACCCAGTATGACCCCGCCGAGCTGGCCGAGGCATGGGAGGAGCTGCGGGGCCTCCAGGACCAGGGCTTGCTCTTTACCGACGACGAGTATGTGGACCGGGACAAGGCCATGGAGCTGCCCCGGCAGGCAGTGGTCAAGGCCCTGTGCCTCCATGTGTCCCACGACTGCAATCTGCGGTGCAAGTACTGCTTCGCCTCCACCGGCGACTTCGGTACCGGCCACCGCATGACCATGGATTTCGAGACCGCCAAGCAGGCCATCGACTGGGTGGTGGCCAAGTCGGGCAAGCGCCGGAACATCGAGGTGGACTTCTTCGGCGGCGAGCCTCTGATGGCGATGGACACGGTGAAGAAGACGGTGGAGTATGCCCGCTCTCTGGAAAAAGAACATGACAAGTGCTTCCGCTTTACCATCACCACCAACGGCATCCTGCTGAGCGATGAGAACATCGAGTACATCAATCGGGAGATGTCCAACGTGGTCCTCTCCCTGGATGGCCGGAAGGACGTCAATGATAACATGCGGCCCACCATCAACGGGAAGGGGAGCTATGACGTCATTACCCCCAAGTTCCAGAAGCTGGTGGCGGGGCGGGGGACCAAGGACTACTATGTCCGCGGCACCTTCACCCGCCAGAACCTGGACTTTGCCCAGGATGTGCTCCACATGGGAGACTTGGGCTTCCGCCATGTGTCGGTGGAGCCCGCCAGCGGCCCTCTGGACGATCCCTTTGCCATTAAGGAGGAGGATCTGGCCCAGGTGGAGGCCGAATATGAGAAGCTGGCCCGAGAGCTGATGGACCGGAAGGACATCAACTTCTTCCACTTCAACGTGGACCTGGCTCAGGGTCCCTGCGTCATCAAGCGGCTGCGGGGCTGCGGCGCCGGCTGCGAGTATGTGGCCATCACCCCCGACGGCGACATCTACCCCTGCCATCAGTTCGTGGGGAAGGAGGAGTACCGGATGGGCAATGTGTTCGACGGCTCCTTCGATATGGAGATCTCCCGGACCTTTGCCGACCAGAACATCTACACCCGTCCCGCCTGTCGGGAGTGCTGGGCCCGGTTCTATTGCAGCGGCGGCTGCTCCGCCTCCAATCTGCTTGTCAACGGCGACATAACAAAGTCCAATGAGGTTGCCTGCGCCATGGAGCGCAAGCGCCTGGAGTGCGCCATTGCCCTGAACGCCATTGCCGCCGGCATGGGCGGGGAGGGGAATACAGGATGTGATAATACGGACTGTAATCAGTGCGGCGAGTGTCTCTAAAACTGCGTAAATCCCAGATATAGCAATCAAAACAAGTGAAATACCTATATTTAGTGAGGAGAGCCCTGCTGAAGCAGGGCTCTCCTTTTTCTCCATTTACAAAGTTTACATAATCAAATTTACATAACAAGTTGAGAAACGAGAAAAAATCCTAAAATTTCCTGAAAAGGACTTGCGAAAAGTGGCGAATGAGGCTATATTAGATATATCATTAACCCATGCGCCTGAGATTTCCCGTCTATTTTTTCCCGTTCCCACATAGCTTGTACTGAGGTGAGGACGATGGGAAAACGGGAACAGAAGAAATGGGACTTGCTGTGGGGACAGGGCGCGACGCTGGTGCTGCTGTGCCTGTTGTTTTTGGCGGGCGGGATCGCCGGGTGTTTGTTTGCCGGGCTTGCGGATCGGGAGGGAGCCGAAGGCCTGCGGGATTACCTGATCGACTATCTTTCCCTGGTCCGTGACGGCGACCTGTTCCGAGCGCTGTGGCCTGTGGTGTGGGGAGAGATGCGCTATCTTCTGGCGGTCCTTCTGTTGGGCGTGACGGCCATCGGTGTGGCGGCGATTCCCCTGGTCCTGCTGGTCCGAGGATTTTTCTTCGCCTTTTCGGTGGGCTGTTTTTGCAGGGTGTTCGGTGCGGCCGGACTGATTCCCGGGCTGGTTCTTTTCGGACTTCCGGCCCTGCTGTGGGGACCCGCTCTGTTTTTGGCGGCCTTTCAGGGGATGGCAGGCGCTCAGGCTCTGATGCGCCGGGTAGTAGGCGAGTCCCGCTGCGCGCTTCCTTTCTCACCGAGATACTGGGTGCGAGCCGGGATCTGCGGCGCCCTGATGTTGGCCTGTGCGGGAGTGGAATACGCGGTGGTGCCGGTGCTGCTCCGGGCGGCGGCCCGGGTCGTGTTGTAATTTTGATGTGGGAGAGTTGGATGGTGGCTGATTGGTTATCTGTCTACGAGGACTATTTAACAAATGAAAAACATGCCTCGGCGAACACGGTCAGCTCCTATCTGCGGGACGTGCGGCAGTTTGCCAAGAAGATGGCGGAACGGGACATCCCTCTGACCGAGGTGCTGTCCCAGGATGTGGACGAGTATGCCCATTCTCTGTCCAGAAAGGGGAAATCCCCTGCCACAGTGACCCGTTCCGTAGCCTCCATCAAGTCCTTTTATAACTGTCTGATCGGTTTGGGCGCGGTTGACCGGAATCCGGCCAAGGGTGTGACCCCCGCCAAGGTGGAGCGCAAGCTGCCCCAGGTCCTGACGGGAAAGGAAGTGGAGCTGTTTCTGGAACAGCCCGAGTGTACCGACCTGAAGGGTTACCGGGACCGGGCCATGCTGGAGCTGCTCTACGCCACCGGCATCCGGGTCAGCGAACTCATCGCCCTGGATGTGGACGACCTGAATCTGCCCGGCGGGGTGCTCAAGTGCTACAGCAAGGGGAAGGAGCGGATCATTCCCCTGTATCCGGCGGCCATCCGGGCCCTCAACGAGTATGTACATAACGTCCGGCCCCAACTGGTGGACGCGCTGGATGAGACCGCGCTCTTTGTCAACATGAACGGGGAGCGGATGAGCCGCCAGGGCTTCTGGAAGCTCATCAAGTACTATCAGGAGAAGGCGGGCATCAAGAAGGACATCACCCCCCATACCCTGCGCCACTCCTTTGCCGCCCATCTGCTGGAGAATGGGGCGGACCTGAGGTCCATTCAGGAGATGCTGGGCCACGCCGATATCTCTTCCACCCAGATCTATTCCCGGCTTTTGAACCAGAAAATCAAAGACGTATATCTGAAGGCCCATCCAAGGGCATAAACCTTCGCTATGGTGGATATGAGCCGCCATGGACCTTCGTTTGCATCGTAAAACAGCAGGAGAAAACTCCTGCTGTTTTTGCGTCTGACCGAAAGGAGCGCCGCAGCCCCAAATCTTGACAGGGACGGCGGCGCCGTGTTATGATCGTTTTAAATTCAAAGGAAACGGAGGCGGGAAGATGCGCAATACCTCTTGCTGATGGTATGACAACAGGTGTCCGGGACGCGGGAGCGCCCCTGCCTTGTCATACGCGCGAGAGGGATGCGTGTCCGCCTCCGGTGATATTGGGGAAGGGCGCCCGGCCTGGCCGGGGGCCGGTGTCCCCCTGTCTGCCGCGAGAGGAGCGTTCCTCTTGCGGCATTTTGATTTTACAGACAGGGGGCATACATATGTCACAGATCATCATACAAAACCTCTCCTTCACCTATGAGGGAGATCACACGCCAGTGTTTCAGAATCTGGATCTCCGGTTGGACACCAACTGGAAGCTGGGGCTGGTGGGCCGGAACGGACGGGGAAAGACCACCCTGCTTCGCCTGTTGGCGGGGGAGCTGGAGGGGACGGGGACCATCTCCTGTCCGGAGCCCATGGCCTATTACCCCCGGCCGGCGGCGGACCCGGAACGGCCCGCCCTTCCGGTGCTGCTGGAAGCGGCTCCGGAGTTGGAAGAGTGGCAGTTGGTTCGGGAGCTGTACCGTCTGGGGCTGGACGAAGAGATCCTGAGCCGGCCCTTCTCCAGCCTCAGCGGCGGGGAGCAGACCCGGGCCCAGCTGGCCGCTCTCTTTGGGGCGGAGGACTGTTTTCCCATGCTGGACGAGCCCACCAACCACCTGGACAGCCGCGGCCGGGAACAGGTGGCGCGGTATCTCCGGTCCCTGGACCGGGGGTTTCTGCTGGTATCCCATGACCGGGCATTTCTGGACGGCTGCGTGGACCATATCCTGGCGCTGAACCGGACGGGGCCGGAGATCATGCGGGGGAGTTTCTCTACCTGGTTGGAGGAGAAGGAGGCCAGGGACCGGGGAGAGTTGGCACGAAACGAGAAGCTGAAGGGGGAGATCCGCCGGCTGGAGGATGCAGCCAGGGCCAGAAAACAGAAGGCGGACGCCGTGGAGCGTGCCAAGACGGGGATCTCCTCCCAAGGGATCGTCAAGCACGGCCTACGTCCATATCTGGGTGAAAAGTCCAGAAAGGGACAGCAGCAGCGGCTAAACATGGAACGCCGGGCGGAGCGGGCAATCCGGGAAAAATCCGCGCTATTACAGGATATAGAGACGGCGGACAGTCTGAAGCTCTTCCCAGCCCGGCACCACAGCCAGCGGCTGGTGGAGGGAAAAAATCTCTCGATCCACTACGATGGGAGAACGATATGCAAGGGGATCGACTTGACAGTTGAACAGGGAGAGCGCGTCTGTCTGGGGGGGGGAAACGGCAGCGGGAAGACCAGTCTCCTCCGGCTGATACTGGGGGAGGAAGGGTCCTATACCGGGCAGCTGTGGAGGGCCCCGGGACTGGAGATCTCCTATGTGCCGCAACAGGCGGACCATCTGACCGGAAGCCCTTTGGATTGGGCGGAGGAACAGGAGATCGACTTGACGCAGTTTCTGACCATCCTTCGGAAGCTGGATTTCCCCCGGGCCCTCTTTGAGCGGGATATGGCGGGGTACAGCGCCGGACAGAAAAAGAAGGTCCTCCTGGCCGCCAGCCTGTGCCGGAGCGCCCACCTGTATGTATGGGATGAACCGCTGAACTATATTGACCTGTTTTCCCGGATGCAGATCGAGCAGTTGCTCCTGGAGTACCGGCCCACCATGCTCTTTGTGGAGCACGACAAGGTCTTTCGGGAAAAGGTGGCCACCCGGCGGGCGACGCTGTAAAAAAATGCCGTGGGCGGCATATACGGCCCACGGCATTTTTTATGAAACAAGAATATGTTACGGCTCCCGCCACGCCTTGCACACGTCGATCCAGCCCCGGGCGTGGGAGAACTCCTCCAGCTCACCGCATGTCAGCTGGATGGCGGAATTGGAGCTGCCGGCGGCGGGGAAGACGGTGTCGAACCGTTTCAGGGACACGTCCAGGTAGGTCTCCACTCCATCGGGATTGGCAAAGGGACAGACCCCGCCGATGGCGTGGCCGGTGAACTGGGATACCTGCTCCGGAGTGAGCATCTTGGCCTTGGCATGGAACATGGCCTTGTATTTGCTGTTGTCCACCTTGGCGTCTCCGGCGGCCACGATGAGGACACAGTGGTCCTCCACCAGGAAGGACAGGGTCTTGGCGATGCGGGCGGGGATGACGCCCACGGCCTGGGCGGCCAACTCCACCGTGGCGCTGGAAACGGGAAACTCCAGAATGTCCCCCTCACGGCCCAGGGGACGGAAGTAGGCGCGGACCTTCTCAATAGACATGGCTCAACCCTCCAGCTTCCGGGCGGCCTTGTCCAGGAAGCGCTGGTCGGTGACGATGAACCGCTCGTGGGTTCCCTCGCCGATGAGGCCCTTCTCGTCGTAGGCGGCCACCTTCAGCTCGATGCGTTTACCGTCCACAGCAGTGACCTCGCTCTCAGCCCATACCTTCAGACCCACGGGGGTCGCGGAGAGGTGGGAGATGTTCAGCTTGGTGCCCACGGTGCTCTCGCCCTGGGCCAGAGCGGGGGCGACGGCGGTCCAGGACGCCTTCTCCATCAGGGCGCACATCCAGGGGGTGGCAAAGACAGGAAGGGTGCCGGAACCGGCGCTCATGGCGGTGTTCTGGTCATTCACTTCGGCCTCGGCCCGGCCCTTCATTCCAACGGTAACAGACATGGTATGTCCTCCTTTGTACATGGTTGCAAAAGATTCTACTACACCGGGGAGAAAAAATCCAGCCCCATCCAAGGGAAGTTTCTCAAGCGTTACATCAGAGGAGCCTGAAACTCATCCCGGATGTGGAAGAGGGCGTTGAGGACCAGCCAGTTCTGGGGGAAGGGCCGCATCAGATTCCAGTAGCCCACGCCGTACAGGCCGTATTCCCGGGCCAGGTCCAGCTTGGCCCGGATGCTGCGGGCGTCCTCAAACCAGACCTCGTGCTCCCGGCCATCCACGTCCACATAGCGGAACCAGGGGGACTGAGCCTGATCATCGAACCGGATGGCGGCGTAATGCCGGGCAGCCAGCTCCACGGCGTACTGGTTGGAGATGGAGGTGGCGCGGTTCCCCTCCCGGTAGGGCAGGGGCCAGTCGTAGCCGTAGTTGGGGATCCCCAGATAGATCTTTTCCGGCGGCATCTCAGTTAGGGCGTAGTCCACCACCTGACGCACATTCCGAATGGGCGCTACCGCCATCGGGGGTCCGTAGGTATATCCCCACTCATATGTCATCAGCAGCACGAAGTCGGCGGCCTGGGAAAGCAGTTTATAATCGTGCCCCTCGTACAGGCGTCCCGGCTGGGCGGCGAACACCTTGGGAGCCAGGGCCACGATGACGGGCATTCCCCAGGGACGCAGAGCCTCCCGCAGGCGGGCCACGAACTGGGCATAGGCCGCGGCGTCCGTGCCGTAGACATACTCAAAGTCCACGTCCACCCCCTGGTAGCCCTTTCGGGACACGGTGTCCAGCAGTTGGGCGATGAGGTTGGCCTGGACCGCCTGGTCGTTGAGGAGAATGTGGGCCAGCTCATTGGAAAAGCTGCCTTCCTCCGTCAGGGTGGACAGATGGAGGAGGGGACGGACTCCCATTCGCCGGGCGGCGTCGATGAGAGTCTGGTCCTGAAGGTCGATGAGGTTGCCCTGAGGCGTGAAGCCGTAGGTGAAGGGAGTCAGATCGGAGAGATAGGGCAGCGTGCTCTGGAGCAGGCCCATGTCGATGTTGGGATAGGCATAGCCGTTGACGGACAGGGTGCCCTCCTTCTCCTGCTGATAGGAAATGACCAGCACCTGACCGGGGACGATCCGGTCCCCGCCCTTGAGGACCGGGTTGTTCCGCTGGAGCTGGCGCACCGTGGTATCGTGCATGGCGGCGATGGAGGCCAGGGTGTCTTCGGCCTTCACGGTGTGGGTCACCTTGGGGTACTGGATGACCAGAGTCTGACCTACCACCAGGCGGGATGGGTCGGGGAGTTGGTTGTCATTGAGGAGCTGGGACAGGGAAACTCCGTACTGAAGCGCCACCGTGTATAGGGTGTCCCCCGGACGGACCACATGGATGTCCATTTTGATACCTCCTTTTGCCGTCAGGTCAGGGTGATGAAATCGCTGCTGGCATAGCCGATGGTCCCGTTGTAATCCACCAGATACCAGCCGTTGGACCGGTTGAGGACGGTCAGGGGGGCTCCGTCGGGGGCCTGGGCCAAGATGGGTGCCCCGGTGTTGGGCTGGGCCCGGATGTTCAGTACGCCCCAGGACACGTCTACCGTGGCGGACAGGTTCAGTTCCGCCGCGTAGAATGGGATGCCGAAGTATTCCGTGAGCGAGAGGACCAGGTTCCGGGCGATGGCATCCAGATTGTTTACGATCCAGTTGGCGTCCGCCTCGTTGTCGTGGTAAGCCAGCTCCAAGAAGACGGAGGGGGCCCGGACCCGGCGCACCTCGCCGATGGCGGTCGTGCCCTCCGCGCGGACCAGGTTGGGCAGGGGATAGATGGCCTTCAGCCCGTCGGCGATGATCTCCGCCGCCCGCTGGCCCTCGGCGCTGCCGGGATAGTAGAAGACAATGGAGCCGCGGACGGTGCCGTACCGGCCCTCAGGGGCGGCGTTGGAGTGGAGGGCCAGGTGCAGGTCGTAATTCCCCGCGTTGGAGGCGGCGATGGAGCTTGCGGCGGTCATGCTGGGGGTGTTGCGGGTGTAGCGGATGCCGGAGGCGTCCAGATAGGGTACCATTTTGTCCGCCAGCAAATTCATGTACTGCTCCTCAGTGCTGCCGGTCACATAATAGTTGTTCTCCTGGGTGGAGGGGGAGAGATAGATAATGGGCATGAAAAGCACCTCCCGTTTTTTCTCCATGCTATGCGGAAAAACAATATTTTGTGCAAAACAGGAGTTGACTTTGACGTTGCGTCAACTGATAGAATAGGGGACAAGGAGGGAGAGAGATGGAATATTCCATTCAGCAGCTGGCCCAGCTGGCAGGCGTGTCCACCCGCACCCTGCGCTGGTACCACAGCATCGGTCTGCTCAAGCCCAGCCGCGTGGCGGACAGCGGGTACCGTTACTACGGTCCGGCGGAGGTGGACCGGCTCCAGGACATCCTGTACTACCGGGCTCTCGGGGTGGAGCTGGCCCGGATCGGGGAGATTCTGGACGCCCCCTCCTTCGACCGCCTGACCGCCCTGCGGGGCCATCTGGCCCAGTTGGAGGACAGAAGGCGGAACATTCAAGAGCTGATTGACTCGGTAAAGGCGACGATCCTGTCGGAAGAAAGGAATGAGAGCATGAGCGATGAAGCAAAATTCCAGGCTTTTAAGAGAAGCAGCGTGGAAGAGAACGAGAAAACATACGGAAACGAGATCCGCAAAAAATATGGTGATGAGGAAGTGGACAGAGCCAATGAGACGTTTATGGGCCTGACCCGGGAACAATACCGGGAGTGGGAGGGCCTGGGAAAAGAGATCCTGGAGAAACTGTCCCGGGCCGTGACCGGCGGTCAGGACCCGTCGGGACCGGCAGGGGAGGAGCTGACCCGGCTCCACCGCCGCTGGCTGACCCTTACTTGGGGGAAGTACGACCCGGCCCGGCACAGGGGCGTGGTCCAGCTCTATGTCCAGGACCCCCGGTTCACCGACTATTATGACAGGGATACGCCGGGCTGCGCCCGGTTCCTGTGTGACGCCGTGACCTGGTGGGCAGACCGGCTGTAACGCAAGGGCCCTTTGAAACGGAAACATCGGGGCCCATTTTCTTTGAAATCAGAAGTAATTTCACAACTTTTTGGATGGTTTAAACTTGATTTGGGCGGGCGAAAGGACCGCTTCGTCCCCCTGAAGCCAGCGCCGGAGCCTGTATTCCGGCGCTGGCTTTTTTGGGGCAAAAATGGGCGCAGGAAGATTTTAGGGAAAAATCGAAAAAACACCTTGCAAAACATAGACGTATCCCTTATGATTGACAATTGTGTTTGTTAAAACGAAGAAGGAGAGAGAACCCATGAACGAGCTCAAACCCCAGCTTTTGCTTTCCCTGCGGGAATACTCCGAGGAAAAATTCATGAAGGACCTGATCTCCGGCATCATTGTGGCTATCATCGCCCTGCCTTTGTCCATCGCCCTGGCCCTGGCCTCCGGCGTGTCTCCGGAGCAGGGCCTGTATACCGCCATTGTGGCCGGATTTCTCATCTCCGCTCTGGGCGGCAGCAAGGTCCAGATCGCCGGCCCCACAGCCGCCTTCGCCACCATCGTGGCGGGCATCGTGGCCAAGAACGGGATGGAGGGCCTGGCGGTGGCCACCATTCTGGCGGGTATCCTTCTGGTCCTGATGGGCCTGCTGCGGATGGGCAGCATGATCAAATTTATCCCCTACACCATCACCACCGGCTTTACCGCCGGCATCGCGGTGACCATTCTCATCGGCCAGATCAAGGACTTTTTGGGGTTGACCTTTGAAAAATCTCCCATTGAGACCATTGAGAAGTTGGAGCAGGTGATCGCCTGCATCCATACCACCAACCTGATGGCGCTGGTGGTGGGCGTGCTGGCTCTGGCTATCCTCATTGTCTGGCCCAAGGTCTCCGCCAAGATCCCCGCCTCTCTGGTGGCGGTCATTGTGACCGCCGGGGCGGTGAAGCTGCTGGACCTGCCGGTGAACACCATCGGCGACCTGTACACCATCTCCAGCGCTCTGCCTGCCTTCCATCTGCCCGCTGTCTCCTACGAGACGGTGGCGGCGGTCCTCCCCGACGCCTTCACCATCGCCATTCTGGCGGCCATTGAGTCCCTGCTGTCGGCGGTGGTGGCGGACGAGATGATCGGCGCCCGGCACAACTCCAACATGGAGCTGGTGGCCCAGGGCGTGGGCAATGCGGCCTCGGCCCTGTTTGGCGGTATCCCCGCCACCGGAGCCATCGCGCGGACCGCGGCCAATATCAAAAACGGCGGTCTTTCCCCCGTGGCGGGCATGGTCCACTCCGTGGTGCTGGTGTTGGTGTTGGTGCTGCTGATGCCCTACGCCGCGCTGATCCCCATGCCCTGCATCGCCGCCATTCTGTTCCAGGTGGCCTACAATATGAGCGGATGGCGGACCTTCGCCAGCGTGATCAAGCGTTCCCCCAAGAGCGACACCGCAGTGCTCCTGCTCACATTCTTCCTCACCGTGGTATTTGATCTGGTGGTGGCCATCGCCGTGGGCCTGTCCCTGGCCTGCCTGCTGTTTATGAAGCGGATGGCTGACGTGGCGGTGGTCGAGGAGTGGGATTATGTGGAGGATACCCAGGACAATCAGGGCCGTCTGAAGCCCGTCCCCGCCCACGTCATGGTCTATGAGATCACCGGCCCCATGTTCTTCGGCGCCGCCGACAAGATCCCCCACATGGACCAGGAGACCGACAAAAATGTGCTGATCCTGCGGATGCGGGCGGTCCCGGCTCTGGACATCACCGCGCTGAACGGCCTGAAGCGGCTGTGGGAGGAGTGCCGCCGGAAGGGCATCCGTGTGGTATTCTCCCATGTGAATGAGCAGCCCATGTCCGTGATCAAGAAGTCCGGCTTCTACCATGAGGTGGGGGAGAGCTATTTCCAGCCCAACATCGACGCCGCTCTGGAGCGGGCGGTTGCCCTGCGGGATGAGCTTGCGGAGAACCAGCAGGCGTAAGCGCCGCTTTGTTATCTCAGCCCCGCCGACCACGCTCATTATGAAACAACACCCCGGCGCCCTTTTGGGCGCCGGGGTGTTCCGTTTGATGGGAAAGGCGGTTCATTCCTCCTGGCACAGCTCCTCCAGAGCCCGCCGGTCCCGCAGCGTCAGCGCGCGGTAGCCCAGCTCCACCAGCCCCCTGCGGGAAAAGTCGTTGAGAATGCGGCTCACCGTTACCCGGCTTACCGACACCGAGGCGGCGATGTCGTCCTGGGTGCAGGACACAAGACCTTGGACATTGCTGTGGGAGAGAAGGTACTGGGCCACCCGCCACCGTGCGGGGCGGAAGGCCATCTGGTCCACCTGGCCGGAGAGAAGGCGGACGGTACGGGCCAGATATTTCATCATGGCCAGCGCCAGCTCCGGGTCTCTGGCGATCTCCTGGGTCACCAGTTCACGGTCAATGGGGACCAGCTGGCAGGACGTCAGGGCCACGGCGGAGGACACCCGGGGCATCTCGTCGAAGAAAGAAGCCTCGCCGAAAAGACTGCCTGCTTCGTAGATGTTCAGCACCCGTTCATTGCCGTCCTCGGACTGGATGAAGCTTTTCACCCGGCCCTCCTTGAGGAAGTAGAAGCAGGTGGCTTCGGTGCCCTGGAGATAGATGAGAAAACCGGGAGAGCAGGCGATGGGAGCCCGGTGCTCGGCAAAGGGCTTCCACATTTGCGCGGGAAGGCCCATAGAGTCCTGGGACAGCAGTTCCACGGCAGTTCACCTCCAAATTAACCGTGTTTCGCTCATGGGACGGATGTTTTCGAATACTCAGACGGTGGAAAAAACTTGTTTGACCGCCTGCAATTATAACATAGTTTACATTCTTTTGGCAAGGGCCCTGTCATACTAATACCATCCGCACATAGGAGGAATCGTTTTTATGGGAATGACCATGACACAGAAGATCCTGGCAAAGGCCGCCGGTCTGGACCGGGTGGAGCCGGGCCAGCTTATCGAAGCCAGACTGAACATGGTGCTGGGCAACGACATCACCACCCCCGTTGCCATCACCGAGTTTGAAAAGGCGGGCTTTACCCAGGTTTTTGACCGGGACAAGATCGCCATCGTTCTGGACCACTACACTCCCTGCAAGGACATCAAGTCTGCCCAGCTGTGCAAGCAGGCCCGGGAGTTTGCGCATAAGCACCAGATCACCAACTTCTTTGATGTGGGCCACATGGGCGTGGAGCACGCCCTGCTGCCTGAGAAGGGCCTGTGCGCCCCCGGCGAGGTCATCGTGGGCGCCGACTCCCACACCTGTACCTACGGCGCTCTGGGCGCTTTCTCCACCGGCATCGGCTCCACCGATATGGCCGCCGGCATGGCCACCGGCCTGCTGTGGTTCAAGGTACCCTCCGCCATCAAGGTGACCCTGAAGGGCAAGCTTCAGCCCCATGTGTCCGGCAAGGACGTGATCCTGCACCTGATCGGCACCATCGGCGTGGACGGCGCCCTGTACAAGTCCCTGGAGTTTGCCGGAGAGGGCGTCTCCTCTCTGTCCATGGACGACCGCTTTACCATCTCCAACATGGCCATCGAGGCCGGCGGCAAGAACGGTATTTTCCCCGTGGACGAGAAGACCATGGAGTACATCAACGGCCGGGTCAGCCGCCCCTGCGAGGCTTTCTCCGCCGATCCTGACGCCGTTTATGACAGAGAGGTGGTCATCGACCTGGACAAGCTGGAGCCCACCGTGGCCATGCCCCACTTGCCCGAAAACACCAAGGTGGTCAGCGAGGTGGCCGGCCTGCCCATTGACCAGGTGGTCATCGGCTCCTGCACCAACGGACGGATCAGCGACCTGCGTGCCGCCGCCGCCGTCATGAAGGGCAAGAAGGTAGCGCCCAATGTCCGCTGCGTGGTCATCCCCGCCACCCAGGCCATCGTTCTCCAGGCCATGGAGGAGGGCCTGATCCAGACCTTTATCGAGGCCGGCGCCGCCGTCTCCACCCCCACCTGCGGCCCCTGTCTGGGCGGCCACATGGGCGTTATGGCAGAAGGGGAGCGCACCGTCTCCACCACCAACCGGAACTTTGTGGGCCGCATGGGCCATGTGTCCTCCGAGGTCATCCTGGCCAGCCCCGACGTAGCCGCCGCCTCCGCCATTGCCGGCTGCGTGGCCGACCCGCGCAAGTGAGGAGTTTGGAGACAGGAGACAGGGACCGCGGCGTGTACCGCCGCAGCCCCGCGCCCCGCTCCTGCCGGAACAGAAAGGAAAGATAACTATGAAGGTTTATAAATACGGCGCCAACGTGGACACTGACGTGATCATTCCCGCCCGGCACCTGAACGACCCCTCTCCCGCCGCTTTGGCTTCCCACTGTATGGAGGACATCGATGCCGATTTTGCCTCCACCGTGGAGGAGGGGGACATCATCGTAGCCGGACCCAACTTCGGCTGCGGCTCCAGCCGGGAGCACGCCCCTCTGGCCATCAAGTCCTGCGGGGTCAAATGCGTCATCGCCCCTTCCTTTGCCCGCATCTTCTACCGCAATTCCATCAACATCGGCTTTCCCATCGTGGAGTGCCCCCAGGCCGCTGAGGAGATCCAGGCCGGGGACCAGGTGGAGGTGGACTTCGCCTCCGGCGTCATCACCGACGTGACCACCGGCAAGACCTATCAGGCCGCACCCTTCCCCGAGTTCATCGACGGCATCATCAAAAGCGGCGGCCTGCTCAACTCCCTGAAGGAGAGAGGGGTGGCGAAATGAACTATAAAATCGCGCTGATCCGGGGCGACGGCATCGGCCCCGAGGTGGTGGGCGAGGCGGTCAAGGTCATGGAGACCGTGGGCGCCAAGTTCGGCCACAGCTTTGAATTTGTGGACGTAATGATGGGCGGCTGCGCCATCGACGCGGTGGGCAAGTCTTACCCCGACGGCACCGCAGACAAGTGCAAGGCCTGTGACGCGGTGCTTCTGGGCGCCGTGGGCGGTCCCAAGTGGGGCCACGCCACCGAGGCGGAGAAGCGGCCCGAGACCGCCCTGCTGTCCATCCGCAAGGACCTGGGCCTGTATGCCAACCTCCGTCCCGCCGCCCTCCGGCCCGCGCTGGCCGACGCCTGCCCCCTGAAGAAGGAGACGGCGGACAGGGGCATCGACCTGATGATCGTCCGGGAGCTGACCGGCGGCATCTACTTCGGCAAGCGGGAGAAGTACCAGACTGAGGACAGGGGAGAGGAGGCCGCCGACCGGATGGCCTACTCCGAGATGGAGATCGAGCGTATCGGCCGTCGGGCCTTCGAGCTGGCCCGTCTGCGCGGCAAGAAGGTGTCCAGCGTGGACAAGGCCAACGTGCTGGAGACCTCCCGTCTGTGGCGGAAGGTGATGCACCGGCTGGCGGAGGAATACTCCGACGTGGCCTATGAGGATGTGCTGGTGGACAACGCCGCCATGCAGCTGGTCCGGGACCCCGGCCAGTTTGACGTGGTAGTTACCGAGAACATGTTCGGCGACATTCTGTCCGACGAGGCCTCCATGATCACCGGGTCCATCGGCCTGTTGCCCTCCGCGTCCATCGGAGATACCGCCCCCGGCCTGTACGAGCCCATCCACGGCTCCGCACCTGACATCGCCGGCCAGGACAAGGCCAACCCCATCGCCACCATCCTGTCCGTCGCCATGATGTTCCGCTACTCGTTCCAGCTGGCGGCGGAGGCCGACGCCATTGAGAAAGCGGTGGATGCCGTCCTTAACGAGGGCTGGCGCACCGCCGACATCGCCGGACCCGGTGAAACGGCTGTGGGAACCGTGAAAATGGGCGAGCTGATCCGCGAGAAGATCTGATCCGCGGCGTTCCCCACGGCAAAAACTTCGGAATACGAGCGGTCCTCCTCCGGGAGGGCCGCTGCTTTTTGCATAATTTGACGAAAGAAAGGGGATACTGATCCCGCTTTGAAGGAAAGAATGATGAAAGATTCATTTTTCCAAAATCTTTGTAAATTTCCCTTGCTTTTTTGCAAGTTTTTTTTTATAATATGCCGTGCAACACTGAGTCAGCCGGGATATTTGGTCGAATGAAGCGTGAAACAAGGTTATCCGCAGGAAAACTTGCAAGTTGAAAAGCGAGATGGATTCATTCCTGCAAAACAGAGGCAGGAAGGGCGGCAGGCTCATAAGATAACTTGGGAGGAATTGGTATGAAGGAATTATCCAAAATCGCTCTGGCGGTGGAACCCTCCGCTACCATGGCGATCGACTCCATGTTTAAGCAGATGAAGGCGGAGGGGATCGACGTCATCGGCTTTGGCGCCGGTGAGCCGGATTTTGCCACTCCGGACCACATCAAGGCTGCCGGCCACGTGGCCATCGACCATAACGATACCCGGTATACTCCTTCCAGCGGCACCGTGGAGCTGCGCCAGGCCATCTGTGACCGTCTGAAGGCCGACTGCGGCCTGGAGTACGACTTCAAGCAGATCTGTGTTTCCAGCGGCGCCAAGCCCTGCGTCTATGTGGCCCTGCGGGCCTTGGTCAATCCCGGGGACGAAGTAATCCTGCCCTCTCCCTACTGGGTCAGCTACGCCGAGCTGATCCGCATGGTCGGCGGCGTGCCCGTGATCCTGGAGGCCACCGAGGCCAACGAGTTCAAGATCACCGCCGAGAGCATGGCCGCTGCCATCACCCCCAATACCAAGTGCATGATCCTGAACAACCCCTCCAACCCCACCGGCTCCATGTACAACCGCCGGGAGCTGGAGGCCATTGCCAAGGTCTGCGTCGAGAAGGACATCTACGTCATTTCCGACGAGATCTACTACAGTCTGGTCTATGACAACGCGGAATTTGTCAGCTTCGCTTCTCTGGGCGACGACGTGAAGGAGCGCACCCTCCTGATCAACGGCGTCTCCAAGTCCTATGCCATGACCGGCTGGCGGATCGGCTATGTGGCCGCCAACCACGAGATCGCCAAGATCATCTCCAATTACCTCAGCCACTGCATCGGCTCTCCCTGCGCCGTCTCCCAGAAGGCCGCCCTGGAGGCCCTGACCGCCTCTCAGGAGAGCGTGGATAGCATGCGGCTGGCCTTTGAGCGCCGCCGCAACTACATGGTGGACCGGATGAACAGCATCGAGGGGGTCAGCTGCAACAAGCCCCACGGCGCCTTCTATGTGATGATGAACATTGAGAAGCTCATCGGCAAGGAGATGCACGGTCAGGTCATCCGGAACGCCGACGACTTCGGCACCCTGTTCCTGAAGTACGGCAAGGTGGCCGTGGTCCCCGGCACCAGCTTCGGCGCCCCCAACTTCGTCCGCTGGTCCTACGCCACGTCTATTGAAAACATCAAAGAGGGCCTGAAGCGCCTGGAGAAGTTCCTCAAGGGCGAGACCATCTGAGTGAAATCAAATGCGAAAAGGATGCCGCTTAGCCGGGTGGCCGTAAAACAGTAAAATCAAAAAATGGTGAAAACCTTGAGTTTTCAAGGGGTGCGGCGTGACTTCGGTCACGCCGTTTCCTCTTTCATCAGCTCATTCAGCGGGATGAAACCCAGCCCGTCATACTTGATGTGGATGTGCTGCACACGCTTTCCGCTGGATTTGTCCGGTGCATCCACATAGATGGCGGACACCAGCTCCCGAAGAGCATAGCCGTCCAGCTCGTCAATGCCCACATACTTGTGCGCCGTCTGAATGAACTTCTCAATGTTTTCGTTCTGTCGTTCCTGTACTTCAATTTCCTGCCGCAAGGTGACGCACTCGGCCTCCAACTGCTTCTGCTCCGTTTCATAGGTCAGGCTCAGCATATCGAATCGGTCATCGCTCAGCCGCCCGCTAGCGTTGTCCTCGTAAATCCTGATAAACAGCCGTTTCAGCTCGGCAATGCGGTTTTCGTTCCGTTCCAACCGTTTTTTGCGGATGCGGATCTGCTCGCTGCTTTCTAGCCGGAGTTGTTCCTCCATCACTGCACGGAAATGTGCCTCATGCCGCAGGATGTAGCCTGTCACAGCCTGGATGTGTTTCAGGACCAGATGGCTGAGTACGGCTTCTCGGATGTAATGAGTACCGCACTTGTCCTTGTGCTTCCAATGGAGAGAACAGTCAAAGAACGCGCCCTCCGGTCGGTAATTGTTGGTCGCACCGTAATACAGCTTCTCACCGCAGTCGGCACAGTACACCAGCCCGGAAAAGATGCTGCTTCGGCCTGTGCGGGTCTTGCGATGCCGCTGCTGGCGTACCTGCTGTACCTTCTCAAACACGGCTGCCTCGATGATGGCCTCATGGGTATTGGGGAAGATGGCTTGCTTCTCAGGGGGATTGTCCCGCTGCTTCTTGTCCCAGATGGAGTTGGTATAGGTCTTGAAATTCACCGTACAGCCTGTGTACTCCCGCCGTTCCAGAATCGCCACAACGGTACTGCTGTGCCAGCCGTAAGGGTCCTTCGGTTTCTTGTTCGGGGTCTTGATTCCCTGCAAGGCTCTGTATGAACTGGGCGTCAGTACCTTGTCCGATTTCAGTTGGTTGGCGATCTGCATGGGGCCACGGCCCTCCATGCACATAGAGAAGATACGCTTCACCACATCAGCGGCTACCGGGTCAACCACCCAGCGGCGGGGATTCTCCGGGTCTTTCACATAGCCATAGGGCACATTGGTGGTCAGGGGTAC
>Ga0129306_1001230_pt1 | contig 30868 bp, 28 predicted proteins | sample P827metagenome_FD_94438 | JGI IMG/M metagenome (GOLD analysis project Ga0129306, IMG submission 94438) | Capybara group fecal microbial communities from Wisconsin, USA - P827 metagenome | ecosystem: Host-associated > Mammals > Digestive system > Large intestine > Fecal | place: USA: Wisconsin...
GACTGCTATTATCGGTGGTGCTAAGGTTTCTTCAAAGATCGCTGTTCTCGAAAGCCTTATGAAGAACGCTTCTACACTCATCGTTGGTGGTGGTATGGCTTATACATTCCTCAAGGCACAGGGCCACTCAATCGGTAAGTCTCTTGTTGAAGATGACTTCCTCGATACAGCAAAAGATCTTCTTGCTAAGGCTGAAAAAGCTGGCGTAAAGATTCTGCTCCCAGTTGACCATGTTGGTGGTGCTGAGTTCGCTGATAAGGATCCAGTTGCAGTTGATGCAGTTGATCTTCCAGATAACCTTATGGGTATGGATGTTGGTCCTAAGACTGTTGAACTTTACAAGAACGCTATTCTTGCTTCTAAGTCTATCGTATGGAACGGACCTGTTGGAGTATTCGAGTTCGAAAACTTTGCAAAGGGAACTGAAGCTGTAGCTCGCCTCGTTGCAGAAGCAACATCTAAGGGTGCTATGACTGTAGTTGGTGGTGGTGACTCTGTTGCTGCTGTAAACAAGTTCAACCTTGCAGACAAGATGAGCCACGTATCAACTGGTGGTGGAGCTTCTCTCGAATTCCTCGAAGGAAAGACATTGCCTGGTATTGCTATCTTGGCAACTAAATAAATAATAGATATCTTTTAAGATAAAAATCAAAGGGCATTCAAGGATTACTTGGTGCCCTTTTTTAATATAAAATGGAGAGAGAAAAATGAAAAAAATCTATAAAAGTTTATTAACTATTTTTTTAAGTCTTGTTGCTTTAGTTCTCATAATTTTCTTATTATGGGTATTTCATTATTTTCATAAATCAAATCCTAAAAACAGAATAATTTATAAAACAACAAATACTGATATTTACAAGGATACCAGAATCTCTGCGCACAGAAGTGGGGCTGGTGTGTATCCGGAAGAAACTATGCTGGCATTTGAAGCATGCCTGAATAATTATAATGTTGATTATTTTGAATTTGACCTTCATATAACTAAGGATGATGTTCTGATTCTTCTTCATGATGCAACTTTGGACCGAACTTCAAATTGTGAAGAAGTGTTTGGGGAATCTAATGTCTATCCTGAGACAAAAACATTTTCTGAACTTCAAAAATTAAATATGGGAATTAAGTTTGTAGATGATAACGGTAATTCTCCATATAAAGATGTTCAGGATGATGAAATCCTTTCCAAATTAAAAATTGTTTCCTTAGATCAGGTTCTTGATTTCCTTACATCAAAAGGTTCCTTCAAATATATAATTGAAATAAAGAATAAGGGAGAACTTGGAAAAAGAGCTGCTGACTTATTGTACGAGAGTTTAAAACAACGACAATTATTTGATGACGTAATTCTCGGGTGCTTTAATAAGGATGTTCCAGAGTATGTTGATATGATGTATCCGGAAATTAAACGTGGTGCATATATTAGCGAGGTAATTGATTTTGTCATAGCCTGTTTGTTTAATGATAAAGATTTTAATCCGAAGTATACCGTGCTCCAACTGCCATATCGTAACATTCATTTTTCTAAAGGTGTAAATCTTGGTCTGGTAAAGTTTATAAATTATGCCCACAAAAATAATATTGCTGTTCAATACTGGACAATAAACAATCCTAAAGATATGCAATATTTAAAGAGTATGGGAGCAGACTGTATTATGACTGATTTCCCTAATATTGTGCCATTTTAGACAGTGTGTTTCTCTGTATAGTATTTCTTTATAAATAAATAGTATTTTCTTTGCTTTAGTATGATTTCTGTGATATAATAACTATCTGATAGTATTACTATCAGATGTGACTTTATCACAGGAGTTATTTTTTATGAATGATGTAAGGGTTATCGAGGTAAAGGAAAATATCCTTGCCGATAACGACAAAGAAGCTCAGATTCTTCGCGACAAACTCAAAGCTAAGAAAACTTTTTTAATGAATCTCATGTCATCTCCGGGGAGTGGAAAAACAACTACGCTGGTGCGTACAGTTGAACAGCTTAAAGACAAAATCAATATAGGAATAATGGAAGCAGATGTTGATTCTGATGTAGATGCTAAGACTATGGCTAATGCCGGTGTAAAATCTATTCAGCTTCACACTGGTGGTATGTGTCATCTTGATGCGGCAATGACAGAGCAGGGCTTGAATGAATTGAATTATGATGGGCTTGATCTGGTTGTGCTTGAAAATGTAGGAAATCTGATTTGTCCTGCAGAGTTTGATACTGGTGCTGCAAAAAATGTGATGATTCTTTCTGTTCCTGAAGGACACGATAAACCCCTAAAATATCCGCTTATGTTCAGCAAAGTAGATGCACTCATCATCAATAAGATTGATGTTGCACCTTATTTTGATTTTGATATGGATAAATTGCGTGAATACGTTGGCAAACTCAATAAAAATGTAAAAATCTTCCCGATTTCGGCAAAAACCGGAGAAGGGGTGGAAGAGTGGACTTCGTGGCTTTTGAGTGAAGTTCAGGAACATAATAAGTAAGAAGTGTCAGAATCGGGCGGGGGTCCAATGTTTTATAATTTTATAGGAGCAAACATGGCAGAAGTAAGACCTTTAATTTTGGAGCTTGGTCAGAAAATTACAGACCGACTCGGTAGAAAAATCAACGAAAACGACCCTGAGTATTGGGGATTAAACGAAATTGTAACAGATGAGATGGCAGAAGTTGCCCTCAAGATGGATGTTCGAAAACCTGTTACTCTTCCTCAGCTTGTAAAACTTACAGGTAAGTCAGAAGAATATCTTGAAAAAATCATGATGGATATGGCAATTGCCGGCCTCATCGAATATAACTGGGAAAATCCAAAACGCGAAAAGCAGTATATTCTGCCAATGTTCGTTCCGGGCTCTGCTGAGTTTACAAACATGAATCAGAAGCAGCTGGAAGAGCATCCAAAGCTTGGCCGCTTCTTTGACCGTATGACCTTTGAGCCTCTTACTAAGGTTACTCCAATGGTACCGGAGGGAGGTGCAGGTATTGGTATGCACGTTATCCCTGTTGAAAAGGCAATTGAAGCAGAAAACTCAAGTGTCAGTGTAGAACACATTTCTCACTGGCTCGATAAATATAATGGAAAATATGCTGCATCTCCTTGTTCCTGCCGCCTCAGCCGCCGTACTTACGAAGAAGGCTGTGCCGATGATCCTGAAGACTGGTGTATCGGCGTTGGTGATATGGCTGATTACCTTGTAGAAACAAAACGCGGTCACTATGTTACCCGCGAAGAGGTAATGGAGATTTTGAAGCGCGCTGAAGACAACGGCTTTGTTCACCAGATTACAAATATTGACGGTGAAAATAAGATTTTTGCTATCTGTAACTGTAACATAAATGTCTGCTACGCTCTTCGTACTTCGCAGCTTTTTAATACTCCTAATATGTCACGCTCGGCTTATGTTGCCAGAACAGAAAGTGACAAGTGTGTTGCCTGCGGACGCTGTGTTGAATACTGCCCTGCCGGCGCTGTAAAACTTGGTCAGAAGCTGGCTAAAAAAGACGGAAGCAAGGTAAAGTATCCAAAGCACATTCTTCCTGATAATCATAAATGGTCTGAGGCTAACTGGGATCCGAATTACCGCGAAACAGCCCGCATAAACTGCTATTCAACTGGTACCGCTCCTTGTAAAACTGCATGTCCTGCCCACATCGGTATTCAGGGCTACTTAAAGATGGCAAGTGAAGGCCGCTACACAGAAGCTCTCGAGCTCATCAAAAAGGAAAATCCTTTCCCTGCAGTTTGCGGACGTATCTGTAACAAGCGCTGTGAGGCAGCTTGTACCCGTGGCACAATTGACGAAGCAATCGCTATTGATGAAGTAAAGAAGTTTATCGCTCAGAAAGACCTGGACTCTAAAGTTCGCTTTATTCCAAAGAAGGTTATTCCTTCTAACCGCGGCGAGTTCAGTCAGAAGATAGCAATTATTGGTGGCGGTCCTGCTGGATTAAGCTGCGCTTTCTATCTTGCAGAAAAAGGTTACCGCCCAACTGTATTCGAAAAGAACAAGGTTGCTGGTGGTATGCTTGTTTACGGTATCCCGGCTTTCAAACTTGAAAAAGATGTGGTTGCCGCTGAAATCGACGTAATGAAAGAAATGGGCGTTGAAATAAAGACCGGCGTAGAAGTTGGAAAAGACGTTACAATTGCTCAGCTTCGCGAGCAGGGCTACAAGGCCTTCTATATTGCAATCGGATGTCAGGGTGGCCGCAAGGCTGGTATTCCTGGTGAAGACACACCTGGCGTAATGACAGCCGTAGATTTTCTTCGCACAGTTGCTGATGATCATAACTATAAGGTAAGCGGAAAGACAGTTGTTGTTGGTGGTGGTAATGTTGCCATTGATGTGAGCCGTACAGCCTGGCGTTGCGGCGGAAGTGATATTCAGCAGTTCTGTCTTGAACAGCGCAATGAGATGCCTGCTACAGTAGAAGAGATTGAAGAAGCTGAAGAAGAAGGAATTAAGATTAACTGCGGCTGGGGGCCAAAAGAGATTTTGACAGAAGGCGGCAAAGTTCGCGGAATCGTATTCAAAAAATGCGTTTCTGTAAAAGATGCCGACGGACGCTTTAATCCAAAATATGATGAAGCAGATACAGTTACTGTTGAATGCGACAATGTATTCCTTTCTATTGGTCAGTCAATCGTATGGGGCGATATGCTTGCAGGCAGCAAGGTTGAACTAGGCCGTGGAAACGGTGTAGTTGCTGATCCTGTAACTTACCAGACTGCAGAGCCTGATATTTTTGCAGGTGGTGATGTTTATACTGGTCCAAAGTTTGCAATCGATGCTATTGCCGCTGGTAAAAAAGCTGCTGTTTCAATTCACAGATTTGTACAGCCTCATTCAACAATGACAATCGGCCGCGATAAGCGCGAATTCATTGAACTTAATAAGGAAGATATCCTTGTTGAAGGTTATGACAATACACCTCGCCAGATTCCTGGAAAGAAAACTGCCGCAGAAGTTGGCGGAAACTTTAAGGAAACAAAGCTTTGCTTTACAGAGGAGCAGATTAAGAAAGAAACTGCCCGCTGTCTCAGCTGTGGTCAGAGTATTGTTGATGAAAACAAGTGTATTGGTTGTGGTGTTTGTACAACTAAGTGTGCTTTTGACGCAATTAAACTTCACCGCGAGCATCCAAAGGCAAGCCGCATGACTAAGAGTGAAGATAAGCTCAAGGCAATTCTGCCGAACATTCTCAAGCGCGAAGTAAAGATTCTTTTGAATCCGAACCGCTCGTCTATGGAGAAGTAAGCAGCCTTACACATGCACGAACTTGGAATTGTTTTTCACGTAATCAAGCGTCTCGAAAACCTTGCTTCAGAACAGAAGCTGCAGCAGATTCAGAGCGTGACGCTTGAACTCGGAGAGGTAAGTGGAGTAGTGCCGGAGTTTCTGGAAGACGGCTGGAAGTGGGCTGTAAAAAAATCGCCCGTTATGGAAAACGCCGTCCTAAAAATAGAAACGCTTCCCGCAGTTACAATCTGTAATGCCTGCGGAAAGACTTACGGCACAGTTGAATTTGGGAAAACTTGTCCGCACTGTAAAAGCGAAGATACGGTTTTGCAGACGGGCAATGAAATGAACATAAAGGAAATAGAAGCCTGTTGACGACCCGCCAACAGACTTACACAGGAGGTATTCATGTTATTTCAACTTTATGGCTCAACAGCAGCAACTCAGTTGCTTGGCTGGTGTTTAGTATTTATTGGTCTCATTCTTTTGAATGAGTTTGGTAGAACAAAGGCTGGTGGAATTACTATCTTCTTTGTTGTACCTGCTGTATTAACAGTTTACTTTATCGTAGCTGCTATCGGTAAGAATTCCTTTGCATCTGAATGGTATGTAATTAAGTATATGGGCGGATGGTTCCATTATGCTAAACTGTATGCCGCGACAATCGGATGTATTGGTTTTATTTTCCTTGCACGAAAATGGACTGCTCTTGGAAAATCTGAATGGTTCAAATGTTGGCCATTTATTATTGTAGGTATCAACATTCTTATCGCCGTAGCTTCAGATTTCGAATCTGTAATTAAAGGTGGAATTACAGGCGGTTGGTGGGTATCTAACGAGGGTGTATTCCTTTATGGTGGATGGTGGAACCTGCTCAACGGTCTCGCTGGTATTATCAATATTGTATGTATGACTGGCTGGTGGGGAATCTACTCATCAAAGAAAGGTAAACTCGAGAAGCAGGATATGCTCTGGCCAGATATGACATGGATGTTCATTATCGCTTATGATGTATGGAACTTTGAATATACATATTTGAACCTTCCTACACACGCATGGTACTGCGGTCTTGCACTTCTTCTTGCACCAACATTTGCAGCTACATTCTGGAACAAGGGTGGCTGGATTCAGAACCGCGCATTTACACTTTCAATCTGGTGTATGTTCGCTCAGGTTGTTCCATTCCAGTTGACAACTCCATTCTCTGTTCTCCCTTCAGTATATGGCGGAGCTCCACAGGACGGAACTGGTGCACAGGCTTTGTATGATGCTTCTATGGCAATCTACAATAATCCTGCTATTGCAAACAACGGACCAGAAGTTCAGCAGGCTATCGCTAAGATGGGAATTACAGCTGAACCAAAAGCTCAGGGTGTTATTGCTGTACTTGCTCTTGCAATCAACGTTCTTGTTCTTGCTGCAATCTGTAAGAAAGCATTTGCTACAAAGACAAATCCATATAAGAATGAGATTTGGAAAGGTACAAAAGATTTCGACGAAGCAATGGCTCGCGCTGAATAGTTTATAAACTCTTCAGCATTTTCTTGTGCTGGTACATTTCTGTATCAGCACGCTTCATTACATCATTAAAGCTTTTGTCATTGACAGGATCAAAAACAGCAAAGCCTGCCGCAAAAGATTTTTTTTCAGCCAGTGAACAATTTCTTTTCATTTCAGATTTTGTCAGTTCATAGACTTTTTCTTTTATAGCTTCAAGGTTTTTATAATTGTCATCCATCATAATTGCTACAAATTCGTCACCACCAATTCTGAAGACAGGACAATCTGAAAATAAACTACGAATAGCCTTGCAGCAATTTTTGATATAAGTGTCTCCAATATCGTGCCCGAATGTATCATTTATCATTTTGAGATTGTTCAAATCACACTCGCAGACAGCAAATTTTATTGTAGGTGGATCAGCTTTTATTTCTTTATCTATAATAGTAATCTGATTATCATAACAAATGCGGCTCAGAACCTTTGTGAGCGCATCATGATTGGAAATATCTTTTTCTGTATTGATGGTTTCGAGCATAACGTGACGCATCATGTTCTGAATAAAAATATAAAGAAGAATGGCTGTAATACAGATTGCAAGATATCCTGTATAAATTGTTCCGTCAATTGCAGTTGCAGTTTGTCCTATTATATTAATCAGCGCAATGATAATAAGATTTAAAAGATTCTGTAGTTTTGTACGAATTCCAATAATTACAAAAACAAAGAGAATGTAGGCAAAACTGATGCCGCAGAAAGCAAGATAAATCCAATAGAATTTTCCGTGACAGAAAAACCCATTTTCATCTACACCGAAAATAAAACCTTGTCTAATGGAATAGGCTTCGAGAATAAGATTTATAAGCATTACAACAGACATGATTTTTATGGTACGTTTCATACCACAGCTGCGTGCCAGTAAAACTCCAAGAAATGGACTTATACTGAATTCCGTAAATGTAATCATTTTGTGAAGTGTGGGGAGATCGATTCCGGTAGTATCAAACAGTACGCCCAGATATTCGCAGATGGCACCGATTGCGGCAAAAATAAAAGTTGCTCTGAACCATTTTATGTCGCCCTTACTCAGAATTGTGCTTTTTCCAACATCAATTGCAAGAGAAATCATAGAGAGAACACAGATAACAATTACAATAGTATAAAAGTGATTCATAATGTTCCGGTGCTGTTAAAAGAATTTACATATATTTTACCATCAAAATTTTCTATTGTAAACAAATCATAAATTTACTAAAATAAATGCAATATGTCATTGCGAGCACTAAATGCGAAGCAATCTATATCATAAGGAGTCATAATTATGGCAAGAACACATTATATTGCTGGTAACTGGAAAATGAACACAACAAAGGCAGAAGCTATTGCTTTGGCAAAAGACCTTGTTGAACAGTTGAAGGGAAAAACAAACAAATATATGATTGGTGTACCTTTTGTATATCTTGATGCAGTAGCACAGGTTGTAAAGGGCAGCAACATTATTCTCGCTGCACAGGATTGTGCCGCAACTGATAACGGAGCTCACACAGGTGAAGTTTCTTGCGCTATGCTTAAAGACATTGGTTGTCAGTGTGTAATTCTTGGTCACTCAGAACGCCGCCACGAAATTGGTGAATCAGATGAACTTATCAACAAGAAGGTTCGCAAGGCACTTGCAAGTGGTCTCGAAGTAGATCTTTGTATCGGTGAACTTTTGAGCGAACGTGAAGCTGGTGAAGCAGAGCAGGTTTGTGCATTCCAGCTTTCTGCAGGTCTTGCTGGTGTTACAGAAGAACAGATGAAGAACGTAACAATTGCTTACGAACCAGTTTGGGCTATCGGTACAGGTAAAACTGCTACTCCAGATGACGCTCAGGCAATTCACAAGTTCATCCGCGGATACATTGCAAAACTTTACAATCAGAAAGTAGCTGATGAAGTAATCATCCAGTACGGTGGATCTATGAAAGCTTCTAACGCTCCAGAGCTCCTCGCTCAGCCAGATATCGACGGTGGTCTTATCGGTGGAGCTTCTTTGAAAGCTGAAACATTTGTGCCTATTTGTGTACTTTAATTTATAAGTAATCTCAATAATTAAAGCAACATAGAGAACGGAACAGAGCATCAAATTGCTTCGTTCCGTTTTTTTATATATAACTTGCAAGCTTGATCTGGAAAAACTTATAACAAAATGTTTATGAAAAATTCACAACATTTAAAGCTAAAATTCATTAAAATTTATGCGTTTTTACTGATTACAACGTTATACCCCTCTGCTAAAATAAAACAATTAGAAAATTGGGTGTATTTCGGATACGAGTATGAATAAAAAGTCTTTCGGTTTACAAGTTTTTCTTTTTTTACTTTTCAGCCAAACTTTTTTATTTGCTCAAGATGAAACATCCGTTGCTTCCGGTAAGGAAAAGATTTCAGAAATTATTTCTACCGAATCATCTGTTCTCATATTTTCTGAAAACAATAATGGTTCGCTTTTTGCGATATCAAGCGGAGATTCGGTTACGGTGTACAATTCATCAGATTATTCGCCAGTCTGCGAATTCTACGATCAGCAAGTCTCAAAAATGTCTTTTTATACAGAAGGTGGTAATGAATTTTTTGCTGACCTTACAAAAGACGGACAGTTTACCGTACGAAAACTTAATTATGAAGACAATGTCTGGTCCTATATTCAGGCAGAACCATATTTTTCAGCAGATTGTGGAGATCCCACTGGTAAAAGAAAACTTACAACAGTAGCATTCAGTAATAATTCAGATTATATTGCAACAGCCTTTGATGATAATTCAGTTCAGGTCCATTTCCGTCTTCGTGTAATTGCAGGCTCAATCTCTCATACAATCACAAAACATAAAGCCCCTGTTTACGGTCTCGAATTCAGCAGAACTGGAGAATATCTTGCTACAGTTTCTACAGATGGCGAAGCTTATATCTGGAACAGTTATACAAGTGCACAGATTACACATTTAAAAGGTATTTATACCCGTGCAATGGTTCCGGTTATCTTTTCAGCAGATTCAGTTTATATAGTTTTCCAGGATGGCAGAAACAGCTTCAAGATTGCAGATTTTTCCGGCAATACACTTTATTCAATTGCAGCCGGCCGCCCGATTACTGGAATCAAACCTCTTAAAGATCCGGACCTCATAGCAATCCGTAACGACAAGGGCGAAGTAATGGTTTACAGTATTTCGTCTCGTCGTCCACTTTCTGTTTCGTCTGCATCAAAACTTATGGCAGATGTAGGTGAGACCTATGTTGATGCTAATTTTACTTCTTATGATTTTGATACCGCAGTTTCCCGAATGTATGCAGGATTTAAAAACGGAAAGGTTTATGTTATAGAGCCAACCCCTTATCTTGATGACACAGCAATGCTCATTACAGATGCCTCAAAAGCAGGAAAGGGATTTGGAAACTTTGTCCATCAGCGTTTTTCAAGCTTCACCATTTCTGCTGGCACAAACTATATGACAAAGCCATATCTGATGTCTGCAAATCTGCGTGGAGAATATCTTTATTCCGGAAAAATCTCACCATTTTTTGTAGGCGGTGGAGTGAGTCTTGGATCAGGTTTTCCACGTAAAGATTTTCCTGCTAATTACAAAATCAATGGGGAATATGTAGATTCTCCAAAACTACTTTTTGCTGATATATATGTACCGGCAGGCTATGCATTTTCGCCATGGAATAATGAGGTTCGAATTATAACTTCTTTTAAGGCAGGAGTAAAAATACAGTCAATCGGACTCATAACAAAATACGGCTCAGCCATAAGTGATCCAGCCTGTTCTTTTTATATGAGTGTCGGAGCCGGTATGCAAATCAAGTGGTTCCAGTTCGACATCAACTGTGAATACGATGCCATAGGAAAAGTTAATCCATCTTTATATGCAGGCTACGCCATAAGGTGGGGAGAATAAAATGAAAAAAGTTTTACGTTTAGTTTTGATGATTTCGATAATTTCCCTCACACTTTCAATTTCAGCCTGCTCAAATTCTTATAATGATATGATTGATGGATTTAATAAGAAATATTTTAAGAAAGGCTATCTTCCACCAGAGCCATATACAACCAGCAGTAAAGATTTTAAAGAAGGCGAGATGCTGGATGAAATTATAAGTATGAAGGATGATTCCCTCACAATTCTTACAGCTCCAGATGGTGGCGAGGAAAGCACTTATGAGTGGAAAGCCCTTGTTCCAAAAAAAGATAAAAATGGCAAGGACTACATGGATTCGGCTGTTATTGGAAACGAAAGAACTTTGAGTTACAAAGCTCCGGGAGTTTTTAATTCAGATAAAGAAAACAAACTTGTTGTAACTGTAACTGAAAAATCGGGGAGGCAGTTCACAGATACAGCAAAAGTTTTCATAGAAATAGAATAAAAATTAAAAATGCCGGTGGAGAGACCGGCGTGGAGGAAAAATGAAAAGTAAATTAAGAAATTTGCTTTTGGCTGCAATGGCTCTAACGCTCTTTGCAGGATGTTCAAACATTGCATTGAATGATGCAGCAGTAGAAGGATCTGATGCCGGCGACAAATGCGTGCTGACAATCAGTGTTGATGGGTTTACAGGTGCTGGTGCAACTATAGAACGTACTATTGCTCCAAATAAGTATCAAGTTACAAATGCGACAAAATTTGTCATTGAAGGAAAATCTGCTCGAAATGTTGCTTTAGCCCCTACTATTCTTACTTTTACAGGAACGTCATCAACAATTGCTCTTAATTATGATGTTTGGTATCTTACTCTTCATGCTGTTGAGGAAGGTGTAGATTCTGATAATGATGGTGCAATTTCTGCAAGTGAATTGTTAGAAACTGGAAATGAGATTTTAAGAGGTGTTACATCTGTAAATCTAAAAAAAGGAGTAAATTCTATATCATTTATGCTTTCAACAAAAGATGTAACAACAAATGGTAGTCTGTCTCTGACAGTCAATGGATTGACTTCTGTGATTTCTTCTTATAAAGCTGGTCTTTACAACGTTAATACAGATTTGTTGATAGATATTGATGCTGATGGTGATATTGATGAAGATGATTATCTTGATTCAGGTACTCTTGCTTCAGAAACAGAAAAAACTATTGAAAAAGATGGAATAGCACCTGGTACATATATATTTAAATTTATCTATTATAAGGATGACGATTCTGAGCCTCTTGGAGTTTGGTCAGATGTAATTACAATTGCTCCTGGTCGTGAGACTTCTAAAACTTTTCCCATCACCGGAATTCTAACAATACCAGAAGATCCAACAAACTTTAAGGCAGTTCTTGTTGATGAGTCTGAAAACGATAATGATGACTTCTATACAGTTAGTTTGACATGGAATGATAATTCATTTAATGAAGATACCTTTATTCTTCGTATTTATGACTTGACAAATGCAAATGATGAATTGACTAACTTGACACCAGTTGAATTCGATAATTCCACTTTCTGGGGTAATAATGATTATCGAGTAAGTGGCACTCTTGGTACATCAACTACAAAATGTGAGGTACGACTTCCTACTGGACGTCTCTATGAGATGACTCTTGCAGCTAAGAATCGTGCTGGAGAATCTGAGCATGTTGCAAAAAGAATTGCAGGTGTTTCAGAAGAAGGCGTAACTTTTGCAGCAGCAGAGCCTACCCCTAGTGTTGATTCTGAAGGCAATGAAATTACAATTCCAGCTGGAAGAATCAATCGTCAGAAAATTACTTTTGATCTTTTAGGAGGCACTCTTAAACGTGAAGAAAATTCTCCTAATTCAAAAGATAATGTTGTAAAATATGTAACTTATGATGGAACTGCAAAAACTTTAGCTTCTATTTTCGGCACTTATTACAGCTTGGAATATTATAATCGTGCATGGTCAAAATGGACAGAGTATGCAAATTCTGGAAATGAAGTAACAACAACTGCGGCTGCTGATCCAGATTATAGAAATTTAACAGTTTATGCATCTTACAACAAAGATGTTTTTGTTGGATATGATATTGCTGATGAATATAAGAATTTAGAGGTTTCTGTTCTTTGTAATGTAAGTGGTGCAACTTTAGAGGGGGGAGTTCTGTTACTTGACTCAACAGCAAATTCTACAATTCAATCGAATGAAGCTAATAAGATAAAATTCACAATTACTGGATATAAAAATACAGATGAAGTAATTCCGTCAGCAGCTCTTAAGAAGATTTCCTTGTATGTAAATGGAAAATTGGTTGGTGTAAAAGATGGCTTGGAATATGAGTATAGTTTGTCTAACTTTGTTGAGGAAGGATTAAATATAATAACTGTTTCTGGACAGATTGATGATAAAGTATATTCAGCTGCTCCAATTGAGCTTACTGTAAAATTCAAGGTAGACTAAATCATTGATTAAACATTAGACAGCTTCCCCGCCACGGTGATTCGTGGCGGGGATTTTTTTTATTGCGGTGTCAACAATTCATCAAAATCACAAGCAGTAAAGTCCATTTTTATGGATTTCAGCATATAGAAATAGAGAAATTGATTTTTTATATGCCATACTTTTGCTTTTAGAGGCTGTTATTGCTTTTGTGGGCATATAGAATTCTGGAAAAGTGAAAATCTGTATGCCGGAAATTGGCTTTTTTATGTTTTGTGTGTCATGAAACTGTAAAAAGTCTTTATAACTGTGTTATTTCGGCATATAAAAATTGCGAAAATCATAATTCTGTATGCCAGCTATACTATTCTTGCCTGTTTGAGTTTATTTTTTCAGCATACAAATTCTGCAATATTTCTATTTCTGTATGCTGGCTTACATGTTTCGGCAGATAGAATTCTCGATATGTCACTATCTATCTGCTTTAATTTCACTTTTAGGGGCTGCTCCTGTATCTGTGGTCTTCTACCAATACCAAGTCCACTATGGGCTAGGGATTGGAGCTGTGAGCGTTAGCGAAAACACGCCGCAGGCGGGTTCGGAGGCGAATGCCGGAGCTGCGGAAAGCCCGACGGGCGGCGGCACGAAGTGACGCGGACCGGAGCCTCCAAATAACTGTTATATATAATAGTATAACAATTGACGAAAGAGACTGTTTTCACTAAAATAAAATACACTTTATTTGATTAAAAATTTTTGGAGAAATAAATTATGGGTACAATTGGTGTTGTTCTTTTGGTATTCTTTGTAATCGTTTGTCTGCTTTTGGTTCTTCTTGTTTCTATTCAGGACGACGGTGAAAACGGAATGGGACTTCTTGGTGGTCGTGGAACTGCTGCATTTGGTTCACATTCTGCAAGTGTTCTTACCAAAACAACTTTCGTATTAGTTTTCCTTTTCTTTGCTCTTTCTTTTGCTCTTGCTATGGTAAACAAAAAGCCTAAGCTCGAAAAAGACCTGGTTCCAGCTACTGCTGTTGAATCTACAGAGTCTGCAACTGAAACTAGTTCAAGTGACTGGTGGGCAGAATCAGAATCTGCTGAATAAGGAGCACTAAATGCTCAGCAGTTTCATTAAACCAGCCAACATTAAAGTAGGGCTGGAGAGTTCCGAAAAAGAAGAAAGTTTTGCGGAACTCTTAGAAATCCTGGTTGCTGAAAATCCCGAATTAAACAGAAGGGAAGCCATGGATGCCCTTATCGCAAGGGAAGATAAAATGAGTACTGCTGTATTTCCTTTCGTAGCTGTTCCCCATGCTTTATGCAGTTCTGCGGGAACAACTCAGGTTGCAATGGGAATTAGCCGCTCGGGTATCGAATTTGAAGCTCCCGAGCCGGAAACTAATCCTGAGCGCCCTGTAGTTAATGTAATTTTTGAAATCCTTTTTGAAGAAAAAGATACCGAGACTCATTTGCATCTTTTGCGAGACATTTTGGAGATTGTGAGTCAACCGGATTTTGTACAAAATGTTTTGCAGGCCAAAACTTCGCAGGAAGTATATGACCTTATAGAATCTATGGAATTTTAGATATCACGGAGGCGTATATGGCAGAAACAACTATGGAAATTGATGCCATCAATCATCTGCTTGAGGTTGAAAAAAATGCATCGGCTCTTATAAACGATGCAGCGCAGGAAGTAGACCGTCGCCTTTCCGAAGCCCATTCCAAATACACTGCACAATACAAACAGCGTTATGACGAGGTTGCTGCTCGTCTGGAAGCTGAATATCAACAGAATCACAATACTGTTGCAGAAAAATACCAGAAAGAAATCGATTTCTATAAAGAATCCCTTGCCGCAAAACCTCAGAATTACGAGGCTTTTTCATCATTGCTCGACAAGCTGATTTTTTAATAAGCTGGTCTAACTCGGGAGTTCCGTTATGGATAAGACTGGTGCTGGTGCTTACATTTATGCAAAAGCCAATGGAATCTTAGGCAAATCTTTTACAGTTACCCGTGCTCATAAACTTTTTGAAGTAAAAAGTCTTGGTGAATTATGGACTCTGATTTTTCGTGATCAGCCACCTATGGTTCCAGAGGTAATGCTTTCTCAGCAGATTGAAGAGAAGGCTTTTTCAAACTTTATCAGTCAGTACGAAAATTTCATTAATTGTTATGATAATCCATCTTCTGTTTTAATAGATCAGCTTCTTACTTACGAAGGTGAAAATCTTAAAGAAATAGGGGCTGCTCTTTGTAAGGGCGAAATGAAGTGCCCATCTGTAACAAAGTTCAAAAAGCTTCCTTCATTAAATTATGCTGCCTGGCCTGATATTAAAAAAATCACAAAAGGTTCGGCTTTTTCATGGTATAATAAGGTACCTGGAATTCATGAACAGCAGGAAATGGATTTCAAAATTGATATTCAAATCTGTCGACATCTCTGGGAATCTGCCCTTAAAGAAAAAGGGGAGGCTGGTGAAGCATTACTTAATCTTTATAAGCAGGAATTTATAATAAAAAATATAGTATGGGTTTTGCGTTTAAGACTTTTTTATAATATGAAAAACGAAGATATTATCAAAAATCTTATTTACGTTACTAATAAACCTGGACCTTCTGATCCTGTAGCAGCTCCTGCCTTAAAGATTTTAGACTGGCCGCTGGATGAGTATGAAGTTTGGAGTAACTGGCGTTATTCTGAACTTGTGAATCCTCATGAAGATGGACAGATCTGGCAGATTGATCCTGTGTGGATTGAACGCAAAAACCGTCTGGAAATTAATAGAAAGGCTGCAAAGCTGTTCCATCAGTTTCCAGGGGAGCCGGCTTCGCTTATCGGCTGGTATAAAATAAAAGAGTTTGAGCTCAGCTGTATACGTACTGCTGTTGAAAGTATAAGATTAAATGTTAATTCCGAAGAAGCAATGGATGCTATTGGAGGCTTGAATGGCTAGAACTGCGGAGATGAGACTTTTGGAACTTATGGTTCTAAAGGAAGATATTTCATCTGTACTCGAATATATTGGAAAAAGTGAAAATTTTCAGTTTCAGACAAAATTAAAAGAAAGCAACACCAATCTAACTGGTATTGCTGATTCTGACGATAACCCGGCAGCGGGATTAAATATAGATTCTCAATTTTATGATAGTCTCTTAAAAGCTTATAAAGAACTTGGCTTTGAAGAAAAAGTTTATGATATAAAAGCTTGTTCTGCTCCTAAAGATGAAGACCGTAAAAAGGCAGCTGATTTTATTGCTGCTTACAATCAGCTTAAGACAAGAATTGCTGAAGCTTCTGAAGAAGCGCTTAAAGTTTCTGATGCATATAAAGAAGCAATGGCTTTTTCAAATCTTCAGATTTCTTATTCTGAACTGGAGCATCTTTCCTTCCTGTCGCTCAGAATCGGTCGCATTCCAGAAGAACAGTTTGAGGATCTCAAAGACCGTCTCGAAGGTTCAGCAGTTGTTATTCGCCTTGGAAATGATTCTTCCCATATTCTCGTAGCTTCTTCTAAGAAAGGCCGCTTTGCTCTAGATGCTGAGCTTAAAAATCATAACTTTGTTGAACTTGAAGTTCCTGCTGATTTTAAGGGCGTTCCTGAATCTGCATTAAAAGGTCTTGCGGAAAAAAAGGCTGATGCTGAAAAAGCCCTTGCTGATTTGAATGAAGAAAAAGCTAATTTCGCAGAAACACATCTTGCTCAGCTGGAGCATCTTTTGGGCTGCTTTACTATTGCAGTTCAGATTGAAGATGTTACCCGCCGCCTTGAATCTACAGAATTAGTTTATCGCATTACCGGATGGATTCCTGCAAGCGAAACTGATACTTATATGAAAGGGCTCGACGAACTTACCGAAAGCCGCATTGCAATCCGCGCTTATGAACCTTACGAAGTTCCAAGTGTTATGTCGGGTAAGGAACAGGTGCCTGTAAAACTTAAGCATGGAAAATTTGTAAAGAGCTTTGAACGTATGATTTTCTCATATGGTTCTCCGGTTTATGGTGCAATTGATCCGACTCCATTTGTTGCTGTGTTCTTTACTATTCTGTTCGGTATTATGTTTGGTGATTTTGGACAGGGAATGTTCTTTGTCCTTTTTGGAATCCTGATGGCTTGCAATGTAATTAAAGTAGGGGCATGGAATAAGTTTGCGCCAATCTTTATGGCAATTGGTATTTCAAGTTCTATTATGGGCTTGCTCACCGGCGAGTTCTTTGGAACAGAAACTGTACTTGAGCCATTTGCTGAATGGGTAACCGGATTGTTTGGAAAGCCTCATGCTCCAATTCTTCACCTTATGCCATCTGCAGATCCAAAATCAATTTACGTTATGTTTGGTGTATTTGGTGTAGCAGTTGCAATTGGTTTTGTAATCAATACCTGTGGTCTTTTATTGAATATCATAAACAATCTGATTCGCAAGAATTTTGCCGAAGCCTTATTTGGAAAAAACGGTCTTGCCGGTGCTGTATTCTTCTGGTATGTAATTGCACTTATTCTTCGTATTGTTCTTGCAAAGCATACTGTGGCTGTTTATGATATCGTGATAATTTTGATTGCGCTTTTCTTTGCGGCATTTGCAGAACCTTTTGAGCGTGCCTTCGAAGGTAAAAAGCCACTTTTTGAAAATGGATTTGGAACTTATATTATTTCGAGCGTAGTTGAAATCATAGAAGTTATTTCCGGCTACCTTTCTAATACTATAAGTTTTGTGCGTGTTGGAGCCTTTGCGCTTTCACATGCAGTTTTGAATTTCACAATTCTTACGCTTACAAATATGGTAGGCGGACCGGGTAGCGTTGGCGGAATTATCGTTTTGATTGCCGGTAACGCGCTCATAATTGTACTGGAAGGAATGATTGTTGCAATTCAGGTAATACGTTTGCAGTATTACGAATTCTTCAGCAAGTTCTTCCATGAAACAGGTAAAGAGTTCAAACCATTTAAGTTTGAGTTGAAATAGGAGTTTTTTATGAAAAAGAGATTTTTGTCTTTCATCACATTAATGGCTGGCAGCGCAATGCTTTTTGCTGAAGACGCTGCTTCATCTGCTGCCGCTGCTGCTTCTGCAGGTGCAATTAAATACCTCGCAGCTGCAATTGCTGTAGGTCTTGCTTGTATTGCCGGTGGTATGGCAGTAGGAAAAATTGGTGCAGCCGCAATGGGCGCAATGAGCGAAAATCCTGAGCTTTCTGGTAAGGCACTTCCTTTCGTAGGTCTTGCAGAAGGTATTTGTCTTTGGGGTATGCTCGTTGGAGTTCTTATCCTGTTCAGATAGTTTGAACAGCACGGCAGGTGCCCGATTTGAAATTTTATATTATAGGCGAACGCGAGTTAGTTCTCGCTTTTAAGCTGACTGGAATTGAAGGTTGTGCGGCAGAAACCAGAGCAGAAGTTCTGGATGCTTTTAACCGTGTAACCGGCAAGGGTGGAATTGTAAATGTTCCATCTGGAGAAATTCCGCGCGTACTGATTCTAACAGAACAGGCAGCAAGTCAGATTGAAGAAGAAGAAATCGCGTGGCAGAAAACAGGAAAATTTCCTCTGATTGTAGAAGTACCAGGCTTAAATGGTCATCTCAAGGGTAAAAAGACTCTTTCTGATGCAATTAAAGAAGCCGTTGGTGTTGAGGTTTAGAATGCAGGAATTACGATCTACAGATATTTTGGATAAAGAGATTCAGGCTGATGCACGTAAAAAAGCCGAGCGTATGCTTGCAAAGGCAGACTCGGATTGTGCAAAACTGCTTGCCTCTGTTGATACTGATATTGAAAAAGCCGCAGGAGAAAAACAGGAATTCTTTGCGCACAAACTTGATGCCTTTGAAAAAGACCGTATGGCGGTTGTGCCTCTTGAAAAAGAACGTTTTAAGGTTTCGTTTATTCAGAATGCAGTGATTCAGAATATCAATAAATATCTGGAAGCTCTTACAGAAGAAAAGCGACTCACTCTTGTTGCCAGAAATTTTGATTTTAATACAGACCGCCGTCTTAATGCTTATGTTTACGGCTTTTCAGTTTCGGCTGCAAAAAAGTTCCTTTCTTCAAAATTGGGAGACAAACTTATTTCCTGCAAAGAAACAAAATTCGGAGCGGTTGCTCTCGAAGATGAAATTGGGCTAGCAAATCCTCAGGGAATCATTCTTGAATCAGAAGATAAGAATTTCCGCTGCCGCCTTACTTTAAGCGAAGTGATTGAAAAACTGCTCGATACAAACCGTGCAGAGCTTTCAGCCACCTTGTTCGGAGGTGACTTATGATAGAAGGAAAAATTACCCGCATTTCAGGTCCTATTGTTTACGCAGAAGGACTGGACGGCTGCGGTCTTTATGATGTAGTTGATGTTGGTGAGAAAAAACTGATTGGTGAAATCATCCGCCAGAATAAAGGAAACGCTACAATTCAGGTTTACGAGGAAGATACAGGTATGCACATCGGTGAAAAGGTTGTGTGTACCCAGCGTCCTCTTTCGCTTCGTCTTGGTCCTGGAGTCGTTGGAAATATTTATGATGGTATTCAGCGTCCGCTTCAGGCAATGTATGAACATTCAGGCGGATTCCTTTTGCCAGGTGAACGCACACAGCCTCTCGATGAAGCTAAGATATGGCATTTTGATGCTGTTGAAGGCCTAGGCGAGGGAACTCCTATTAAGCCTGGTATGGTGCTTGGAACTGTAAAAGAAACTGAATCAATTACTGAAAAAATCATGGTGCCGCCAACAATTCGTGGCCGCCTTTTACAGTCATTTAAGGGAACCGGTGACTACACTGTAAATGATGTAATTGCCGTTACCGAACTCGATGAAGAGATTCAGCTGGCTCAGTACTGGCCTGTTCGTAAGCCTCGACCTTATGCTCAGAAGCTTGGAGTTACAGAGCCTCTTATTACTGGTCAGCGTGTAATCGACGTATTCTTCCCACTCTCAAAGGGAGGAACTGCCGCAATTCCTGGCGGCTTTGGAACTGGAAAAACAATGACTCAGCATGCCGTTGCAAAATGGTGTGATGCTGACTTAATCGTATATATCGGATGTGGTGAACGCGGAAACGAAATGACCGAGGTACTCACAGAGTTTCCTGAACTTATTGACCCGCGTACCGGCCGCTCTATTATGGAGCGAACAATCCTTATTGCGAATACTTCTAATATGCCGGTTGCGGCCCGTGAAGTTTCGCTCTATTCAGGAATCACTCTTGCAGAATACTTCCGCGATATGGGTATGGCCGTTGCAATCATGGCAGATTCAACTTCGCGCTGGGCAGAGGCTCTTCGTGAACTTTCTGGTCGTATGGAAGAGATGCCTGCAGAAGAAGGATTCCCTGCTTACTTACCAACCCGTCTTGCTTCATTCTATGAACGCGCAGGTCGTGTAATCAGCCTTGAAGGTCAGGAAGGATCTGTTTCAGTTATTGGTGCTGTTTCGCCTCCGGGTGGTGACTTCTCTGAGCCTGTTACTCAGCATACCAAGCGCTTTATCCGCTGTTTCTGGGCGCTCGACCGCGAGCTTGCTAATGCCCGCCATTATCCTGCTATTGGTTGGATTGATTCTTACTCTGAATATGCTGATGAAGTTCGTGACTGGTGGGAAGTTCATAATCCTCTTTGGGGAAGTTTGAGACAGGAAGCACTTGAGCTTTTGAAAAATGAAAACCGCCTGCAGCAGATTGTCCGCCTTATTGGTCCTGATGCTTTGCCGGACGCAGAACGCCTTGTCTTGCGAACTGCCGAAATGATTAAAAACGGCTTCCTTCAGCAGAATGCTTTTGATGATATTGATAAGTATTGTTCAACAGATAAGCAGATTGCGATTCTTGAACTGATAATGGAATATTACAAGAGAGCTCAAGCTTGCATTAAGGCCGGTGCAACTCTTTCTCAGGTTGTATCACTTCCGGTTTGTGATGAAATTGTCCGAATCAAAATGGTTTACAAAAACGAAGAGATGGACAAAATCAACGAAATTAAAAATCATCTTGATTCACAGATGAGCGAAGTTGAACGCTTGTACAGGTAGTGGGAGGACGAAATGAAAGGTGTAGAATATCGCGGAGTTACTTCTGTAGACGGACCAATCGTTGTCCTCAAACGTACTGAAAATGTTTTTTATAATGAGACCGTTTGTGTACGCGACCGAATGGGTGAAAAGCGTACCGGTAAAGTTGTAGATATTTCTGATGAAGCAGTTGTAGTTCAGATTTTTGGTAGTACAACTGGTCTGGACCTCGACGAGGCAACCTTTGAGTTCCTTGAAGAGCCTCTTGAACTGCGCGTAGGTGAAGGCTTACTTGGCCGCGTTTTCAACGGACTTGGAAAACCAATCGACGGATATCCAGAAATTATTTCCAGCGAAAAGCGCAACGTAAATGGAAACCCTATGAATCCGTATGCGCGAATCTATCCACGTGACTTCATTCAGACAGGTATTTCTTCAATTGATGGAATGAACTCTCTGGTTCGTGGACAGAAGCTGCCGATTTTCTCTGGAAATGGTTTGCCTCATAATAAGCTTGCTGCACAAATCATCCGTCAGGCAAAACTCCGTAACAGCAACGAAAAGTTCGTTATGGTATTTGCCGGAATGGGTATTAAATACGACGTTGCAAAATTCTTCGTAGATACTTTTGAAGAGTCTGGTGTACTTTCTAATGTAGTTATGTTCCAGAGTCTTGCAGATGCTCCTTCTATTGAACGTATCATTACACCACGCTGTGCACTTACAGCCGCTGAGTATCTTGCGTTTGAAAAAGGAATGCACGTACTTGTAGTTATGACAGATATGACAAACTACTGCGAAGCTTTGCGTGAGATTTCTACAACCCGCGGTGAGGTTCCTGGTCGTAAAGGTTACCCAGGATACTTGTATTCTGACCTTGCAGAACTCTACGAGCGTGCAGGTCGTGTAAAGGGAAGTGAAGGTTCAATCACACAGATTCCAATTCTTACAATGCCTAATGATGATATTTCGCATCCAATTCCAGACCTTACAGGTTACATCACCGAAGGTCAGATTGTACTTGGCCGTGAACTTGCTCAGCAGGGAATCTATCCTCCGGTTTCTGCACTTCCAAGTCTTAGCCGTTTGATGAAAGACGGTATTGGTCCAGAAATGACTCGCGAAGATCACGCAAATGTTTCGAGCCAGCTTTTTGCTTCTTACTCAAAAGTAAAATCAATCCGAAACCTTGCTGCAATTATTGGTGAAGAAGAATTAAGTGAGCTTGACCGTGCATATCTTCGTTTTGGTGAAAAACTTGAAAAAGAATTCTTTGGGCAGGGTGAATATGAAGACCGCACAATAGATCAGACTCTTGATTTGGGCTGGCAGATTTTGAGCCTACTTCCACGCGAAGAACTTACCCGAATCAAGCCTGAGTTCATTGATAAGTATTTACCTAAGGACGTTGACTAGTGGCACGCTTAAACATCGCACCAACAAAATCAAACCTTCTCATGATGAAAGAACAGCTGGCCGTTTCAACCAACGGCTACGAGCTGCTCGAAGAAAAACGCGAGATCCTTGTCCGCGAGCTTATGCATCTTGTTGAACGCGTAAAGCTTCTGGAAAAAGATATTGATGATGCGGTTGCAAAGGCATATCCTGCTTTTAAGCGAATGCTTATGCTGGATGGTGCTGATCAGATAGAGCGCATTTCACATGCTGTTCATTATGATTTTGATTTTACCGAAAAGCGTATAAATATTGGTGGAATGTCTTTCCCTTCAATTGATGTAATCATGCCTAAAAAAGAACTCTTTTATTCTTTTATGGGAACAGACGCAAATATGGATGCGACGGTGAGCAGTTTTTTTGAGCTTCTGCTTTTGCTTACTCAGATGGCTTCAATTCGTACGATTGTATGGCGACTTGCCGAAGAAGTACGAAAAACTCAGCGTCGTGTAAATGCTTTGGATAAAATGATTATTCCTCAGGCAAAAGAAACAAAGGCCTATATTGAAAGTGCCCTCGAAGAGCGTGACCGCGAGAATATTTTTGTACTCAAGGCTCTTAAGAAAAAAAATGGCGCGAAATAAAAAGGTGTGTTAGAATTATTATAGATTCCCGGGCGAGCCCTGGAAAGACAATGGTGTCGGAGTCAGAATGGCGAAAAGTTTTTTCAAAAAAATGATTGTCGCAGTAAACGGTCATCGATCGTCGGTGCATTCGGCGATGTATGCAATAATGATGGCCCGTACTTATAATATTGATATCAAATTTGTTTATGTAGTAGATACTGCAACCGTAAAATATCTTTCAATGAATAAGTTTCTAGTTGCCGATGAACGCTACGATTACGAAGAGCGCTTAAAAGAAGATGGCGAGAGATATCTTTCATATGCCCAGATGCTTGCAAGTTCTAAGGGAGTAACCTGTGAGACGGAGCTGCGGAGCGGTGGAGTTTTTACGGAGATTTTGCGCGCGGCAGATGCATTCGAAGCTGACCTTATAATTCTTGGTGGAAACGAAGCCGAAGGTGAAAAGCATCATGTAAAACGCAATGTTCTTTCTACCGATCAGAGCGAAGTTCTTGCTCATTCAAAATGCCCAGTTATGATTATTCAGAAACCGGATATTGAAAAAATCTTTAAAATATTCTAAAAAAGCATAATGAAAGATTTTTACAAGGTTCTGGGAGTGCGACATAATGCCACTCTTGCAGAAATCAAACGTGCCTATCGTGAAAAAGTAAAATTATTACATCCAGACCTCTCTGGCGATCCGACTCTTCGTGATGAATTTAATGAAGTTGTTCAGGCTTATCGTGTTCTTTCCGATGTACGTCAGCGTTCAATTTTTGATGAATCTTTCTTTATTAAAATCAAGCGTTCTTACAAGAGTGCAGATACTTTCAATTATTACGAATGGCTTAGCGCCCGTCAGGATGAAGAAAGCCGTGCTAAGCTGATTTTTTATACACTCATGCACCAGAAAGAAGACGAAGCAGTTGCCGAGTTTAAGCGTATGCAGATGAATCATGCTGATTTCAGTCTGAAAAAATGGTTTACCCGCGAAGACTTTATGGACTACGGCTACATTCTTGCAGAAGAATTGGTTATCCGTGGCGAATATTACGATGCAATGATTCTTCTGGAGCAGATTATTCAGATGGAATATTCTTATCAGTATTTTTATATCTTCTTCCCGGAAGTAATTGATTTTACAGTGAACATTCTTAAACACAACATAGATTGCGTAATAAGCGACGAGCTTGCCCTCGATGTCTACGAACGAGCCCTTGACCTCAACCTCGGCCGAAAAAACGACGCTTTCTTCCTCCGAAAAATGAGTGACGAGTACCGCCGTTTGGGTGATCTTTCAACTGCCGAAATCTGCCTCCGCGAGTCAGAAAAACTTGCATAGCCAATCTGGTATTGCGAGTGTTAGCGAAATCTAACACAATATCTAGCCAAGATTTATGTAAAGTGTTACTATATTTGCATGATTACACTTAAAACACCCGAACAAATTGCCGGCATCCGCAAAGTATGTCACATTACTGCCGACATGTTTAATGAACTTATACCAAAGATTCACGCCGGAATGTCTACAAAGCAGGTAGACGATATGTTTAAAGATTATATGATTTCCCACGGTGGAAAGCCTGCCTGGTGGCGCGAAGATTTTCCTGGAGCAACCTGCATCAGTATTAATAACGAAGTAATTCACGGAATTCCTTCAAAGAAGCGTATCATTCAGGATGGCGACCTTGTAAGCATTGATGTTGGAATCGATATGGACGGTTACATCAGTGATACAACTCATTCACTTTTGATTGGTAATGTAAATCCAAAAGTGCGTAAATTGCAGCAGGTAACAGCAGAATGCCTGAAAGCTGGAATTGCCGCTTGTGTCGTTGGAAACAGAATTAGTGATATTGCAAATGCAGTTTACGAAATTGCAGACCGTAACGGTTACGGCGTAGTATATGATTATTGTGGACATGGAGTAGGGCTTGATGTTCACGAAGATCCAAGTGTTCCAAACTGTCCGTTCCGTGGTCAGAATCCTAGAATCAGGCCAGGTATGGTACTTGCAATTGAGCCAATGATTAATCTTGGTGTTCCAGATGTAGAAACTGCCGAAGACGGCTGGACTGTACTTACCTGTGACGGAAAAGTAAGCTGTCACGAAGAGCACACCGTTGCAGTTTTTGAAGACCACACCGAAGTACTCACCGATCTCAACTATAAATAATTTTTACTTAGCAGCCTTCTGGTAGCTTGCACGAATCCTTTCTGCAAAGAGCTTATTCTGATCCTTGCGCTCTGGTACAGAGAACAGAGGTTTTCCATCTGCTTCTGAAACACGCCAGATGTGCATAGGTTCAGTTGCATAAGCAGGGCTTCCAGGGTTGTTAATCCACCAGTCAAGAACTGCCATAAAACACAATGTGTATTTCAAAAGATTTGCATTATTTGCTGTTGTATTGGCAGTTTTATTTTGTGCTCCAAGTAAAACATCAAGTCGTTTAGAAACCTCGTTAGGAATATCAAACTTATAATGTTCCCATGGATTTTCAATCAAAGAACAGGTTGCCTTAGTTGCAGCCTTCTGGTCACATTCATTGATTACGAGAGTAAGGAACTTGCGGGCAAAGTCTGTGCGGTGGAAAAGTGGACGATACTTACTTTCATCTGCCGGGTGCTCAAGCAAAAGCTGTTCAAACTTAAAGTTTGGCATGTAGTGGTAAGTTGTCTGCCAGAGCAAAGAAGTAATTGTCTTTTTACCGATATGAGTTTTATCAAAATCTGGCTGAGAATAAACTGAGTTTACAAGGTCACAAAGCGGCTCACAGTAAAGCTGCTCAAAGGTGTCTTCGCGGTATGCTGACCAGTCATCCATAACGGCAGTAATATTGTCTGCGCCTTTTTTCTGTTCGCCCGGATCCGGGAATTTAATGTTGCGGCATCCCTGGAAACAATCTTCAATAATATGCTGAAGTACACAGATTACCTGAATAGGATTTTCCGGTGAAAGCATATTAAAGCCATCCTTAAAATGGAAAAGTGGCTGGAAGTAAGGGAACATATCTGGATGTTCATCAAGTCTGTCAAAGCCTGCTTCAGGGAACATCTGATCAAGAAGCTTTAAGCCTGTAATTACAGTTGAATCTTTAATTCCTTTTTCTGGAGGAGCAACTTTTGGCTTCTTTTTTTCTGGTTCAGGCTCTTTTGGCTTTTCAGGAAGCAGAAGATCAAATTTATGAAGACCTACAAATTTTAAGATTTCACCAACCTTAGCATTGAAGAAAGTTGGATATGCTTCATAAGTGTCAGAACACATTCGCATCAAAAGAGGGTAGAGCTTTTTGATAACTTCGGTTTCGATATAAAGCCATTCTGTAATTGCCTGTTTAGCATACTGAGAAAGTTTGTCTTTTGGAGAATCCGGGTAAGCTGCTTCATCGCTATAGATTTCCTTAATCAGCTTTGGGATTTTTGTATTTCCAAAATAGTAAACAGTGATTAAAGGTTTGTAAATCTGACGGATAAGCGGAATTAAATCTGCAACAAGCAATGGTTCTCCTAAGCCCTGAAGGTTGATGTATTCTACCTTGATTGGCTGCATTGCCCAGCCCGCAACATTACGTAAAAACTTAAACTTAGATTCAGTTCCGCTTGCGATTTTTGATTTATATGTTGAAGGAGCAATCTGAATCAGGGTTTTGATTACTGTAATAAAACCTTCCATGTGTTCAGTTGCCTGTTTAATTGTGTACTCGTAAAATTCCGGTACAATTTTTTCCAATCCGTTTTTCTGGAATGAGCGGATAAAATTGAACATACCGTAATTTGGTTTGATTTTATATTCTGCTGACATCATCAATTTATCCATTGTTGCTGCCACTTTTTTTGAAATAACAGGAAGATCTTCTTTTTTGCGTCTTCCGCTGGAAGTACCAAATCCGGTAGCACCAGAACCTGAGCCACCAGCTGATGAACCTGAACCACCAGAACTGCCTGATCCGCTGGAAGTCTGACGAACTATACGTCCTGCTTTGTTTGGAGATCCGGAACCGCCAGAACTTGTGCGTTCATATAAAACCTGTCCGCCAAGTTTTTTTGCCATATCAGCTGCGTCTTTATCGCTAATATCACCAATATTTTTTCGAGTTTTGTCCAGAGTTCCGGGAGCCCAATCTGCAGTACCATTAATTTTTTCAGCCATCTTTATCCTCCAGAAAATCCGCCTAAAGCCTGAGCATACTTTTGTGAAGCAGGCCGGGGAAATTTTTAAGAATTATTTTTTCACCATTAGAATCAAGAAGCACTCCTTCAAAAGTGCCGTACATTGTGTGATAGCTTGTTCTAAGCGCAATTAAATTCAGCGTGCGGGAATTTACAGAAAGAGGGGTAAAGGTTAAATCTACCATGCTTTCTGTATCCTGAATAATCCAGTTTTTTTCAAGTCCAAATGGATGTGTAATATAAACTGGCGGAAGTGCAGTCTGTTTTCCGTCTACAACAAGCATATTACTATTATATGTATCGGAATCTGCGGCATCCATATTTGAGGTTTTCAGATAAAAAATTACATTTTTGTCTTTTACGTTTCCAATTCCGTAAACAGCAGTTGATTTTGAATGAAACTTATAATAAGCGCGGTTCAAAATCATCATTGCAAGACCTTCAGAATCTTCTGCCGGTTCTCCGTTTATAGCAATGTGTCCAAGAGCCTTCATAGAAGAAAACCAGGTTGCACTGCATCTTGAAGAAGTTGGAGAAGGGCATACAAAAAGCGAATCGGTATGCATATCATCCTGAAGAGGTGAATAAACGTAGCCTTCTGCATCTGGTCGTGCACTGTCACCTTTTACCTTAAAGGTAAGTGCATGATGTTTATGTTCACGACCCCATGAAATCTTCATAAAGCGAGGTTTACGATAGCAGGCACAGATTCCTCTTGTTGTAAGAACCGGAACAAATCGTCTTCGCGGCGGCATAATTGTGTGGTAAACATATTTTTTGCCGGTTTCTTTATTCCAGAAAATTATTTCACCAAGACCAATTACCTTAAAATCATAAAACTGAGAAAAGCCTATAAAATCTTTAAGAGAAAATATATATTCCAGACGACTTTTGATTCTGAGATTAGATATAATAGAAGGAACCGGAACTCCTGCATAAGGTGCGCGCATTCCCCTGATGTCTGTTTTAGGAGAGGCTCCATTAAAAGAGCCAAAGTGCGCCTTGCCGTTCTGCACCAGATGCTCAGGCGGTTCTGTAAACTGCCGCGAATACATTGTTCTATTATAAATCATTTTTTGCGAAAATACAAATGTAATAAATTTGTGTTATGGTGAAAAGCGTTTTATAATTATTACACTACGTTGAAATGCCGGAGGCGAAATCCATACAAAAAAAATTCTGCACAAGCGAAGCGCGGAAGCCTTTTTTTGTGTGGAGTTTCGCCGGGAGGCATTTCTTTTTTGGAGGTTGATTATGTCTATAAAATGCTTTTCACTTGGCGCTGCGGAAGAGGTAACTGGCTCTAAGCATATTTTTCAAATCGATGACAGAATGTTTATGATAGATTGTGGTTCTTTTCAGGGTAAGCGAAAGGAATCTGATGAGAAAAACCGTAATTTTGATATTGATCACGAACGGCTTGAATCTGTAATTTTGACTCATGGACATCTTGACCACTGCGGTCTTTTGCCTCTCCTTACAAAAAAAGGCTACAGGGGAAATATTTACGCAACTCCTGCAACCCGCGACATTGCAAATCTTGTAATGATGGATTCTGCACGCATTCAGGCTCACGATGCTGAATTCCTTGCAAAGCAGGCGCGTAAAAAAGGTGAGAAATTTACCTGGAAGCCCCTTTATGATGAGGTAGACTGCGTAAATGCTGCAAACCAGATTATTTCTCTTTCATATAATAGAAAGATGTATATTGCTCCGGATGTTCAGCTGGAATTTTTTGATGCCGGCCACATTCTCGGTTCTGCCTTTGCTAATGTTACGATAAATCCTAATCCAAAAGAACCTGAAAAAGAAACCCGACTGCTCTTTACCGGTGATATTGGCCGCAAATGTAAGCCAATCATCCGTAACCCTGCAACAGATATGCCGGCCCCTGATTACATCTATCTTGAATCAACTTATGGTGACAAACTGCACGATAATCACGACCTTGCAATGAAGGAGCTTATCCGCATTGTTCGTGAAACCTGCCAGAAAAAAGGCAAAATCATCATTCCGTCTTTTGCAATTGAACGTGCTCAGGAACTTGTTTTCTATTTACATCTTCTTACAGATCAGAAAAAAATTCCTGTTGTTCCGATTTATGTTGATTCACCTATGGCAAGCAATGCAACTTCCGTATTCCGCGTTCATCCTGAATGCTACGACGAAAGTGTAAACGAAGCTTTCCTTAAACATCATAAAAATCCATTTGGATTTAATTCCCTCATTTATACAACCAGTGTAGAAGATTCAAAGGCCCTTAATAAAAAAGAAGGTCCTATGATTATTATTTCTGCTGATGGTATGTGTGAAGCTGGTCGTGTTCTCTATCATCTTGCAAACGAGATTTCTAATCCCCGAAACACAATTATGATTGTAGGCTACATGGCAGAAAATACTCTCGGGCGCCGTATTTTCGAAGGTCAGAAAGAAGTCACAATTCTTGGTGATAAATACAAGGTTGAAGCCAAAGTAGAGAAGTGTAACGGTTTCTCAGCTCATGCCGACTATTCAGAAATGATTGAATGGCTTAAGGAAATTGACACAAGCCGCTTAAAGAAAATATTCCTTATTCATGGTGAATTAGACCAGCAGGAAGGCTTTAAGCAGCATCTTGCAGAAGCAGGCTTTGATAATGTTGAAATTGTAGAGCCAGAGAAGGAGTATGAATTAGAGTAAGAAGTTTGAAACACTTTGGATTTGCATATTTCGTATGAATTCGTTATTCTGATTCGTACATTTTTAATTCAGAGGTTTTTCTATGAAGAAATTTACTTTGCTTGCTGCCCTGATGGTTTTATTCTGTGGAGCAAACTTATCAGCTAAAAGCTTCGACTGGTCAAAGTGCTGGTGCAACTATGGCGCAGGTATTAAAGAAGGCGATATCATTGTAAATGCAGGTGGAGGTCTTTGTTATAGAGATCTTAGTTATTCTGTTTATGATGATTTCAAGTTTTTTCCTCCTGTAATGGCAGAAGTTCAGTATGCTATGAAAATCTGGGAGCTTCCATTTACATTTTGCGGATATGCTGGTATGCGTGGTTATAGCTTCAAATATATTGATAGATATGATACTGCTGGTAAACCTGTATATGAAAAGGCAAATTATTTTGGTATTTTCTTTGGTGGTGAAGCTACTTATCATATTCAGCTTCCACCAGAAGGTCTTGATTTGTATGCAACCACAAGAATCGGTACAAACATTCCGTTTGTAAAGTCAGGAAAATATTGGACTCCAGAGTATTTTCAATTAGGTGAGGCTTTTGGTGCTAACTGGTTCTTTAATGATACAGTTGGAATTAATTTGGAATTTGGATTTCCATTTTCTAAATTTGGTGTAGCTCTTAAATTTTAGTGGGTAAAGCCACTAGATATAGTGTAGTTTATCTTGAATTCTAGTATGGAAAATACAAAAAGACTTGATATATTGCACGCAATTCATTATTATTGAAACAGACCGATACGGAAAGTTTTTCCATTCCGCGCAAGAATCATAAAGGAGTCCTGTTCGGAAATCGGTAAATAATATCGCTGAGGGAATCATAAAGGAGTCCCAAGGCAAAAGAGGTTTTATATGAC